>Ga0209181_10001010_pt1 | contig 50189 bp, 41 predicted proteins | sample MAT05_FD_187208 | JGI IMG/M metagenome (GOLD analysis project Ga0209181, IMG submission 187208) | Freshwater microbial communities from Lake Fryxell liftoff mats and glacier meltwater in Antarctica - MAT-05 (SPAdes) (version 2) | ecosystem: Environmental > Aquatic > Freshwater > Ice > Liftoff... | reverse complement strand
TCCACCTCGATCAGCCCGGGCGGTACGTGGTGGTGCCCAAGTCGTCCCTGGGGCACCTCGGAGAACTCGGACGGTTCGTGGTGAACCCGGGGTCGCCCCCTCCCTATTACGCATAAGTCGGGGAACCTCTGGGAATGCTCGGGCACCGGTGTGGAAACCCTTTGCAAATCAAGGGGTTTCCAGGCCCGATCAACCCCAGAAAACCCGCCGGTCACCTGCTGCAACATGTTGCCAGTAAATATGTTGCAGACTTATGCGTAATAGGGAGGGCAACGCCCCGGGTGCGAACCCGTATGTCGGTCAGGGATTGTGACGAGACAGAAACGACGATCCGCACGGTTGGCCGACTGCCTCTCCCCTCAGTCGACCAACCGTGCGGTGTCAGGCTCTCGCCGCCTGAGGATAAAGCAGGGTCCGTGCCGGCTCCCGTCCGTCCGCGGCTGAGCCGCAGCGATTGCCGCTTAAAGCATCATCAGATCACGACTTCGGGCGTCGAGAAAAACCCAGCGGACGCGGCCCTGTCCGGTGGAACTCGAATTCGCTGCCTAATCTGTCAGCAGATCGGCGGTGGGCGTGCGCAATCGGCGTGCAGTCGGGGCCGATACTCCAACGCTGTTTCGTCTGGCCGACTCATGTTCGTCTGGTGACCGGGGGCTCACTCCACCAGACACAATGAAGCCGGGTGGAACGTCGCCCGGCAATCGCGGTTGACCGGCCCCCCGGGATGCGGACAATCACCCGTGTCCACCCGGAGGCGACCATGCCGGCGACCATCGACGACACGTATGCCGAGGCCTTCCGCAGCATCTACGCCGCGGTGCTGGTGACGGCCCGCGACCGCACCTGGCTCGACCACGCCGTCCGCGCCGCCACCGGCAACGCCAGTTCCGCCATCCTCTGCGACTGCGAAGCCGGCCTCGACCGCTACCTCGACGCGGGCGAAACGCCCGACGGCCGGCCGGGCGCCGTACTCCAGTTCCACGTCCCGCGCTTCTGGAAGGACCGCGAGGCGAAGCTGGAGCGCTCGGTGCTGGTGCGCGTGTGCCAGAACGTGATGACGTGCCCGACCACGGCGGCGTTCAACGTGCTGCCGGCGGACGAGAAGTGGTTCCCGCTGGGGCGGAAGGTGTCGTACTTCGGCGACGGCCACCAGTTCGCGGCGGAGCGGCACGGGCGGCGCTGCTGGGTGGTGCCGATCCTCAGCGGCGAGTTCGAGGTCGAGCGCCGCTGCGGCTGGGCCGACGGCCTGATGGGCGGCAACCTGTGGTTCTTCGGCGCCACCGCCGACGCGGCGCTGGAAGCGGCGACGCGCGCGGCAGCTGCGGCGGCGCGGACGCCGGGCGTGATCCTGCCGTTCCCCGGCGGCGTGGCGAGCAGCGGGTCGAAGGCGGGGAGCAAGTACAAGTTCGCCGTCGCCAGCACCTACGCCGAGTTCTGCCCGACGCTGCGGGACCAACTCGGCGGCGCGAGCAAACTGCCGGCCGGCGTGGCGAGCGTGCAGGAGATCATCATCGACGGCCGCGACCTGGCGACGATCGCCGCCGCGACGCAGGCCGCGATTGAAGCGGCGCGGGACACGCCGGGGCTGCTGACGATCTCGGCGGGGAACTACGGCGGGAAGTTGGGGAAGAGCTTCGTGTACCTCCACCCGGAGAAGCAGCCGGCGTGAGGGACTCGGGTCTTCCGTAGGTCGGGCCGAGTCTTCGAGACCCGACGCGGGATGAGAACGGCGAACGGGGTCGAGGGGGAACCAGACCAGCGCGGGGATCTCGTCCCGGGTCTTCCGCGTCGGCCCCGGGCACCCCGCGTCGGGTCTCGAAGACTCGACCCGACCTACGAAAGCCCCGTGATCCCGTCCAGCAGCCGGCGCAGCTCGTCCACCTGGCGCGTGCAGTGCGCCACCGCCGCGGGGCCGTGCCGCACCGCCAGCGCCCGCACCGCCTCGACCAGCCCCAGCGCCGTGTCCGCGTCCACCACCGCGTTCGCGTCCGCGTCCAACCCCTCTCGCAACCGCGCCATCACCGCGTCCGGCGGCGGCCCCGGCAGCCCCACCGACGACGACATCGCCTCTTCCACGCCCGAACTCGCCTTCAGCGCCGCCTCCACCGCGTCGAACAGCAGCCGGTGCGTCTGCCGCTCCGCCACCGCCTGCCGCAGCAGGTCGGCGCCCACCTCCGCGGCCGCGGCGCCGAGGCGGCGGTCGTCGTCGGTGAAGCCGCCCGGCTTGTCGAACAGCTCCAGCGCCACCAGCGTGTTGCCGCCGACGGCCAGCGGCGCCGCCAGCACCGCGCCGCGGCCGTGCTCGAACGGGTACAGGTCGAGCACGCCGGCCGAGCCGCCGGAAAAATCGTTCAGCACCGCGGGCTCCGTTCGGCTCACGACCGACGCCGCGAGCGACCGGTGGAACGGCACGTCGCCCGTCGAGAGGAACTGGCCGTCCGGCCCGTAGGCGACCGTCACGTCGGTGCCGTCCGGGGTGTGGTGGCGGATGACGAGCGCGCCGTCGGCCGCGCCGACCGCCCGGCCGGCGAATTTGAGCAGCGACTTCACCGCCGTCGGCAGCGGCACCGGGTCGTTGAGGGCCGCGGCCGAGCGCACGATCGGCAGCACCTTCTCGACGGCCTCGCGGAACGCGGCGAGGGTGCGGTTCACCTCGCGCTGCCGCTTCGCCGGGCGGATGCGGTCGAGCTGCCGGCTCACCGCGGCGACGAACGTCTCGCGGGTCAGGTCGGAACTCTTGTCGAGGTAGTCGCGGACGCCCATCCGCAGCGCGTCGAGGGGCGTCGCCTGGTGGGCGAAGCCGGTGACCATGACGGCGACGATTTCGGGCTGGAAGACGACGAGGTCTTCGAGGAGGCGGAGGCCGTCGGAGCCGGAGCCGAGGTTCCAGTCGAGGACGGCGAGGTCGATGGGGGTCTGGTTGGCGATCGTGAGGGCGGCTTCGGCGTCGGCGGCGGCGAGGACGCGGACGCCGAGGCCGCTGCCGCGGAGCCACTCCTCGAAGGTGCGGCGGACCGGCTCCTCGTCGTCCACGATGAGTACGGCGTCGGTCATGTCACCCCCTTCGGGAGTTCATGATACGCGGCGAGGGCGTCGGCGAACCGGCCGGCCATGAGCCGCGCCGCGGCGCCGACGCGCAGCGCGTCCGGCGTGCGGCGGAGGGCGGCGGACTGGTCGGCGAGCGCCGCGGCGTCCGCGAACGAACCCGCCGCGAGGGCGTCGCTTGCGCGGGCGAGGAGGGATGCGGCGTCGGCGTCGGCGGCGAACAGGAGCGCCAGGTCGGTCTTGCAGCGCCGGCACGCGGGGCCGGCGTCGTTCGACGCTTTGCAACAGGGACAGGGGACGGGCATGGGGAATTCCGTGGCGAGCGGCCCGCGTGAGCGGGCTGTTCCTCCGCGCATCGAATCGCGTCAGCAACAGCCCGCTCACGCGGGCCGCTCGCCGAGCGTCACGCATCTTCGAGATAAAACAGCACGTCGCTCAGGTCGTTGCACGCCGATTCGAGCTCGTTCCAGCGGCGGTCGGTCAGCGCGTCGCGCACCTTCCCCGTCAGCCGGTCCAGCTCCTCCTGGTCCTCGGCGGCGGCCTTCGCCCGGATGCGGTCGGCCTTCTCCAGCAGCGCCCGCGCCTGCACCGTCTCGCGCTGCCCCTCGCGCGGCCCCGGGTCGAGCGCCGGCGCCGCCAGCCCGAACGACGACGCCCCGATCGGCGGCGCGTCGTCTTCGGTCGGCTCCGGCGCTGCACCCGCCAGCGACTCCAAATCGGACCACATGCGGTCGAGCCGGGCCTGCGCCGCGGCGCGCTCCGTCACCGCGTACCGGGCCAGCGCGTTCTCCACCGTGATCTGCTTCGTCAGCCCCGTACTCTTCTCCCGCGCCGACACCTTCAACACGCCGTCGAGCGTCAGGTCGAGCTGCACCACGAGCTGGTTCCCGGCCGGCACCTTCCCCAGCCCCTCGATCATGAACCGGCCCACGCGGTGGTTGCGGCGCACGTCCGCCTGTTCACCCTGGTACACGTCGATCTCCACGGTCGGCTGGCTGTCCGACACCGTGCAGAACACCTCGCTGCGGCTCGCCGGCAGCGGCGCGTTGCGCTTGATGATCGCGGCGAACTTGAACTCGTTGGCGCGGAACCCGCCCGCGCCGGCGTATTCGAGGCACTTAATGCCGATCGAGTGCGGCGTAATGTCCACCAGCACCGAGCCGACGTTCAGCCCGGCGACGATCGCCCCCTGCACGGCGGCGCCGAGGGCGACGCACAGGTCGGGGTTCACCTCGCGGTGCGCCGGCTGACCCAAACGGTCTTCGAGCAGCTGCCCCACCAGCGGCGTGCGGGTGGCGCCGCCGACGAGCACCACGCGGTCGATCTGCGCCGCCGTCAGGTGCGCGTCGTCGAGCGCCCGCTGCACGCACTCCATCGTGCGGTCCAGCAGCGGGCGAATCAGCTCCTCGTAATCGCTGCGCTCGACCTCGGCGTTGAGGTGGAGCGGCACGCCCTCCTTCTCGGCGACGAACTCTTCTTCGATCCGCGCGAACGGGTGGTCGCTGAGGCGCTTCTTGGCGTCCTCGACGGCGCTCAGCAGCCGGGCGCGGCTGGTGCGGCTGGCGCGCAGGTCCACCTCGTACATCTCCTGGAACTCGTCGGCGACGTGCTCCAGCAGCAGCTCGTCGAAGTCGTCGCCGCCGAGGGCCGTGTCGCCGTGGCTGGCGAGCACCTCGACGACGCCGGCCTCGGTGTGGACGACCGACACGTCGAACGTGCCGCCGCCGAGGTCGTAGACGAGGATGCGCTCGGCCTTCGACTGGTCGGGGTTGTACGTCAGCGCCGCCGCCGTCGGCTCGTTGAGGATGCGCACCACGTCCAGGCCCGCGAGCTCGCCGGCCTCGCGGGTGGCCTGGCGCTGGCTGTCGTTGAAGTACGCGGGGACGGTGATGACCGCCTTCGAGACGGGAACGCCCAGCTCGCGCTCGGCGCGGGCCTTGAGCGTGCGGAGGATCATCGCCGAGATTTCCTGCGGGGCGAACTGCTGGTCGCCGAGGGAAACCTTCACGTCCTGCCCCATCTTCCGCTTGACCGACTTCACGGTGCGGTCGGGGGCCAAAACCCACTGGTTGCGCGCGGCGCGGCCGACGAGGAGGCGGCCGTCGTCGGCGAGGCCGACCACGGACGGCAGGATGGGGTCGCCGTCCTCGGCGAGGACGCGCGGCTGGCCGTTCTCGACGACGGCGACCTCGCTGTTGGTCGTCCCGAGGTCGATCCCGATGATCACGTCCGGCATATGGCACCTTCGCGGGCAAAGCCCGGGGACGGCCGTCCCCGGGCTTTACGGGTTAGCGCGCGACTTTCACCTGGGCGAAGCGGACCAGCCGGCCGCGCCAGCGGTAGCCGGGGCGGACCTCCTCGACCACCGTCCCCGGCTCGCAGCCGGTGTCGGCGACCACCTCCACCACTTCCATCAGGTCCGGGTCGAACTCTTCATTCGTACACCGTACGGCTTCCACGTCCCAGGTCGGTAGCAGCCGGTCGACGCGGCGGAGGCTCAGGGCGTAGCCGTCGGCCACGCCGGCGGCGAGCTTCCGCAGGGCGTCCAGGTCGGGCGGCGCCGCGGCGCCGCCGAACAGCCGCGCCAGGACGCCCGGCCGCGGCGCGTCGGCCTTCAGGAGCGCGGCGGCGCTGTCGCGCAGCCTCTCGGCCTGGCGGTGCGACAGCGCCAGCGCGTCGGCGATGTCGATGACCGCCTTCACCGCCGGCCGCAGCGCGTCGTCGTCGGTCGCTTCCGGTTCCGGCTCCGGCTCCGGCTCCGGCTCGTCGTCGCGGTCGGCGAGCTGGCGGAGCACGTCGGCGTTCTGCTCGACGGCGGCGCGGGCGGCCTTCGTCTGCAGGTTCACCTCGTGGCGCAGCGCGGTGAACTGGCCGATCAGCGCGAACAGATCGACGGGCGAGCGGCCGGCGTCAGCCGGCTGTTGGTTCGCGTCTCGCGCCGCGTCAGCAACAGCCCGCTCACGCGGGCCGCTCGCCGGGGCGAGCAGCCACTGTCGGAAGTCGGCCAGGACGCGCTCGACCTGCTCTACCCCGACTGGGCCGCGGTCAGCGCCTGGAGCGTCACCCGGGGCCGCGGGGTCCGACATGCCGCCTCCTCGATCAGGGCGTCGATGGTGTCTTCCTTGCCGGCGTCGAACAGCCGGTACGCCGCCCGCGCGTCGAGCGTCTTCACCTGGTCGTAGGCCGCGCGCACGGCGGCGAACTTTTCCGGGTGCTGCTCCGGCGGGAACGTCCGGGCCAGCTCCAGGTAGCGGCGGCGGACGGCGTCGTCGTCGGCGTCCGGCGGCACCCCGAGGACGGTATACGGGTCGGGCATGGGGTGTCCTGTCGGCGAGCCGACCGCCGTCAGGCGGCGGTCGGCGGGCGCGTCACCCGCCGCCTGACGGCGGTCGGCTCGCCGGGCTAGCGGCGGCCGAAGAACGCGTCCAGGAAGTCGAACGGCGACGCGTACGCCTTCAGCAGCTCGTCGATGCGGCCGACCAGCTCGCGGTGGCGCGGCTCGGTCGCGGCCTCGGCCAGCGCCTTCGCGCGGCGCAGCCGGCCCTCCACATGATACTCGCGCTCGCCGAGCCCCACCCCGGCCTCCGCCCGCGACAGGTGGAACGCCGGGTTCGTCGGGAAGCGCACGATCAGCGCGTCGGCCAGCTTCTTCCCGGCCTTGAACTCCTCCTTGGTACGGACGAGGATGTCGAGCAGCTTCTCGAACTCCTCGTCCGGCGCGGCCGTGCCGGCGCACCGGAACGCCTGGTCGAGCACCTTCTTCTCGTGCGTCTTCTGGCCGCGGTACGTCACGGCGTCGAGGCGGTACAGGTCGTAGGCCGAGAACAACTGGTGGACCTCTTGCGGCAGCGGCGCCGGCACCAGTTCGGCGGCCCACAGCGCGTCCGCGGCCTTCCTGTCGGCCGGCTTCAGCTTCGCCAGTTGCGAATCGACCATCAGCCGGTACGTGACGCTGAGCCGGGCGCCGGGCACCGCCAGCGCCGCGGTCCGCGCCGCGCCGGCCTCGTCGGCGCGGCCGAGCTTCTGCAGCGCGACGGCGCGCAGCACCTGCCGGCCGGCGGGGGCGTTCTCCGTCAGGAAGGCGTCGTGCTTGTCGAGCACGGCGAGCGCGGCTTTCGCGTCGGCGAGCTTGCCGCCGGCGAGCGCGGCGCGGGCCGCGGCGACGATCACGGACGCGGTCTGGACGCGGGTCGGCTTGTCGAGCGGGTTGAGCGGCAGCGCCCGCAGCATCACCTCGGCGGCCTCGGCGGCGCGGCCGAGCTGGCGGATCAGGTTGGCGAGCGCCACCAGCGCGAAGGCGTCGTCCGGCTTGCGCGCCAGGTACGCCCGCGCCGCGGCCTCGGCGTCCGCGGGGCGGTTCGCCTCCAGCAGCGCCTCGAAGTGCCGGCGGGTGGCGTCCGGCGAGTCGGGGGCGAGCTCGGCGGCCTTGCCGAAGCAGGCCGCGGCCGGCGGGTCGAGCGGCTTCAGCGGCTTCTTCCGCCGCGGCGGCCCGAAGAACCCCAGCTCCGGCTCGTCCTCGATGTCGGCCGCCTTCGCGGCGTTCACCCCGAGGTGCGACCACACTTCCGCCCGCGCCCGGTCCGCGACCGCGACGGGCCAGCCGGGCGGGTGGGTGGCCAGCCACGCCTCGTACTTCAGCCAGTGGGCGTGGGTGCCGGCCGGGTCGCCGAGCTGCTCGCCGATCATCGCCTGCAGCTTGTGGAAGTTCGGGTCGTCCGGCGGGCCGCCGAACAGCCGGCGGTACCTCGCCAGGTCGTCGGGTTGGCCCTGCGTCACGACCGCGTGGTACAGGCAGTTGGCGAGCCGCGGCACCAGGTCCGGGGCGAACGCCCGCAGCTGTGGCACCACCAGTTCCGCGACGCGGAAGGCGGGCGTCAGCGGCTTGTCGCGGCCGAGTTCGCGGGCGATGGCGCGGAGGTGCTCGACGGCCGGGCCGGGCGTCAGCTTCCGCAGGCGGGCCGAAAGCGCGGTCGCGGCGTCGGCGGGCTGCGCCTGCTTGAACGCCGGATCGACGGCGAACCGCAGCGGCGCCGCGAGGCGGGCCGGGAGGCGCGCCGGGTCGAGGCGGGCGAAGTTCTCGGCGGCGCGGGCGTCGTCGGCCGCGGCGTAGGCCAGGAGCCCGCGCAGCAGCACCTTCCATTCGAGGTACGGCGAGCGCAGCCCGATCGGCTCCAGCGCCTCGCGGGCTCCCGCTTCGTCGCCGCCTTCGTGCTTGCGGAAGGCGAGCAGGACGGCGTCGAAGCCGACGTGGAGTTCGGGCGGCAGGAAGGCGTTCGTGTGCAGTCGCACGGCGCGGTCGGCGGCGTGGGCGAACACGCGCGGGCGGGTGGTGTCGTCGGCGAGCGCGAGGGCGTCGTCGGTGCGGCCGCCGCGGGCGAGGAGCACGGCGCGGTCGGCGGGGTCGAGGTCGGTTGCTTCGGCGAGAGCGCGGTTGAAGTCGGCGGCGCGGTCGCGGTCCGCGAAGTACGCGGCGGCGTCGGCGAGGGTGCGGCGGAGCAGCGCCTGGTGCTCGGGCGTGGGGGCGAGCTGCACCAGCGTGCGGGCGACCTCCAGCGCGACGGTGTAGTCGCCGTCGCGGGCGAGCTTCGCCACGCGGTCGGGCGTGGGCGGCGGCGGGGCGGCGGGCTTCCTCTTCGCCACGGGACGGCCTCGGGACGCGCGGGGGGTTTCCGTACTATATCCGGGGCCGAGCCGCGGGGTGAAGGGATGACGCATCCCGGCGCGAAGCCCGGGGACGGCCGTCCCCGGGCTTCGGACGGTTTGCCCCTTGAGAAGAGAGTTCAGACGCTCCTCATGACCAGACCCCTCCACCTCCTGTCCCCCTACCGGCTGCCGACCTCGTACCCGCTCCAGATGGGCGCCGACGAGGTCGCCGCGTGGCTCAACGGGTACGCCGCCCTGTGGCACCCCGCGGCCCTCGCGGGTAGTGCCGCCGTGCCCACCACGTCCAACACCTACGACCACGACACGCCGCTGCCGGGCGCCGTGTACTGCGTGCCGCAGGGGCCGCACCTGTACCAGCCGGACGACTGGCGCGACCGCGTCCGCGCCGCCGGGGCCGTCGCCTTCCACGGCACCGCCGACCGCCGCGAGAGCTTCGCCAACCTCAAGGACGCGCTCGCCGAGCGCGGCGAAACCGGCCCGCGGTTCGACGCGCCCGACGAAACCGTGCGGCTGTTCACCGGCCTCGGCTACGGCTACCTGTTGGTCGATTCGCTGTACGAGGCGCAGGACCACGACCGCCTCCTCGACGCCGCCGGCTTCTGGGCCGACGTGACCGACGCGGTGAAGGGCGTGACCGAAGGCGGCGACGTGCGGGCGCCGTTGAGCGCGGCGGCGGAGAAGCTGCGGGTGGCGCGGGAGTCGCTGTACCCCGGGGCGATGTTCCTCCTCGACTGGGTGATGCCCGACCCGAACGCGCTCGACGCCCCGTGGCCGGCGTCGCTCGCGGCCGGCATCCCGCTCACGCTGCTGGCGTCCGCCGAGACGCTGGAACAACTGGCGACGCAGGCGCCGGAGCGGTTCGCGGAGCTGAAGGCCAAAATCATCCCGGGCCTGCCGTCGGCCGTGGACGTGTGCTGCGGGGCGTACCGCGAACGGGAAGATGCGCTGCTGCCGTTCGAGTCGCAGTGGTGGAACCTGCGCCGCGCCCGCGAGGTGACGAAGGCGCTGTTCGGCGTCGATCCCGCCGGCTACGCCCGCCGCAAGAGCGCGTACCACCCGCAGCTGCCGTCGTGGCTGGCGCACTTCGGCTACCGGCACGCGGTGCTCATCAGCTTCGACCAGGCGCTGATCCCCACGCTCCGCTCGACGGCGGTGAACTGGCCCGGCCCGGACGGCAAGGGCGTCGATGCGTTCACCCGCGAGCCGCTGCCGGCCCACGACCCGCAGACGTTCTTCAACCTCGCGTACCACCTGCACCAGGCCACGTCGTCCGACGCGGCGCCGACGGTGGCGCTGATCCACAAGGGTCAGCCGGCCGCGGCCGGGTACGCCGACCTGCTGGCGCTCGCGGAGTTGGCCCCGGTGCTCGGCACCTGGACGGGCCTGGCGCGCTACTTCTCCGACGCCGTGACCGGCGACTACATCGGCACGCAGCCGGCCGACGAGTTCTTCGCCGACTACCTCGACGACCGGGTGACGCACGACAAGAATCCGACGCCCGTGACCGGCTTCCCGCGCCAGCTGCGGCTGCGTCGGCGGCTCGATTCGGCGTACACGCTGGCCGCGCTGCACCGGAGTTTGACGCCGTTCACAGGCGAGGACGCCGCCGACCTGGCGACGCTGACCGCGGCGGAAGACGACATCGAGCGCCGCGGCGTGAGCCCCGGCGCTGCGGACGACGAACCTTCTGACGGGCGAGCCGGGGGCCGTGAGGCCCCGGGTGTATCCCCTACGCAGTTCACCCGGGGCCTCACGGCCCCCGGCTCGCCGGGTGATCCGCTGTCGTCGTCGCTGGCGCTGGTCGAAGCGGCGTGGGCGAAGCGGCTCGCCGAACGCATCCAGGCCCGCAGCGCGGCGGGTCAGCCGGGCGTGCTGGTGTTCAACCCGTGCGGCTTCACCCGCCGCGCGGCGCTCGAACTCGACGGCTTCCCGAACCCCGTCCCCGTCGCCGACCCGATCAAGTACGCCGAGTTCGCCGGCGGCCGTGCCCGGCTCGTCGTCGAGCTGCCGCCGCTCGGCTTCGCGTGGCTGCCGCGCACGGGGAACGCGGCGCCGCCGAAGCCGAAGCTGAAGACGGCCGACAACCTGACGGTGCGCAACGAGTTCTTCGAGGCCGACGTGGACGCCGCGACCGGCGGCATCCGCAGCTTCCGCGACCAGCGCACCCGCACGACGCGCTTCGGTCAGCAGCTCGTGTTCAACCCCGGCAGCAGCATGAAGGCGCGCTCGGTGACGGTGACGAACGCCGGCGCCGCGCTCGGGGAGATTACGAGCGAGGGGGACATCCTCGACCCGCAGAACGAGGTGCTGGCGACGTTCCGCCAGCGGTTCCGGGCGTGGATGGGGCGGCCGGTGTTGGAGGTGCGAATCGAGCTGGACGTGAAGCACCGGCCGAGCGGCTACCCGTGGCACTCGTACTACGGGGCGCGGTTCGGCTGGCGCGACGACCGGGCGGTGCTGTTCCGCGGCGTGAACGGCCAGAACACGCTGACCGGCTACACCCGCCCGGTGAGCCCAGACTACCTCGAAGTACGGCTCGGCTCGGAGCGGTCGTTCCTGTTCACCGGTGGGTTGCCGTTCCTCCAGCGGCACGGCACCCGAATGATCGACGTGGTGCTGTCGCCGGAGGGCGAGACGGGTTCGGCGTTCGAGCTGCTGCTGGCGTTGGACCGCGAGCAGCCGATGCAGACGGCGGTGGGCTGGGTGTCGCCGTCGCCGGTGGTGGTGACGGAGAAGGGTCCGCCGGCGGTGGGCGCGAGCGGCTGGCTGGCGCACGTGGACATGCCGAGCCTGGTGCTGACGAGCCTGCGCCCCGCGGAACCCGGGGAGGGGATGAACCGTGCGGTGGTGGGTCAGTTCGTGGAGTGCGCGGGCTTCGGCGGCGCCGCGGAGGTGCGGTTCGCGCGCGACCCGTCGGCCGCGGCGCGGGTGGACGGGATGGGGGCGCACGAGCTCACGCTGGGGTTGGTGGGCGACGCGATCCCGGTGGACTTCTCCGCCGGCGAGACGTTCCGCGTGAAGGCCGAGTGGGCGTGACGGTTGCTTCCATAGGTCGAATCGAGCCGTCCCGGGGCGTTGCCCCGGGCTATGCTATCCCAGCCCTTCGGGCTGAAGAGGCGGCGCTGGTTTTCAGGCCAACGGCCTGGGATAGCATAGCCCGGGGCAACGCCCCGGGGTGAGGTTACTGAGTCGAGAGCAAGCCAACGCGCGGAAGGCAGAGCTGATCGCCGAGTACCGCAGAAAGGGTTACCGCCGCCAGCCTCGCCAAGCCCTTCCGCTTCCCATGATCGGTTAGTTGGCCCCGTCTCGGTCGTAGATGCTGCCGCGGTCGTCGTCGATCTCGACCGGCCCCTCGCGCCGCGGGCGGCTGTCGCACCAGGCGTTGAACCAGTCCACCCAATCGCGCGCGCCCGGCGCCGGCACCGGCCCGGTCCAGAACGCCCGGGGCGTGCCGGCGGGCACTGGTCCCGCGGGCGGCGGGGGGTCCGGCCGCGCGCGGTAGCCTTCCGCCTCCTGTTCGAGCTTGCGCACCTGCTCCACCGTCAGGCCGGTCACGTCGATCGTCTGCGGCATCGCGGCACCCTCCTCACCGGCATCGTACCACCTCACGCCGCCCGCCGCAGCACCCGCGGCGCCTCCACCACCGGTCGCCGCCACCGGCGCGCCGCCACCGCGCCCCACGTCAGCAGCGCCGCGCCGACCACGAACCACATCCCCGGCACCATCCGGTCGATCCACGGGCCGTTCGCCCACATCACCGCCGCCAGCACCGCACCCCAGCCCGACAGCGCCGCGAAGTCGGGCACCAGCCCCGGCCGCTGCCGCAGAATCTCCGCCAGCAGCCAGAAGCCGGGGGCCAGGAACGGCACGAACCACCGCACCGAACAGCACTGCCCCCCCATGTTGTTCGACAACACCGCGTACGCCGCCCACCCCGCGACGCACCACCCCAGCAGCGCCACCAGCTCCGCCCGGCCCGGGAACGACCGCCGCAGCACGCCCCACGTCCCGGCCGCGCCCAGCAGCAGCGGCAGGTTGTGGTTCCAGAAGCCGTGCTTGCCGACCAACATCCCGCCGGCGTACAGCGCCTGCGACAACGGGCCGTGACGCTGATAGCCGGTCAGGTTCGCCGCGGTGAACGGCGAGCCCGGCCAGTCGAAGAACTCGCCGTACATCGCCATCGGCAGCAGCTTCCCCGACACCGCGTAGTTCACCCCCAGCCCCGCCACGACCCACGGCAACACCCCCAGCGCAAACACCGCCACCGGCCCGACGCGGCGATACCGCCACGCCACCGCCAGGAACGCGAACGCCACCAGCGGCGGGCCAGTGCCGAAGTCGAGGTTGAAGCCGAGACCGGCGAGCGTGCCCAAGATCAGAAGCCCGGGGACGGCCGTCCCCGGGCTTTCGCGGCTGAGGCGCAGCATCACCAGGCACATCGCGGCGACGACGCCCAGCTGCGCCGCGTGGGCGTTGGCGTGGCGCGTGTACGTCGGGGCGAACGTCGCCAGCGCGAACGCCGCCAGCCACAACAGCCGCACTCCCGGCGTCAGCCCGACGCGCCGGCCGAGCGCCGCCAGACAGCCGACCGCGACCGCGTAGCCGACGCCGCTCAGCAGCACGGTCACCGCCCACGCGAACACGTCCGGCCGGTCGCCCGGCCGCGGCACGCCGAGCCACGTCAGCGGTTCGTACACGGCCGCCAACAGCAGGCTCGGCACCGCCGGGTGGTGCGAGTAGAAGTGGCCGCGCACGAACAACTTGTCCTGCGTGGCGGCCAGGAACACGGAGTCGTCGATGGCGAGGGTGCCGCGGTCCACGAGCGACTCGACCGCGGCGAGGCGGCTGCCGTCGTTCCAGCCGCCGGCGTAGGGGCGGGCGCCGACGGCCGCGACGAGCAGCGCGACTGCGGCCAGGGCCGCCGGGTGATCCGCGAATCGCCGCATCCGCCGCCCTCCGCGTAGGTTACGCGGGCGCGGCATACCGACGGCGCGGCGGCGCCGCAACCCCGGAGCCTCCGCCGCTTGCGGCGATGCACCGCCGCGAGCGGCGGAAGCGCCAACGCCGCACCCGCAAAGCCGTTGTGCCAGTTGACAGCCGGAAAACGTGAGGTTACGCTGAATCCGTTGCCGCACGACCCGGATCGAATTGCCCGAGCCGGCGTGCGCCCGGGTGCCACCATCTCAACCGTCCCCGGCCGCCCGAAACGCCCGTAACGCCCACGCCGCCCGCAAACGAGGGGCTTCCCACCCCCGTTGAAGTATCGTACCCTGTGCCGCAGCGTCCCCGCCCGCTGGCCCGGAGAGACACCACATGCCACCCACCACCGGCTTCTGGGGCATCGACATCGGGCAGTGCGCCCTCAAGGCCGTCCGCGTCGAAATCGTCGACGGCAAACCCACCGCCACCGCCTTCGACTACGTCGAACACCCGAAAATCCTCTCCCAGCCCGACGCCGACCCGGACATGCTCATCCGCGAGGCGCTCGAAAAATTCCTCTCCCGCAACGACATCGGCCGCGACGAGGTCGCCGTCGGCATCCCGGGGCAGTCGGGACTCGCGCGCTTCGTCAAGCTCCCGCCCGTCGAAGAGAAGAAGATCGCCGAGATCGTCAAGTTCGAGGCCAAGCAACAAATCCCCTTCCCGCTCGACGAGGTCGTCTGGGACTTCCAGAAGATCGCCGGCGGCGAGGTCATCGACGGCTTCGCCATGGAAACCGAAGTCGGCCTGTTCGCGCTGAAGCGCGACGTCATCAGCCGCTACATGGGCTACTTCAGCGGCTCGAAGATCGAGGTCCACACCATCCAGATGTCGCCGCTGGCGCTGGTCAACTACACCACCTACGACCTGCTCAAGAAGGGCGGCCGGGTGCCGGTGCCGGCGGAGGAAGCGGCCCCGGACGAGGAGACGCCGCGCGGCAAGGTCCGCTGCGTCGTGGTGCTGGACATCGGCACCGAGGCCAGCAACCTCATCATCACCGACGGCGGCAAGATCATCTGGCAGCGGCCGATCCCGCTCGGCGGCAACAACTTCACCCGCGCCCTCACGAAGGAGCTGAAGCTCACCTTCGCCAAGGCCGAGCACCTGAAGCGGAACGCCGCCAAGAGCCCCGAGCTGCCGTCGATCCTCAAGGCGCTCAAGCCCGTCCTCCAGGACTTCGTCGGCGAGGTGCAGCGCAGCCTCGGGTACTTCACGAACACGCACCGCAACGCCCACGTCGGCTCCATGATCGGCCTCGGCAGCGCCTTCCGCCTCCCCGGCCTCCAGAAGTACCTCGCCGAGAAGCTGTCGCTGGAGGTGAAGAAGCCGCACGACTTCGCCCGGCTGGAGGGCGAGTCGGTCACGAAGGACCCGCTGTTCGTCGAGAACATCCTGTCGTTCCCGGTGGCCTACGGCCTGGCCCTCCAGGGCGCCGGCGAGGCCCGGCTGACGACGAACCTGCTGCCGACCGAGATCCGCACCGAGCGCCTCATCCGCGCCAAGAAGCCGTACGGCGTCGCCGCCGCGGCCGCGCTGCTGCTCGGCACCGCCGGGCTGGCGCTGGGGTACGGGGCGTCGTACAAGTCGATCGCCGACCCGCAGGTCGAGAAGGCGCTGGGCACGGCCAAGGCGGCGGTCGCCACCGTCGGCGCGCAGGAGAGCAAGTACAACCAGGCGAACGAGGGCGTGACCGCGAGCAAGGGGCTGGTCAAGGCCGTCGTGTCCGGGCAGGACGAGCGGCTGAACTGGCCGCGGCTCCAGGAGGTGATGTCGGCCGCCCTGCCGCGCCCCGGCAACGAGGGGAACCTGCTGCCGACGCTGTGGCAGACCACCGAGGGGAAGGGCGTGGCGGCGTTCGCCCAGTTCCAGAAGCGGATGCGCGACGGGGTGCCGGTCGAGGAGGCGCTGCAGTACGAGACGTCCGAGCACCCGCGGCACCTCGCGGTCGTCAACGTCGAGGCCGTCTACCCGCGCTGGGTGGACAACCTGCCGGCGTTCTTCCTCAAGGTCGACGACGAGGTGTTCGGCGACCAGACGACCACGCCGCGCCGCGGGTTCAACGAGGACATCGCCCAGGTGATGCTCAAGGAGGAGAAGAAGCTGGACGAGGCGACCAAGCGGTGGAAGCCGGACGTCAAGGAGGGCGGCGGGTGGGTCGTCGAGGTCCGCGGGTGGACCGACTACGCCCCCACCGAGGGGGGGGCCATGCCGTTCCTCCGCGACGGGCTGATTGCCAACCTGCAGAAGATGTCCACCACGTTCGCGGAGCGGAACGAGGGGGCGAAGAAGGCCGGGAAGTACATCCCCGGGCTGGAGGCCGACCCGCTCAAGGGTCGGGTGTCGCACGCCTTCATCTACCACGTGTGGACGGTCGAGAACCCGACCCCGAACACGATGGCCTTCGTCGGCCGGTCGTACCTCGACACCCCCGCCGGCGGGCTGTCCGCCGGCGGCGCCGGCGGCGTCGCCCTGAGCACCGCCCCGATGGGCCCGCCGGCCGGCATGACCGGGCCGGGCAGCACGACCGGCATGGGCGGCACCGAGGCGGCCGCGGCCCCGCCGGCCGGCGCGCCGTGGTCGCCCCTCGCCCCCGGCGGTCAGGCCGCCGCGTCCGGCCCCGGCGGCCCCGGCGGCAACAGCCTGATCCCGCCGGCCGCCAGCATCGCCGCGGTCGGCACCGGCCTGTCCAGCGGCGTCACCCTGCCGCCGCTCCCGGCCATCATCGAAGGATCCACCCGCAAGCGGTACGAGTTCGTGGTCATGTTCGTGTGGCGCGAGCCGGTGCTGTCGATGAACCCGGCCGACGCCCTCGCCGCCCCCGCCGCCGGGGCCGGCGCCGCCGACCGCTGACGCACACCGGTAGCCGTTGAACGGGGCCGGCGTGGGGCCGGTTTCCAACCGGCCGGCTCGGGGCTCGGAGCCCCGAAGGGGCGGCAGGTAATAGCCCAGGGCGTAAGCCCTGGGTGGCGTGGACGGTGACACGAGGGGTGACGCGGCGCGAACTCCGCCCCAGGTTTCCCAGGGCTTACGCCCTGGGCTATTGCCTGCCGCCCCTTCGGGGCTCCGAACCAGGATTAAAGAACGGCACACGGCGTGTGCCTACTACTCCGAAAGACCCGGTGACCGGCCATGAGCATCGACAAGGAACAGCTGAAGAAGCACCACTTCTGGATCCTCCTCGGGGTCGTCCCGGTCGTGGTCGTCGCCGCCGCGTTCGCCGTCTCGGCGACCGTCGGGGCGGCCATCGCCGACAAGACCAAGGCCGTGGACGCCGCCGAGAAGGAGATCGCGTCCAAGTCGAACGTGAAGTCCGACCCGCTCATCAAGCTGCTCGACGACCAGCGCGCCAAGCTGGAGGACAAGAAGGTCGACCTGTGGAAGGAGAACTGGGAGCGGCAGATCGGCGTCGTCCGCTCCGAGGGGAAGGACAAGAAGGAGGTCGTGACGCAGGTGACCGACCGCAACCTCCTCCGCTGGCCGAAGGCCGAGATCCTCAAGCGGTTCGAGTTCAACACCGACTACGCCGCCGACAAGAACCAGCTCAAGTTCGGCGACCGGTTCCCGGGCGAGAACAGCGACGTGCTGAACCAGTTCAAGGTGCGCGAGGTGTACCTCGCCGAGTTCTCCAACGCCCGCCCCGGGTTCCTCGGCACCGGCATGGCCGACAAGGTGGCCCCGACCGAGTTCCTCAACGGCTGGTCGAACGTCCTCCGCCACATCTCCTTCCCGCCCGTCGGCGCCGGCGGGGCCAACGGCTGGGGCGACCGCGTGCCGAGCCCCGAACAGGTGTGGCTGGCGATGGAGGACGTGTGGGTGCAGCGCGCCCTCCTCGGCCAGGTGAAGGCCATCAACGACGGCGTCGGCACGTTCACCCGGGTGGACCTGCTGAACGCGAACGGGAAGGCGCTCGACAGCCCCACGCACCGCGCCTTCCAGAGCCGCAACTGGCGCGTCGAGCTGAAGCTCATCGCCGACGAGAAGGACCGCCGGCCGGTGCTGGTGGGGCGCATCCGGAACGTGACCGACCGGCTCCAGGCGCTCGGCCTCGGCGCGAAGATGACGCTGAACGTGTGGCTGACCGGCGACAAGGACGCCCGGCCGTTCGCGTTCCACGTCGGCGGCGAGTTCCTCAAGGGCGGCGAGGAGCGCGAGATCGTCCGCACCGAGGAGCACAACGTCCCCGACGGCCTGATCCCCGGCGGGCTGCCGCAGGCGGTCGTCAGCCGGGTCGAGCAGGTGTTCGACACCCGCACCGTGCCGGTCCGCCGGATCGACGCCGTGGCCCTCGGGTACAAGGACAGCCGGCACGCCCTGATGCCGCTGCTGACGCCGGAGTTCGAGTCGTACAAGAAGGACGCCGAGGCCGAGGCCGCGAAGGCCGGCGGCGGCGGCATGGGTCCGCCGGCGGGGATGGCCGGGCCGGTCGGCGGCATCCAGCCCGGCCGCGGCGGCGAGGGCGGGCCGGGCGGGATGATGCCCGGCGGCGCCGGGGGCGGGGCCGGCGGCCCGGTGGAGACCGTGGTGGACGGCAACCGCAAGCGGTACGTCGAGGTGACCAAGCAGGTGCGGCGGATGCCGGTGGCGGTGACGGTGATCGTGGACCAGGCGTACATCCAGGACGTGCTGATCGCCTACGCCAACTCGCCGCTGCGGTTCCAGACCACGCAGGCCCACTGGAAGCGGTTCACCGGCACCCTGTCCGGCGGCCCCGAGAGCGGCACCGGCGGCTTCGGCGAGGGCGGCCCGGTCGTGAGCAGCGGCGCCGGCCTGGCCGCGGGCGGGTTCGGCGCGTTCGGCGAGGGCGGGGGTCTCGGCCGGCCGGCCGGCGGCGGCAGTGCCGGGTTCGGCCGCGGCGGCGCCGGCGGGGCCGCGGTCGGCCCCGGCGTGGGGCCGATGGGAAGTGTGCCGCTGCCGGTGTCCGGCCCGATGGGGGGGATGCCGATGGGGCCGGGCTTCCCCGGCGGCCCCGGCGGCACCATGACCTCGATCTCCGAGAGCCAGCTGACCGCCGGCCTCGTCGAGCTGACCATCTACGGCATCGTGTCGCTGTACGAGAAGTACCAGGTGGGGGGCGAGGAACCGGCCGCCGCGCCGGCCACGACGCCGACCCCCGCGCCGACCCCGGCGCCCGCGCCGGGCGCGACGCCGCCGCCGAAGTTCTGACCGCCCGGCGAGCCGGGGGTGTCAGCCCCAGGTTTCTTCGCCGTACGACAACGATGAAACCGGGGGCTGACGCCCCCGGCTCGCCCCGACCCGCCCCCAACCCGAACACCCCGCCCCGCCCCGAGGGTACGTCATGGCCAAGTCGAAGTCGTCGAAGCCGAAGCTGGACATGAAGGAGTTCCTGCTCAAGAAGGGCGAGTACGTCGTCCTCGGCGTCGCCGGGGCCGGCCTCCTGTTCCTGCTGTTCCTCGGCGGCAGCACGTACTCCGAGGCGAAAGACCCCAAGAAGATCTCCGCCGACCTGACGTCGAAGGCGACGCGCATCCAGGCCGCCGTGAACGACCCGGCCGACCCCGGCGCGGTCACGCCGCTGACCGGCCAGTACGGCCCGGACAAGGGGGGCGGGTACAAGCAGATCCCGGTGAGCGAGTTCGCGCTGTCCGGGGTGATGTTCGACCCGACGGCCCGGCCGGACACGAAGCGCGAGAACCCGCGGGTGCTGGGGATCGGCGACTACCAGGTGGACCTGGTGCGGGCGCCGATGAAGGCCCACGACATCGTCCTCGACCCCGACGGCGGGGCGAAGATCGCGGTCAAGGTGGTGAAGAAGACGAACGAGGCGGACCGGAAGAAGATCCAGGAGGCGATCAACGCCATCAAGGGGGGCGCCAAGAAGGCCAAGACGGCGCAGCAGGCCGCCGCCCAGCCGCCGACCGGCCCGACGGGGCCGATGGGCGCGCCGATGGGCGCGCCGATGGGGCCGTCCGGCCCGCCGGTGCTCGGCGGCCCGATGGGGGGCGAGGGCGGCGGGTTCAACCAGGCCGGGACGCGCACCGAGACGACCATCAACTACATCCCGATCGAGGACCTGGACAACGCCGCCAAGGAGAACAAGCTGCCGGCGATGACCGTGGTGCCGCTGCGGATGGCGGTCGTCAACGCCACCTTCCCGTTCAAGAAGCAGGCCGAGGAGATGAAGCGCGCCCTGCGGATGAAGACCGCCGCCGAGGCCGCCCCGTTCGTGCGGTTCGACGGGTTCGACGTCCGCCGCCGCGTCATCACCCCGGACGGCACCATCTTCGGCACGGCGAAGAAGTACGCCGACGTGGCCGCCAACCCGAAGGACGACGACACCGTCGGGTGGTTCGACTACCGGTACGTGGACAAGTACCAGGAGGTGATCGCGTCGCGGATGCTCAACAGCCACGTCGAGGGGGCCGACCCGAAGGACAAGACCGGCATCAGCGCCTACCTGCCGTACTTCTACCGGTACGAGGACAACCTGGTGATGTTCCTCCCCGAGCTGGTCCCCGAGCTCGGCAAGTACCCCGAGGTGAAGCTGCCGGCGGTCCTCGACACGGTCAAGCGGATGAAGGACGCCGCCGCCACGCCGGTGCTGCAGTCGTCGGTGCTGGAGCGGCTCCTCGGCAAGGGGAAGGAGGGGCAGCCGTCGCAGAAGTCCGGCATCTTCGCCCCGACCACGGTGGGGGCGTCCGGCGGCGAGGCGCTGTACGGCGGGGCGGCCGGGATGCGGATGCCGGTGCCCGGCGGCGGCGAGGGGGGGAAGCTGGAGAGCGGCATGGGGAACCCGCTGTCCGCCGCCGGGGTGGACATCGACGACATCCTGCTGCGGTTCATCGACCCCGACGTGCGGCCCGGCTACTCGTACGAGTACCAGCTGCGGGTGAAGGTGATCAACCCGAACTACGGCAACCCGAAGTCGATGTCGATCCCGGCGATGGCGGGCGAGAAGTACAAGGTCCTCGCCGGCCCGTGGACGCGGCTCGCCCAGACGCTGACGGTGCCGCGCGAGTCGCACCTGTTCGCCTACGACCCGGTCAAGTACGGGGACGACGTGCAGGCGCAGTACGCGAAGCAGAAGACGATGCAGGAGCGGTTCACGCTGCCGGCGGGGAACACGCACACGGTGGTGCAAAAGCTGACGTGGCTGGAGCAGGTGCGGGTGGACAGCGGCACCAACCAGCGCGAGCCGGTGGGGGCGTGGGTGGCGGCCGAGATGCCGGTGGCCCGCGGCGCGTACGTCGGCCGCAAGACGTACGTGAAACTCCCCCTCTGGAGCAGCGAGGAGAACCGCTACCAGCTCCGCGAGCTGTCGAGCGAGAAGGTCGGTAAGGGGAAGGACGCGAGCACGCCGAAGGGCTGGCTGGTCGAGGAGTTCGTCGGCCGCGACGTGCTCGTGGACTTCGACGGCGGCAAGGTGACGACCCGGGTGCCCGGCAAGTCGCAGCTGACCGAGGACGTGAACACCGAGCTGCTGATCGTGCGCCCGGACGGCCGGCTGGTGGTGCGCAACAGCAAGGACGACATGGCGAACAAGGAGCGGAAGGACGACGTGGACGAGTGGACGCGGTGGCAGAGGGCCGTGGAGACGGCGCCGGCCGTGGCCGGCGCCGAGGGCGGCAGCCCCTTCGCGCGATAATGATCCGACCACTGATAGACACTGACGCGCCGGTGGCCGGCGCCGAGGGCGGCAGCCCCTTCGCGCGGCCGAAGGACTGACGGGGTGCGGCTATGGCGGAGTTCGAGGAGGTTTAGCGTGCGAAGCCCACCCGTTGCAACGGGTGGGCTTTCCACCGTCGCTCCACCTTCACGAAATCCGCTCCAGGCGAGCCGCCGCCTCACGGCGGGCGGCTCGCCTTCAGATTTCGCCCCGGCCGAACGGCCACCAGTTCCACTCGTCCGGCAGCAGCCCGAGCAGCCGCCGGTACGCCGGCCCCAGCCAGCTCGGCAGCGCCCGCGACAGCGTCGACCCCTTCGTCTCCCCCACGTACACCTGATCCGACGGCCGCAGCGTGATGTTCGTGGCGTGGTCGCCGTCGAGCAGCACCGCGCCGGGGTTCACCTTGAACACCTCCGGCCGCGCCCCCGCCGCCACGTTCGGCCGCACCACGTACACCTTGCTCAGCTCCGACCCCGGCGGCAGGCTGCCGGTGCGCGTCAGGAAGGCGACGACGGGTTCCGGCCCCTGGAACGGCACGACGTGCGTCCGCCCGCGGACCGGGCCGTGGACGTACACCCGGCCGCCGCGCGGCGCCGCCAGCGACAGGCTCACGCCGTCGAGCGGCACCCCCGCCGCGAGCGCCACCGCCTGCCGCGCTTCGTCGAGCGTCAGCCCCTCGACGCGCGGCCGGGCGCCGACGGGGAGGCGGCCGTCGAGGTCCACGGCGGCGACGGCGTCCCACGCCGGCCGGTCGGCGACGGCGACTTCGACCACGTCGGGGCAGCCGATGCGGTAGTCGGACGCGGGGGCGGGGGCCGCGGCGGCGGCGGGGTCGGGCTGGGGCGGGGCGTTGCGGCGGAGGAAGCGGGCGTCGGCGCACCCGGCCGCGAGCACGCCCGCGGCGCACGCCCCCGCTCGGACCCAGACCCTCCCGCGGCGCGTTCCCACACGTCCGGTATCGGCCGCACGACCGGTACGCCTTGACCCGAACCGGCGGGCGGGGGAGGATGCCCGGATTCCGCCGCTCGCGGCGCTGCACCGCCGCGAGCGGCGACGTGAGGAGCACCCACCATGGGCCACCCGCCGCCGCCGACGACGCGCCTCGACTCCGTCGACGCCTACCGCGGCCTGGTCATGCTCCTGATCTTGTTCGAGCTGCTGAAGCTCGCCGCCGTGGCGAAGGAGAGCGGCAGCGAGGTGCTGGCGTTCCTCGGCTTCCACCAGACGCACGCCGAGTGGGTCGGCTGCTCGCTCCACGACCTGATCCAGCCGTCGTTCTCGTTCCTGGTCGGCGTCAGCCTGCCGTACTCGCTCGCGGCGCGGCGGGCGAAGGGCCACGGCACCGCCGGCCTGGCGCTGCACGCCTTCTGGCGGGCGTTCGTGCTGGTGATGATCGGCATCGTGCTGCGATCGTTCGGCGAACCGATCCCCGACATCGGCTTCACCGACACCCTCGCCCAGATCGGCCTCGGCTACGGCTTCCTGTTCCTCCTCGCGCTGCGCCCGGTGCGCGACCACTGGCTCGCGGCCGGCGTCCTCCTCGTCGGCTACTGGGCGCTGTTCGCGCTGTGGCCGGTCGCGGACGGCCCCGGGGCCGGCGTGAAGCCCGAGTGGTTCCGGGAGCACGGGCTCACCGGCTTCGCGGCGCACTGGAACAAGAACGCGAACCCCGCCGCGGCGTTCGACGTCTGGCTGCTGAACCTGTTCCCGCGGCAGTCGGAGTTCGTGTTCAGCCGCGGCGGCTACCAGAGCCTGAGCTTCCTGCCGACGCTGGCGACGATGATTCTCGGCCTGATTGCCGGCGGCGTGCTGAAGTCCGACCGCGGCGCCTGGGTGAAGGTCGGCTGGCTCGCGGCCGCGGGCGTGGTGAGTCTCGCCGCGGGCTGGCTGCTCGGCTGGTCGGGCGTGTGTCCGGTGGTGAAGCGCGTCTGGACGCCGAGCTGGGTGCTGTTCAGCGGCGGCTGGTGCTTCGTGCTGCTGGCCGGGTTCTACGCGGTGAACGACGTGATCGGCTGGCGGCGGTGGGCGTTCCCGCTGGTGGTGGTGGGGACGAACTCGATCGCCGCCTACTGCATGAGCAACTCGGTGGTGAAGCCGGAGGTGGGTCGGCTGGTGCGGCGGCACTTCGGCTGGTTCTTCGAGCGCGTCGGCCCGCCGTACGAGACGCTCGTCCACGGCGCCGCGACGGTGCTGGTGCTGTGGCTGATCCTGCTGTGGATGTACCGGCGGAAGGTGTTCATCAAGGTGTGACGCACCGCCGCCCCAGACGCCACCCGGGGCGTTGCCCCGGGCTATCCTATCCCAGGCCGTTGGCCTGAAGACCGGGTGCTCCTCTTCACCCCGAAGGGGTGGGATAGCATAGCCCGGGGCAACGCCCCGGGTGGCGTCGGCGCCCCGGGCGGCCCGCGGAGACGACCTGTGACCGACCCCGCGCCCGGCCGCTACCGCCACTTCAAGGGCGGCGAGTACGAGGTGCTCGGCGTCGCCCGCCACTCCGAAACCGACGAGCGCCTCGTCGTCTACCGCCCCCTCTCCGGCGACGGCGGCCTCTGGGTCCGGCCCGTCGCCATGTTCCTCGAAACCGTCGAGCACGACGGCCGCACGGTGCCGCGGTTCGCGCCGGTGAACGAATGAGCCCCGACGCGCGGCCGCTGGTCGGCGACGGCCCGGCGCTCGCGGCCGTTTGTTCGGGTTGTAGTCGTGGAGTCGGTCTCCGTCGGAGGTGGTTCGCCCCCTCACCCCGCGTGCTTCGCCGCGACCCTCTCCCCCGAGGGGAGAGGGTGGGCCTTGACGGTCCTCATCGTGGGCGGGCAACCACGCGCCGACGTGGGGTGACGCGTACCGCGGCGTCCGCGGGTCGATGCCCGCCCGTGATGGGGGTCGGCGGTCTCCCACCCTCTCCCCTCGGGGGAGAGGGTCGCGGCGAAGCACGCGGGGTGAGGGGGCGGACCACGCACGATGAGGCCCAACACCCGCCCCCGCAACCCGCGCCACCGAACGGCAGCCGCGAACGTAACGGTGCGCAACGCCCGGGTTGCACGGCCGGCCCGGCCGGCGAATAATAGGCGATCAGCGGTTCCGCCCGAAGGACAGCCCCATGCGACGACTCTTACCCCCCGCGGCCCTCGCCGGGGTCGCGCTCCTCACCCTCGGCGGCACCGCGTTCGCCCGTCAGGACGACGCCCAGAAGGCCGACGACCCGGCCCCGCGGTTCGACCCCAAGGACGTCCGCGTCGGACCGCCGCCGGAACTCGCGGCGCTGCGGGCGGCGGTCGAGGCCGCGGCCAAGAAGGGCGAGAACGTCGACGACGTGCGCGCCAAGCTCGACGCCCTCGAAAAGACGCTCGCCGGCAAGGCGTGGGTCCGCCCGCGCGACGGCGACGTGCCGGCCGAGCCGCGGGCCGACCCGCGGGCGAACCCCCGCTTCGACCCGCGGGCGATCCCGCCCGCCGACCTGCCGGCGGCCCGCCGGCGCGACGAGGTGCAGCCGGGGCTGCGCCTCCTGATGCCCGAGGTGCCGCGCCGCGGCGGGGTGAACCAGCCCGACTTCGACAACATCCTCCGCGGCCAGGCGCTGCTCCTCCAGGCGGCACAGCTGCTGGCCGAAGACCCGAACAACGTCGAGCGTGCCGAGGCGATCCGGCGGCAGGCGATGGAGCTGATGCAGCGGGCGCTCAACGACGGCCGCGACGGCCCCGGGCTGCCGCCGCAGCTGTTCGAACTGGCATTCCCGCCGGTGCCGGGCGTTCGCGGCGGCGGCGGCAACGGCCGGCTCGGGGTGCGCGTCGAGCGGCTGGCGGCGGGCGTGGCCGGGGACTTCAACATCCCCGCCGGCCGCGGCGTGCTGGCCGCCGAGGTGCTGCCGAACACCCCCGCGGCGCGGGCCGGGGTGAAGGCCAACGACGTGATCGTCGAGTTCGCCGGCCAGCCGGTGACCGACGACCCGAGCGCGTTCGTGGGTCAGGTGCAGCGGGCGCGGGCCGGCGCCCCGCTCGACGTGACGGTGATCCGCGACGGCAAGCGCGAGGCGGTGCGCGGCGTGGTGCTGCCGGCGGCCGACGGCGGCGTACTGGCGGGCCGCGGCAAGCTGTTCCGCGAGCTGGCCCCGATCGTCGGCCCCGACGGGCGGCCGCTGGTCGACGCCGCCCGCGAGCGGGTTGCGCCGCGCGACGAGGCGCGGCCGAGCGGCGTGACGGTGGAGGTGGGCGACGGCGAGGCGACGGTGACGGCGGACGAGAACGGCGTGCGGTTCCACATCGCGGGTGCGGTGGGGCCGGCGGGGCTGGTGCCGACGAAGATCGAGGTGACGGAGAACGGCCGGACGGTGTCGGCGGAGTCGGTGGACGGGCTGCCGGAGCAGTACCGGGAGCGGGCGCGGCAGCTGCTCGGCCGCGTCCGCACCGGCGCCCGGTGACGGGATGAGCGAGGCGAGCCGACCGCCGTGAGGCGGCGGGTGATACGCGCGTATCACCCGCCGCCTCACGGCGGTCGGCTCGCCTCGGAGCCGTTCAGCGCGCCACCACGCGCGGCCGCGGCGGCGCTTCCATGCCGTGCCCCAGGAAGTAGCCCGTCTGCGTCGGCTGGTTGTACCCCACGTTCTGCCACGCCACGCTCAACCGATACACCGGGTCGTGCATCAGCGTCGTCAGCCGGTGCTCGGTCGGCTCCGTCGTCGTGTAAATCCGCAGCTCGCGGTTGTCGGCCGACCGCCAGATCACTTCCTCACGCCAGTCGCCGAGGATGTCCGCGCACAGGCACGGCGTCGCCTTCGTGCCGTTGTTCGACGCGCAGCCGTCGGCCGTGAGGATCACCACGTCGCGGCCGGCCTGCCAGTCCCAGCGCGAGATGGTCGTGCGGTCCAGCAGCTCGCGCAGCAGGTCGCCGTTCCACCACACGCCGAAGTTGCACGACCGCGGCCGGGCGTCCGACACCTTCTCGCCGCGACAGTTCCACATGCCGCCGAGGCCCGCGCCGGACGCCCAGCACTCGGCGCCGGGGTGGCGCGGGTCCACGTCGAAGGCCACCCCGCGGCCCACGTCCGGGCTCTCCTTGCTCCACAGCACCGCCCCGGTCTTCGCGTCGCGGAACGACACGCCCACGTTCCGCCGCGACTTCTCGTGGATGTTGAACACCTCGAGCCCCGGCCGCGTCGGGTCCAGGTCCGAGACGTGCAGCGCGTCGCCGTGGCCGAGGCCGGTCGAGTAGCGGCCGCGGCCGTCGGAGCCGACGCACATCGCGCCGTAGATGATCTCGTCCTTGCCGTCACCGTCCACGTCCGCGGCGCTGACGCTGTGGTCGCCCTGGCCGCGGTAGGCGTCGTTGCCGGCGTCGTTGCTGTCGAACGTCCAGCGGCGGGTGAGCTTGCCGTCGCGCCAGTCCCAGGCGACGAGCACGGCGCGGGTGTAGTAGCCGCGGCAGAACACGGCGCTCGGCCGCACGCCGTCCGGGTACGCGACGCACGCCAGGAAGCGGTCCACGCGGTTGCCGTAGGCGTCGCCCCAGTCGGCGACGCGGCCGCGGGCCGGAAGGTAATCGACACTCGCCAGCGCCTTCCCGGTGCGGCCGTCGAACACGGTCAGGAACTCGGGGCCGTCGAGGACGTAGCCGTCGGCGTTGCGGTGGTCGGCGGCGGGGTCGCCGAGCACGGCGCCGGTGCCGTCGGTGGTGCCGTCGCCGGTGCGGCAGAGCACCTCGGCGCGGCCGTCGCCGTCGAGGTCGTAGACGAGGAACTGCGTGTAGTGCGCCCCCTCGCGGACGTTGCGGACGCGGCCGTCGCCCTGGTAGACGCCGACGAGGCCGCGGCCGAGCTTCTCGATCTGCCGCGGCGGCGGCGGGTCGGCGGCGGGGGTGGGGCGCGCGGTACGGCGAGCAGCGCGACAGCGGCGAGAATTGCACCCGGGGCGTTGCCCCGGGCTATATTATCGCAGGCCGTTGGCCTGCAAGGCACCCGTCTTCACCCCGAAGGGGTGGGATAAGATAGCCCGGGGCAACGCCCCGGGAAATCGTGCGAGGTCCGCCATGTCCCGTTCGCGTCCCGCGTTCACGCTCATCGAGCTGCTCGTCGTCATCGCCATCGTCGCGGTGCTGATCGGGCTGCTGTTGCCGGCCGTGCAGAAGGTGCGCGAGGCGGCGGCGCGGCTGCGCTGCCAGAACAACCTGAAGCAGATCGGCCTCGGCCTCCACGGCTTCGAGTCGGCGCACGGCCGCTTCCCGCCCGGCGCGCGCGACCCGCGGCCCGACAGCGCCCCCGGCCCCGGCTGGGGCTGGGCCGTGTTCATCCTGCCGTTCGTCGAACAACCCGCGCTCCACGCCCGCATCGACCCGCACAACACCCTCCCCGGCGCCGGCTCCGACACGCCCGCGCCCACCGCCGACACCCTGACGGCGCTGCCGATCTACCGCTGCCCGTCGGACCCGGGGCCGAATACGAACGCGAACTACGACGGCCACGCCACCGCCAGCTACCGCGGCGTCGGCTGGGGTCGGCCGAAGACGGCGCCCGGCCCGAAGGGGCTGATGATTACCGACCTGGCCGACCCCACCGGCGTGCTGTTCCGCAACAGCCGGGTGCGCGTCGCGGACGTGACCGACGGCCTTTCGGGAACGCTGTTCGTGACGGAAGTCTGTCTCGACGAGCGGCGCGACCGGTGGGGCGGCGTGTGGGCCGGGGCGACGCGGAAGGACGCCTACGGGCTGTGGATCAGCGGCGCGTTCTGGGCCGTGGACGAAGGGCCGTTCCGGCTGAACGGGCCGGACAAGTGGGCGGCGTGCGGCCCGCACCCGGGCGGCGTCGGGGTGCTCCTCGGCGACGGCTCGGCGCGACTGGTGCGAGACGCCGCCGACCCGCGCGTGCCGGCGGACCTGGCGACGCGCGCCGGGGGTGAGGTGGCGGCGGTGGAATGAGGGGCGGGTCAGGTTGAACGCGCGCGGACGTGGTCAACCCCTCCCCCGGCCCCTCCCCCAAAGGGGGAGGGGTGCTTGCAATGCGGAACCTCCTGTGACTGTGTTCGAGTTGAGGAGGTGCGCGGCAAGTCGGTCGGTTCGTCCCCCCCTTCCCACTTAGGGAAGGGGGCCGGGGGGTTAGGTGGCTCGGGGCTTCGGCCGCCCCCGGTTGGCGTTGGCCCCGCCGGGCGGCGGGGGTATAACACCGGCACTCCCTTCCCACGCACAGGAAGGCCACCAACGGAGAGGATTCCCGTGTCAGCCGACCGCTACCTGTTCACCAGCGAATCCGTGTCGATGGGCCACCCCGACAAGGTGTCCGACCAGATTTCCGACGCGGTCCTCGACTTCTGCCTCAAGTCCGACCCGATGAGCCGCGTCGCCTGCGAGACGCTCGTCACCACCGACCTCGCGGTGGTTGCCGGCGAGATCACGACGAAGGCCAACCTCACCCGCCAGGCCGTCGACGCGCTCGTCCGCGAGGTCATCACTGAGATCGGCTACGTCGCCAAGGACCAGGCCGAGCGCGACGAGATCGGCTTCACCGCCGACGGGTGCCAGGTCGACTGCCGGATTCACGCCCAGAGCCCGCACATCAGCCAGGGCGTGGACACCGGCGGCGCCGGCGACCAGGGGCTGATGTTCGGCTTCGCCTGCGACGAAACGCCGACCCTGATGCCGCTGCCGATCGACCTGTCGCACCGGCTCGTCGCCAACCACGCCGACCTGCGCAAGACCGGCAAACTGAAGTGGCTGCGGCCCGACGCCAAGAGCCAGGTGACGGTCGAGTACAGCGCCGACGGCACCCCGACGCGCATCCACACCGTCGTGCTCAGCACCCAGCACACCCGCGACGTGATGACCACCAAGGACGGCGGCGACTACTTCACCGACGACGCCCGGCAGGAGGTGATCGACAAGATCGTGAAGCCGGTGCTGATGGCCGACCGGCCCGACCTGGTGAAGGGGAAGCTGGTGATGGTGGTGCCCGGCGCCAAGGGGCTGAAGCTGGGCGCCGAGGACATCGCCGTCCACGTGAACCCGACCGGCTGCTTCCTCCAGGGCGGCCCGCACGGCGACTGCGGGCTGACCGGCCGGAAGATCATCGTGGACACCTACGGCGGCCGCGGCCGGCACGGCGGCGGGGCGTTCAGCGGCAAGGACCCGACGAAGGTGGACCGCAGCGCGGCGTACATCTGCCGGTACATCGCCAAGAACATCGTGGCGGCGAAGCTGGCGCGGGAGTGCGAGGTGCAGCTGAGCTACGCCATCGGCTACCCCGACCCGCTGAACATCTGGGTGAACACCCGGGGCACGGGGAAGGTGCCGGACGCGAAGCTGGTGGACCTGATTCGGAACCACTTCGAGCTGACGCCGAAGGGGATCATCGGCACGCTGGACCTGCGCCGGCCGATCTACCGCGAGACGGCGCGGCACGGCCACTTCGGGCGGGAGTTGCCGCAGTTCACGTGGGAGAAGACCGACAAGGCCGACGCGCTGCGGAAGGCCGCGGGGGGGTGAGTGACTTCGCCGCTCGCGGCGGTGCCGCGTTTGCATCGCCGCAAGCGGCGGAGTCAGGCCGCGGCCTGCTCGGGGGCCGGGCCGAAGATGTGGGTGAAGATGCCGAGGAGGCGCGGCACCTGGGTGATCGTGTATTCGCGCAGTTCGAGCGACAGTGTCGTGCCGGTCAGGCGGAGGAACTTCCACACACTCCCAGTGGTCACGCACCCGTACACCGGATCGATCGGCGTGCCCCCCCACTGGTTGAACCGCTGCGCCCCGACCATCCCGGCGACGCACTGCCCCAACCCGTCGATGATGTTCTCCCGCTTGGCCTCGACGATCATGACCGCGGGGGCCGTGACGATCGTGTGTTGCGGCGCCCGGGACAGGATGAAGTCGCAGAACCCGGTCAGCCCGGCGGCCGGGTCGGCGACGAACTCGGCCCCCGAGTAGAGCCCGATCCGCCCCCGATACCGCCACCAGAACTCGCCCAAGACGGGCGCGATCAGCCACTCGCTCCGAGCCTTCTCGTTGTTGAGGATGCTTGCCAATTGTGACCCGGCGACGAACGCTTCGCCGAACCCCGGGCGGGGGGACTGTCCGCCACGGCCGAGAAGAGGTCCGGGACCGGGTCGTAGGTGAGCCCGAAGGTGGCGAGCACGTCGGGGTAGCGGAAGTCGCAGAACGCCATGCCGCGGCTCCTGAGGGGTCCGGCCATTCTAACCGCTCCGGCGACCGCGGCGTCCGTAGAATCGCGGTCGGCGGCCGGCGTCGGTCCGCCCGCCGCGTCTGGGAGTTCATCATGCGGACGATCCTGGTGGCGGCGTTGGCGGCCGTCGGGCTGTGCGGCGTGGCGGGCGCGCGGGACGAGAAGGCCGACCCGGTCGGGACGTGGAAGTGCGAGTACCAGATCGGCGACCAGAAGCGGACGTCCACGCTGACGATCACGAAGGACGGCGACGAGCTGGCCGGGACGATGAGCTGGCCGGACCAGAAGGAGGCGAAGCTGAAGGACGTGAAGGCGAAGGACGGGGTGCTGACGTTCTCCGCCGTGCGCGAGTTCATGGACAACAAGATTCCCATCGACTACAAGCTGACCGTGACCGGTGACAAGCTCAAGGGGAAGGGCACGTCGGACTTCGGGGGCAAGGCGACCGAGTTCGACATCGAGGGGAAGCGCGAGAAGAAGGACAAGTAGCGCGGGCGGGTCGCGGGTCGGTGGGACCGGCGTCCCGTCGGGGGAACGGGTCGAAGCGTGGCGCCGGACCCGCAAGTTGTCTGGGATGGATGCGTGGCTGCTGGTCCTCGTCGTGGGTGGTTCGCCCCCTCACCCCGCGTGCTTCGCCGCGACCCTCTCCCCCGAGGGGAGAGGGTGGGAGGCGGCCGACTCCTGTCACGGGCGGGCATCGACCCGCGGACGCAGGGGTGTGATTGGTCTGGCGTCGGCGCGTGGTTGCCCGCCCGTGATGAGGGCCGGTGAGCCCCACCCTCTCCCCTCGGGGGAGAGGGTCGCGGCGAAGCACGCGGGGTGAGGGGGCGAACCACCTCCGATGGGGACCGGTCCGGGACGGGTCACGCTGGCGTTCGCCCGAGAACCCGCAGTGCCGGCGCGCGGACCAGGGCGATGTTCTCGCTCGCCTCGACCCAGGCGTCCAACTCGGCCTTCTCGTCCGGCGACAGGAGGCCGTTGATGTTCCGGTCTTTTGGCGACGGACGCGGAGGGTATCGGATGCAGTCCCACAAGTGGACATGGCGTGGTCTGCTCATCCTCGCGGTCGCCGCACCCGCCGGTTTGTTTGCACTCGACCGGCCCCCGCCGGTACCCCCCAGGAGCCCCCCGCCTCCCCCGCGCGAGGTCGATCTCAAGCGGGTGTACGACGCGCTGCCCGAGCAGTACGACCTTGATCGACTGGGCGAGTGGTGCGCACTGCCGCCGCGGGAGGCCACGGCCGACGAGGCCACCACTATTCAATCAGGTGTGCTGAGCGCGATCGAGCCGGCGCAGGAGGGGCGCGACCCGCTAATGGGCCGCTGGAAGGATGATCCCGCCCGACGGGCGGAGGTGGTCCGTAACGTATTCCTCTCACCGGATCGGACGCGGTGGGTCCGGCTGTCCGACCCGGCGGACCCCAACCGATGGGTCGGGCTCGTGGTCCGGCGCCACTACAACACGGCCCAGTATTCTCACCTGATCGTATTCCGGGTGGCCGTCGGGTTCTGAGTGGTCGCGCCGCACCCCTCGATTCAACAGCCCGCGGCCTCGCCCCTTCGGGGTGAACATCACCCCTTCTCCCCGAGGCCTTCCGTGCCCGACGACCTCGCGCTGCTCCACGACGACAGTTCTCTCCTCGCCGTCAACAAGCCGGCGCCGCTGCTCACCCAGGCGCCGCCGGCCGTGCCCAGCCTCGAAGCCCGCGTCAAGGCGTACCTCAAGGCCAAGCACGACACGCCCGGCAACGTCTACCTCGGCGTCCCCCACCGCCTCGACCGGCCCGTCAGCGGCGTCATCGTGTTCGCCCTCACCCCCGCGGCCGCGGGGCGCGTTCACAAGCAGTTCGAGGAGCACACCACCCGCAAGGTGTACTGGGCCGTCGTCGAGGGCGACGTGAGCCCCGATGTCGGCGTGTGGGAGGACTGGGTCCGCAAGGTGCCGGACGAGGCCCGCGTCGAGAAGGCCGCGGAGGGCGAACCCGGCGCCAAGCTGGCGATGCTCGAATACCGCGTCCTGCGTCGGCTCGACGGCAAAACGCTGGTCGAACTGGAGCCGCTGACGGGTCGGATGCACCAACTCCGCGTGCAGGCCGCGTGGCGCGGCCACCCCGTCCTCGGCGACGCCACCTATGGCTCCACGGTGGCGTTCGGACCACCGGCCGAGCTTCCCCGCGACAGGGTGATCGCGCTCCACGCCCGCCGGCTGACCATTTCTCATCCTTCCACGAAAGAACCGCTGACGCTGGAAGCACCGCTACCGGACTACTGGGAGCCTGTTGTCGGCCCAACGTCTTGACGGGGCACGTCTTCCGGTCGGGCGCGACGCACTGACGGGGATCGCTCTGGCGACGTGACATGTTTCCGCGACCCGGTGGGGGGCGCGGCGGAAACAATCATCTCGACCAAAGTGTCGCTCCGCACCTTGCATTCATCCCGCGCCGTCGTTCCGGTCGATACTCCGGGAGCCCATTGGCGTCACGGAGGACACAGATGCGGACGTCGCGGATCAGCGTGCGGGTGCTCGCCGCCCTGGCCCTGTGGGCCGGGTTCGGGCTCGTGGCCGTCGCCCAGCCCCCGACCGTCGAGAAGGTGCTGGAGGTGAAGCCCCGCCAGCCCGGGGTGAACGTCACCACGCCGACGCCCGAGCAGGCCGCCCGCTACCGGCTCGACCCCATCCCGAACCCGAAGACGCCCGGCCAGAACCTCGGCTACGTCGTCCGCGACGGCGACGGCCGGCCGGTGCGGCAGCTCGTGAGCCACGACGGCAAGGGGTACAACATCGTCGCCTTCTACCTGAACGGGCAGGAGGCGTACCGCGAGTTCTACCCGCCGGCCACGACCGAGCCGTTCCAGTTCCGCTGGCTCGGGCCGAACGGCGGCAAGTGGGGCATCGACCGCGACCGCGACGGCCGCATCGACGAGTGGCTCGTCATCTCGCCGGAGGAGGTGAGCCAGGAGCTGCTCGCCGCGGTGACCACCGGCGACGCCAAGCGCCTCGACGCGCTGCTGGCGACGGACGAGAGCCTGAAGGGGCTGGGTCTGCCGGCCGCGGAGCTGGCGCGCATCAAGGAGAAGACCGCTGGCGCCGCGAAGCGCCTGGCCGACGCCGCCGCGGCGCTGAAGTTGTCGCCCGAGGCCCGGTGGGTGCATCTGGAGCTGGGCGTTCCGCAGACGACGCCGCAGGACGCCTTCGGCGGCAAGGACGACATGGTCGTCCACCGCAACGGCACGGTGCTGATCGAGGACAAGGGGAAGACGCACTTCCTGCAGACCGGCGAGCTGATCCAGGCCGGCCCGGGCGGTCGGTCGTGGAAGGTGGTCGAAGGCCCGTCCGTCGGCCCCGGCGTGGTGAGCGCCGACGGCGGCAACTCCGGCCCCGGGCCGGTGGTGACGGACGGCATCCGCGACCTGGTGACGCAGCTGGACGTGATCGACAAGGGCGCCCCGAACCCGCCGACGCAGCCGGCGCTGGGCGAGTACTACGCCAAGCGGGCCGCGGTGCTGGAGCAGATCGTGCAGAAGCTGGACCCGGCGCAGCAGGCCGAGTGGACGCGGCTGCTGGTGGACAGCCTCGCCGCGGCGACGGAGGGCGGCGCGGCCGACAGCGCGTCGCACAAGCGGTTCCAGCAGTGGAACGGGCAGCTGGCGAAGCTCGGGCCGCAGAACCCGCTGGCCGCGTACTCGTCGTTCCGGCTGATGGTCGCCGAGAACGGCATGAGTCTGGCCGGCGCCAAGACCGGCCCCGAGCTGCAGAAGGTGCAGGACGCCTGGCGCATCGGGCTGGAGAACTTCGTGAAGGCCCACCCGACCGCGGACGACGCCGGCGAGGCGGTGCTGCGGCTCGGCATGGCGAACGAGTTCCTCGGCAAGGACGGCGAGCCGAAGGCGAAGGAGTGGTACACCGTCCTGACGACGACGTACAAGTCGCACCCGCACGCGGCGAAGGCGGCGGGCGCCGTGCGCCGGCTGGAGTGCGAGGGGAAGGCGCTGGAGCTGAGCGGCACCACGCTCGCGGGTCAGCCGTTCAACGCGAGCTCGCTCGGGGGCAAGGCCGTGGCCGTGTACTACTGGGCGAGCTGGAGCACGACGCTGGCCGACGACGCCCGTAAGCTCCGCGACCTGGAGAAAACGTTCGGCCCGAAGGGGCTCGCCGTCGTGACGGTGTGCCTGGACGACGACGCGAAGACGGCGGCGCAGGCGGTGCAGAGTTCGCAGCTGCCGGGCGTGGTGCTGCACGCGCCGGGCGGCCTGGACCGCAGCCCGCTGGCGGCCGGCTACGGCATCATGGTGGTGCCGCACATCATGCTGTCCGGGAAGGACGGCAAGGTGACGAACCGCAACGCCCAGATCGCGACGCTGGAGGACGAGCTGCGCCGCCTGCTGCCGTAAGAAGGCAGCCAAGAGAATGGCCCCAAAAAGGCACAAGAGACACAAAAAGGAACCAAGACCGAGAACAGGTTAAATCCTGACTCGGTCTTACTTTTTGTGCTTTTTGTGCCTTTTTGCGGCCATCTTGCCTTGTTCTTATCTCTTCAGCGCGGCGTGCCAGTCGGCCTCGAACGCCGGCAGCTCTTGCCGCACCAGCTCCTCGAACGCCCGCCGCGGGTCGCCGCCGGTGTTCACCGCCACGAGATACGCCCGGAACTGCGCCGACCCCACGGCCCGGCGGTCGAACGTCAGGTGGTGGGCCAGTGCCCAGCACGTCAGGTACGCCCGATCCGCTTCCGCCTTGCCGTCGGCGTGGTGCGCCAGGAAGGCCCCCGGCCCCGCCGCCAGGAGTTCCGTCAGTGGCATCAGCCCGCCCTTCGCCAGCGCCGCCTTCGCCAGCTTCAACCGGTCGGGGTCCGGGGCGTCGGCGCGCACCTCGCCGGCTTCCACGACGGCGCGCTCGAACACCTGGGCCAGCCCCTCGTTGAGCCACCGCGGCAGCTCGCCGGTGCCGTCGCCGGCCTTCACGCGGTCGGCCGGCAGCGGCGGGTACGCGAACGACGCGGCGTAGGCGTGGAACGACTCGTGGTACAGCACCGCGAACAGCCGCTTCGTGTGGGCGTCGAGCTTGTCCATGTTGGCCCGGTCGGCGGCGAACACGCGCCGCCGCTCGGCGCTGACGGCGGCGAGGTAGCGCTCGAGTTCCGGCCGGCGGTACAGCTTCCGCACGCCCTCCTCGTAGCGGGCCAGCGCCGCGAGCTGCTGGCCGTGGTGGAGCTTCGCCGTGGCCAACTCGTCGCCGAGGCGGCCGAGGTCGGTGCCGCACAGGATGCGGTTCCCGGCCGGGTCGAACACCGCCGGGTTGAGCAGGTCGGCGCGCCCCAGCGGCCCGAGCAGCTGGCGGTACTCGTCGGGCGTCGGCGCGAGGAACACGGTGGTCGGCCGCGCCGCGGGCACGGCCGGCGGGAGGAAGCGGGTGAACGCGGTGTAGAGGTGTTCGAGGCGCACGGCGGCGCGGCGGGTCACTTCCTCCGGGGCGTCCGAGATGAGGGTGAAGAACTCGCTGTCGTAGCGGCGGGCGGCGTCGCGCTTGCCGAGCCAGTCGGCGGCGGCGAACTCGACGGCCTCCATCCGCTTCCGCTCGCCGGAGCCGTCGGGGTCGAGCTCGGCGATGCGCTCGCGGAGGAACTCGCGGTCCTTTTCGGAGAGGCGCTTGACGGTGTGGATTTCGCCGCGCGTGAACCGCGTGGTGAGGGTGAAGGTGGGCTTACCCGGCGGCCGGCGGACGCCCTGGAACGTCACGTCGTTCGGGGTCTCGGCGAGGAGGAGCCCCTGGAAGACGGCGCCGTTCTTGAGGGTGAGTTCGTCGAACGGCCAGGGGGTGAGGCCCGGCGGGGCCGGCGGCTGGGCGACGGCCAGGAGGACGGCGGCGGTGAACATGGGGGCGACCTCGAAACGGAGGGCGCGGCGAGCGGCCCACGTAAGTGGGCTGTTGGCTCGGGGCTTCGACTCGGGGCTTCGGCTTCGAGCCCCGGAGGGGCGGGAAGCTCCAAGCCAACAGCCCACTTACGTGGGCCGCTCGCCGGGTTCCGCCAGCGCCTTCGTCACGCCGGCGCGGAGGCGCTCCTCCAGCCCCGGCGGCATCGCCCGCGGCAGCCGGCGCGACAGCTTCACGGTCACGGTGAAGCTGTCGAGGAAGTACCCGCAGTGGGTGCAGTCGGTCTTGTGGAAGTCGAACTGCGCGCGCACCTCCGCCAGCAGTTCGTTGCCGTGGTGGTCGGTGAGGAGGGCGCGGAACTCGGTGCAGGTCATCACGGCGCCAACCCCCCCTCGAAGTGCGGGGCCAGCGCGTCGCGCATCCGCAGCCGGGCGCGGTGCAGCCGACTCTTCACCGCCGGCACCGACAGCCCGAGCATGTCGGCGATCTCCTGGTTCGGCAGACCCTCCACGTCGGCCAGGACGTACACGTCGCGGAACGGCGGCGGCAGGTGGCCGATGGCGTCCTCGATCACCGCCGTCTGCTCGGCCGCCAGCACCGGCTCGTCCGGCCCGACGTTCCACCGCGACACCGGGCCGTCACTCGCCTCGAGGGTGTCGGTGTCGGCGTCGTGCGTCTCGCGCTTCTGGCGGTTGGCGCGCTTCTGGCGGTACGCCAGCGCCGCGTTCACGGTGACGCGGTGGAGCCACGTCGTGATCTGCGAGTCGCCGCGGAACGTGTCGAGCTTGCGGATCACCTGGACGAGCACGTCCTGGGTCACGTCCTCGGCGTCGGCGTCATTGCCGAGCATGCGCCGGGCGATGTGGTAGATGCGCGGCGCGTACTCGCGGAACACCAGTTCCGGGGTGACGGGCGTGTCCGGGGCGAGCCCCGGACGTAAGTCCGGGGTTTCTTGCGTTGGTGGTGGGGTAACGGTCATCGGCGGCTCGCGGGGGCGCGGGAATGGCAGCCGGAGGGCCGGGTTGCCATTCTACGCATCTCGCGTGCCGGGGCGGGGTCAGTCGAGCGGCGCGACCTCGCCGCCCGCTGGGGTGACCGCCGCCCAGAAGACGTGCTCGGCGACCTCCGAGCGGATGGTGCGGATAGACCCGTCGGCGAGGGCGACGAGCATCCCGCCGGCGTGCGGCGTCTGCGGCACCGTGGGGTCGCAGTCCTCCAACCGCGGCCGGGTCTGGAACGTCCGCCCCGGGGTGCTGGCGCGGGCGACCGGTGGAAACCCGGAAACCATCGGGATCACGTCGGTCAGCTGGAAGATGAAGGGGAAGGAGATCGTCGTTCGCCCCCGGTCGGCGAAGGTCGGGCGGCGGATCTCGACGGCGATCACCGGCCCCATCAGGTAGTCATAAATCGTCGTCCCGCAGCGGTAGTAGTGCTCGCCGAACGCCAGGGTATTTGACGTGCCGTCGTCTGCCCAGGACGTACCGCTCGGACCCGGGCGGAACAGTTGGGCGTTCGCCGGGTAACTGGAGTACGTTCGGGTTGCCCAGGGCCGATCCGTCGCGGGGGACGGGTCGGCCGGTCCCAAAAACACCGGGACCGAAACCGGTTCGAGTGTGCGGTGCCACTGCGCGACGAGGGCCGGTCCCCCGTCGAGGTAGTCGAGAATCTGGGTGTGGACTCCCTTGTCGGGGGTAGGCACGTCCGTGTGGTCCCCCAGGTACGAGTGGGTGGCCAGGATGATTTGCTTGAGGTTGTTGGCACTGCGAGAGCGGGTCGCCGCCTCTCGCACCTTTTGCACCGCCGGGAGAAGGAGGCCGACCAGTACCGCCAGAATGGCGACGCAGACCAGCAGTTCGACCAGCGTGAAAGCGGCCCGGCGGACAGCCATGTCCGTCTCCTCGTTGAGGTGACGAGCCCGGTCCCCCGGGCTCAAGGTGACGCACCAGCTACTTCAGAGTCACCGTCTGAACCGACGACAGGGAGGCTACGAAATTCTTGTTCCCGTCCTGGTAGGTGACAGCCATCCACGCCTGATAGGTTCCCGCGGTGAAGGTGACTTGTACGGGGACGAGCTTTCCGGTGGCGTCAAACCTACCGATCGCTCCGTTCTGTAGGTCCATCGTGAACGGCGTGGGGACGCTGCCCCCGCCACCCTTGACCTCCATCCAGTATCCGACGGCCTTCGCCGGCGTCCAGCCGGGGTTGGCCGTGTACGTACCGGAGTACTTGATGTACGCGGGCACGAACATCGGAGGCGGGGGCGTCGAGTTGACCCCCTTCGGGTAGCCGGTGGCCCAGGACACCGTCCCGGGGTTCGGCGGCGGCTGTCCTGAAACGGGGTCTCCACAGGTGAGGAGCGTGCAGAGCGCGAAGCCGCCGACGAGGGTCAGGATGCGAGTCGTCATGGTGTCAGCCTCGGAAGAGAAGGGAGAATCCGCAAGGCCGACATTATCAATACCCCCCCCCCCGCCCCGGCATGTCAAGAGCAATCCGAAGATCACGCAGAAAATTCTTCTACGGCCGGTCTGGCGTTCGCGCGGGCAGATAACCGCCCGTCCGAACAACGACCGCCGGCCCGCCACGACCTCGCCGTCGCTACCATGACCTCCGCCCCCGCGCTTTGGAGCACCCCGTGCCGTTCACTGCTGCCCTGTTCGACTTCGACGGCACCCTCGCCGACAGCTTCGCCGCCATCACCAGCAGCACGAACTTCACCCGCAACCACTTCGGCCTGCCGCCGCTGCCCGAAGCCGTGGTCCGCGAGTACGTCGGCTACGGCCTGCCGAACCTGATGCAGGAGCTGGTTCCGACTGCCAATCCGGCAGCGGCCGTGGCCGTGTACCGCGAGCACCACAAGGACATCGCGCGGGCGGGAACGACGCTGATTCCGGGCGTCGCGGAGACGATCCCCGAGCTGGCGCGGCGTGGGCTGCGGCTGGCGGTGTGCAGCAACAAGGGCGTGTCGTTCACCCGCGAGCTGGTGGCGGGGCTGGGGCTGGCCGAGCACTTCGTCGCCGTGCTCGGCCCGGAGGACGTGGGCGGCCGGGCGAAGCCGGACCCGGCGATGCTGCACGAGGGCATGACCCGCACCGGCGGCACGGTCGGCACCACCGTGTACGTCGGCGACATGGCGATCGACGTACACGCGGCGCGGGCGGCGGGGGTGCCGGTGTGGCTGGTGCCGGGCGGGGCGGAGGGGAAGGAGTCGCCCGCGGCCGCGGGGCCGGACCGGATACTGACCGGCTTCGCGGAGTTGCTGGAGTTGCTGCCGGGCGGGTGACGGCGAAGCCGTCCCGGGGCGTTGCCCCGGGCTATGCTATCCCAGGCCGTTGGCCTGAAAACCAGGTGCCCCTCTTCAGCCCGAAGGGCTGGGATAGCATAGCCCGGGGCAACGCCCCGGGACGGCTTCGGGGCCTCTCTTATTCCTCGTAATCGACGCGCCCCTCGCGGCGCTTACCCATCACGTTCACCTGCCAGTAGCGGCCGGTCGCCGCATCCAGGCACGTCAGCCAGCCGCCGCCGTGGGCGTAGGTGTCGACGCACACCGCCCCCGGCACCACCTTCGGCACCCCGCCCTTCTGCGACGTGTGGCCGCACACGATCGTCTTCCCCGACACGTGGCGCATCGCGGGCGGCAGGAACTCCCAGTACAGCCAGGCGTCGTCCTGCTCGTCGAGCGCGTCGCCGGGCGAGAGGCCGGCGTGGACGAAGACGTGGGTCGGGGTCTCGAAGTACGGGGCGAGCTGGTATTCGAGGAACTCCCAGTGCTCGGCCGGCACGTCGGCGAGGGTGCCGGAGCGGCCGGGGGCGCGGCCGTAGGAGCCGAGCGTCTGAAGACCGCCGACGCCGAGCCAGTCGGCGCTGGCGCCGCGGTCGCCGGTGCGGGCGGCGAGCATCATCAGCTCGTGGTTGCCGCGCAGGCACACGAGGCGCTTCCCCTCGCGCTTCATGCGGACGAGCCGGTCGAGGACGCCGCGGCTGTCGGGGCCGCGGTCCACGTAGTCGCCGAGGGTGACGACGGTGTCGTCGGCGACGGGGGCGACCCACGCGAGCAGGTCGTCGAGCATGAGGGAGCAGCCGTGCAGGTCGCCGATCGCCAGGACGCGCATGCGCCGATCCCCCATGAGCCCGCTCCATCGTATCCGCCCCGGCGCTTCCCCGCCGCGCCGGCCGCGGCTAAACTGATCCCATGCTCACCCCCTCCCCCCGGCTGCTGCCGGCCGTCGCACTCGTCGCCATCGCCCTCACCGCGAGCGCGCAGCCGCCCGACCACGCCGCGAAGATGGCGAAGGGCACCGAGCTGTTCAAGTCGTCCGTCCGCGAGGTGCTGGCGAAGAAGTGCCAGACGTGCCACAGCGGCACACGCGTGGAGGGCGAGTTCGACCTGGGCACCCGCGAGGCGCTGCTGAAGGGCGGCCCCGGCGGCCCCGCGGTCGTTCCGGGCGACCACAAGAAGAGCCTGCTGTTCCAGCTCGTGTCGCACCAGCGCGAGCCGCACATGCCGCACGAGCGGGCCAAGCTCCCCGCCGCGGACATCGCCCGCATCGCCGAGTGGATCGACCTCGGCGCCCCCTACGACCGCCCGCTGCTCGGCCAGGACGTCGCCTCCGCCTGGACGCGCAAGGTGGTGGCGCCCGAGGCGAAAGCGCACTGGGCGTTCCAGCCGCTGAAGCGGCCCGCGGCGCCGGCCACGATCGACGGCTTCATTCAGGCGAAGCTGAAGGACAAGGGCCTCGACTTCAACGCGCCGGCCGAGCCGCGCGTGCTGCTGCGCCGCGTCCACCTCGACCTCGTCGGCCTGCCGCCGACGCCCGAGCAGGTGGACGCCTTCGAGAAGGACCACTCGCCGGCCGCGTTCGAGAAGGTGGTCGATGATCTTCTCGCATCGCCGGCCTACGGCGAGCGGCAGGCGCGGCACTGGCTCGACCTGGTGCGGTTCGCCGAGAGCCACGGGTTCGAGCACGACTACGACCGGCCCACGGCGTACCACTACCGCGACTTCGTCATCAAGGCGCTGAACGCCGACCTGCCGTTCGACACCTTCACCCGCTGGCAGCTCGCCGGCGACGAGCTCGCCCCGACCGACCCGCTCGCCGTGATGGCGACCGGCTACCTCGCGGCCGGCGTCCACAGCACGCAGATCACGCAGAACGAGGTGGCGAAGCACCGCTACGACGAGCTCGACGACATCGTCGCCAACGTCGGCACCACGTTTCTCGGCCTGACGGTGGGGTGTGCCCGCTGCCACGACCACAAGTACGACCCGGTGCCGGCGCGGGATTATTACCGCATGGTGAGCGCGTTCACGACCGCGGTGCGGACCGAGATGGAGTTCGACCTCGACCCCGACAAGACCCGCCGCGACAAGGCCGCGTTCGACGCCGCCCACGCCCCGCTCGACGCGGCGCTCAAGAAGTACGAGGCGGAGGAGCTCCCCGCCAAACTCGCCGCCTGGGAGAAGGTCCGCGGTGACACCCCGCCGTCACTCCCGTGGGTGCTGCCGGAAGTGACCGCCGTCACGTCGTCCGGCGGGGCGACGCTGACGAAGCAGCCGGACGGCAGCGTTCTCGTCACCGGCAAGAACCCGACGACGGAGAACTTGCGGTTCACGCTCGTCACCACCGAAGCGGAGGTGAAGGCGCTGCGCGTCGAGGCGCTGACGCACCCGGCACTCGTGCGCGGCGGGCCGGGTCGAGCCACGAACGGCAACTTCGCGCTGTCGAACGTGCAGGTGCAGGCGGCGCCGAAGGACCGGCCGGGCGAGGCGCAGAAGGTGAAGCTGACGGACGCCCGCGCCACCTTCGAGCAGAAGGGGCTCGGCGTCGCGGGCGCCATCGACGACGACGCCGCGAGCGCGTGGGCGATCGACCCGCAGTTCGGCAAGGACCACGCCGCGGCGTTCGCGTTCGAGCGGCCGGTCGGCTTCCCCGGCGGCACCGTGTTCACCGTCACGCTCGGGTTCCACAACAACACCGGGCACGGCATGGGCCGCCCGCGCCTGGCCCTCGGCTCCGACGCCGGCGCCGACCTGACGGCCCCCGCCGCGACGGAGCTGGTCCGCGCCGCGCTCGCCGCGAAGGATCGCACGCCCGCGCAGGCGGCGGCGCTGCGGGCGTGGTTCGCCCCGCAGGACGCCGGCTGGCGCGAGCGGAGCAAGGCCGCGGCCGACCACCTGGCGAAGGCGCCGAAGCCGGCGCTGACGAAGGCGCTGGTGACGAGCGAGGGATTGCCGCCGATCCGCCTCCACTCGCAGGGCGACGACTTCCTGAAGGAGACGCACTTCCTCCGCCGCGGCGACGCGGCGCAGAAGGACGGCGTGGCCGACGTGTCGTTCCTGCAGGTGCTGATGCCCGCGGCCGACGGCCAGGGGAAGTGGGTGACGCCGCCGCCGGCCGGGAGCCGCACCACGCACAAGCGCGCCGCCTTCGCCCGCTGGCTGACCGACGCCGACGCCGGGGCCGGCACCCTGGTGGCGCGGGTGATCGTGAACCGCCTGTGGGCGCACCACCTCGGCCGCGGGATCGTGCCCACGGTGTCCGACTTCGGCGTCCGCGGCGAGCCGCCGTCGCACCCGGAGCTGCTGGACTACCTGGCGTCCGAGCTGATCCGCGGCGGCTGGAAACTGAAGCCGGTCCACCGGCGGATCGTGCTGAGCCGCGCGTACCAGCAGAGCGCCGCCCGTGACGCGGCGCGGGACAAGGCCGACCCGGACAACCGTCTTTTCGGCCGGCAGTCGGTGCGGCGGCTGGAAGCGGAGGTGATCCGGGATAGTATCTTGAGCGTCGGCGGCATCCTCGACTCGACGCCGTTCGGGCCTGGCAGCCTGAACGACGGGATGACGCGGCGCAGCATTTATTTCACCATGAAGCGCAGTCGGCTGATCCCGGCGCTGACGGTGTTCGACGCCCCCGACGGCACGGCCGGGGTGGGCGAGCGGCCGAGCACGACCGTCGCGCCGCAGGCGCTGCACCTGATGAACAACCCGCAGGTGCGGGCCGCTGCGAAGGGGCTGGCGAAGCGGTCGCTGTCGGCCGGCGACGACGCGGCGGTGGTGCGGCGCGCCTACCGGCTGGCGCTGGGCCGCGCCCCGACGGCGGGCGAGCAGGCCGACGCGGCGGCATTCCTGCGCGGCACGACCGGCCCGGCCCGCGAGGCGGCTGCGGCGGACTTCTGCCAGGTGCTGTTCTGCCTGAACGAGTTCCTGTACGCGGAGTAGCCGGCCGGGGGCGGCCGCCCGACCTGTCATCACGAGGGAATCCGATGCGCGTGACCGGTTCGTACCTGTTCGGCCTGGCGGTGGTCGCCCTCGGCCTGTGCCCGTCCGCCGCCCCCGCCCAGAAGGCGGACGGCAAGGCCGCCGACCCGTTCCAGGGGACGTGGCAGGTGGTGAAGTTGCAAATCGCCGGCAACGACCTGACGCCGTTCCTGAAGGACGCCGACCCGACGATGACGTTCAAGGCCGACACGTACGCCTTCAAGGCCGGGCCGGAGGGGGAGAAGGGGACGTTCAAGTTCGACGCCAAGGCCAAGCCGGCGACGATCGACCTGACGATCGTCGAGGGTCGCGGCAAGGGGAAGACTCAACTCGGCATCTACGAGTTGGAGGGCGAAACGCTGCGGATCTGCATGGGCGACGAGGGCTCGAAGGACCGGCCGACGAAGTTCGGATCGGCCAAGGACGCGCCGGAGCTGGTGCTGTTCACGCTGAAGCGGAAGAAGGCGGAGAAGTGACGCCGCGACGGAAGGATACTGTCCCACAGTGACCTGCGGCGCGTGCGTAACGTCGGGTTCTCATCGGACGTGGTTCGTCCCCCTCACCCCGCGTGCTTCGCCGCGACCCTCTCCCCCAAGGGGAGAGGGTGGGGCTGACCGGCCGTCATCGTGGGCGGGCAACCACGCGCCAATGCCTGCGAACGCCGATACTGCGTCCGCGTGTGGTTGCCCGCCCGAGATGGGTGTCGGCAAGGCCCACCCTCTCCCCTTGGGGGAGAGGGTCGCGGCGAAGCACGCGGGGTGAGGGGATAATCACCTGCCGCGAAGTCCGAGTGGGGCGACCCGATGCGAACCACCGGCGGGATCAGGGAGCCGGCTCCCCGCGCAGCTCCCGTAACAGTGGGTTGTTCTTGCCCCACTGCCTTCCCCAGCCGATTTGAGTTCGGATCATCGCGGGACTCGTCATGGCCCCGCGTCAGGTCTCGAAGACTCGACCCGACCTACGATTCCAGTCGGGTGACACGGTAGGAGTACGGGTCGAGTTGCTCCAACAACACCCGGTCGCCGTCGGCCATGCCGGTCCGGGTGAAGAACTCGCGGACCCACTTCCGCCGCCGGAAAATCCTCTTGCCCCGAACGACATCCGTTTCCACCGACTCGTGCCCGTATTCGACCCGGACCGTGCGGGCGGCGGCGTGCGACTTGTTCGGCCCGCCGAGCACGTCCTCGGGGAAGAGGTCCATGCACCCGGTCAGGTAGAGGTGCCGGTGGTCGAGGTTGGGTTGTCCGATGTGAATGACACGGGCTTCGCCGGGCATCGATGTACCCACCCGCTCGGGGCTTCGCCGCTCGCGGCGGTGCAGGGCGCGCCCTGCACCGCCGCGAGCGGTGGAAAGCCATCAGAACAGCTCGTGGATCGGCTCGGGGTCGTCGAGCACGTTCACCGGCCGGCCGCTCGGGTCCAGCAGCATCAGCTTCGGGTCGATCCCCAGCACCTGATAGATCGTCGCGTGGATGTTCGACGGCTTCACGGCCCGGGTGTGCGGGACTTGGCCCAGGCGGTCGGTCGTGCCCACCAGCCGGCCGCCCTTCACGCCGCCGCCGCCCATCAGGCAGCTGAACGCGTTGCCCCAGTGGTCGCGGCCCGGTGTCCCCTTGCTCCCGGCCGGGCCGCCGTTGCCGCCGTCGTTCATCTTCGGCGTCCGCCCGAACTCGCCGCACAACACCACCAGCGTCGTTTCCAGCAGGCCGCGGTCGTCCAGGTCCTCGAACAGCGTCGCCACCGCGGCGTCCACCTGCGGCAGCATCCGCTCGTAGCTCGCCTTCAAGTCCCAGTGGTGGTCCCAGCCGCCCGAATGCACCGTCACGAACGTCGAACCCGCCTCCACGAGCCGGCGCGCAAGGAGGCAGCTCTGGCCGAGGCCGTTGCGGCCGTACCGGTCGCGCAGGCCCACCGGCTCGCGGCCGACGTTGAACGCCTCCCGCGCCGTCGGCCCCATCACGAACTCGATCGCCTCGCGGTTGAACCGGTCCATCGCCTGCGCCGTGCGGTTGCTCTCCAGGCCGCGGCGGGCGGTGTCGAAGTGGGCCAGCAGCCCGCGCCGGCTGTCGAGCTTTTCGATCGTCAGGCCGGCGGCGAGGTTCAGGTTGCGGACCTGATAGTTGGCCGGGCTCGGGTCGCCGGTCAGGAACGGGTCGTGGTGGTTGCCGAGGAAGTTGCCGCCGAAGTAGCCCGGCGCCAGCCCGATGCTCGCGGCATGCGGCGCCCCCACGTAGGCCGGCATGCCGCTCACGCGCGGCCCCAACTCGCGGCTCACGATCGAGCCGATGCCGGGGAACTTGCCCGGCGTGTTGGCGCCGCTCACGCCCATGTCTTTCGCCGTGAGCATCCGGTGGCCGCCGGCGAAGTGGTCGCCGGTGTCGTGGTGCAGCGAACGCACCACCGAGAACTTGTCCGTCACCTTCGCCTGCTTCGGGTAGAGCTCGGTCACGTCGAAGCCGGGCACGCGGGTGCGGATCGGGCGCCACAGGCCGCGGTATTCGGCCGGGGCGTCCGGCTTCATGTCGTACATGTCCATGTGGCCGGGGCCGCCGTCGAGCCAGATGAGGATGACCGACGTGTTCTTGCGGTCGGCGAGCGACGGCTGGGCCTTCGCCTTCATCAGGGTGGGGAGGCCGACCGACGCCATGCCGGCGACGCCGAGCTGGAGGAAGTCGCGGCGGGTGCGGCCGTCGCAGTACGGGGCGGAGCGGCCCAGGTCGAGGCGGAACATGCGGGCTCCGGGGCAGGAAAGGCAGACCGGCGGGTACTAGAACTGTCGCATTCGGAGGGGCGGGCGTCAAGCGCCAATCCGGGCGGCAGAGATTGGCCGCACGATGAAAAACCGATGGACGCACGATCCGAACCATGGTTTTTGTTCGGATCGTGCGTCCATCGGCGTTCATCGTGCGGCGAAGATCGGCAACTCGGGCTTCGCGCCGCGGCGCGGTCTGGGTAGACGGGCGGCCTACGGCAGGAGACGGCGGATGCGCAAGCTGATGTGGTGGGTCGGGGTGCCGGCGGCGGTGGTCGCGGCCGGGACGGCGTGGGTGACGGTGTTCCCCAGCAAATCCGGGGCGGGGTGAACCCCCGTGGGCTGCGGCCCGGTCGGCGGTCTGCCGGCCTTCGACCCGTGGGGTTCTCCGCCCCCCGTTTACCAACTCCCGCCGCGGCCGCGGCCGGCACCGGTGGTCGTGCGACCGCCGGCGGTGCGGCCCGTTGTCGTACCGCCGCCGGCGGCGCTGGGGGTGAAGCTCGACGTGTCGGCGGTGGAGGTGCCGCCGCCGGCGGCGCTGGGGATCGAGTTGAAGTGACCCAGCCGCTTGCGGCTTCGCGCCGCGGGCGCGAAGCCGCAAGCGGCAACTCCAGTATCAGTTCGCCCCGGCGGCCACCGTCGGCGCGTGCAACCCGGGGCCGCCCACGAACGCCGGCAGCGGCGCCGACGGATTCGCCAGCGCCGCGTCGGCCTGGCCGATGAGGTCGCGGAGGGTGCGGCGGAAGCCGTCGTACTGCGTCTGGAGGCTGTCGCGCTCGGCGGTGCGGGTGCGGAGGTCGGCGCGGGCGGCGTCCTTCTGCGTCCGCTCCGCGGCGGCCGCGGCGGTCGCCTGGTCGAACTGCCGCTGGAGCTGCGCGTGCCGCTCCTGCGCCTGCGCCAGCTGCGCGCGGAAGTTGTCGCGGGCGGACGACGCGGCGCGGAAGTCTTCTTCGAGCCGCTGCACCTTCGCCTCCGTCGCGGCGGGGTCGCCGACGCCGGGCGCCTTGGCGCAGCCGTAGATGCCGAGCAGGGCGACGAGGAGGAACCCGAGAATCTTGTGGGATCGCGTCATGGCCGGTCTCCGGCGGCGGGGTGGATCGTGGCGGCGTGGTTCGACCCATCTTCTCTCGGCTCCCCGGAGCCCCCGCTTGACGCAAATTCACCCACTTCCCGGACCCGCACACTTTCCCTGGGCGAAGCCCACCCGTTGCAACGGGTGGGCTTTCCCTTCAGGTGCCGCACGCCCCGCGCCGACGGCATAACCCTTCTGATCCGGCTCCTTGCACCCGCTCCCCGGCGGCCGTAGCATCGCCGGATCGGACCCGCCGCCGCGAGGCTCCTCTCCATGCTGTTCGCCTACGTCCAGGAACTGAACCCGCTCGGCAACCAGCCGCTGTCCACGGTCGTGGCGGCGCTGCCGGTGCTGGTCCTGTTCTACCTGCTGGTCGGCCGCCGCTGGCTCGCCAGCTGGGCCGGCGTCGCCGGGGCCGCCGCCGCCATCCTCATCGCGTGGCTCGTCTACAAGATGCCGGTCAATCAGGCGTCGTGGGCGTTCCTGTACGGGGCCGCGTTCGGCCTCATGCCCATCGGCTGGACCGTGTTCGCCGCCATGCTCCTCTACAACGTGACGGTCGAAACCGGCCAGTTCGCCGTGATCCGCCGCAGCATCGGCGGCCTCAGCGGCGACGCCCGCGTGCAGGCGGTGCTGATCGGCTTCGCGTTCGGCGCCTTCATGGAGGGCGCCGCCGGGGCCGGGTCGCCGGTGGCGATCTGCGGCGCCATGCTGGTCGGCCTCGGGGTGCCGCCGTTCAAGGCCGCGGTGCTGTGCCTCATCGCCAACACGTCGCCGGTGTGCTACGGCGGCCTCGGCGTCCCGATCCTCACGCTCGGCAACGTCACCGGCATCGACCCGGCGACGGTGAGCGTGATGTGCGGCCACCAGCTGCCGATCCTGTCGTGCCTGGTGCCGCTGTACATGGTGCGGTGCATGTGCGGCTGGCGCGACACGTTCGCGGTGTGGCCGGCGCTGCTGGTCGGCGGCGGGTCGTTCGCGGCGTTCCAGTACGTGTTCGCCACGTTCCACACCTGGGTGCCGGGGGTGTACATCTGGCCGCTGACCGACATCGGCGGCGGCCTGTTCTCGCTCGTCACGCTGGCATTGTTCCTGAAGTTCGTGTGGAAGCCGAAGGACGAGTGGAGGTTCCCGGCGGAGGGGGCGAACGCCGCTCCCCAACCGGCGGAGGTGCCGCACGACCGGCACGCCGAGGCCGCGCGGGAGGAGGCGAAGCTGCTCCTCGACTCGTCGTTCCGCAACCCGCACGCCGAGATCGCGCTGACGGCGCGGAGCATCGCGGTGGCATGGTCGCCGTTCCTGGTGATGGCCGCGTTCCTGGCCGGCGCCGGCGTGATCCGCGGGGCGGAGACGGACGCCAAGCGGGCGCTGGAGGTGGGGCCGGTGCGCACCTTCTACGAGTTCGAGGTGCCGACGCTGCACAAGCAGGTGGAGCGCGCCGACCGGCTGTTGCCGCCGGGGGCGGTGGGCGACGCCCGCAAGGAGTCGGCGGTGTTCAAGCTGCCGTGGGTGACGGCCCCCGGCACGCCGGTGTTCCTGGCCGCGCTCGCGTCGATGGTATTCCTGCGAATGAACGCTCGGCAGGTGGCCGGCGTCTTCCGCAAGACGGCGGTGCAGATGAAGATTCCGATCCCGACCATCGCGCTGATGCTGGGCCTGAGCTACGTGACGAAGTACGCCGGCGTCGACGCCACGCTGGGGGTGGCGTTCGCGGAGACGGGGGTGCTGTACCCGTTCTTCGCGGCGATGCTGGGCTGGCTGGGGGTGTTCCTGACCGGCACCGACGCCGGCAGCAACGCCCTGTTCGGCAGCCTGCAGAAGATCACCGCGACGGAGGTGTTCAACAGCCACCCGGAGGCGCTGAGCAACCTGACGCTGGAGCAGACGCAGGTGCTGGTGTGTACGGCGAACAGCACGGGCGGGGTGATGGGGAAGATGATCGACGCGCAGAGCATCTGCGTGGCGACGGCGGGGACGAACCAGCTGGGCCGGGAGGCGGACATCTTCAAGGCGGTGATCTGGCACAGCGTGTTTCTGGCGAGCGTGGTGGGGGCGCTGACGGCGCTGCAGGCGTTCGTGCCGCCGTTCACGCGGATGGTGCCGCACCCCTGACGCAGGCCGTTGCGGAGCAGCCGAGCGGGCGTTACCATGCGACCCAGAAGCGTCGCAGGAAACGACCGCGAGTGACCCGCACGTATGGCTGACCAATCGGTCATGACCAACGCGTTCCGGTGGGTCCACCAGTACACGAGTTCGGCCACTAGAGGCGCACGGCGGACGCAGCGCCCTACGCTCGGCAGGTTCCCGGACGCAATCGCATGTTGGTCGGGGGAAGAATCAGGGCTACCGCACTTCATCTGCCTCAATTCCTTGGAGAACTTTGAGGAGGAATTCGTCATCCCATCCGGCCTTGAGGCGCTTCGTAACGGTACTCCCCTTACCCGGGGCTCGCCGCAGGAGGGCCACGGCGACCTTCCGGATCATCGCCAGATTGGCCCCGGCGTGCCCGGCCCGGACCCGACAGTCGTCCTCACCGAAGACCACATCCAGAATCCAGTGTAACCCGTTCTCGATCCCCCAGTGGCCGCGGACCCAGCGGGCCATTTGACCCGCCGTCCCGCGGTAGCTGGACAGGTAGTGGTGGGTCGTCATCGTCGTCACCCCGTCCGCCGTCCGCTCCCGGACGACCCGGACGACCCGGACGACGGCGGCCCGGCCGGGTCCGGGAGGACCGTGACGTACCGCTCCTCGTGACGCCCGTGGCCCTCGTCGAGC
>Ga0209181_10001008_pt1 | contig 50362 bp, 29 predicted proteins | sample MAT05_FD_187208 | JGI IMG/M metagenome (GOLD analysis project Ga0209181, IMG submission 187208) | Freshwater microbial communities from Lake Fryxell liftoff mats and glacier meltwater in Antarctica - MAT-05 (SPAdes) (version 2) | ecosystem: Environmental > Aquatic > Freshwater > Ice > Liftoff... | reverse complement strand
TCAACCTTTATCAACCCTCATCAACCTTTATCAACCTTATCAACCCTTATCAACCTTTATCAACCTTTATCAACCTTATCAACCCTTATCAACCTTTATCAACCCTTATCAACCCTTATCAACCCTCATCAACCCCTTATCAACCCTCATCAACCCTCATCAACCTTTATCAACCCTCATAAACCCCTCATCAACCCTTATCAACCCTCATAAACCCCTCATAAACCCCTCATCAACCCTTATCAACCCTTATCAACCCTCATAAACCCCTCATCAACCCTCATCAACCCCTCATCAACCCCTCATCAACCCCCCATCAACCCTCATCAACAATGCAATCATGGCCATCTACTATCCACCCGTCGGTTTTCATTTCAAAGTGGAGTTTCAGGGGATTCCGGGCCTGAAAAGCCAGGACGCTTTTTTTCAGGAAGTGACCGGGCTTTCGCGCGAACTGGAAACCGAGACCATTAAATCAGGAGGAGAAAACCGCTTTTCTTACAAATTGCCCTCTCGCGGTCAGTATCCCAACCTGGTACTGAAGCGCGGACTGTTCCTGGATTCGGGCATATTGGGCTGGGTCAACGATGCTATTGTCAATCTTGATATCAGCCCGGCGACCGTGCTGGTGACATTACTCAACGAAAAGCACCAGCCGCTCCAGACCTACCAATGCATCAATGCTTGGCCGCAGAAATGGTCGGTGGATGCTTTTAATGCCCAAGAGAGCAAAATCGTAGTGGAAACCATGGAATTAGTGTATCAATATTTCACCATCATCGCCTGAACCATGCCCATAGAAATCGCCGAATTGGTCGTCCGTGCCCGCGTAGGCGCCACCAACGAATCATCCGACGGGATGCCCCCCTCCGGAACCAACCCTGCCTCATCTGCTGATCAGGGCACACACCGCGATGTGCAGATCCTGGAGAAAGCCGTTGAAGAAGCACTGAATTTGATCAAAAGAAAAAACGAACGATAACCCATGATCGGAGCATTTGCAAGTGCCTTGGGCAGTGGCGTAAACGCCCTCAACAACGTGTTGGGCGATCTCGTCAATTTGGTCCCCCTGCCGGGCCGCGTCACTATCATCCCCGTCAAAGAATACTCGCCGATACCGGTGCCGAACGGGCCGCTCTACGTCACGATGTTCAATCCTGAAAATTGGACTTATCAGGATGTGGTGGAGACTGCGCCCGTCGCGCCGCCAGGTCAAACCAATGCACCAGCAGAACAGAGACCTGCCGGTCCGCCTCAAAAAAAACTGAGTTTCGATATCCTGATTGACGGTACCGGTGCCAGTGGTGAAAAGCGGGAAGTGCTGGCCGATGTAGAGTTGTTTCAAAAAGTGACCGGTTTTAACAGCCAAACACACCGCAACAACAAATTGATCGTATTTTGGGGACAGTTCATTTTCCAGTGCGTGCTTAAATCTGCCACCCTCAAATACACCCTGTTCCGAGCCAATGGAGTGCCGCTCCGAGCCACGATTACGGTCGAGTTTGAAGCCGACGCATCCAGATCTCAATCGGTGATTGAAGCTGCATTGCAATCTGCCGACCTCACCCACCGCCGCACGGTCAAGATGGGCGACCGGATGGACAACCTCTGCCACACCATTTACGACAGCAACCGGCATTATCTCAGCGCAGCGCAAGCCAACGGCCTCACCACTTTTCGTAAACTTCCCGTGGGTCAGGAAATGTTTTTTCCGCCGATTGAAAAGTAAACTTCGTCATTTCGTCTCTTTGATATTTCGTCATTCCAAAGCCAAACGTCTACGACCGCGCCATGTTCGACATCAATTCCAGCCAGCTGTTGCCGCCCCTTCCCAATGCCACAGATTTGGTCACTTTTCTGGTCAAGGTAAACGGGCAGCCTATCCCTGACCCGGTGGCTGTCCTCAGCATTCGCGTGACGAAGGCAGCCAATCGCATTCCCTTTGCCATCCTCCACATCGTGGATGGGAATGTAGCCGAACAGCGGTTCGAAGTGAGTGATTCCGACCTGCTTTCGCCAGGCAACGACATCGAAATCACAGCAGGCTATCACGGCCAGAACAATACCCTGTTCAAGGGCATCATTGTCCGCCATGCCCTGCGCATCCCCTCCAACGGCCACTCCGCCATTGAAATCGAGTGCAAAGACCTGAGCGTGAAACTGACTGCTGGCCGCCAGAGCAAATATTTTTTCAACAAAAAAGACAGCGATATCATCGGAGAAATCCTGAACGGAAAGAGTATCCAGTCGAACATAGAAAACACGACCCGGACGCATCCCGAAATGGTACAGTCGCACGTCAGCGACTGGGATTTTCTGGTGGCCCGCGCCGAAGCCAACGGCATGCTGGTGCTGGCCAACAACAATGAAGTGAAAGTTAAAAAACCGGATTTCAACCAGGCGGCCAAGTTCCCGGTCAACTGGGGCACCAGCCTCTTTGAGTTTGAAGCCGAGATGGATGCGCGTGACCAGTACCCGACGGCGAAAGCCAGCGTATGGTCGGCAGCCGACCAGGCCCTGAGTGTGCAACAACCGAGTGGTGGCGGTGGTCTGGGGGGCTTCTCCGCTCCCTCGGTTTCGGTGCCGCGTATTGTTTCCACAGCAGCCAATGCTTTCGGGGTGAGTGCGCCGGGCAGTTCGCCCAACACCGATTACAGCAACGTCATGGGGCTTTCGTCTTTCGATTTGCAGCATTCGGGCAACCTGAACCAGCAAGAAGCGCAAGCCTGGGCAAAAGCCCAGATGACCAAGAGTCAACTCGCCAAATCGAGGGGCCGGGTGAAATTTGAAGGGGTGGCCGACCTTGCACCGGGCGACTGCATCGAGTTGCAAGGGGTGGGCGCGCGGCATTCCGGGAAGGTGTATGTCACAGCCGTCTCACACGATATCGAAGCGGGCAACTGGATGACCAACGCCCAGTTTGGCCTTTCACAGGAGTGGTTCATGAGCCGCTTTCCCGATGCCCAGCAGCTGCCTGCGGGCGGTCTGGTGGCTGCCGTACACGGCTTGCAGGTGGGGATTGTCACAGATTTAGCCAACGATCCGCAAGGCGAGCACCGCATCCAGGTACGGCTGCCTATGGTCAGCGGCCAGGGCAACGGGGTCTGGATGCGCATGGCCGCTCAGGACGCAGGCAACAACCGGGGCTCTTACTGGCGGCCTGAAATCGGCGACGAGGTGATCATAGGTTTCATCAACGACGACCCGCGCGAAGGCATCGTGCTGGGCATGATGAACAGCAGCGCCAAGCCTGCTCCGCTCACTGCCGACAACAACAACCATGAAAAAGGCTGGACGACCCGCAGTGCGATGAAGATGATTTTCAACGACGATAAAAAAAGCCTTGTCATTGAGACTCCTGCCGGCAAAAAAGTGACCATTGACGAGGATGCCGACCAGATTCAGATCGAGGACGAACACAGCAACAAGATCACGATGAGCAGCAGCGGCATTGTCATTGACTCGGCCAGCGACCTGATCCTGAAAGCCGCACAGAATTTGAAACTTGAAGCGCCCAATATATCCAATGCCGCTCAATCTTCCTTCAAAGCCGAAGCACAGGGACAGATCAAGGTGACCGCATCCGGCGACCTGGTGGTGAAGGGAGCGTTTGTGAGGATCAATTGAAAGTTCATGGTTCTTAGTTCTTAGTTCTTAGTTCATAGTCATAATTCAACAAAAAATGCCACTTGCAGCAAGAGTTGGAGACATGCACACCTGCCCGCTTTCCACAGGGCCTACGCCACATGTCGGCGGGCCTGTGTTGCCACCCGGCACGGTCACGGTGATGATAGAAGGTAAGCCCGCCGCCGTGGTGGGCGACATGTGCACCTGCACCGGTCCGCCCGACACCATCCTGATGGGCTCACAAACGGTGCTGATCGGCGGCAAGCCCGCTGCCCGCATGGGCGATACCACCGCCCACGGCGGAAAAATTGTATTAGGTGCAGCCACCGTGATGATCGGCTGAGGAACCAACAACTAAGAAATAAAAACCAACAACTAAAAACTAAAAACCAACAACTAAAAACCAACAACTATCAAGCATGCAAGTACACAAAACATTTCTCGGTACAGGTTGGGCCTTCCCGCCAGCCTTCATCAAAAACGGGCAAAGCGATAATGGCGCGGCGATGGTTTCCGAAGTGGCCGACATTGAGCAAAGCTTGACCATTCTGCTCAGCACCCGCCCAGGCGAACGGCTGATGCGCCCCGATTATGGCTGTGCGCTGGACGACATGCTGTTCGAACCGGCCAGCGTGAGCCTGAACACGTACATCAAAGATTTGATCCGAAAGGCCATCCTGTACTATGAGCCCAGGGTGGAACTCCGGAGTGTCACGATCAACACCGAAGGCGAGATGGAAGGCCAGGTGCTGATCGAACTGGACGTGGTGGTGCGCACCACGAACAACCGCTTCAACTACGTATATGACTATTACAAGCGGGAGGCGACCATCCGGCCCACATCATAACCCAATCTCCAACACCCCAAATCAGCACATCACCCTATCGCCAGCAATCACAATCAGCACATCCACAGCAATATGAAGACCGCAATCCGCATGAAGCACCCGCTCCGCAGCACCGGCACCCACCAGACGGCCCGCCTGCTTCGCGCCATCGCGCCCGGCCACTTCCGCCTCGACGAGCGCTCCATGCAAGACCTCATTACAGCCGCCCACAGCTATGCCCGGATGCTGACCTACGTCGGTCCTGGCGGTCAGGCCGACGGCGACTGGACGGCGTTCTGGGAGGTGGAAAACCTCACTTACATGGCCGTGCTGGCGGCGGTAGATACCGAGCAACTGCGCAAGGGCTACGAAGATATTGACCTGGCTTTCGGCCAGGCTTTGCTCGAACAGGAAGGAAAATCCAAAAAGAGCAAAAAAAATGCTGCGAAAGACCCCATCTCACCGGATTTTTTTCGGCAGTTGCTGTGCTATCTGCGCGATATGGCCGCCGGTCTGGAAAAACATTACACCACCCTGCGCCCGGAAATCCCCCTCAAAGACCTGTTGCTGACACTGATCCGTCGAGACAATTACTTCCCTTATGAACCGGACAATGTGGACAGCGCCCTGCAACAACTCGTGGCTTTTCACAAGGCCGCCGACGACCACCTTGAACCGGAGACTTATAAAACCTTCTGCCAGTCCGATTCGCACTGGGGCATCCGCAACCGCGACGAGTACGACTGCATCCTGCCCGACGAAACGCTCGACCGAGAAAAAGTGCGCGGCCTGTTTGTGCAGTTTTTCAATATTTTGCTGACGCTCAAAGCGCGCGCCCAGCAGATGTTCGATGCGGAAGTGGCTGTGCTCGAACTGTCCGAGGAAACTTTGGAGCGCCGCCTGGAGCCGCACATCGCGCTGTTCATCACCTTCCTGCAACTCTTCCGCCACGCGCAGGAAGGCATGAACGAGATTCCCCGGCGGCACCTCGATTTTTATTATCACTCGGTACTCTGCCTGGAACGCCGCCCCGCCGACCCAGATCACGCTTACCTGGTTTTTACCCTGGCCAAAGAGTTCAACGAGGAACTGGCGGAGAAAGGTACCCTGCTGCTGGCCGGCAAGGACAAAAATGGTCGCCCGATCCAATTCGAAACCCTCGAACGCTGGAAAGTGACCAAAGCTTCGATCGAAGAAATCCGCAACACCTGCATCGCGCCTAATTTTATCAATGCCAGCACGATTTCGGAAAAAGGCATACCGCCGGAAAAAGCGTTCCGCGCTTTCGGCGACGATGATACTGCGCCAGAGGGCGAACTGGGCTTTGCGATTGCGTCGCCGCAGTTGTTTTTGCAGGAGGGGAAGCGGGAGGTGGAGGTGAGGCTGGAGTTGGAGGGGCCGATTGAGTATGCCAACGAGTACCCGGAGTTTGTAAAGGTGGAATACAGCACCGCAGATGGATACAAGAAACTGGATAAACTCAAAGCCGACCAAAGCGGCTTCGTATTCAGCCCGATCCTCCTGCCCTTCGCCGTCATGCAGTCGGTAGAGCCAGGCCGCCGCCTCGTGAACGACTTGATGGCCGATCTCTGTGCGCTGACTCCCGATCCCGCTCTGTCAAGCAGTACCCTGCCTAAAGATTCATTGCGCGACGAAACTATAAAATTCTTCAAAAGGGAGGACATTGCCGACACTAACCATTTTGTCTTTACTAAAATTTTCTACCCTGCATTGTCGGGCGTATATGCAGTGAAACAACTTTTGGATAAAGATGCTATTGAACAGAGCAGCACGAAAAAACTAAAGCCCCAGTTCAAAGCCGAACTTTACTTCTACCGTGCCTATTACCTCTACACGCTGGCCAGCGTGTTTGCACCCGCTTATCAAAAGCACTATGATCTAAACGGCGACCCCATTATTGTAGCAAACGAGACCAAGATGACCATCATACCTGATCTGCGCAACCACATACTGCCTGGCCCCCCCAACATACAGCCTCCTATTCCCTTTTATTTTTATGAATTAGGAAATGTTTACAAAGACATTCTGTCCGACTTGGGCAAAGCGCTCGATCAATGGCTGCCTACCGCAAGCAATACCGACGACGGGAAAGACACCGACTCCAAAACTGCTATCAATTACTTCACGGTTCATGCCTTTTTATCCAGAATCTATCTGCAAATGGGCCGTTGGGACGATTGCTCAAAAGCCTGCGAGGAGGTGATGAAAAACGGGAAGTTTAAATTAGACAACGGGCAAGCGGAGCCGATAGCCAGAGTTAGCACCTCCTTCGATTCGGTAAAAAACTCGCCGGATGTGATTTGGGCCCTTGAGACTGCTCAGGGGGCGGGCGAGGCTTCGCTGTTTGATTATTTCAGCTTCTACGACTCGTCTAGTGGTGAATCGCCGAACCGTTTTTTTGGCGAAAGCAACCTCTTGGACGCTCTATACCAAGGCAACAAGCGGTATGAGGAAAGAGTGCCTACGACGACCACAAGCGGAGCAGGCCAGCCTGGAGATAGCACAGCATTGGCAGGGTCAGGAAATAACAGCGCAAGCGGGGCTTCTGCCGTCTCACACTACGATCCCAGAGACAAGGCCTTCTTCCAACTTTCTAAGCCCATTGGCCAACCGGAGGCACAAGGCGTTGCTTTTTGCAGCAAATACTTCCGCAACAACCAAACCCTTGTGCCGATGCTTCGGCTATCGGAAGTGCACCTCAACAAGGCTCAGGCATTGTTTGAACTGGATTCAACTGAACATCAACCTAAGATACGCACCCTGATTAACGGTTTAAGAAAGCGGGCAGGCGCGCTTCCATTTCTCACCAGCGAAACACTGAGAAACGGGCCGAACGACGGTTATCAAGTAAAGGATATCAAAAGATACCACATCGAAGAAGAGCGTGCTCGCGAACTGGCCTTCGAAGGCGACCGGCGAGAGTTCGTCCGAGCCGCGAAATCAAACATCATCACAGAGCGGCACCTCATAAAAGATGTAGAAGTAGTATCAGGTGAAGCGCGGAGAGATTTACTGCCGACTGACTTGACAACAGGAATGGAGCTCCTTGGCCCTACTCCAAGCGTAGGTGCGGTTGGCGACAAACAGATACCATGGAATGAGTCGAAGCCTTCCTATTCCACCTACGCCGACCGTTCAAAAGTAAAAATCCTCGAACAGGCCAAGACCAGTTCCATGCTTCTCAAATTGGTTTTGAAAGAAGATGCTCCAGCATTTGTCCCCCATAACGGACTTGCCCAAGCTGGCATCACCCCATATCCGATACTGCGGGTGGCCTTTGGCGGCACCAACGCCCAATCTGCTGGCTTCTACAACTTCCTCCAAAAACAGACCCTCACCAAAGCCACCATCAGAGTAGAGGTCGCCGGCATCCAGAAAAGCCTCATCCTCCAAAACGACTTCGGCGTGTTCGATGGTACCCAGCGGTTCTATCCCTTCGGGCCAGTGCCGGAGAACTCTGCGCGATTCTTCTTGGGCTGCCAAGAGGCGTTTACCAAAAAATTGGACTCAGCGACAGTTACCTTTGACTGGGTGGAGGAAGAGAAGATTCTGGCAGGGACCAAAGGCTATGAAGATATTTATGCCAATTACCAGACCGACATCCCTAACCCTAAAGTAAGCATTGACTTGTTGAAAGATGCTGAATTTGGGGGAAATAGCCTATTGAGCGAAGGCAATTTATTTACGCCGCCGCTCAATCTAAAAGAAAATAGCACAACCGAGCTCGCAGCCACGAAAAGCAAGATGGTCCGCTCGTTCGAGAATCAGAAAGTCACCGGCTTTGGCCGAGTCATCTCTTCCGAACAAGTCTCCAAATACTCCGCCACCCAAAAGCGCGGCTTCCTCCGCTTCAAACTGGAAGGCGACTTCGGGCACAAGGCATTCACCAACCTTACTCTTAAGGCAGCAACCTCCGACCCAAAAGGAACGCTCCCCAGCGAGCCCTACACCCCAGCCACCAATAGCGTCTCACTCAGCTACGTCTCGACGCAGGAAATGCAGGGCGAGATAGACAAGTTTTTCCACGTCCTTCCTTTTCAGGGCGGACTGCACCAAGCGGATTTTTCCAAAAGCACCTCCCTCGTTTACGACTACCCCAGCCCGGTAGCCGAGCCCTCTACCGGCGGCTTCTACCCCGCCAACCTCTTCCTCGGCATGTCCAAACTCATGCCTGGCGACAACCTCTCCCTGCTTTTCCAGACCTCCGAAGGCTCCGAAAAAGAATCCGACAGCCGCCCCCCGAAGGTAGGCTGGATGTACCTGACCAAAGACAACGAATGGGTCGAATTCCCTGTCCAAAAAATACTGCGCGATACGACACGCGGGCTCATTCGCTCCGGCATCATCCAATTGGCCATTCCCAATGAAATCAGTAGCAAGGGCAACACGATGCTCAACCCCGGCCTGCTCTGGCTCCGCGCCTCGGTGGTCGAGACGGCCGTAGACCCGGAAAAAGTGGCCGCTTTCCCCGACCTGCTCGACATCCGTGCACAAGCGATCGAAGCCCGCTTCCTGCCCGCAGAAGGCAACGACCTGGAGCGGCTCGAAAGTCCCCTGCCCGCGCGCTCTGTCAGCGGGCTGGCAGAGAGCAGTTCTGCCATCAAAAAAGCGGAACAGCCCTATGCTTCTTTCGGTGGCCGCAAGCCTGAAAACGAAGGCTCCTCCGAATACCACCGCCGCGTGAGCGAACGGCTCCACCATAAAGACCGCGCCATCACTGCCTGGGATTATGAGCGCCTGCTGCTGGAACAATACCCGCTGGCTGCCATTGCCAAATGTATCCCGCATACCCGCTACGAAGACACTGAGGGCTTCTCCGGTGCCACCGAACTGGCGCCCGGCTTTGTCACGGTCGCCGTCGTGCCCGACCTCGTGCGTCGCCCCAACATGGTGCGCGTTGAACCGCGATTTTCCCGGGGCGATCTGGAGGAAATGCGCGATTTTTTGGTGCCGAAAGCCACCGCTTTCGTGCAAACCGTCGAGAACAAAGCCACTGATAAGCGCACCGATTACCTCCAAGTGGTGAACCCGCAGTATGAAGCGGTCAGCGTCGCAGTCAAAGTGTGGCTCGTCCGCGGAACCGACCAAAACCTGGCGAAATATCAGTTGGATCAAGCCCTGCGCTACTTTTTTTCGCCCTGGCTCAGCGACCCTGAAAAGTTGCCGCAGTTCGGGCGAGTCGTGCGCCGCTCGCACCTGATCCAGATGATCGAGCAGCTGGATTATGTGGATGCCATTGAGGAGTTGGTGGTTTTCCATCTAATTGACAAAGAAGCACCTAAAGGCGCACCAACAAATAGCCTAGATGAGAGTGGAAAACCAGAATGGGGCACTTGGGTGTCACTTTGGGAAGGTTTCCGGGTCAAGGGCACATTGCTCACGCCCGGCACCGCCCGCTCCATCCTGACCACCGGAGCGCATACCATCGAAATCTCAGACGGCGTAGGCGGCAAAGGCGGCCCCGCGCCCCGCGAAGCATTGGCACCGCCTGAAATGCCCGACGACCCGGCGGAGACCCGCGAAGCACTTGCACCACCACCAACCCCCAGTCCCCAGCCCACCGCCAAACCGAAAGCCCAACGCAAAACCTCCAAACGCAAGTGATCGCCATGCAAGCACTGTCGAAAAAAATAACCGCTATCCCCAAAAGTCGGCCTGACCACATCAGCCTGGACTTTGACCGGCTCCGCACCGAGGGCATCCAGCATCTGGAAAACCTCGCCACCGAGATCTGGACGGATTTCAACGCCCACGACCCCGGCATCACCACCATGGAGGCGCTCTGCTATGCCATCACCGACCTCGCTTATCGCACCCGGATGCTGCCCATTCAGGACCTCGCAGCGGGAAACGGCAGCGCCAAGCCCTGGTTCGAAGCGTATGAAATACTGCCCGTGCGTCCTGTCACCCCCAACGACCTGCGCCGGGTGCTGATTGATGTGGAGGGAGTCAAAAATGCCTGGCTGGAGCGGATGCGTCCCGGCGACCCGGTGTTTATGGGCCGAGACGGTAAAGAGTGGTTTTTGAAAGCCGGGTCGCGCAGGTATAAATTGATCGAGGACCAAAATGACCCGAAAAACCTGGATAAAGCACAGCTGTTGAAGTGGGCAAAGCCATTCTTTGAAGACGAGCAAAGTTTCTCCAAATTTAAAGATTTTGTCAATGACCAATTGGCTTCCCCCGCCAAGATCACCGAAGTATTATTGAATTTTGAAGCAAACCCTTTGTATAGTCATTTTCCCGAAAAAATCGAGTGTCATCTCGGTCATTTCCCCATAAAAACAGATGTCCCTGCCGCACCCGGCGTGGGCGGTACAACACCAAATAGCGGAACGGAAAATGACGGAATGACGAATGACGGAATGACGCTCATCTCCCTCAACGGCCTCTATCGCGTCCGCATCGAACTGGACGACCACCTCGACCCGGCCAATCCCAAACACATCCAGCGGGCGGTGCGCCAGGCGTTTGCCCGGCTGAGTGACAACCGCGGCCTCTGTGAAGATTTCCTCCGGCCCGTAGTCGTGGAAAATTGGGACTATTGCCTTTGTCTCGACATCGAAACCGACCCGGCGGCCAACGAAAAAGACATCGTAGCCGAAATCCTCTACCGCATCCAGGAATTTCTGGTGCCGACGGTGCGCTTTCGCACCTTCAAGGAAATGAGGCAACTGGGCATTCCTTGCGACCAAATTTTTAATGGTCCCCTGCTCGACAACGGCTTTATCACCGATGCGGACCTTGATGCCTCCATTCGACTGCCGCGCTACATCTACCGCTCAGACCTGTTGCGCATCGCCTCAGAAGTCCCCGGCGTACTCGACGTGCGCGACCTGCGCATCAAAGGGCCTATCCATACAGGACATTCAGATGCCTGGCAAATTCCTGTGGTGCCGCTCGGCCACGAATTGACGAAGGGCAACTACCCCCCATATCCCACTGACCCGGACAATGGAGACTATCCACCCGGCGACCTCAAACCTTTGCTGGATGCCTGTTGCAGTAAAGTCACCATCTGGCGCAACGGTCTCCGGCAGGTGTTCACCGGCGAATTACTGGAAGAGCGGTACAACGCCCTGCGCCTCGCCCGCCTGGGCTTTGGCAGTACCCAACGCGGCGGCCCCGATTACCCAACCGGTGTGTTGCGCTCCGATTTGGCTGAATATCAAAGCATACAGTACGATTTTCCAGCCAACTACATGGTGGGGGCTAACCAGCCCAGCCCTCAAAGAAAGGCCACTTCGCTCCAATTGCAGGCTTATCTGCTCTTCTATGACCAGTTGCTGGCAGGCTACCTGGCCCAACTGAGCCGGGTGCGCGACCTGTTTGCTGTGGAGCAAGATGCCGATGCACCGACCGCCTCGCTGCCGACCCTGTTCGATGTACCTGGTGCACAGGGATTGATGGGCGAATTTGCCCGCATGACTTTTCCTGCACAAGCCCGCGAAGCCGTGGCCAATGAAGCACAATCTCAGGTACGGGATCTGGACAACCGGATCGTTGACTTGCGTGTGGCTCTATCCAATGCGACCGATGACGAACTGAAACGCCAGATCCGCGCCCGCATCGCCGAAGCCGAAGCCCGCGTTGCTGCGCTCGGTCAGTTGGCTGGAGCGCTCCAGCAGCTCGTCGGTCAGGTTTTTGAAAAAATGAGTGCGCTGAGCGCCGCATTACAAACTGCGTTGGGCAATGAGTATGCAGCATTTGGCTCCATCGCCGAAAAAGCAACCTGGCAGGTATTCACAGCGGATAAAAACAATAACATCGTCGCGGCCGTCGCGCTCATCGCCGACCCGCCTGCCCGTCGAATGGATCGGCGCAACCGCTTGCTCGAACATCTCATCGCGCGCTTCGGCGAGTCCTTCTCCGATTATGTAGCCTCGCTCGTGCGATCCGACGCAGCCCCTGAAGACAACCCCTGGCGACAGGATTTTGCAGAATACCTGCGCGACAAAGCCAGGTTCCTCGAATCGCTTCCGGAAATCAGCGCAGAGCGCGGGCGCGGCCACAACTATCGTTTGCTCAATGGCCTGCACCAGCCCGACGTGTGGAACAGCAGCAATATATCCGGCCTCCGCAAACGAGTCACCCGGCTGCTCGGCATAGACACAGCAGACAGCCGATCGGTGCTGGGCACCTTTCCCTATCGCCTGGATGTGTCGGTACGCAATACGCGTCAAGGCTCGCCTATTTACTACATCCACTTGTTGAGGCGCGATCCATCAGATGCCTCCGAAGAAAATCCGCTGCGGCGCGGCCCGCTATTGACCAGTCCTGTTTTCAACAGCAAGGACGACGTGAACAAAGCAGCTGCCGAACTCCAGTTGAGTATCTGGAACAGCGCGTTTTACAGCTTGCAAACCGACCCGGACAACGACGAGCGCAGCATCGTCACATTCAACGATGGTAAATACCAACTCACCAGTCGCAGTTTTCCGGAAGGAGAGGCCAGCGAATTGCAGGATGCTATACTGGCCCTCGTTGCACCCCGCCATTCCAGCGACCGGGAAGGATTTCACCTCGTGGAGCATATCCTGTTGCGCCCTGACGACGAGCGCGACCATCTCCTGCAACTTTCGCTCGGGTGCGACCCGAACGAATCGCCGCGCGACCCCTACTCTTTCTGGTTGACCGTGGTGCTTCCCAACTGGCCGAATCGCTTCCGCTTCCCCGATTTCCAGGGACTCGTGGAACAAACTTTCCGGCGAGAAGCCCCCGCCCACCTCACCCTGCGCTTCTGCTGGCTCGACCGGGAGCACATGCTCGAATTTGAAGTGTTGTTGAAAAAATGGATGGAGGAAAAAGCCCGCTGCGAACCCAACAACTGCAATGTGACCGACGTAGCCAACAACCTCATCGCATGGCTCAATGATTACCCCTGCAATTGCTTGTGCGGCGCAGAAGAAGAGCCTCAATCGGCTTGTCAGCCACTCATTGTAACCGGGTCGTAAGATACACACAACATTCCAAAAACCAATCGGGGTCTACACCCCAACTTTCAGGCTAAAACCCGCATCAACGCATACAACCGATATGGCAAAGAAAAACAGACCTTCTCCTCCCGGCAGTCCTTTGGAAACGCGGATTGAGCGATTCAAGGCCGCCGCAGCCGAAATTTGGGAAAAGCAGGACAGCGCACCGCTTGGCAACCCCTTGGCCAGCGGCTTCGATGTGCTGGAAAGTTACCTCCTTGACTTCATACAGCAATTCGAGAACGACGATACCCGCCTGGATAAGCTGGAGGACTTGCTGAAAAAAGCGGAAGAACTGCTCAAGCGGCTCGAAAATATTGATCTCGATGGACTGGACCCGGAAAAGATCAAACAGAAAGTGCTGGACGCGCTGACCGCCTGGAAAGCGGACATGGAAGCTGCGCTGCTTGCGCTCCAAAACAGTGATCGAAATCAAAACACTCGTTTGGATGGCCTGAAAAGTCAAACGGACACCCTCGCCGCCAGCGACCAGACACAAAACACTCAACTGGCAGACCTAAAAGGTAAAACGGACACCCTCACCGCCAGCGACCAGACACAAAACACTCAACTGGCGGACCTAAAAGGTAAAACCGACACCCTCGCCGCCAGCGACCAGACACAAAATACTCAACTGGCGGACCTAAAAGGTAAAACAGACGCCCTCGCCGCCAGCGACCAGTCACAAAACACCCACCTGACCAACGTAGATCAGGCCCTGCAAACATTGCGCGACAAGGACCAGTCATTCTCCGCAGTGCTGGCTGATTTGGAGAAAAAACTGGGCGACCTGAGCGACAGTGATAAAAAACAAACCGCCCGGATTGAAGAAATCACCAAAACGCTTGCCGAGTTGCTTGCCAAGTTGGGCGGTATTGATTTTAGCAAACTGGACCCTGACAAAATCAAACAGGCCGTGCTCGAAGTGCTCGCTGCCTGGCGCAGCGAAGTCGGCCACGCCATCCTGCAACTCAAAGCCGAAGCCGCTCTGCTCCTCAACCGGGTCACCGCATTGGAAGCGGGTCTGGAAGATTTGAAGAAAAAATTCGACGATATTGATTTTACAAATCTCGATCCTGAAAAAATCCGCCAGCAAGTGCTGGAAGCGCTGGTCGAGTGGAAAAAACAACTTGAAAATACCCTCGCTGCGCTCGAAGCCCGTACCGCCGCGCTCGAAGCCTGGAAACTAATCGCTGACCAGAGCCTGACTGCCCACGCCACCCGCCTCTCACTCGCCGAAACTACCCTGACCGGCCACACCGCCGCGATCAATCGCCTCCGCAACGACCTTGAGGAACTGGAGGCCGAAGTCAGCCGCATCATTGCCAAAGGTGGAGCGGATCCTGAGGACATTAAAAACCGCGTGCTGGCTGCGCTACAGCCTTGGCAGGCATTGCTGGATGCGAGCATCGCTGAATTGAGTCGTCGCGCCACCGAAAGCGAACGGTTGCTGGGCGACCACAGCAATACCCTCACCCGACACGGCAGCGACATCGAGGCGTTGAGGAAAAAAATTGAAGAGATACTCGCCAGCCCGCATACGCCTGATGTAATCGTAAAACTCGTCATCGAGGCCTTGGCGGAGTGGCGCAAACAGTTGGAAAAACGCCTGGCCGAATTGCAAGCCGCGCAAGCCACCGACCATGCCGACATCGGACGGCACACCCAGCAATTGGCCGATATCCGGAAGCAGATCGAGAAGATTTTCCAGGATATAGCCAGTCTGGGCCAGGTAGAAGGCCGTTTGACCGACGCACTGAAAGACCTGCGGGTGGATCTGGAAAGCAAACTGGCCGTCACCGATGACCGGGTGGATGAGCTCGAAAAATTGCTTCGGGAAGAAGTCGCCCGGCTCGACGCCCGCATCAAATCCATCGAAACCACCGGGATTGACCCCGACGATGTGCGCGAGATCATCCGTACCGAGTTCAAAGCCTGGCAGGATGCCATCGAAAACCGCATCAAAACCGTCGAGACCGTCACCAAAGGTTTGCGTTTTGGGTACGATGCGCTCATCCGCCGTTTGGTGAAGCTGGAGGTCAATTCGCTGGATGCCGAGAAGGTGCGCCAGATCCTCCGCGACGAACTCGCGCTCTGGCGAGAGCAGACCGACCAGGCCATCGCCGAAATTTGGAAAAAAATCAGGGGTGATGCCGCCTTGCTGGCCCAGTGGCAGATTGACCTTGACCTGCGGCTCAACGGCGATGAATCGGATATTGCCAACCTGAAAAAAGCATTGACCGATCTCACGAACCTGGTCAATGAAAAATTTGCCGCAATCCCCGACCTCGAAACCATCAAAATCACGGTGCTGGACCTGTTTGCCGAATGGCGAAAGAAAGTGGACGACCGGCTCACAGGGGGAGAAGCCACCAGCCGCCAGCTGCGCGACGATCTGACGGAACTGGACCGCCAGGTGAAGGAACTGGCTCGCTCCATCCCGGACGCTGAGACGCTGAAAAATGCGATTCTGCATTTGCTGGACGATTGGCAAAAACGCATCGAGCGCAAAATTTCAGCACTCGACACCCGCACTGACAAAGCGGAAGAGCATCTCGGCGTTTTGGGCGCAGCCCTGAAAAAACTGGAAGACCGGGTGAATGAACTCGTGCTGACAGGTGGCACCCATATTGAGGTGGAAAAACGCCTGCACGAAGCCATCGAAAGTTGGCAAAAACAACTTGAAAAAGAACTCAACGCCATCCGTGACCGCAACGAGCAGGACCGCTTGGCCCTGCTCCAACTGCGAGGTACGCTTGACATCCTGCAAGAGCGCGTACGGAAACTGGAAAACCGCGACCTCGTTGCTGAGGTGCTGAAAATCCTGGAAGATCGGCTGAAAGCAGTGGAAGCGCAAGCCAAAGCCGCAGACGAAAAAGCGGACAACCTCATCAAACGGCTGGACGAACTCACCAAAACCGATGGAGCCATTAACCAGTTGACGAAGGCCCTGGAATTGTTGCGGCTGCAAGTAGTGGAGCGGCCCGACCGGGCAGAAGTGCAGCGCATGATTGATGCAGCACTCGACGGGCTGGCCGAATGGCGGAGGCAGACCGATACAAGCATCAAAATTCTGAACATCGGTCTCAAAAAAACCAACGATGACCTGAATGATCTGCGCGAACAGGCAAACAAAGCCGACCGCCTGATCAACAAAGACTTAGAGCAAAAAACCACTGCAATCGGCGACCGCATCAACGACCTCGACCAGCGTACCGATGCCCGCCTCGACGCCGCCGAAAAGCGGCTGGACGAAGACGAAACGCAGGACAAATTACTGGAAGAACGCCTTGATCATCGCCTCGACCTGCTGGAAGGCTGGCAAACGGCGACTAATAACCGCCTGCACAAGGCCGAAGGGGTAGACAAGGAGCATGACCGCCGGATCGCAGAACTACAAAAGCAAATTGATGACTGGAAGCCCGACGCGAGCGGCAACTTTGCCGACCGCCTCGCGCGACGGTGCCTCACAGGGCGCGGGATCGTGTTAGGTTTTGACGTATGGCACACCAACAAATTCACGCTGAACATTGGGCCGGGACTTGGTATCACCTCCGATGGCCACATGATCCGCTCGCCGGAGCCAGACCACTACACACACTACCGCCGCCTCGAGACGGCAGGACAGTACCCGTTTTTTGTCAAAAAATCAGGCAAACCAGTAGATGTATGGGAGTTAGTGCCCGAATCTGCCTACGAGTCGGGAAGCAAGCCGCTCACCCCGCAGCGCAGTGCGGACAAACTCGCGCCATTCATCCACGACAAGGTAGCCCTGGCCCTGTTGCCACCCAGCGGTACGCCGCCCGGTGAGGAGACCAAAATCACATTCGCGCTCGTCCACCGCGAAGACCTGGCCCTGCTGATGCAGGCCGACCGCCTGCTTCGGCTGTTTGTGGCCGAGCATGAGGACACCGATGTGGTGTTCGAAGAGACGTACAGCCCGTTGGATGAGATTCCTTTCGAAGATGATTTTTACCGCGCCCTGCGGCCCGAACTCTCTTTGGAGGAAATCCCGCTGCCGCGCTTCGGGTTCCAGCCTCGGGACAAGTGTACAACTGCCGAACTCGACAGCACAGACTTTCCGGACTTGCATACGCCGCCGCCGCCGCCACCACCTGCAATGCTTCGCTTTTTCGATACGTACAAACCGATCATAGAGGATGCGTTCAACCGGCTCGATTGGCAGCTTCGAAAAGTGATCCGACAGTATAGCCGCCTGTTTTTCCCTCAATACCCTGTCGCTTATTTTGAGGATGCGCTCGACAAACTGATGATGAAGTGGACGGATTATATCCAGTTTTGCTCCGACCACCTGAAAAAAGCCAAACCTGAAAATCCGCAGATCTATGTCCAGTATTTTTATGACTGGGCGCGCGACCTGGTGGCGGCTTACCACGAACTGCGCAATGAATTGCAGTTCCTCATGGCCGCCTCCTGCATCGCCGAAGAGAACGACCCGAAGGCCAAGCACCCCCATCATTTGATGTTGGGCCTTGCCATGCGGGAGGAACACAACGGACTGGCTTCTCCGCTGCGCCATGAATTTGTGCAGCCGCCCATTTACAACGACAATGCAGCCCGGCTGGAAACGTGCAGACTCTACTTCCGCCGTTGGTTCCTGTTGGTGAAAGGATTCTACCTGCCGCTTGATAAAGACCCGGTTGCAAACCCAACTTGCCACCGCGATGACGATGGAGCGTTTCCCAAGCCGCTGGATTACAAAAAGTTGCGCATTACACCTGGCAGGGGTTACTTCCACCCGCTCAGCGTGCAGAGCCTTCCATTCTACTACTTAGTGACGCTTGGCACCCAGTCAGTACACCGCTTTTGGCATTATCGCCGCGCCAAAACCGGCACGGTAAACCAATTGCTCTGCTACCATGCCAACGACTCCGGCGACAGTTATTCGAGCCTGCCGCACGTCATCCGGCCGCTCTATTACTCGCTGGATGCGTTCGATTTTTACCGGGTGGAGGGGCATATCGGGCTGCACTTCTCAGACCAAGAGGAAATCAGGAACTTAATCTTGAACATGGCGCAAAAATTCAATCTTGACTTTGATGTAGTGGCGCTGAGCCTGAATGCCCTAACCCAGCAGTACGACGAGATCATGCTGAATCCTCAGACGAAAAAAGCGGAACCGACTATCAATAAGTTTTTCTCTTTTGTGGAAAAAATAATGGGAGCCGAACACCTCGCCGGGGTGCCGAAAGGCGGTACACTGGTGCTGGTGACAGAGGGCAACAAGGTGGTCGCTGATTTCAGCCTGCCCTATCGTTGCTGCGCTCCAACAACTGACAACTCATAACTGATCACTAGCAAGCAGCAACTCATGCTCCACCGCATCCGCAGACAAATACTCGAACTGGAACTCCCCCGGGAGCAGGGTGCTTACGCCCTGCAACAGCGGGCCAGCCGGGTATTTCAAGAGCAGGTGCTGCCGGAGTTGGACAAGGTGTTCAGCCGCATCGCCCCCGCCGACCGCATCGTGCGGCTTGACCGCTTAGAAATAGACTTGGGCAACATCGGCGAGAGCGGCTGGGAGCGGCGATTCGTGGAGCGGTGCGTAGAGCAGATTGCCCGACAGGTGGCTGATGCCGCTTTTGAGGTGGGGGAAGCGGGACATCAACCAGAGACGCTGGCACCAGTAGAAAATGCGCAGCACATTGCCGCGTATTTTTTGGAAACGGGCTTGTTGCCCTGGTATGCCAAAGGTTGGACGCTGAACGAATTGGAGGAAACGATCAACAACCTGTCAGAGGAAGCGATGGCGGCGTTCAGCCGCTCGCTCCTGCCCATTTTCCAGCGCGACGAGCGCAGCGTGCAGCGGCTGGCACAACAGTTCAGCCCCGTTTTTTCAGAAAAAATAGTGAGCCTCGCCCTGGGTTTTAATGGGGGCTGGGTCAGCCGTGCAGTGCAGATTCGCCAGCAGCAGACGGGCAAGTTGCTAAGCCGCTTGCACAGGGCTGTTTTTTTTCAAACCTTGCTGCGCGTCAGCGGGTCGGTTTTGCAAAACTTGCCGCCCGAACCAACGGTGCTGGCGCAGTTTTTTGAAGCAGAGATACCGCAGCCCGTTCGCCGCAAAGCGGGAGCAAAAGATGCGCCGTCAGAGACGGTTTTGACAAAAAAGGCAGTGCCTGAACACCTTGTGCCGACAAACACGCCGTCCGCTGAGTTGGGCGACGAGCCAAGCTCAAGCCAGTCGGCCCAGCGACCTGAAGACCAGCCGCCCAGCGAGCCATCTACGGAGAAACGACCGAACCTGCCCATAGAGACTCGACAGTCCGTATCCCGAAAAGTCGCGTCGGCCACCGCCCAAGGCATCGTAGTGGAGGGTGCGGGGCTGGTATTGTTTGGGCCTTACCTGGCCGCGTTTTTTGAACATCTGGGCATTCATCTTTCCGAAAGTTTAGAACTTTTGGAAAGCTCGCCTGCCCAAACCCGCGCGGTTCACCTGTTGCATTATCTAGCTACCGGCGAAGAGCGTCCCGAAGAACACCAGTTGGCGTTTCCCAAAATCCTCTGCGGCATCCCGTTAGAAACCCCTGTGCCACAGGAACTTGAACTGAGCGAAGCCGAAAAAACGGAAGCGGGAAACCTGCTGGAAGCCGTCGTGCGCAACTGGCCCGCACTAAAAAACACCTCGACCGATGGGCTGCGCAACGGGTTTGTGCGCCGCAACGGGCTGGTGCGCTGGCAGGAGGACCGGCAAGCCTGGGTGCTACAGGTAGAACGCATGGCCCAGGACATTTTGCTCGACCGCTTGCCCTGGACGATTTCAGTGGTGCGGCTGCCCTGGATGACCGGTATGATTCAGGTGGAATGGTAGTTTTCGTTTAAAAAATTGATTTTCAAACACATAAAAGTCTATGTTTTTTTTCCGCGTTAATAAAATCACGATCTTCAGCAACCGCGAGTCGAAGCGGATTCTGGGCCTGTTTGGCAAACGCCGCAAGGCCGAGATTCGCATCATGAGTTTTGTCACCACCGAATTTACAGAACTACCCAACCTGAGCGACCTGAACAAAACAATTGACCCCGTCGCCCAAAAAAAGATCATCGAACAAGCAGTGGCGAGCGTAGTAGGAAGCCGGGTGCTGACGACCGTCGAGAACGTCAGTTCCAACCAGAAACTGACGTTTGGCGATACGGGCTATGTGGTGTATCAGGGGAATCATATCCCCGACCACTTCGACTGGCTGCTGCTGGTCATGGAAGATGATACGGATGTGCGCGACAATGCCGCAGTGGTGCAGGCCATTGTGAAACACCCGGAATTTGACACCCTGAGCAGCAACCTTCTCAGTGTATTGAACAGGGTGCCCAACCCCGCCTTTATCGTAGCGTCCGAGATCGGCAAATTCGCCGTGAACTTGCTGCTGGAGAAAGGTAAAAAGAACAAGGATGACCAGGTCGGTCTCCTGTACCTGTCGCTCAACCGTCCAGAACATTATCCCTTCGGCGAGCGCAAACGCGACGATGTGCCAGACTTGACGCAGAATATCCTGGTGGATTATTCGCTGTTCGGCGTAGACTCTGGAACCAGTAAACGAAAAAAAACAGGCAAGCGGTCAGCCGGAAAGCAGCCTCCTTCAGAGGAGAATCCTGTGCAGCCGATGCCCCCCGTTCCGCCGGTGCAGCCGCTACCGCCCCAGGTGTAATAGAAGCAACCCTCACTTCAATACCTCTTCCTCGTGCAATCGCAAGTCAAACAAACTGAAAATCAGGCGAGTAAAACCACGCAGACGAACGGCACGTTCTTCGGCGGCAGTGGCGGTGCGTCTTTTTTTCAAGCGAAGTTGACGGTGAATCAGCCGGGGGATAAGTATGAGCAGGAAGCGGACGCGGTGGCGGAAAAAGTAGTGAACAAGATAGGTACAGGCACCGGGGCAGAGAGCATTCAACCTGCCCCCCCAACGATCTCCAGGGTGCAACGCAAGACGGAGGAGTCGGAAGAGAAAGAGGAATCTGTACAGCGTATGGAGCTCCCTGAAAAAGAGCAGGAAGTGCCTGTACAGCGCATGACAGAACGGCCGGAAGAAGCGGTGCAAAAAAAGGAAGCGGAGGATAAAGAGGACGAACAGCCTTCGCAGCGCAAAGAGGAGGGACAAGAACCCGTGCAACGCATGGGGCTGGATGATAAAAAGGAAGAAGCGCCTGTACAGCGCATGGCAGAAGGGCCGGAAGAAGCGGTGCAAAAAAAGGAAACGGAGGTTAAAGAAGACGAACAGCCTTTGCAGCGTAAAGAGATGGAGGAGGAACCCGTTCAACGGATGAGGTTGGATGAAAAAAAAGAGGAAGCGCCTGTACAGCGCATGGCAGAACAGCCAAAGGAAGAAGAGGTGCAGGCCAAGTCCAACGGCACACCAGCGGCTCCTTCTGCTTCATTCACCCATCAACTCAACTCCAGCAAAGGTTCGGGAAGTTTGCTCTCTGAAAGTACGCGTTCTTTGATGGAATCGGGCATTGGTGCAGATTTTAGCAAGGTGCGCGTACACACGGACAATCATGCCTCGTCCATGAGCCGTGATATCAATGCCAAAGCATTTACGCATGAAAGCGATGTCTATTTTAATTCAGGACAGTACAATCCAGGCACACTTTCCGGTCAGCAATTGCTGGCCCACGAATTGACCCATACGGTTCAGCAAGGCGCGAGCGAGCGGATCCAGCCCAAACAGACCGAGGAAAAAGACGAGGCACCGCTCCTCCAGTCGAAAGATGAAACAGCTCCAGACATTCAGGCGAAAGAAGACGGGATACGCCCAGAGTTGAAGAAGGCCGTTCTTCTGGCTAAACAGGAGCAAGGCAAAGTAAATGCGGGAGTGAAAAATGAAGACGGCAGCCGATTGGGCTGGGAGCGATTGGTAGAGTACTACAAAACATCGCTGGGTGAAGAAAACGTCATCCCGGAAGGCGGCAGAGGGATCCCCGGAAAATCCGTGCAAGCGCATGACATCAAGTTCAAACGCACCGTACAGGCCCAAAAGCCCAATCAGCCAGACTCCAAAGTGACCGTCGCGCGTGATGCCATGCCCAGTTGGTGCGGCATTTTTGTCAACTGGTCGCTGATAACGGCAGGCGTACCGCTACCTAAGTGGAAATTGGGCAGCGGTCCCTACTCCCTCAAAGCCGCCTATCCCAAACTTCACGCCCCAAAAGCAGGCGACGTAGCGTATCGGAATACCAATTCACACTATGGCATCGTCGTCAAGTCCGAACCAGAATCCGTCTCCTCTTTGAAGGAGTTGAAGGGTGTTCGTGTAACCACCATCAATGGCAACACAGCAGGCGCGAACAATTTGGGCGGACAAATTCAGGAACAGACCCACAACCTCGAAAGCGGCTGGACGGCATTTTTCAACCCCCTTTATGGCGTTGAAGACAAAATGCCCGCTGAGCCGGCGCCTTTTGTTGAAGAACCGGCACAACCGATCAGTGAGCAGGGTGAGCCGGGAGGCTCAGTTTCAGACAACAGGGCTGCTGCTGCTGCGCCTCAATCGACCAGTCCTAAGCCGACCACAGATCCCTCCACAAAAACAGGAGCCTCACCTCTTAAAACGCAGTCTGTTGACGCTCCAGCCGTAGAGCAGCAAGAACAACCCGTTGAGGACGGTGCCTCGCCAGAAGGCGGTGCTCCGGTGGACACCCAAGAAGTAGAAATACCGCGTACGCCTACCGACCCAGCGCAAGACCCTGATTTCCAGAAAGTCATAGCCGATACAAAAAAAGGCGCAAAGGCTCAGAAATCGCACGGCCTGCCTGCCGAGAAAGCCGAGGCCGCTCGCTTGGGCGCTGCTGCACCCTCCAACGAAATAGAGAGCAAAGCCCAAGCTGGACAGGTAGACAAAATGAGCGAACAGCCAAAAGGCAAGTTCGACAAAGAGGGCTTCAAAAAAACAATCCGGGACAAGGTGGAGGCAGCAATGCCCAAAAATGAAGACCAAGCGAAGGACTATAAGGGCAACAACAAACTCGGCGAGGTTAAAGACGAACTTAAAGGCGACGTTGCCAAAGAAAAAGAAGCCGCTGCGGGCGCCATTGCCACCACCACCACCGAGGCTCCCGACAAGAGCAAAGTCGCTGCTGAGCCGCACACGGAAATGAAGGGTGAGGAACCCGGTGCAAAATCCACTGTGCGTGGCCCTGAAAAAGCCGCCCCCAAGTCCAAAACCGACGAAGAAATCTCGATGGAGAAAGAGGCGACCTCACTGGACGACCCGATGAAGGACGCTGATGTCACGGAAGATCAACTCCAAAACTCCAACGAACCCACTTTCACTGCCGCTTTAGGCACCAAAAAAGGCGCGCAGGAATCTGCCCGCAAAGCCCCCGATGACTATCGAGCGGCCGAAACCCCTATGGTGGAGCAGTCGAAAGGAGATGCTCAGCAAGGAGTCGTTGCACAAATGGCCGACATGCATGGTGCGCGCAAAGGTATGTTTGGCAAAGTGGATGACGGTAAAAACTCCGCCAAGGGCAAAAACGAAGACAAGCGCAAGGCTGTCTCCGATCAACTGAACGGCATCTACACCAAGGCCAAGACGGCAGTAGAAGATTGCCTCAAGAAATTAGAGACCGATGTCGTCAGCACGTTTGACGAAAAAATCAAAAAGGCCAACGAAGAATTTGAAAACGATTTTGCCCGAAGGTCAAGCGCATACTATGATGGTGCTTGGAATAGCATCAGGAACTGGGTGGCCGGTGTTCCTAAAGAAGTAGAGAACATTTTCCATGAGGAGAAGGGCAAATTCATGCTCAAGATGGAGGCAGCACTTGATGAAGTGGCTACGATGGTGGAAACCGGGCTGAATGAAGCGATGAAAACGATTGCCGACGGGCGCAAGGAAGTAGACGATGCTGTGAAAAAACTAGGTCCCGATTTGCAAGACATCGGGAAAGAAATTGCCGGGCAGATCGCTGGCAAGTTCGATCAATTGGAGCAAAGTGTAGAGGATAAGCAGGAGCAACTTGCCGAAATGCTCAGCCAAAAATATGTGGAACAGGTGCAGAAGATGGATGCCAAATTAGAGCAGATCAAGGCAGAGCAGAAAAGATTGATCGGACGGGCCAAAGATGCGATCATGGCCATCATTAAAACCATTTTGGAGTTGAAGCAGATGCTTCAGGACCTGTTGAAGAAAGCTGCCTCCGTTATCGGCGACATCATCCGAAACCCCGGAGGTTTCTTCGACAACCTTGGAACAGCCATTAAGACCGGCCTCAACAACTTTGTCAGCAATATCTGGACGCACCTGAAGACTGCGTTCTTCACCTGGCTGATGGGGGTCATGCCTCCCGGAATCCAATTCCCGAAAGAATGGGATTTGAAGGGTATCTTTTCTTTCATCGCCCAAATATTGGGGCTAACCTGGGCCAATATCCGCCAACGCGCCGTCAAAAAAATCGGTGAGCCCGTTGTCAAAGCCCTCGAAACTACTTTCGACATCTTCCAGATTATTGTGAAAGATGGCATTATCGGGCTGTGGAACTACATTAAAGAAAAAATTGGCGACTTAAAGACCATGATCATAGATGCGATCATGGACATGATAAAGAGCAAAGTAATAGACGCGGGTATTCAGTGGATCATCGGTCTGCTCAACCCCGTTGGAGCGTTCATCAAGATTTGCATGGCTATTTACAATATAGTCAAGTTTATCATCGAAAAGGGCAAGCAAATCATTGAGTTCGTCAACTCCATCCTCGACTCGGTGGCCGAAATCGTGGCGGGCAACATTGTCCCAGCTGCCAAGCGTGTGGAAGAATCGCTGGCCAAGGCCCTGCCTATTGCTATCGGTTTCCTTGCCTCTTTGCTCGGTCTGGGCGACCTGCCCCAAAAGGTACAGGCCATCATTGACCGGGTGCGCAAGCCGATCAATGCTGCCATTGATTGGGTTCTGGACAAAGCCATCGCCTTTGCTAAAAAGTTGGGCGTGGACAAGTTGGTGAAAAAAGTGAAACAGGGCGCGAAGGCGGCGAAGGATTGGGCGAAGGAGAAGGTGAAAAAGGTGAAGGAGAAGGGGAAGGAAGTATTGGGAAAGATATTAGGTTTCTTCGGTGTCAAGTCGTCATTTAAAGATGAAAAAGGTGCGGATCATTCGGTTTACTACGATAAAAAAGGTGCGGATACTGTACTGACCGTAGCTAGTACCCCCCGTTCAATAGAAGATTTTTTGAGCTTTTACGAGACTACATATCCAAAAGACGCAGCCAATCCTACAAAGGCCAAGCACCTGAAAAATGCCTATGGTTTAGTGAAAAAGATGAAGACAGAAATAAAAAATCTTGAAGGTGCTGAAAATGAAAAATCTCAAAAGAAATTCACAACCAATTTGCTTTCCATCAAAGTAGATTTGGCACAGACCCTTGGCCTTTTATTAACAGGAAATAAGAAGGTAGGGGACACTTTTGAGTCTTATAAATTAGAAGGTTTAGTGGGTCGTAAAAGCAGTCTACCTAGGGCCACAGGCGATATTTTAGAAGGCGACCATCAGCCACAGGCAGCTCTGTTGTACTGGGCCGCTAAGCATTTGAAACCCTCCAAATCTGAGGCTTGGATTGGCGGAGGGCGCGCAAATAGCGCGTATGCCATTTTACTGTACAAAACTCGACACGAAGAGGGGCTGACGCATCATATGGGTATTGACGTATCAAAAGAGGAAGCAAAAATCAACGTTGAACCTGACTTAACAAAACGCAGAAAGATAGTAATTGGCGCTCTAAAAAAGGCTCTCAAAAGCGATGCTGACCATATGGTGAAGAATGTCTATAACAGACCGTACAGCGATCCCAAAATTTGGGATGATATTCACAGTTACAGCGAAGTAGACCTTCCACTGGACGATAAGAAAAAATTAGTCGCTGAAATAAAAGCCAATGTCAAGGCTGGCGAAGAATCAATAAAAAGTCAGCCACTTGATGATCTAATTAATTAGCCTCTCGGAGGCTTTTCAAAAAAGCGTTTTCAAGAAAATACTCTACATAATTATGCAGTTGCCTGAAAAATTGATCCTTCTTCAAAGTTATCTCCAAGAACACCCTGAAACCATTGATCTATATATGCCTCAAGGAGGAATTGATCTCTGGGATAGACTTTGGACACCAGATATTCGAGCCGATTTCCAGGGAGTTGGGAAGACTACTACGGGTTCAATACTAAGTTATTGGTTCCCGGGAAAGGCTTCCAAATTCTGGGTTTGGCTAGACAGCGAAGGTGTGCCAATGAGTGTTTTTGCTCGCACTGACGAGGCTTTTCTTTCACTCTTGCACTTTGACACCGGACTGATCTATGAGATACTGATGAGTCACTATTTCTTTCGAACAGACCCGATTGGCCGGCCAGATCCACTGAAAAAATTTAGCGAAGCCTTTGTGAAAAAAAGGATGAAAGAAGTCAATGAGATAAGTCCTGATTTTCCTGCATTCCGAGAATGGTTGGTCAATGACTTGGATATAAAGCCAGCCGAAAACCCCAGTGCACTTATTGTAGATGCCATTAATACTAGCCCCGACCTCCTGACCTCGATTCTTCAAAGGCCTGCCCACTAAAAAAATTTCGACCTAACTCCTATGCGCACCCACACCACCCGCTACCGCCAACGTTCCACTGCCCCGCGCCCTTTCTTTCAAGCCAAACTCACCGTCAATACCCCCGGTGATGTTTATGAGCAGGAAGCCGACCGCGTCGCCGATCAAGTGGTGCAGATGCCTGCTGCTGCACCTGGCGCAACAAACACGGCCAACAACGCTTCTTTTTTCTCTCCGTCCGCCAGAGCCGTGCAACGTAAATGTGCCAACTGCGAACATGAGGAAAAAGAGAAGCAAGGCATACAGCGCAAGGAAGGGGGTGCCACTTCAGCTTCCCCCACTGCCGTCGGAAGCATCAGTGACATGAGCGGAAAGGCTGCGCCTCCGGTTGTGAACGACGTGCTTTCTTCCGGCGCTGGTCAGCCGATGGAAGGTGATACCCGGCAGTTCATGGAAAGCCGCTTTGGGAAGAACTTCTCACAGGTGTGTATACACACGGACAATAGGGCGGCAGAAAGCGCAAGTGCGATACAGGCGCGGGCTTATACGAGCGGGCGGGATGTGGTGTTTGGAAGCGGACAGTATGAGCCTTCAAGTGAAAGCGGGAAGCGGTTGCTGGCCCATGAACTGGTGCATGTGGTGCAACAGGGGGGCCAGAAAAGTCAAGTGCAGCGAGCGGAAATTGAGTATAGACCGCTGACTTGGAGCGATTTTAAAGGAAATGCCGTAGGAAAATTCGATGCTGTTACTTCGACGCGCATTGAATCGCCTAGTTTCAACAAAGCCAAACCTGTGCTGACAGAGGTGGATACCAAAGAACCCTGCGCCCTGCTCGATTCAAAAGGAAACCCGCAAAAAGACCGCAAAGGCGATCCCAAAATGAGCACGAACCGATCCGTAAACATTGAAATGAATACTGATGCACTATTGCTCAAAGCCCTGATGAACCAGAACAAATCGGCAACAAAGCCTTTCAATAAAAACCCGGCGGTACGGAAAAACGAATGTATCAAGGAGCAGACCACTCCTTGTGAGAAGTTTTTCAAAGCAGAATTAAAAGCAAAAAGACAGGGAGGATCATTTGGAAGTGCTACAGAACTCAAGGAATGTAAAACTGTACTTCAACCCGAGTGCGAAAAAACAAAAAAGGAAAGCGCAGATGATCTGCTTGTCCACGAGCAGGGACATTTTGATCTCACAGAGGCTTTCGCCAGAAGCGGGACTACAGAATTACAACAGATGACTGAAGAAATCGGTATTACCACAGTTAGTGCTTGTGGAGCTGGAGCCGGTAAAAAAGAAGCTGAAAAGACTTTAAAAGCTGGTCTTACTGCTCAAATAAAGGCAAAGATTGACGAAATCAAAGCCCGTTTTGAATCCATCGCTGTAAATAAAAAAGACCCAAAAACTGGCGAAGTCACAACCGGTGAACTGTGGAAAACACAAGATGAGTATGATACAGATTCAAATCACAGTCAAAACACAGCGGGGCAGGCCACATGGAACCATAAGATCAGCGATATGCTGAATCCGTGAGTTGCCCGCCATATCGCCTCCATTCCTCATTTACCACTCACTACTCCTACTTTCAAAAAGTGTCCCCTAACCTCTCCCTCTCCCTCTCCTTCCTCCGCAACCTCCTGCGCCTGCGCCTGGCGGAGTACCTCGGCCGAAACAACGTGTCGGTGCCGCCCGTGCCCGTCATGCAGGATGATGACACGCCGTTCACCCACTTCGTGCAGCACAAGCGCCTCACGGTGGACGAGTTCGTGGCACTCACAGCCGCCCTCGTGCCGCACGTGCTACCGCAGATGTTTGACGAAGTGATGCAGGAATATTTTCCGCAGGGCGGCGACTTTCCAGCGCTGGGCGGCGTCAAAGGGGTGAACTACCGGGGCTTTTTGCCGACCGGCGATACCGTGCTGTTCATGCTCGGCGGTTCCACCGACCTGAAGCGGCGCCTGGAAATCCAGCGGGTGTTTGGCAGCGGACATTTTTTTGGGAAAGAGCGCATCCTGTACCTGGAAGACATGAAACCCGGCGAACCCGTTAACAGCGGCAAACTCATCCTCGACCCGGAGTTTGTAGAACTGTTCACGTTGGGTTACGTCACCGCGCCGAGGCTCAGCAGCAGTTTTCCGGCTCAGCAACTGAAGAGCGAACTCGAGTGGGAAGACCTCGTGCTCAACCCCCAGACCCAGACCCAACTCCGCGAAATCGAGACCTGGATCGAGCACAACGACACCCTGCTCTACGACTGGCAAATGCAGCGCAAGATCAAGCCCGGCTTTCGCGCCCTGTTCTACGGGCCGCCCGGCACAGGCAAAACCATGGCCGCTACCCTGCTCGGCAAATTCACCGGCCACGACGTGTACCGCATTGATCTGTCGTCGCTGGTATCCAAATACATTGGCGAAACGGAAAAAAACCTCAGCACCCTGTTTGAGCGGGCGGAAAATAAAAACTGGATTCTTTTCTTCGACGAGGCCGACTCGCTGTTTGGCAAGCGCACCAACGTCCGCGACGCGCACGACCGCTTTGCCAACCAGGAGGTGTCGTACCTGCTCCAGCGGGTTGAAGAGTTCAGCGGCCTGAGCATCCTGTGTTCCAACTTCAAAAGCAATATGGACGATGCTTTCACCCGCCGCTTCCAGACCATTGTGTACTTCCCCATGCCCAAGCCAGCCGAGCGGATCGTGCTCTGGCAAAAGACGCTCCCCGCTGCTGTCACCCTGGCACCCGACCTCAATCTGCAATCCATCGCCGAAAAGTACGAACTCAGCGGTTCCAACATCGTCAACATCGTCCACCATGTTTGTCTGCAAGCCCTGGCCGCCAATACCAACGTGATCACTCAGGAAAATTTAATTCAGGGCATCAACCGGGAATTGGTGAAGGAAAATAAAGTAATTTAGCGCATTAAAAAAACGTGGTCAATGACCACATTGACCACATTCATCATATTGACCACATTCTCTTATCATGCTTGCAATCCTTAGCATTGTCATCGGCCTTGTATTTGTGCTGCTGCTATTTAGCATGCTCACCTCGGCCATCGTCGAAGTTTATCATGCTTTTAAAGCCAGCCGGGGCAACCACCTGAAAAATACCCTCGAAATGATGCTTGGTCCAGAAAAAGCCCGGCTCTTTTTGGAACACGCCTACTTCAAGCAGCTTTCGTCGGCCACCAAGCCCACCTCGACGCAGAAGTTGCCAGTCTGGATTGATAAAACTACGTTCAGCGCCATCCTCGCCGATATCCTGACACCGGAGGGCGCGAAAATGGACATACAAGATCGCATTGATAAAATTGAGAATATCGAACTTCGGAAAGTGCTGAATTTCTTGTGGCGGCAATCGGGCGGCGACATCCGCATTTTTCAGACCAAAGTTGAATATTGGTATGACGAGGTCATGGCCCGCGCCAAGGAGTGGTTCATTGATTCCACCAAATGGCGGCTCTTCTTTTTCGGGACCATTTTAGCCGCCGTGCTCAACGCCGACACGGTACAGATTTACCAAAGCCTTTCTGCGAATGCTGCCTTGCGCGACGAGTTGGTCAACAATGCCGACATCTTTGTCAAATCCGGCGACACCGCCCTGGTAAAAAGAAACGCGCCTATTGTGAAGGGAGACACCACCCGACGAGACACGGCGTCGGCCCGCGCTAATTTCATGAATGTCAAAAATATGTACGACGAGACCATCGCTTCGCCGCTCGGCCTCGGCTGGGGCCAATCGAGACCCGACAACTGGTGGGAGTGGCTCACCAAAATCATCGGCTGGTTGCTCACTGGCGTAGCCGTCACCATGGGTGCCCCTTTCTGGTTTGAGATGCTCAAAAAAATGCTCGCCCTGAAAGGTGGCAGCAGCGGAGCAAACAACAACAGCGGCGGAAGCCCACCCCCTCCAGCCGAACGCCGTACCGAACAGCCCACGTTTGACATAAAACCAGGAAACGACAGCGGCAAAAGCAACGAACATGAAGCCTTTGGGTAAATAATAGACCCGCCCCTCGCATCCACCCATCACCAGCAACCCGCGTCAACAATGAAAATAAGATTCATGGAAGATACCAACATCCGCCGCTTGCCTACTTCACAGCAGAACAAGCCTGTGGGCATCGTCTATGCCGGCACAGAGATCGAAGTCGAAGATACCGAGCACAATGGGACCGCCATCGGCAGCAACCAGGTTTGGTACCGCGACAGCAACGGCTGGTATTATTGGTCGGGCAAAACTGAGCCGGTGTTTTCACCGCCCCCACCCATTGCGCCTGCTCCAATACCGGCCCCCATCCGGGAAGAGGACAGCCACCGGCCAGCCGTCCCGGCATTTCCGATCAGCCTGCCCCTGCCCGACGACGACTTGAGCGACGTGCCAGAGGGCGAAACCCGCCGTTTGTCGCAGCCTGTTGCACCTGCTGTGCGCCCGCCCGAACCAGTTGCAGGATTGGAATCGTTTCGACCGGATGCTCCGATGGAAATCGTTATCATAATGCCACCCACTGCTGTGCAACCGCCGGAAACGACCGCCGGAAACGACCTGGAATCCTTCCGGCCAGATGCGTCGGCGGAGGTCGTCTTCGTGGCGCCCCCGCCGCCTGTTTCATGGTGGCGTTCGCCCAACCCGCAGTTCCTGAATTGGGGCCTCAGCAATTTTGCTTTCCCGCAATGGTGGCAAGACCGACAACTCACCGGGCGCGGCGTTCGGATCGCTCTGCTCAGCACAGGCGCAGCGACCGATCACCCTGACCTCGAAGGAGCCGTGAGCAGCACATTCGACATTTCCGGAAATGCTAATATGCCTGTTGGCTCCGACCGGCACGGACTGGGCACACAGGCGGCCATCGTAGCGGCCGGTCGTGGGTATTCCGCCTTTGGGGCAGCCCCTGAAGCAACCCTACTGGTAGGGAAAATCGGTGAGTACGACCGGGATATCACCCCGGAAAGCCTGCTCGCAGGCCTTCAATGGGCGATGGACGCAGGAGCGCATATCATCGCGCTTCTGGTGGATTTCCGCGAACTCAGCCCTACACAGCGACAGGACCTGGAAGCCGCCATCGCGCGCGCCATAAATGCCAATATCCTGCTGCTCGCACCCGTGGGCAACTCAACAGAGCGGCGACCCGAAACCCGTTATCCCGCCAGTCTCGACGGGGTCTTTTGTATCGGCGCGCACGATCAATACGGACAGCGCAGCGCATTTTCGGCAAAAAGTTACCAACTCGACCTGCTGGCGCCCGGAGAGGCACTGCTCACCTCCGACCATCAGCAGCAGACCGTCGCTAACCTGAAAAATACCGCCATTGCCACTGCATTTGCCGCTGGCGCACTGGCGCTGGTACGACAGTGGGAGCTGCAAAACAACCGCGTCAGTTCGCCGCACGACTTTTTCGAACGCCTGCGCAGCACTGCCGCAGCCAACAAAGCCATCACCCAGGGAAACGACGTAGGATATGGATACGGGCTGCTCAACCCTGCCGCACTGTTCCAGTGGATTTCGTGAATTGTTATTTCGTTACTCGTTATTTGGTCATTCGTTATTTCGTCATTCGTCATGTCAGCCAGCAACTAACAACCAACAACCAATAACCAGTATGTATTCATCGCTACAACACATCATCGCCGCCGGGCGCGATATCAGCACGGATGACCTCAATCAGCCGGACAGCCAGGGGGCTGCGATGGAGTTGCAGGTACGCCTCTGCGACCTCGGCTTGCTGGATCCGACCATTGACGGCGACAGGACCCGGCCATTCGGTCCGGTAGACAAAGGCGACGGAAAACTTGGCGTAAATACCCGCGCAGCCTTGTTCGAGTTTTGCCAATTGGCGGGGCTGCCCTATGTGGATCGCCAGCTCTCTCTGACCTTATTGCAAATGGTGAACGCCGCGCAGCCTGAACAATTTTTACCCATTCATTGGGAGCCACGGCCGGAAGACAGTTTGCAGACCCGCATTGCCAAGTGTGTGCTGCGGTATATGCGCAGCAAGAACTACTGGATCGCCCGCAGTCCCCGGATGCGCAACATCGTGTATGTGGAAGGTATGGACGCGCGCGGCACCCTCAACGCCGACCGACCCAACGAGTGGAATGATCGTCGCATGGTGATCCGGATTGCCGACAACGGTCAACCCGAAATGCTGGCGAATGATCAGGGTACCACCGAGCCGGGCAAATTCTACAGCTGGCATCCCACCAACCCGAACGGCGTAGCACGCATTGCTTTCGGGCAGTACAAAGCTTGGGTAAAGGGGCTACATCAAGGCCGCTGGCCCGCATTGGTGCAGCGCGAGCGCATCAAACTCCACCGCGATCTCAACCGCGACAGTCGCCGCAGTGCAACCGATCCGATTGACATTGGCAAAACCTTCGGGGTGAACCAGCACTCTACCTCGCCCAACAAAGTGCCTGATTTTGTCAATTCGTTCAGCGCAGGCTGCTTCGTAGGGCGACGTTATGCCTGGCACCTGTCGTTTCTCGACATCGTACAGCAAGATCCCAGGTACCTTGCGAACCAGGGCTACCTGTTTATCAGCACCATCATTGACGGCAGCGATATGATGCGTTTTGAAGCACTCTGAATTTTAGCAGATATTAGCCACCCGTTCATCCACTCCTCAACAGTCGTCACTCAATCACTCAACTCAACGACATGCTCAACATCAACTCTTCCATGCTCACCCTGGCCGGTCTCGGGATTTCTGTCCTGTTGTTGGGGGGAGCGATTGGCAACACCATCGCTCGCCGCCAGCAGGTCAAAGAAGAAATCAAGGCGATTCAGGACCAGCACCGCACTGTGCTGGAACAGATAGAAGTATCCCGCCGAAAGGCATTGGAAAATGAACAACGGGCTTTGTCGCAGATAGATTCTGTGTACCAGATACTGGACGTACTGGCGGTGCGCGAAGGCCGCGCAAGGGGCGAAATTCAGGACGCCCGCAACACACTCGGTCGCCTGCGCCTCAAAGCCGCCGACACCAAAACCCAACTGGTCAAACAGGCCGGTGAAAGTGTAATCTCATTCGACAACCAATAAAACCCTCTGCTCTTACCATGAAGCACATCGGCATTTTTATATCTAAAGTATTGATTCTATCCCTGTTTACATACTCCCCCGTTTTGCTATCCGGACAAAAAATAGCAGACGGTGTGTTTCAACGACAGGTGAGATTTACTTTAGCCCACGACTCTGTTGTCACTTTTTCTACTTACGAGGTCAGAGACTCTACTGCGTTTCGAGCGTTGAAAATCCATGAAAAAAACTTTCCTGTCACAATCATCAAGAAGCCGGTGGTAGATCCGTTTTTTGACTTGGTATTGCAATACGAAGCACAACTGTCAGAATACCAAAAATTGGACAAGGGCTTCGTCAGCCTGGATTCTGTACAACGGGAAAAAACCGTCCAACTTCAGCGCCTCACTGAAATTCAAGGGATGCGGGTTGAAAATTATAAGAAGTTGACCGAAGATATGGACTCCGCCAATGCTAAACTCAGTCAACAACTCAACGAAGCATTGGACCTCGCCAAAGCATGCAACAAAAGCAAAGTCAGCAAGCGACTTTGGGCGGCCCTTGTGGGAGGTGGCGTAGGGTTCACATTGGCGGGATTGATCGCATTTTTATAGCCGCTTCTCGAGGCACCCTCTGCCTCCTCCATGGCAATGGACAATAGTTTTAGACAAAACCTTACCATCTTTCACACTATGTACAAAGTAAAATTCGGCGGCAAAAAAGGCAAAACCATCAGTTTGGTGGAAAGCCCCGACATGGTCGCCATCCGCACCAGAGGCAATCAGGAACTTGAAAGCATACCGGTCAGCCGGGAAAGCCGCGCCTTGATTGACGACACAACCGAAGTGGTAAATTTTCCTGAAGCGGGGATTACCGTGCGCCGGGTAGCCCCCGAGGGTGACAGCGCGCTGGAATCCACGATGGCGGAACCGCCGCCCGGGGTGGTCAGCCGCCGCGACGAAACCCGCGCTGCTTTGAAGGAAGAGGAAAATATCCGCTTCGCCGGACGCGTGTTGCAGGATGCCGAAAGCGGCGAGGTGATGCTGTACACGGAGAACTTTTTTGTAAAATTCAAAGACGACGTTCCGGAAAAAGACTGCCTGACCGTCCTTAAAAAATTCAATCTGACCATCAAAAACAAACTGCCCTTTGCCCCCAATTCCTGGTTTGTGCAAGCAGACGAAGGCACCGGGCTAAAGGTGTTTGAAATTGCAGAAAAACTCCTGAAAGAAAAGCAGGTAGAGTTTTGCCATCCCGAACTGGTCCAGGAACGCCGCTATAAAGGCATCCACCCGATGCAGTGGCATTTGGCCAAAACGACGATCGGCGGGCGCGTCGTGGACGCTCATGTGAACATCGAACAGGCATGGGCCGTGACGCGCGGCAAAGGTGTGACCATCGCCGTCATTGATGATGGTATTGACACCGATCATCCCGAATTTGCCGGCCGCGTGGTGCATCCCTTCGATGCAACGATGAACCTTTCCGATGCCCGCCCGAAGGCGACCGACGACAGCCACGGTACGCCCTGCGCAGGTATGGCTTGTGCGGCAGGACTAAAGGATGGCGCATCAGGTACCGCCCCGGAAGCCTTTTTGCTCCCGATCCGGTTGCGCAGCGGACTGGGCAGCATGTCGGAAGCCAATGCATTCGCCTGGGCCGCCGACCACGGCGCCGATGTGATCTCCTGTTCCTGGGGCCCCAGCGACGGCAAATGGTGGGACCCGGATGATCCGGTGCACAGCCGCTTTGCCGCTTTGCCCGACAGCACCCGCCTGGCCCTCGAATATGCGCTCACGAAAGGCCGCAAAGGCAAGGGTTGTGTGGTCCTTTTTGCTGCCGGCAACGGCAACGAGGACACCGCCAACGATGGCTATGCAGCCTATCCCGGTGTGATTGCCGTAGGCGCCTGCAACGACACCGGCAAGCGCAGCGCATACAGCGATTTCGGCAGCGCCGTCTGGATCAGTTTTCCCAGCAATGACCACGCCTGGCAGCCGTTCCGGCATCCTGCACCCCTCACACAGGGATTGCGTACCACCGATCGTATTGACAGAGCCGGCGACTCATCGGATAATTACACCAACAAATTCGGCGGCACTTCCGGGGCCTGCCCGGGTGCAGCAGGTGTCGTTGCATTGATGTTGGCGGTCAATCCCGATCTGACACCGACCGCCATCAAACACCTGCTCCGAAAATCGTGCAAACAGATTGACGAAAGCACCGCTGCTTACGATGCCGAGGGGCACAGCATCTGGTACGGACACGGCTGTCTGGATGCGGGCCTGGCCGTTGAAAATGCCCGAATTGCCGCAGGACAGCCGGGCATCTCGGTGGAAGGGACCGTCCGGTTCAGCGTAGCGGGCGAAGTGCAGCTACAATCCGGCGGTCTGATGACGGGCAAATTTCAACCCGTTAAAAAAGTACTGGGGTTCAGCATGAAAGTAAAACCGAAATCCAATGGCTTAAAAATCAAGTACAAAGCCAATGTGCCGGGCGTTGGGATTGTAGAAAGCAAAACCGAAGGCGAATACGTGGGCGCACCTACAAGTCGCAAACGGATGATCGGTTTCGCCCTGGAACTGGAAGGTCCGGAGGCCCAAAAATTCGATATCGAATATTCGGCGCAGTTGCAAGGTGTGACCAACATAACAGCAGGCCGCAACGGCACCTGGTGCGGTACGGACAAAAAAACCGGCAAGACGATTCAGGCCGTTTCCGTTTTACTCCGCAAGAAAACTTAATGGGCCAACCCCTGCGGAGCGGACATGGATTCATCCTATTTGATCTGTAACCGGATGGCCCCTACAGGGTACATTGACCACATTCAACCTATTGACCACATTTATCTATATGGCAACAACCAATAAAAAGGACACCACGACCTCGGGCCCGCATGACCCTGCCAAAGCCGCCAGTCCTACGCAAAAATCCGTACAGACCATTCAACAGCCGACCGCCCGCGAACCAATCACAACCACCAACATCGAAGACCTGATCAAAGCCGATCAACTGGCGGAGGCGCTCAACAATTTTGAGGCTTTCCTCGAGCGTTGCGAAGCAGAACTTCCCCGCCTGGCACATATACAGGCGCGACTCTCCGGTCTCGAAAGTCAGCGGCAGGCGAATGCCATCGGTCCGGAGGGCGTGATCGAGCGCAACAAAATCCGGATGGATTTTCAGGTGGAGATCAATGATTTTCGCAAACAAGCGCTGGCGGCTTACTTCAATATCCGGGGTCAGGCCGAATTTCTCAACAGCATCACGGACCGTGACTCGGTCATCCACGAAATCCTCGACCTGCGCTTGCTGCCCAAACGTTACCAGCGCGATATGGAATGGGGCAAACAGGAAGGGAATTCGGCCATCATCTATCGCCTGTTCAATATTGATACCCAGCGCCACGCCATCGCACTGGTGATCAAAATGCCGCAACTGGACGATCTGGTGAAAGAAGAGATTCACCGGCTCACCGACCTGCGCCACCGCAACGTCATCAAATTGCTTGATCACGAGATCAATTCCTTCCCATTCTTCGTGGTCACAGAATACGTCTACGGGGCTAACCTCCCTGACTCGCTTGATACAGTGGGGCCGCGCCCTATTGCCCAGGCGGCCGACTGGATGTATCAACTCACCGACGGCCTCGACTACCTGCGCCACAAGCGCGTGTTGCACACCAATGTGCGCCCGTCAAAAATTTATATTGACGACGAATGGCAAATCATGATCTCGCCATTCGACCTGATCAAACTCAGCCCCATGAAACCGCGGAGAACTGCCGCAAAAGCCGCCGCCGATCCGGTGAAAGACAACCCCGGCGAACGCACTTTCGACCGCTACCGCGACGTATGCCAGTACGGAAGCCCCGAGCTCCTGGAACAGGATGGAGAAGGATTTGAATTGCATAAAATGTGTGTTTCAGACCTCTACTCCCTCGGTCTGGTCGGTTATAAAATACTGACCGGTGAAGACCTCTTCGCAGGCAAACGGGTATTTGACATCCTGAAAAGCAGGCGCAAATTTGTGGAAGATAAAAAGTACCGGGCACAGAAACTGGCTCTCCTGCCGGAATGCAAACTTTCCGTGCTCATCAATCAACTCATCGAGGAGGATCACATCGAACGGGGCAGGCAATTCCCCGACCTGAATGCGCTGCTCCGCGCCCTGCACCCGCTCACCCGCGCAGAGCGACCTTCTGTCAGCGAGTCGAGGGCCAGTTACCGCCGCTGCCTGTCGAACAATCGGGAGTTTTTTCGCGATTTTTACAACCATTTTCTCAAAAACTCCCCGCATTCTAAAGATTTCAATGACATCAAACGGAAACGCCAATCCGTCATGCTTCAAATGGCCGTGGATGTGCTGCTCGATTTGGACAAGAAAAAAGGCTATCTGGAGCGGCTCGTCAGTGCGAATAACCCCAACCATGAGAAATACAGCTACGAAGACTTCGAGGTATTTCTCAACACGTTGATCACCATGATCGGAGAAAACGACCCGCGCTGGAATGAAATAGCCGCTTCCGAATGGGAACAGATTCGCACCAAATCGCTCGCCGTCATCCGGGAGGCGCGGCCGTGACTAGAGTACGTTCGTTTTTAAATAGTGGTAGCCTGGGTTTGGGGAGCATGATTAAAGTGGGTTCAAGTTTTTAGTCCTTACGTTTGTTCCTTTCTTATCATGCCTAACCTACATTTAGCCCTTCCGTACAATCATGGATATCCACCTCCACCACACGCCTGAACACACGGAGCATCATTCCACGACCTCACAGTTGTTGCAGGACATCGTGATCGGCATGTCTGACGGCCTGACGGTACCCTTCGCTCTAACCGCAGGGTTGAGCGGCGCCATCGCTTCTACGAACATTGTCATTACAGCCGGGTTAGCGGAGATTGCCGCAGGCAGCATCGCGATGGGGTTGGGTGGCTATTTGGCTGGAAAAACTGCCGTCGAGCATTATGACAACGAACGCAAACGCGAATACCGGGAAGTGGAGCAGGTGCCGGACGTGGAACGCAAAGAGGTCATGGACTTTTTTGCGGAGGTCGGCTTGAGCCTCGAAAGCCAGACCCGCATTGCGGACGAACTCAGCCGCGACAAGGACAAATGGGTAGATTTTATGATGCGCTTTGAGTTGGGGCTCGAACAGCCAGACGCTAACCGGGCCACCAAAAGTGCCCTGACCATCGGATTGTCCTACATCGCTGGCGGCATGGTACCGTTGTCCCCCTATTTTTTTGTAGAAAAGGCCACCCATGCGCTCTTATGGTCAGCCGTGCTCACCACTATTTTCCTGTTTGTGTTTGGCTGGTTCAAAAGCCGCGCCACCGGTCAACAGCCTTTCTGGGGCGCCTTGCGGGTGACGATGATCGGCATCATCGCGGCCGGGTCGGCGTATTTGATCGCGAAGGCGATCGGGGGGAGTATGTAAAAAGAGGCTCACAATTAATTTTTTTTACAGGATGGACAGGATTTTACAGGATTTACGCCTTTTCAAGTTAAATCCTGTAAAATCCTGTCCATCCTGTAAAATCCTGTCCATCCTGTAAAAATTTACACCCTATCAGACACCATATAGTTATCTCCTATTTCATTTTTTCCAACGTTCCGCCAATCGTAATTTTGGCATCCTTCGCCAGTTTATCGGCTACCAACGAAGGGACTGACACGCCATAGTCGGCCAATACAGCAACGAAATTAGCAGCGATCGTTATTTTACCACTTTTTACTGTAAAGGTGGCGGGCGTGCTGACCGCTTTTGTCACACCGTGCAAAGTCAAATCGCCTGATACGGTTGTCTTATAGGTACCATCCTGGTCAAATTTGACCTTCGCCAAGTCATCAATTTTACCCTTAAAAGTTGCTTTCGGAAACTTGCTGGACTCCAGATAGTTTTCGTTGAAGTGCTCCTGCATCAGGGCTTTCTCAAATTGAAATCCCTTGACCAGAATGGCTGTCTCCAGGCGTCCGGATACCTGCTCCACCACAAAAGTGCCACTTTTGTTGGTGGCTTCGATGCGCTCCGGTGAATTGGCGGACGTGGCATCAAAATACACTTTTGCATCGCGGGTAAACCATTTTTGCGCCGAAAGACCCAATGGGAGCGTTGCAATCAAAAGCAGCGCTGTCAATTTTTGAATGGTGTTCATGTTTAAAAAAGTTGTTTGAATGATTAAAAAATCAGATTCTAGATAAACGGATGATTTGAAAATAATGGATTGGGTAGCAAGGCAATAACAAGTTATTAGCGTCTGCACCAATTAAATTGTGAAAACCCTGGAGATATTGAATCCCAGCCGGATGCCCGCATCCGACCACTTGTTGTTGGTCCGCAACAGGAACTGTGGTTCGGTGAGCCCTTGTGAGTTGGTTAGGAACATTTGAAAAACGTGGCCACCTGTTTCAATGTCCCAGCCCACACCAAGCGTATCGTAGTATTTGGCACGCGAGTAGCCGAAAGCCCGCCAACCATATTCCAGTGTGATGGCGCTGCGCTTGTTGATTTTGAAGCGCGTGGCGCCAGTGAACACGATGGCATCGTTGAGGTCGGAAATGCGCTCCACCTGATTGATGTGCACCAACGTAGGGGCCAGTTGCAGCGAAAAACGCTCGCTGAATTTCCTCCCGATGATGACCTGGTGGGCATACGACATGCGGCTGCTTCGACGGGTATATTTGTCAAAACCGTTGATGGCTTTGTCCGGGTCTCGCAGCATGGTGTAGTAAACCGAAGAGAAGAGCGTCACGCTCACCTGCTGCCAGCCATGCGGCCGCTGCCGCACCAGGCGGTATTTGAGAAAAGCATCAGCCATTTTTTCCACCGATGTGCGGCCGATGCCTACTTCCAGCCGACCCTCGTAACTGTATTCCAATCCCATACGAATGCTCGCCCCTCCATCCAAACCATAAAAATCATACCAGCCGCCGTTAAAAGGCCCGAACCGGTGAGCGATCCGAAAGTCAAGTGTCCGGCGGCCCGGCACCTCCACGGTGTGCAGATTGATGAGCCGGGTTCCTTTAAAAGTAGCCAGTACAGGGCTATTGTCCACTTGCTCCAAACCTGCCATCAGATCATCTGCTTGTGCAAAAAGACCGATGGGCAGCATCACCGCAAACAGAATGAAAGATCTTATTTTCATTGTAAAATATTGAAATTCAAATCAAATTAGTTGTTCGGTGCGCCAGCGTCCACCCATTTCTGAATTTGGGCGATGGAGCAATTATTGAGTTTACTGGGACTGTCTTTGGGCATCTGAGAAGCGTTTCCGTCCCAGTTGATCGAACTCAGAAGTTTACCGCTATTGAGGGCAGATGCCACACCGGCATAGGTTTCCAGTACCACGCTGCCGCTGGCGCTCTGTGAGTTGTGGCAGGAATTGTTGGCTCCGCAGGAGTTGGACAAAATCGGCTTGATATGCGTCTGAAAACTCATCGTCGCCGTGGTATCGCAATTGCTGTTGAGCAGCAATTCGGGATGCAATTCTTGTAAGTTGTCGAAATAGCAACCAGAGGAAACCAACAACCCCACGAGTGCCAGGCCGGTCAAAAACAAGGTAATTTTTTTCATAAAAAAAAGAAAGTCAGCAATGTGTGATGATCTAGTTGTCTCTGGCTCCCTGCAAAATCCAGACATATATCTGGGTGATCTGGGTATCCGAGAGGGGTTCGTTGGGTTTAGGGGGCATAGCATTCCCGGCATATAGCCGAATCACATCGTAGAGCTGACTGCTGTGCGGTTTGTTCGGCACCACCAACTGGGAAAGTGCTGAGTAAGAGAGCAGGTTAAATTGCTCTGTTCTTTCCGATCCATGGCAGCCGAATTGAGCACACTTGGCAGCAATGATGGGCGCAATGTCTTGCTTGTAAGCAACGGTTGGAACCGGAGCATCAGCATCTACTGTGATGGTCGTGCAGGAATTGGCCAGCCCAAGCAGCAGGGCAATTCCAAGTAGTTTGTGCATATAAGTGAAAATTTGAAGCAGGGAAAAATAGAAACGCTATTCGCGTTGAACCAAGTTAGCGGCACACTTGAAGCGTTGAATGATTAAGCAGCCACATTGCACCTCAAACCTTGCCCCGTGCATCAGCCGTGTTGAAGAAATGATGTTACATACATCGGCGCAATAAGGTGAAGTAGCATATCAGAGTGATGCCCAATCAAGTTGAGCAATAAAATCGTCTATTTTAATTCAATAAGTGCGCTTTGGAATATAAAACGGGCAGTTTGGAAAGTGGGTTGCTTCCTGTGGGGAAGTTTTGACCCTTTTCACCCCAAAGGTAGGGGCGCCCCCTAAACGATCTGGTGAGCCGGGACAGCTAACCGGCTGATTTTGATCAGCCGCATGCCGCGTCCAGCGATTGACGTATCAATCGGAGTGGCATCAACTACGGCCTCTCACTATCTGTTTGGGACTATCTGTTCGGCACCGCCTGGATACCCCGCGACGGACGCGACATCCGGCTATCTATCCTTTTTCAAATCCCGCCTCCGGAAACCACGGCGACGGCACGATGACTTCGATGCTCGTTTGAATGCCTTTGGAAGACCGGATGAGGGCTTCATTGGCAGCGTGTGAAAAACCCGTGTCGTCGCCCCGGACGATCAGGCGGGCGGGTTTGTATCCGTTTTCCGCGATTGTACCTTTCAACGTCTTTGTTTTTTGGTCGGCGCTGTTTCGAAAATCCACCGAAACGCCGCCTTTTTCAAAATGGCAGGTCATTACTTCGCTGTGCGGACTTTCGAGATACCGCAAGGTCAGTTCGAGCGTGTTTGCATCTTTCCATCGGTAGGCGCCCGCTACTTTCGAGGCGGGTAAACCGACGAAATAAGCCTTTGCCATTTGAGTCAGTGCCGGCGGGCGTTTGGATGTCTGACCGAAGGCCCATTTACCGGAACCAAAAGCGATCTGAAACGTATCGGCGCCCACTTTCAGGGTAAGGTGACAAACATCCTGATCGAATCGAAAGGACATGGTTTGCACCAACTGTTCGTTGGGTGACAATGAAACCGTTTTCCCGGAAATACTTTTTACCAACGGTGAGGCGACCGTTTTTGCCGGCAAGGGCAAGGCGAGTGCGGCAATTTTCTGGTTGAGCGCAGCGGTCGCTTTTTTGTTGGCGGGCAATGGGTCCGACTGAATGGCGGGAAACACGTATTTCCAGATGTAATTGAACTCATCCTGCATATCGTACGACTCGCAGGTCATCACAAAAACAGCATTTTTTTCGGGAAAAACGAGTATAAACTGGCCGTATGCGCCATCCCCGCGGTACGAATTGTTCCGGCTGCGCCACATCTGGTAACAGTAGCCCTGCTCCCAGTCGCTCGAATCTTTTTTGGCTTGCGGCAGGTCGGGATGCTGCACGATCTTGAGCGATGAGGCTTCTTCGACCCAGGCGGCGGGAAGGATTTGACGCCCGTTCCACTGACCTTTTTGAAGGAAAAGTTGGGCGAATTTGGCCATGTCCTCGGTTTTCAGCCGCAAGCCCCAGCCGCCCACGTTGATGCCGCGCGGGTCCACTTCCCAGTCTACGTCTGTAATGCCGAGCGGCTGGAACAGTCGGGGCGTGAGGTAATCCAGCAGTTTTTCGCCGGTCACTTTTTGCACAATGGCCGACAGCATATAAGTCGCCAGGGAGTTGTACAGAAACTTCGTACCGGGCGGATCTATGATCGGCGTCGCCAAAAATGCCCGGACCCAATTGCTGTCGAGGGCAATCTGGAACGAGGGGTCAGGATCCTGCCCGACCGACATGCTCAGCAGGTCGCGTATGCGCAGTTGGGCCAGGTTCAGGGTGAGCGTGGCGGGCAGATCGTCGGCGAAAAATGGGGCGACCTTGTCGTTCACAGTCAGGCGATTTTCAGCGATTGCAAAACCAATGGCTGTGGCCGTGAAACTTTTGCTGCACGAATACATCGTGTGTTTCAGGTCGGCGCGATATGGGTTGCGCCAGCCTTCCGCCACTACTTTCCCGTGGCGCAGTAGCATAAAACTGTGCAACTCGTGGTTGCTTTTTTCGATGGCTCCCAGAAACCGGGTGATCCCTTCCGATGAAACGCCTTCCATCTCAGGACTGCTCCGGGGAAGTACATTCGAAGTTTGGGCAAGAATACCGACATGGAGCAGCAGCAGGAACAGCGCTGCAAAAAGGGAGCGAGGGTGACGCATAGGGAAAGATTTGTTTGAAAAAAGGAGCCTGAAATTTTATTCCGGATCTCCGGCGTGTTGCATCTGACAAAGGTAGCACATCCAATTACACCGGGGATGTCCTCAAGCGTGCGGCTGAATGATTTTCAAAAGCGGAAGAAGCCGATACAAGCAGGTTGATTAAAAACATCATCGCCGGACTGCCAGGCTCGGAGGAATCGTACACGGTTGAAACATTCCGGCAGCATCAGCCAGAAAATAAAACCCGGGTTATTCGTTGTACGGCCGGATGCGCGGACTGGCAGAATTGCGGGGACTGGAATTGGGCATCAGGGCAGGTTTGGGGAACGAGGTCGCACTTTAAAAGGGAGGCCATCTCATAAGTGTAACTATCCAGCCGCCCCTAAATACTTATGATTTCCGACCTCGGAGCGGTCAAAGGTTTGTAGAAATGCATCGAGTTGACATTAATTCCTGACCTCGGAGAGGTCGAACGTTTGTTTCAATGCCATTTTCTGCAAACCTTCGACCTCTCCGAGGTCAGGAAAACATTGAAATGCTACATTTCTACAAACCTCTGACCTCTCCGAGGTCGTATGACAAAAAGCATTTCAAAGCGGCTGGATAGTTACTCATAAGTTGCACTTACAAGATGGCCTCCTTTTTCTATTCCAAGCGTCGAGTGGAGGTTCGACTTTAAGTCGAACCTCCACTTGGAGCAAATAATTTCTCGCAAAGACACAAAGTATTAATTATCAGAACTTTGCGCCTTTGCGTCTTTTCGAGAAACAAACTACCTCAGCATTCCTTATCGAACGACCGTAACATCCCCTTTGAAGATTTCGACTTCACCGTCCTTGAACAGGATCTCGGCATACCACACGAACACCGCAGGCACCGACTTGTCCCCCTTTACCGTCCCGTTCCAAGCCCCCGTGTCGTTGGCATCCGGCAGGAAGTTCCGCCGCTCGAACACCGCAGCCCCCCAGCGGTCGTATACCTGGAACGAGTTGACCCGCTCCACATCCTGACCCACCGAGATCCGCATGATCTCGTTCCCCTCCGATGACTCCGGGTACACCACGTTCGGAACATACACCAGCCGTGTCTTGTCCACAATCACCACCCGGTCGTCCACCGCCTTGCAGCCGTTGGAGTCCACCACCGTCGCCGTGTACCGGAACGAACGCACCGGATAGATCGTGCTGTCCCGCACCACGTCCGCTGGCTTCACGATCAGGTCCTTCACCCGGCCCGGGAAGTTCACGATGTCGCCCAGAGACAGCGATATGCCGTCCCCCAGGTGGATCGTCGTGTCCGATCCCAGGTTCACCAGCAACTCCTCCGGCTCCAGCACCGTCAGCGTCGTCTCAAACTCGCAGCCGTTCGCATCCTGAATCATCAGCACGTGCGGCCCAGGGGGCAGCGACGCAAAACTTGTCTGGCTGCTGAACGGCCCGTTGTCCAACGAGAATAAAAACGGCGCCGTACCGCCTTCCACAGAATCCACCAGCACCGCTCCGTTCGTGTCGCCAAAGCACGACACATCCCGCACCTGGCTGGCAACACCCGAAGGCGTCGCAGGGTCCGTCAACACCGTCACCTCCGCCGACGACGTGCACCCGTTCTGTGTGTTGGTCACCGTCACCACATATTGTCCCGCCTGGCTCGCCGTCGGCGTCGGCGTCGTGCCGCCCGACACGATCGAGCCGGTGGCTGTCGTCCAGTTGTACGTGTAGTTGCCCGCTCCCTGGGCCACAGCCGACAGGTTCACCTGCGTCGTCGTGCAGTCCAGTTCCTCTGGAACTTCTTTCTTGATATCCGGCACCGCAGTGTCGGCGATCACCACCGCAGCCGTCGAGACCGAACAGCCGTTCTGCGCCGTGGCCTGCACCGTGTAGTTGCCCGCCTGCGTCACCACAGGGTTCTGGGCCGTCGAACTGAATCCTCCCGGACCTGTCCACAGCCACGTCACTCCCACGTTCGTCGTCGCCTGCAGCGTGATGCTCAGCACCGCACAACTCACCGTTCCGCCTGCGGCCGTGATCTGTGGCGCGCTCGCGTCCGGAAGCACTTGGGCTGTCGCCGTTGACGTGCACCCGTTTTGGGCCGTGATCGTCACCGTGTAAATCCCCACCAGCGTCGTCGCCGGGTTCTGTAGCGTCGACGAGAAGGTTCCAGGCCCCCCCCAGTTATAGGTCACATTCTGGGTCTGTGTCGCGCTTGTCACCGTCACCGACGGCTGCGCGCAGGTCTGCGTCGCGCCCGTCGCCGTCGCCCCCGGAGGTACTTTGTTTTCCAGGACATTGATGTTGAATGTTGCCGTGCAACCGCTCGAATTGGCTTTTACCACCACCGAGTATGCACCCGGCTTGGTGATCACCGGGTCTTCTGTGGTTTCAGTCGCCGGCGTGATGTCCGGGCCCGTCCATTTCCACGTCACCGTCGTCGGGCTGCCCGTCGTCGCCTGCAGCGTCACCGACGGCTTCAAACACGTGATCGTTTCGGTCGCTACCATGATGTCCGGAACCGTCGGGTCCAGCGTCACCGTCGCTGTTACACTCTCCGTGCACCCGTTCTGGCCCGTCACCGTCAGGGTGTACACCCCGGGGTTGGTCACGTTATTGGGTATTTTTTGTGTCGAGGTATAAGCTCCCGGGCCCGACCAGGCATACGTTGCCCCTGCACTCGTCGAGTTGCCCGTGATCGAGATCGTCGGCGACACGCAGTCAATCTGACCGCCAACAGCCGTTACCGCTTGAGGTTTTTGGATGTTTTGTGTCAGCGAAACGCTCGGCTGAGAGACGCAGCCGTTGGCGGGGTTGGTCACAACGATCGTGTACGCTCCCGGCAAAGTCACCTGTACAGTCGTGCTGGTAGTATTCGTAAAATTGGGACCTTTCCATTCGAACGTCACACCGGGCGTGTTGATCGTCGCTGTCAGCGTGATAGAATCGTTCGAACACGTCAGGATTCCTGCGCCCACCAGTTGGACGTCCGGCGTGCTCGCATTTTTCTCCACCGTCGTGGTCGCCGTGGACGTGCACCCGTTCGGTGCTGTCACCGTCACAGTGTACACACCCGCATTCGTCACGTCCGTCGGGTTCTGCACCGTCGAAGAGTACGCCAGCGGGCCATCCCATTTGTAGAAAACCCCTGCTGCCTGGGAGACCGACTTGATGGTGCCTGTTCCAGTGGTGCAGTCCAGCGTGTCGCCCGTGGCCGCTGCCCCCGGTGCTGCGATGTCCTGCAGCACCTCCACTGTGTTCGTACTCGTGCAACCGTTCACCGTACTCGTCGTCGTCAGGGTGTAAATCCCTGGAGCCACCGTTGCAGGATTCTGCTCCGTTTTGTTGTACTGGCTCGGACCCGCCCACTGGTAGGTCACGTCCGCCGAAGGACCGCCCTGCAGCGTCACGCTCACCACCGCGCAGTCCAGATCATCCGATTTGGCCGTCGTCGCTCCCGGAGGAACCGTGTTCTGCCCCATCGTCGCCGAAGACGTCGCCGTGCACCCGTTCACCGGGTTGGTCACCGTCAGCACATACACCCCGGGCTCACTCACCTGTGGGTCTTCCACACTGCTGGTAAAATTGTTCGGGCCTGTCCATCCGAACGTCGCCCCTGTCGTGAAGGAACTGCCCTCCACTGGGACCACCGGGTTGAAACACGTCAAAATCCCCGCAGAAGCCGAGGCATTCGGAGCCGCCTTGTTCTCCTGAACCGTCACCGAAAACGTCGCCGTGCAGCCGTTGGCCGAAGTCGCCAGCAGCACATACACCCCCGCCAGCGTCACCGACGGGTCTTCTAGATTGCTTGTAAAACTGTTCGGGCCCGTCCATTCCAGCATCTGCACCGCAGAAGTAGCGTTGGTCGCCGTGGCCTGAATGTCTACCGACACCACCGCACAGGTCAGCGGGTCAGCCGCCGTGGCCGCCAGCACCGGAACTTCCGTGTCGCTTGCCACTACTGCCGTGGCCGTCGATGTGCAGCCGTTCACTGCGCCCGTCACCGTCACGGTGTAGGTACCCGGTGCACCCACCGTCGGGTTCGGATCGGCAGAACCGCCCGGCAGGCCTGGGCCCGCCCATGCATACGTCGGACCTGTGGCCGGAGTGGTCACCCCGATCGGCACCTGCGGGTTCGTGCAACTGATCGTTGCCCCCGTCGCCGTTGCTCCCGGAGGCGCAATATCCTGGAGCACCGTCACCGTCGCCAGGTCCGTGCAGCCGTTGCCCGCCGTCACCGTCAGCGCATAGTCGCCCGGCACCGATACGTTCGGAGCTGCAATATTTGATGTGAATGTCCCCGGTCCTGTCCATTTGAAGGTCGCAGGAAGGGTGGATGAACCGTTCAGGATGATTGATGTGACCGCGCAGGTCAGCGTCCCCGTCGTCGAAGCCGCCACCGGTACGTTCTGGTCCGCCTGCAACTCCGCTACCGCTACGGACGTGCAACCGTTGCCAGTCGCCGTCACCGTCAGGGTATAAAAACCGGCGTCCGAAGCCGTCGGGTTCTGCATCGTCGAAGAGAACGGCGGAGTGCCCGGACCCGTCCAACTCCACGTCACGCTCGGAAGCGGAGAGAAGCCCACCAAAGTCTGAGAAGGGTTTGTGCAGGTCAACAGTGCGCCTGTCGCAGTTGCACCCGGCACGATCGTGTCCAGGTTTACATTCGCTTCCGCCAGTTTTGTGCACCCGTTTGCAGGGTTGGTCACTGTCAGCGTGTAGATCCCCGAAACCGAAACCGTCGGGTCTTCCACCGTCGAGGCAAAGCCGTTCGGGCCCGTCCAAGCCAGCGTCACGCCCGCCGTGTTCGAGTTGCCGTCCAGCACCACCGAGTTGTTCACGCAGTTGATCGTTCCGCCGCTGGCGTCCGCCTCCGGCACGTTCGAGTCCTGCATCACCTCCGCCGTGGCTGTCGCTGTGCACCCGTTCGAAGCGGTCACTTTGATGGTATAAATCCCTGTGTTCGTCGCGCTCGTCGTCGGCAGGTTGGACATGAAGTTGCCCGGACCCGTCCATGTGTATGTCACATTCTGGGTCGCGCTGTTCGAAGTGATGGTCGTCGAAGAAGACCCGCAGGTGATGATGCCTCCTGAAGCGGTCACACCCGTCGGCACCACAAAATCGCCCGCAACCTCCGCAGAGGCCGTCGACGTGCACCCGTTCGGGGCTGACACTGTCAGAATGTAGACCCCCGTGGCCCCCACCGTTGGGTCGGAAACCGTCGCGTTCGGCGTGAACGTGCCGCCCGTCCATAAATATGTGACACCTGCCGTCGTCGAGCCGCCGTTCAGCACCGTCACCGGTGTGCCGCAACTCACCGTGTCGCCCACAGCGCTCACGTTCGGAAGGTTCGTGTCGCCCGTCACCGTCGCCGATGCCGTGGCCGTGCAGCCGTTGCCGCCCGCAGCCGTGATGGTCACCGTGTAGGTCCCTGCGGCATTCACCGAAGGGTTGGCGGCCGTGGAATTGAAGGGGGTCGGGCCCCACTGGTAGGTCGGGCCCGCCGCGTTGGTATTCGTCCCGATGGTCAGCACCGGCGTGGGGCAACTAATCGCCCCGTCCACCTGCGTGGAGGCAGTCGGCACCGTGTTGTTTAGCGTCACCACCGCTGTGGCCGTGGACGAGCAGTTGTTCGCACTGTTTGTGATCGTCACCGTGTAGGTGCCCGCAGCCGTCACGGAGGGGTTTTGCTGGGTAGAGGTAAAAGAGTTGGGCCCTGCCCAGGAAAAGGTCGAGATAGGTGCGCTCGAGGTGGAGGATATCCCGATGCTCGTCACCGCACACGTCAGCGTCGCGCCCGTGGCTGTCACCGTCGGGGGCGTCGTGTTGCCCGTCACTTCGGTGGTCGCCGTTGACGTGCAGCCGTTCACAGGGTTTTGTACCGTCACGGTGTAAAATCCAGCCGTCGACGCCGTCACCGTTTGGCCGGTGCCAGTGAAGCCGCCGGGACCCGTCCAGTTATAGGTTGAGTTGGGTGCGTTCGAACTCCCTGCCACCGACGTGGAAGCGTTGCCGCAGCCCAGGAAGCCCGTCGTAGTTGCGCCCGCCACGGGAGGCGTGGTATTGCCGTCAATCACGATCGTGTCCGCTTTGATACAGGTCGTGCCGCCCAGGGTCTGGGTGGTGGTCAGCGTGATCGTCCCCGGCTGGGTCACCGTGATGCTGGGCGTCACACCCAGCACTGTGCCCGGAAGGCGCCGCCAGATCTT
>Ga0209181_10001007_pt1 | contig 50375 bp, 57 predicted proteins | sample MAT05_FD_187208 | JGI IMG/M metagenome (GOLD analysis project Ga0209181, IMG submission 187208) | Freshwater microbial communities from Lake Fryxell liftoff mats and glacier meltwater in Antarctica - MAT-05 (SPAdes) (version 2) | ecosystem: Environmental > Aquatic > Freshwater > Ice > Liftoff... | reverse complement strand
AGATGGCAAAATATTTTTAAGCGGACATTTAATGAAGAAGACGGACCATCATATCGCTTTCACAAAAAATGAAAATGTACTGGTAATTTTTAATGGCCCTCATGCACATGTAAGTGCAAGCTGGTACACAAATCCCGTAATGGGCAGCACCTGGAATTACATGACAGTTCATGCAAAAGGAAAAATAAGATTTAAAGACGAACAAGGAACTTACGAAGCAGTTAAAGCCATTACCAACAAGTACGAAAGTCCGGAAAGCGCCGCTTCTTTTGATAAATTACCGCAGGCATATGTTGATGGAATGGTAAAAGCCATTGCAGGTTTTACCATTGAAGTAGAAAGTTTTGAAAACACATTTAAACTAAGCCAGAACAGGGATCAAGCGTCTCAAAAAAATATTATTGAGCAACTGATGAAACGGGGAGATGAAAATTCAAGAAAGATCGCCGAAGAGATGAGCGAAAGGCTATAAATTTTCGACCCTGGCCGCAAAAACACCGGCAATTTGAAATGTGCGGTTTGATTTTATTTTTTTATTTTTGTAAAGAATCTCAGTCTATGCAATACAATTACAAAATATTACTTAATAAAGAAGAAGAAGGTGGCTATATGGTAACTGTGCCGGCATTACCGGGTTGTATTACGCAGGGCGATACAATAGATGAAGCAATGGCCATGGCAAAAGAAGCTATCGAATTGTATATCGAAGAGCTTCAATCCAGAGGCGAAGCTATACCCGACAACAGTAAAACTTTGGAATACTCTCTTAATCTCGAAACTGCATGAACCAGTCTCCACAGCATTTAATTAAACTGTTGGAAAACATGGTTTTATTTTTAAACGTTCAAAAGGTTCTCATCAAATTTTTTATAATTCAGCCGAAAACATAACTGTTATTGTACCTGTCCATGGAAGTAAGGATATAAAAAAAGGGACACTCTTAGCCATCCTGAAACAAGCAGGTATTGATAAAAGCGATTTCTAATTAGTATGACAAGAAAACAACTTATACATCAGATACAATTAAAAAAATCTTATCTCTGCGTTGGTCTGGATACCGACCTTACCAAAATACCAAAGCACCTGCAATCACACCCTGATGCAGTTTTTGAATTCAACAAACAAATCATTGATGCCACACAGGATCTTTGTGTGGCTTATAAAATTAACACCGCATTTTACGAAGCCATGGGTTTAAAAGGCTGGGAAGCAATGGAAAAAACTGTGAACTATATTCCTAAAGATCAATTCATCATTGCAGATGCCAAACGTGGCGATATTGGTAATACATCTTCTCAATACGCCAAGGCATTTTTTGAAATGATGCACTTTGATGCCATTACCGTGGCTCCTTATATGGGCGAGGATAGTGTGAAACCATTTTTAGAATTTGAAAATAAATGGGCTATTGTGTTGGGTTTAACCAGCAATGCCGGCAGCAAGGATTTTGAACAGCTTCGTTTGGTTCGTGAAGACACGAACCCAGGCGGTGAGCAACAGAAAATTGGCGAAGAATTTCTTTATGAAACCGTTTTAAAAAAAGTGAGCAGTTGGGGAACCAATGAAAACCTGATGTTTGTTATTGGTGCTACCAAGGCCAGCGACCTGGAAGAAATACGTAAAATTATTCCCAATCATTTTTTACTGGTACCGGGTGTTGGTTTCCAGGGAGGAAGTTTGAAGGAAGTGAGCAAATACGGCATGAATGGCGATTGCGGGCTACTGGTAAACGCAAGCCGGGCAATCATCTATGCAGGAGAAAAAGAAGATTTTGCAACCGAGGCCCGGGCAATTGCACAGCAATATCAATCAGAAATGGCAGGTTATCTTGACTGAAATATTATATAGACCTGTTAATTTTTCCTGCAGCAATTACAGCTTCAACAATCAGTTTTATTTCATCAGGCTTAGAAGTGCCAATCAATAAAAGTCTGCCATTACTAAATTCAAGTTGCAGTCCTTTGTTTGATGAGGCTGAAGTATTAATTGCATCTCCGGTATTTTTACCCCCTTTCCGTATGCCCCATCCGCCGTATTCGTGAAAAGAATTGTATTGCCTGATGTAGGCATCTCTCAATTCATGCCACTCAATTAAAGTTTCTTTAAACTGAAACGGGTATAACCGGAAGTAAATGCCAGCGTCGGTAATTTTTGTTTTCAATTTTATGGAAAACAAAAACAGCAATAAAAGTAAAAGCGCTAATTCGATAATTATTAAAACATAATCTGGTGCAGGTTTGGAGCCAAATACTTTACCCATAATTACCTGCTGCACCATGGCATAAATAAAAAGCACATTAAAAGCAATTACTGAAAGCCAGGCCCACTTTATTTTAAACCGTTGCACTTCACTAAACTTAATTATTTTCACCATTAAAGTTGTTTTAAAATAGCATGGGTAAGTTTATCGGCCCACTTATTATACTCCATGGCAGAAGGATGCAACCCATCCGGAGCAAGAAATTCGGCTTTTGTTATATCTGCTCTTTGCGAATCAGTGATATTGATAAAATGGGTTTGAAATGCAGTGGCCGCTTTATGGCATACTGTATTAAAGGCATCAATTTCTTTCGTAACCTGATTCCTGTTTTTACCGGCAGCAAATGGTGTAACACCCCAATCGGGAATACTCAACACAAAAACACGACCGGGTTTATTATCAGCAAATAGTATGGCTTTTTGTAAAAGCTGTTCAAATTCAATTTTAAATTCGGCAGCGCTGCGGCCACGGTATTGATTATTTACGCCAATCAGCAACGAAACGATATCATATTTTTTAAGAAAGCTGGTACTTTCAATCGCATTGCTCAACTCATCAGTGGTCCAGCCAGTTTTGGCAATGATCTCTGCTGCATAAAATGCAAAGCCTGTTTTACGCAACTGTTGTACAGTTTGGTTGGGTAAGTTTTCTGCAAACGGAACTTGCTCACCAATGCTGTAGCTATCGCCCAATGCCAGATAAGAATAGTTTGTCATGATGCTGCTTCTAATTTTTTAATCCATCTCCTGCAAATTACTAAAGGTATTATTCCCAGCAATCCAAAACAGCAATCAATTACAATATGAAAGATGGGTATTTGCCTGATTGGACCGGCAATTAATGCCAGCGGAAAAACAGCAACGCAACAGAGAATCTGCCAGTCAATTATCCATATATTTTTTACAGGATCTTTTAATGGACCGATAAAAGACAAGGCGATTACAAAATGTGCAAATGCAAGCCAGTCGTAGCCATAGGCAAGAAAAGGATATTTGGCATTGGTATCAACCAATGCCAAATAACAGGTTTGCAACCAGTTGCCCATCCTAACTGGCATCACATTTTTATACTGCATCAGCCAATTCAAGCCGGTTTCAGCAGGCATGGCAGTAGCTCCGCTTACGATTAAAGCAATCATAAAAAACAGGATAAGTAAACGTATTTTGGTAATTAATTTCATAGATACTTTTTTTGAGCTATTGTTTGTTTAAAAGTTACGGAAACTAAATATAATATTTGGTTTCACAAAAATGTACATGAAAGCGAGATGCTTTATCTTTGTACTGCTGTTAAGCTACGATAAGATAAACGCTCAATAAAGATTTAATGTACAAGAGTGGCTATTTATTTCTTTTTACAAAAAAGAAATAATAACTAAGAATTCTTGCCAGGGAAGCTTAATAGCAGTACTGAAGTTCGAACCAAAAAAAAATAAAAAACAAACAAACGATATGGCCGCTAAAACCGACAATTTTCAAAGTCCTGATTATTTTAATGTAGATGAATTGCTTACTGATGAACACAAACTCATTCGTGAAAGTGTACGCAATTATGTAAAGAAAGAAATTTCGCCAATCATAGAAGATTATGCACAGCGTGCAGAATTTCCCCAACAAATTATTAAGCAACTGGGCGACCTTGGTTGCTTTGGCCCAACCGTGCCGGAGCAATATGGCGGCGGCGGAATGGATTATATCAGCTACGGATTAATGATGCAGGAACTGGAACGTGGCGATAGTGGTGTTCGCTCTACCGCAAGTGTCCAGGGCAGTTTGGTGATGTTTCCTATTTACCAATATGGCAGCGAAGAGCAGCGCAATAAATATTTACCCAAGCTTGCCAGCGGCGAGTGGCTGGGATGTTTTGGTTTAACAGAGCCTGACCATGGCAGCGATCCGGGAGGTATGCTTACCAATTTTAAAGATGACGGAGATCATGTAATTTTGAACGGTGCCAAAATGTGGATCAGCAATGCACCCTTTGCGCAGGTTGCTGTTGTTTGGGCAAAAGATGAGGCCGGCGACATTAGAGGTATTATTGTGGAAAGAGGCATGGAAGGTTTCAGCACGCCAACCACGCATGGCAAATGGAGCCTGCGTGCCAGCGCAACCGGCGAGTTAGTTTTTGATAATGTAAAAGTTCCTAAAGAAAATATTTTACCAAACGTAAAAGGATTAAAAGGCCCGTTGGGTTGCTTAACAAAAGCCCGTTACGGTATTGCCTGGGGTGCCATTGGCGCTGCTATGGATTGTTACGATACCGCTTTAAATTACAGCAAAGAAAGAATTCAGTTTGGAAAACCTATTGGTGGTTTTCAGTTACAACAAAAAAAGCTGGCCGAAATGGTTACTGAAATTACCAAGGCGCAATTATTAAACTGGCGGTTGGGCGTGTTGATGAACGAAGGAAAAGTTACACCGCAGCAGGTGAGCATGGCAAAGCGTAACGCCTGCGAAGTGGCTACCAATATTTGCAGGGAAGCCCGCCAGATGCTGGGCGGCATGGGCATTACAGGCGAATACCCCGTAATGCGCCACATGATGAACCTGGAGAGTGTGATCACCTACGAAGGTACGCATGATATTCATTTGCTGATTACGGGAATGGATGTTACGGGGTTGAATGCTTTTAAGTAACCTCACCCCAATGAGCTTCGCTCGTTCTCTTCGCTTTGCTCAAGAACTCCAAAGAGAGGGAACTGGAAGATAAAAGTGGAGATCATGTTTTTATTTTTTTTGGGCCAAGCATTTTTTCTTTGTGCAACTTCATTGGCGTCGCACTCTTGTACTTTTAGTTCTTTATTCAGCTTTCTTAATTCGTGTAATTAGTCTTAATTAGTTTAATAAAAAAATTATGGAAATAAAAAATGTAAGCGTCATCGGCGCCGGCACCATGGGCAACGGTATTGCCCATGTATTTGCACATGCTGGTTTTAAAGTGATTTTGATTGATGTTAATCCCACCCAATTGCAAAGAGCAATGAATACCATCAACAAAAACCTTGACAGGCAACTAACCAAAGGCAGCATCACCGAAGATCAGAAAAAAGCAACGCTGGCTAACATCAGCATCTCATCTATTATTGCCGAAGGTGTTAAAGAGGCCCAACTCGTTGTGGAAGCCGCAACCGAAAATGCAGATCTTAAATTATCCATCTTTGAGCAGATGGATCTGCATGCACCGGCAGGTTGCATCCTCGCTACCAATACTTCTTCCATCTCCATAACAAAAATTGCGGCGGTTACAAAAAGGCCCGGACTTGTAATTGGTATGCACTTTATGAACCCAGTGCCAGTAATGAAACTGGTGGAAATAATAAACGGCTACGCTACCAAAAAAGAAGTTACTGAAACTATTGTTGAGATAAGCAAACAGCTTGGAAAAAGTCCATGTGTAGTTAATGATTACCCCGGCTTTATTGCCAACCGCATTTTAATGCCCATGATAAACGAAGCTATTTATAGTTTGTACGAAGCTGTTGCCGGTGTTGAAGAAATAGATACTGTGATGAAACTGGGTATGGCTCATCCGATGGGACCCCTGCAATTAGCCGATTTTATTGGGCTGGATGTTTGCCTGAGCATTTTAAAAGTATTGCAGGATGGTTTTGGAAATCCAAAATACGCTCCGTGCCCTTTATTGGTGAACATGGTTTTGGCTGGTAGATTAGGAATAAAAAGCGGAGAAGGTTTTTATGTTTATACAGCGGGAAGTAAGGAGTTGCTGGTGAGTGAAAGTTTTAAAAAATAAAGCAATGAAACTTTTTCTCCTGATCCTTGGCTGCAGACCTAAAGGTAGAAATACCGAGCAGCACGATACTTTTTTCGGCATCGGTAATTCCTTAGCCGATCTTTTACCACAGATAAAACAATTCTGGCCGGGTGGCGGACAAATCCATATTGATTCCTGGCGGGAAGTGACTGCGGCAGATGGATTTAGTATCGCAGTTATACCTAAAGCACAAGAAAAATCTGCAAATAAATTATTCTTTTTAAACCTTGGCGGCTACAAACCAAACGACCTGGAAGAATATCACTACAAATTACTTTCAGTTGCAGATACAAAGAGCACAGCAATACAGGCTGCAAAAAAAACAGCCTTCTATTTGCATACAGGTTTTAAAGGTGCAGTGTCGCACATTGATGATAAATACGGTGTAGATGTGGATGATGTTTATGAAATAGCAGATATTTTACCTCCGGATGTTAAAGATCAATACAGTCTTTTAGTTGAAAAGAAAACTGATGACTTACCTGAAGATAAATTACATATCGGTTATGTAACGCTTAAAAGCCTTGAGATCTCGTGAAACATAACCATTTTCGTATAAGCTTAATTTTAAAAAAATGTGCTTAATTTTAAACGTAAATGCAAAAACCTGCAAAACCATACGATAACAAAAGAATTTTTTGGGATGTAGATTCCGAAAAGTTAGACTTTGAAAAAAAAGCATCTTTTATTATTGAGCGGGTGTTTGAAAGAGGAGATGTGGAAGATATAAGAATGTGCAGGAGATTTTATGGGGATGAAAAAATTGCTTTGATACTCCTTAATGCAAAATGGCTGATGCCGCAAACCGTATATTTAGCTTCGGCTTTATTCAATAACAAACCCCAGGATTACCGATGCTTCAAACAAATACAGTTGAGCCAGGCACACTTCTTATATTAAAAAACTTAATGCAGCTACCTGCACTGGATTCTTTTTATCTGGTTGGTGGTACCTGTCTGGCACTGCGGTACGGACATAGAAAATCAGTTGATTTAGACCTTTTTTCCATTTCTGAATTTGATAATGCAGCACTTAACCATGAGCTTATAAAAGCAAATATTCCTTTTACATACAATAATATTAAGAATCCAATCGGACTTTTTGGCTATATCGAAGATTTGAAAGTTGACTTTGTTAAACACAACAACTTCAAGAAAATTGATACCGAAATTATTGAAGATGGTATACGGATGTTTGGAGACAAGGATATAATTGCAATGAAAATTTTTGCTATCCTGCAACGGGCAGCAAAAAAAGATTTTTGGGATCTGGCTGAACTACTAAAACATTATAGCCTGCATGATTGTATAGAAGCATATAATTTAAAATACCCTTCAAATCAAATGTTAATCTCAATTCCACATGCGATAACATATTTTATTGATGCAGATGAAAGTGAAGACCCCGTAAGTCTTAAGGCGCAAACCTGGGAAAGCATAAAAAAGATAATACAGCAAAAAGTAAGTGAATATTTAAAGTAGCTATTAGCTTAAAACTTCCTGCTCTCCATAAATGTTTCTATATTAGTAAAACAAATTGCCATGGCAAAAAAGAAAAAAAGATTGATGCCTACATCGCCAAATCGGCTGATTTTGCAAAGCTCATTTTACTTCATATCCGTCAACTGGTAAAGGACGCCTGCCCGGATGTAGAAAAAAAAACGAAATGGAGCATCCCGTTTTTTGATTACAAAGGCGAAATGCTTTGCCACATGGCATCATTTAAACAACACGCAGTAATGGGTTTTTGGAAAGCTTCATTAATGAAAGATGCCGTGTTGATGGAAAACGCAAAGTCAGAAACTGCTATGGGGCAACTGGGTAAAATTACTTCCCTAAAAGATATGCCTTCTGATAAAAAAATAACCGACTGGATAAAAGAAGCAATGGAGCTAAATGAAAAGGGTATTAAACTTCCTGCAAAGCCAAAAGCCCCTGCCGGTAAAGAGATAGCAGTACCGGATTATTTTACAAAAGCACTCGCCAAAAACAAAAAAGCGAAACAGGTTTTTGAAAATTATGCTTACGCACACAAAAAAGAATGCCTGATGTGGATTACCGAAGCCAGGACTGAAGAAACAAGAAAAAAAAGGATTGCGACAGCTTTGGTATGGATGGCTGAGGGCAAATCACGGCTTTGGAAATATGAAAAGAAGTAACTGCAACTTTGGCAAAGTCTTGAACTTTGCCAAAGTTATTTTTTGTGTTACCAGGCAAACCCAGGCATCACAAAATAAATTATACTCCACCATTTATCTTGCCGTAGCATATACAATATGTATGGCCCTTCGTAATGTATTATTTCTCCGTTTTCCATCACTGCATCGTATTTAAGCATTCCTTCTGCATGGCCCAGTCCATGGCCTTCCTCGTGCAGTTCAAATTTTATATCGTCTATATTATAGGCATCATCTTTAAATGTGGTAAAGGCGTCAAAAAAAGGTTTCAGTTTGTTTATTAATTCATCCCTATTCAGTTGGCGGCCATCAGGCAATACAAATTCGTACCCTAATTCTGTGCTGTGGTCATTAAAATCCCTGGTAAACCAGTGCTGCAAAAATTCGTGTGTGTTTTTTTCAATATCCGCTTTATCATTCGGGTGAAATTCTTCGTAAATAAAATTCCAGCCCATACCAAACACAGGTGTTTTTTCTATCTCGTGCCCAAACAATTCTTCGGTAATAAATTTATAAATCACTTCATCTTCGTGAGGGCCGTCGCACATATCCAGGCTAATCTGGTGTTCCTCCATAATACCGGTGATCCTTTGCAGTTCGCTTGTTATCTCGTCTTTAGCTAATTCTGCGGCAGGTTTGTAAGCAGGTCTGCCTATCTTTTCATATACGGTTGTGTATTCTGCATTAGCATGCGCTTCTTCAAAAGCCATCATATTTTTTAAAAACTGGTTTTCAATTTCAGGTGGCAAATCTGCATTACTGTCCATAAAAAAAGCATCCCCGTATTGTGCTTTTAATTTCAGCTTTAAAAAATTATTTTCTATCCGCATATTTTCTTCGGGGTCGTCAGAAAACAGTTCTTCCTTTTCCATAAAATTATTTTGTGGGGGTTACTGTGTTATTTTTTTTCTTCGAATTTACCAAGTCGTACGACATGTCTATCATTTCCTTTAATTGCTTTGCAGATAACCTTCCATCAACAACCACTGTGTTCCAGTGTTTTTTATTCATGTGGTAGCCGGGCAAAACCACTTCAGGATACTCTTCTCTTAACTGAATTGCCAAATCAGGATCGCATTTTATATTGAATTGCACTGGAGAACTATCAAGCGCCGCCAGTAAAAATATCTTCTCGTTTACTTTAAATACCAGGGTATCTTCCCCAAACGGGAACCCCTCGGTAACAGCAGGTTTCTGCAAAATATATTCCCTTATGGTTTCTATATTCATTTTAAGAAATGGTCTTTTTTGCTTCTTCCAACTTCTTTCCAATCTGTCCGGTCAGCGTGTGCCAGAACATTACAAAATCACTGCCCAAACTATATAAAGGGTATGTGAATGTTGCAGGTTTATTTTTCTCTATAAAAAAATGACCCACCCAGGCAAATCCATAACCGCAAACCGGTATTAACGCCAACATCCACCATTTTTGCAATGCAATGGCTGCCACCAAAATGGCAAATAGGCCAGCTGTGCCAATAAAATGCAACGTGCGGTTTGTAAGATCACTATGCTCGGTTAAATAGTAAGGATAGAAACTCCAAAAACTTTTGTACTTTTTTTCTGTAGCCATTGCAATCGTATTTTGCAGAAAGTTACAAAAATTATGATTACACTTCTTTTTTTGTAACCACGTTTTGCAACTCTTTAAGGCGGTAAAGTGTATCCTGTAAACGGTTTTTGGGAATACCGGTTCTTATCAAACAAAATAGCTGCATTTCCTGTGCAATGATGCTGCAGTTATATTGCTTCAATACCATCATCACATCATTCATCTGGGTATAATCAAACTCAATGCTGTATTTTAATTCAACCTGCTTTTCAATAATAGGGGTAACCTGCAAAGCCATGGCTGCTGCATTTTTATAGGCATTTATAAGGCCCGGCACGCCAAGCAAAGTGCCGCCCCAGTACCGCACCACAATAATGGCAGCATTGGTAAGTTCCTTGCTGTCTATTTGGCCCAGTATGGGTTTACCAGCAGTACCCGAAGGTTCGCCATCATCGCTGCTTCGGAAATTATTTCCATCGGTACCAATGCGGTATGCAAAACAATAATGCACTGCTTTGGGATGTTCTTTTTTTAATACCTGGAGTTGCTGCTTAAAATCATCTGCAGTTTCAATGGGGAAAGCAAATGCAATAAACTTACTGCCACGGTCTTTAAATTCGGCGGTAGATGTTTGTGCGATGGTATTATAAGTTCCTTTCTCTTCCATTAATAATAATAAATTGTAGGGCTATCCAAAAGCTATGAGTGCAATGGCAGCAACGGCCAGGATAATGCCCACCCAGTTTACCAGTGATAATTTTTCTTTAAATATTAACCATGCAGCTACTGCACTAAACAACACAATGCCCATATTATTTACGGGTATTATGGCCGAAGAATTACCTTGATAAGCCGTTATTACTTTACCCAGGCACCAGATAGAAAAATAATTGGGTATGCCAATGATTATGCCTGCCAATACAGCCCGTGCAGAAAATTTTTGTTTGCCGGTAGCCACCTGCACACCGAGTATGATCAGCCCAATGCTGCCTGCCACAGAAAATGCCGTAATAAGAAAATTATTAAAATTTGCAGCAGGATCATTGAAAAAATTATTTTTCACATACACTATCAGCGTATCCAGCAATCCGCTGCTGATAAATAAAACAACGGGTAACAACAATAAAAGCTGTGTGTGCCTTTTAGTTTCGCCGCTATTTTTTTGAGATGGGTAGCAGGTTAAAACAACAGCAGCCAACGCCACCACAATGCCGGCTATTTTTAAAATAGTTGCGTTTTCATTATACAGGTAAATGGAAAACACAAAAGGTATGACCATCGATAATTTATTGGCTACCGATGCGATGGCAACACCCAGCTTTTGTGTAGTAAACCCAATTACATTAAAAATACTGATGAACATGAGGCCCATCAGCAATGCCCATACAAACCAGGGAGCGCTTATATTTTCTTTATTAACCGGAAATGAACCATTTACAACAGCACCGGTAAACACACAGGCTATATAGTTAAACACAATAGCCTGCATTGTATTAATATTAAGCCGCTGCAGCACTTTAAAAGAAAGTGTGAGGTAAGAACTGAATAAGATGCTTCCTATTAAATAGATCATTGAAAATCGTTTTTAAAATATACAACGCTGTCGGTATGTATATTTTCTTCTTTTATTGTTTTTTGGGGCTGCAAGATAGGAGCATTTATTCCTTCTGCAATTTCCAGGGTAGTATTTGTAATGACCCTTGCCTCATCCCACAGGTTTTCGTTTATAAATGATTGCAACAGGGCGCCGCCTCCTTCTATCATTACAGATTGGATTTGCAGGTTGTATAATGCATGCAAAATTTCTTCCGGCATCTTTTCTCTGCATTCAATTTTATAGTAAGATGGTAATACGCTATCATCGTGCCGGTGCCGGTTAAAAACAATCGTTCTCACTGTACCATCAAATAATTGTAATGTTGGCGGCAGTTTCAAATTCATATCAATCACCAGCCTGATCGGGTTATTGCCTGGCCAAAGCCGGGTGGTTAAAGCCGGGTTATCCTTTAACGCCGTGTTGGTACCTACCAGTATAGCTGCTGCTTCGCTTCTCCATTGGTGTACCAGGAGGTTTGTAAATTCATTGCTGATAAATATCCTCTCTGCTCCAGCAGACCCTATTTTACCATTGTTGCTCTGTGCCCATTTCAAAGTTATATAAGGCCGCTTTTTCTCATGAAAAACGAAGAAACGCTTATTCAGCTCAAGACATTCCTTTTCCAAAATGCCAACTGTAACTTCAGTTCCTGTACCTTTTAACCGTTCAATTCCTTTGCCGGAAACTGCTTCAAAACTGTCGCTGCAGCCAATTACCACTTGTGGTATTTTATTTCTTATAATCAGTTCAGCACAAGGCGGCGTTTTTCCGAAATGAACACAAGGTTCTAATGAAACATACAATGTACTTGATTCAATAAATTTTTTATCTGCATCAACCACACTGTTTATACAATTCACTTCGGCATGTGCTTCGCCATATTTTTGATGATAGCCTTCGCCAATGATGCGGTCATTATAAACCAATACGGCACCAACCATAGGATTAGGTGCTACCTTTCCGGCACCCATGGCCGCCAATTGAAGGCAGCGTTGCATGTATTGTTCCTGAATTTTCAAGCTGCAAAAATACGCATCCATAAATAAACCAGCTTCTATCATTTATACTGTCAGCCTGGGCTTGTCGAAGGCGGGTTTAATACTAACGAAATTGGCCTTCTTTTTACACCGCCTTCGACAAGCCCAGGCTGACAGCATTTAAGGCAAGAGTCATTAAAAGGACATTATTGAAATATAATAATTCATTTCTTAAATCAATAAGCGAATCAGTAAGTTTGCTTTAATGATGATCAAAGAATTATACCGGAATTTTTTAGTGCAATTGCAGAAAATTTACAGTCTGGGCGAAGCTACAACCATTACTGAATGGGTATTTGAAAAGATGGCTTCATTAAAACGGAGTGACATCCTGAAAAATCCTGAAAAAATAATTACCCCTGCGGCTGATAAGCTGATACAAGAAACCCTGCAGGAATTATTATTGCACAAACCCGTACAGTATGTTTTGGGTGAAGCCTGGTTTTATCACACTAAATTTAAGGTAAATGCTCATGTTTTAATTCCCCGGCCCGAAACTGAAGAACTGGTTGAGCAACTGATTACAGACAGAAAATCAAAACTTACCGACCCGGCCATTCTGGATATTGGAACCGGCAGCGGCTGTATTCCCATTGCCATTAAAAAAAACTTACCGGCTTCAAAACTAACCGCTATTGATGTAAGTGAAGCTGCGCTGGTATTGGCAAAAGAAAATGCCACACTGCACAATGCAAACATCAATTTTATGTTGCTTGATTTTTTAGATGAATCAACCTGGCTTTCCCTGCCGATGTTTGATATTATCATCAGCAATCCGCCTTACATACCAATCAATGAAAAAGAGAAGCTTGCTAAAAATGTAGCTGACTTTGAACCACAACTGGCACTTTTCGTGCCCAATAAATCGCCATTAATTTTTTACGAAAAAATTGCAGCATTCGGCAGGGATCATTTACTCCCCAACGGAAAAATTTACCTGGAAACGCATGAGGATTTTGCCAAAGAAACAGCAGCGCTTTTCAGAACCTATTATCAAACGGTAATGATAAAAAAAGACATGTACGGTAAAGAACGAATGATAATTATTACATCTTGATATTGGCGGCCAGCTTGGCTTTGGCTCTTTTGGCAGCTTCCATAATCTTAAAAGCCATGCCATAGTAGGCAGATGTATCTATATTCATTACAACGGTAGGTGTATCAATAAAACGCTTATCTTTTTCAATCTCTTTTTTAAGTAAAGAATCAATGTACATCATCTCTATCTGCTGCGTGCCAATAAACACTTTCTGATCTTTGGTTACAGTTACTATAATATTCTGGCTCACTTTGGTATCGCTTTTCCCTTTGGGGTTAGATACTTTAACCACATTAGGATTAGCCAATGTAGAAACAAGTAAAAAGAACATTAATAAAATAAACAACACGTCATTCAGCGGACCAGCATCCACTTCATTGTGATTATCCCTTAAACGGCTTCTTAAACTCATTTTGTTTTATTATTTCAACTTTTAAACTTTCCAACCTAACTCCAAATCCCTAATTTCTAATTCCTAATTACCTCGTTGGCTCTTGCAAAATATCTATAAAATCTGCCTTGGCCGATTCCATTTTATTAACTGTCTTATTTATCTGAGTATCTAAATAACTATATCCAAGGTAACTCAGAATACCAATTATTAAACCAGTAGCTGATGTGATCATCTTTACATACATCGCATCTGCAATATCGGTTATAGACGGATTGGTTGCCGAAGCAAACTCTCTTAACAGCATCACCAAACCTATAATGGTACCCACAAATCCAAACAACGGCGCAATACGTGCTATAACAGAAAGCACCGGCAGGTTTTTTTCCATGCTGTAAATCTCCAGCTTGCCCACGTTATCCATGCTTTTTTCAATAGCATCAATGGGTTTACCTATACGCTGCAAACCTTTATCAATCATTTTGGCAACCGGGTTTGGTGTATTTTTTGCCAGGCTGCGGGCAGCCGTTACATTACCATTGATGATATGATCCCGAATGATATTCATAAAATTATCTTCAATCTTACTGGCTTTGCGTATGGTAATCAGGCGCTCAATAAAGAAGAAAATTGCCATTGCAAAAAATATCGCAAGCGGAATCATGAGTACACCGCCCTTTATCAACAAGGAAAATAAAGATTCGTTACCTGCTGAAGAAGCAGAAGCTATTCCAGTACTATCAATCTGCAAAAAAAAAGTAAACATGTATGCTTGGTTTTATTTTATAAAGTTAGCTGCTCATTAATTATGCCAAAACTTATTCAATTATGCAATGAAACGAAACAAATTTACAATAGCTGCATAACAAAATGTTAATGTTAATTTTTTTAATTTCAATAAAATAGAAAACCCCGGTAAAACCGGGGTTTATTTTTTACTCGCTTTCTCTAATCCTGCCCCAATAGCTATCGGAGTGTCGAAAAATTATTTTTTTGATTCCAGTTGCTGCATGGCCATTATCTGCTTCATAGTTTTCTCCATACCATCACTGCCACCATCTAAAAATATCACATTGCCTTTTCCATACTCTGCAAAATTCTTAATGGCTTCTACCCACATGCTAAACAAAATAACATTGGTATCTAAGTTAGCCTGTTTCATTTCTGTCGCAGCCTGGCTCATACCCTTGGCCACTTCTTCCCGGAACAATGCCACACCCTGCCCACGTAACTGTGCAGCCAGCCTTTCTGCTTCGGCAGCAATTTTAATCGCATTACCTTCAGCCTCGGCCGCTTTTGTTTTGGTAATTAATAATGCCTGCCCTTCATTTTCGGCAGCAGCTTTTAAGTTATTACTGGCAACCACCTTGCTCATACTGGTAATAATAGCTTCATCAAAAGTAATATCGTTAATCTGCAAATCCTGCAGGTGATAGCCCCAGCCTTCCAGCGCCACATCCACCTGTTCTTTTACATTCTCTACAATATCGCGGCGCACATTTAAAACTTCAGCCTGCCTTTTGGTAGATACAAAAGCCCGGATACTTCCTTCTACCGTACGTATCAAAGCCTGCATCAGGTCTTTATCGCTGATAAATTTAAACGCCACTTTTTGTATAGTTTCTTCCTGCTCATTTTGTACCGAATACAAAAGCATCGATTTAAAATAAACATTTGCCTGGTCAACTGTTACCGCCTGAAACTCCAGCTCAACCGACCTGTTTTGAATACTTACTTTTTTAAAAATCTGCTCCAGAAAGGGTATCTTAAAATTCAGTCCCGGTCGCATGATTCGACGATACTTACCGAACATGGTAACCACGCCAATAAAACCCTGATTAATGGTTACAAAGCAACCAAGCAAGGCCAGTACCAATAAAACGACCCACCAATAATCTTTTAAATAATCCATAGTTGTAAAATTTGTATTGAAGATAGATATTTTTTTATTTACCAAACATAAAATTTTTGTGGGGCTGCTGTGGCGTCGCACTCTTGTGCATTTGAGGCTTTATTGGCCTTTTTAACAGAGCGTAGATTTTGGACAACCCGAAAGCTGGAATTCATTTTTAAGGTTTTGCAGCCAGCTCTCTAAAATTTTCCATTAATCATGTAGAATTTACAGAATGAAACCGTAACTTGTCAATGCGTTAGATACTGCAAAAGCTATTACTTGTTTATACATCTTAAACAAACCCAAATGAAACAATCCTTGTTTTTTTTGCCCCTGTTACTTGCAATTGCTGTTTGTTCTGCACAAACCAAAAGCATCATTACAACAAACCAGCTAAAGCCAAAAGCTGCTGTTACAAATTTTTTTATTTACACACCGCCTAAAAACTTATCCATCCCTGATAAAATTCAGGCACTGGTTATTTACCAAAACAAACAGGAGTTCTTAAATAAAACAATCAATATAAACAAAGTTGCTAACCACTACCAGTTCTCATTCAAGGCTCCGGATTCTACTTCGGTATTAATGCTCAGCATTATTGTGCCTGGAAAAATAATACCAGAAAAAAGCAACCTGGCTAGAGAAAAGAAAATTGTATTTGATAATAATCAGGAAAACGGCTTTGTAATTTACTTACACGATAAAACCGGCAAAAGATTTAACACCGAACAAACTGACCTTGCTGAATTGATTGATGATTATGGGTATTTGCTGGCATTAAAAGACAAACCCACCCCTTTACTTATAAAAATGTATGAAGACAGTTACAGGTTACATCCGGAACTTAAAAAAGAAAATGCCTACCCAAACTATCTCTACCTTCTGAATAAAGAAAAAGGAGATGCTGTAAGGCCTCAATTACTAAACTACGCCCATCAACTATTGCAAATTAAAAATGATGAAGATAAATGGATAAATGCAGCACGTATTTACGGTTGGTTGAAAATGAGTGATGAAAAAAAACGTCTTGAAGATGAAATTCTAACAGTTTTTCCTGATGGTAAACGGGCAAAAGAAAATTACTGGAACGATTTTAATGGTAGTGATACAATAAAAGATGCAATGTTGGCAACCATGAACACATATATGACCAGATTTAATGACAACAGTATTAAAACAAAAGACCGCTTTTACACATCTTTTGCATATACTCTTATTGGCAAAAAAGATTGGGCCACTGCACTTGAATTCGGCGAATTGGTAAATGAAAAAATGCAGGTGGCATATGCATACAATTATAATGCATGGAAATTATCTGGCAAACAAACCGATAACCCAGGTATTGATTTGGAACAGGCAAAAATGCTTTCTGCAAAATCAATATCAATCAGCACAGCATTGATGCATGACAATATTGAGCGGGATGAAGATGCACTGCAGGATTTGAAAGAAGCTCATTACAATTTCTATGATACCTATGCACTTATTTTATACAAACTTGGGCAATATGATTCTGCTTTTTATTACCAGGACCTGGTGAGTAAACAAGGCAAAGAATTAAATACAGGTGGCATGGAAAAGTATGCCGCTTATGCCGAAAAGGTGAAAGGCGTTTCATTCACAAAACAGTTTATTGAATCTAAATTATTAACCGGCAACAAATCGCCGGTAATGCTGAAACAATTACAGGCCATTTATAAACAACTGAACCTGCCCGAAGATGAATTTAACAGGCTGCAGGATATATCGTTGATACTGGCTAAGCAAAAAAACGATGCAGATATTATAGCCATGTATGGGTCTTTAAAAGCTCCGGACTTTTCACTTAAAAACATGTTGGGTAAAACCATAACTTTATCTCAATTAAAAAACAAAATAGTGGTTTTAGATTTTTGGGCTACCTGGTGCGGTCCCTGTAAAGCTAATTTTCCTGCAATGCAGCAACTGGTAAATAAATATAAAGATGACCAGGATGTTATATTTCTATTCGTTGATACCTGGGAAAATAATACTGCCCAAAAAGATCAGGAAGCAGTTGCAAAATATATAGCCGATAATAAATACAGCTTTAATGTTGTGTTTGATATAAAAAATAAAGTAGCAAAGGATTATAAAGTTGACGGTATTCCTAAAAAAATGGTACTGGATAAAAATGGCAACCTGCTTTACACAGGCGAATCTGCTGGACTTCTTGTTACTAACGAACATGTAATTGAGGATATGAGTGCGATCATTGACGTTGCAAAAAAAATACCGGTAGGTCCAAACATTAACAAAACGAAACTGCCGGATCCTGTATTTTTACAACCTAAAACTAAACAAAAATGAAAAGAACATATTGCTGGAAATGCGTGTTAATGCTTGCATCGGCTTTGGGAATGATGCAAGTGTTTAGTGCCTGATATTTTACACAATTAATTAAAAAAGTTGCAAAATTATATTGCAACTTTTTTATTTGTACTTACCTGAATTTTGTAGCCGTCTCTATATGGTATATGGCATGGTATTTAATGGATAAAAGTTTTAAATAACTTAAACCAAAAAATTATTATTATGAAAAGATTATTCAGCCTGCAGGCAAAAAAAGTATTTAATAAGGCTATATTATCAGTTGCTGCAATGCTATTATCATTTTACAGTTTTGCCCAGGATAAGAAAATTGATGTAAATATTAGCACAAAACCCGATAATGATAATAGCTTTTTTATGCAGCCGTGGGTTTGGATAGTTGGCGGTGCTGTATTTATATTGCTGCTGATAGCATTGTTACGGGGCAATAACTCTAAAAAATAGGTTTCCCAATTTTATACATATAAAAAGCCTTGTACAGCAAGGCTTTTTGTATGTCGACACTTAAAATTATTCTACCTCTGTTGTTTTTGTTACAGTCACTTTATCTGTACGTGAGGTGTTACCGCCATTACTGTTGCTTTTTACTAAAGCAACAACAAGTAAAATCAAAACTGCTGCGCCAACTGCCCAAACCCATGGTTCAGTGTACCAGGTTTGCGTTTCAGATTTTTCGGTTGTTGTTGTCATAGCTTTAACTGTGCTGTCTTGTGCCCGAGCCAGGGCATTTGCAACGCTTAAAACGCTTAACATGAAAGCTTGTTTAAAAAGCCGGGGTGAAATTAAATTTTTCAAGTTTTTGAGGTTTAATTTATTAATAATATTTCAAAAAATAAAGACGGCTTTTAATTGAAAAAACTGTCTTTACTTTAAGCAAGACCCACAGAAATGAAAAACAGTTGCATAATTACTTTACAGCACTTATAATTTCTCATTATCTTTAATAATTAAACCAATTGCACACCATGCTTAAGACTTTGCTTTTTTTATTTTCTCTTAATATAAGCTACATGGCTATTGCACAGGTTTATCCCTACCGTGATATTAAGCTTGAAAAGCCCAGCGATTATACCGAGACTGAGCCCATGGCTTTATCAGCTGCCACTTTTTTAATTACTAAACCTTTTATTGAGGTTGATATGGATAGATCTAGTGCCCTATTTTTTTTGAATAACTGGATGCTGGGAAATAATAAATACACCTTTTACCTGAAGGGTATTGTTGAAATCATCCGTGAAGATAATAATTTACTCAGCCTGTTTATTGCGGCCATGGCCAAATACACGCTAGAGCACAAAGCAGAGGCAGCCAACCCCATTAACGTAGATATGAATGCAGCCAAAATGGTATTGGCCTACAGTGATGACCCCAAAAATAATTTCAAGCTTAAAAAAAAATACAGAAAAATTCTTGAAAAAAATTAAACTGTAAAATAAACAGCTTTAAAAATATGTGGAACGACATAAAAAAAATCATTTTCTTATTTTTAATTTTTTCATTTTTAGTTAAACCTGTATCTGCACAGGAAGTGCTAAGTAATTTTATTACAGAAGGAATTAAAATGTACGATAAGGGAGACTTTGAAGGCGCTCTGGAAATGTACAAAAAAGCATTAATATCGAACCCTGCATCGTTACAAGCCAAATATGAAATTGCTTCCACTTACCTGCAATTGAAAAATTATGCCGGCGCAATCAAATACAGCGATAAAGTGATTGCAGCAAATAAGGAATATATAGACCAGGCCTATATTGTTAAAGGATCGGCACTAGACTATTTACAAAAGCCGCTTGAAGCAGTAAACACCTATAAACTGGCCATAAAAAAATTTCCAAAAAATCAATTGCTATATTATAACCTGGCGCTTACTTCATTTAATTTAAAAGATTACGAAGTAACAGATGAGGCGCTGATGAAATCTTTAAAATTAAATCCACTGCATGCAAGCAGCCACTTTTTACTGGGGCTTTCGATGGTTACCCAGGAAAAAAGGGTACAGGGCATGTTGGCGCTGTACAACTTTTTACTCCTTGAGCCCAAAAGTAAAAAATCTGCATCTGTACTACAAACACTGGAGGAAGAATGGTCAGGCGGAACTTCAAAACAACCTTCGGGTTTAAAAAAAGAAACCGATGAATTTTACACAGCAAACCTTATGATTAATATGCTGGAATCTGCTAAAAAAAATGAAGCCAATAAAAATAAAGCGCCAATGGTTTTATTTGCAGAAAATACAAACACGTTTTTTACAATTTTAGGAGAATCAAAAAAAGACAAGAATGGATTCTGGTGGAATTTTTACGTAGATTATTTTTACACCCTTGCTACCAATAACCATACTGAAGCGCTCTGCTATTATATAAGTCAGTCAAAAGATGCTGTTTACGATGAATGGCTGAAAGATAATTTAAAAAAGATGGAAGCCTTGTCGGAATGGCACACCAAATATCTGCATAAGTTTTAACCCTTCTCTTCCCAAATCACCGCCACATGCACTATGGTTTCAGCAGCTTTGGCCATGTCTTTAATACCAACCCATTCCAGTTTGCTGTGTATGTTTTGCATGCCGGTAAAAATATTTGGACAAGGCATACCTATATAGCTGAAGCGACTGCCATCGGTTCCACCACGTATGCTATCTTTTTTAACGTTTAACCCAGCTCTTTGTATAGCTTCTTCTGCATAGGCAGCTACTTGCGGATGTTTGTTTAAAACCTCCTTCATATTTCGGTACTGTTCCTGTGCCGCATACTCCATGGTAACGCCGGGAAAAGTTGCAACAACTGTTTCGGCAATTGCTTTTAAACGGCTGTGATGCGCTACCAGCCCTTCGTTGGTAAAATCACGCACAATAAATTGTATGGTTGCTTTTTCGGAAATACCATTTACAGCAGTTGGGTGTACAAAGCCTTCCCGTTTTTCTGTTGTCTCGGGGCTCCATTCATTTTTTGGCAAAGCGTCCAAAACCGCTCCGGCAACTTTTAAAGCATTCACCAGTTTATCTTTTGCATAACCGGGATGTGTGATAACACCACTAATGGTTATAATTGCACCATCAGCACTAAAGGTTTCATCCTCCAGACTTCCGGCTTCGCCGCCATCCAGGGTGTAACCAAATTGTGCACCCAGTTTTTGCATATCCACTTTGGCAGTTCCTTGTCCAACTTCTTCATCGGGCGTGAATAATATTTTAATATCGCCATGTTTTACTGCCGGGTTCTGTATAAAAAACAACGCAGCTTCCATAATGGCTGCCACACCGCTTTTATCATCGGCACCCAGCAAGGTTGTTCCGCTGGTAGTAATGATACCGCTGCTAATATGATTCTTTAAATAGGGTGAATCACTTATCCTTAAAACCTGGGTTGTATCATCAGGCAAAACAATATCTGCACCATCATAATAGCGATGTAGAATGGGTTTTACGTTGGTACCACTGCAATCAGGGGCTGTATCCACATGTGCACAAAAACAAATTACAGGAATATTTTTTTTATCGCTGTTAGATGGAATGGTTGCATACACATAACCATATTCATCGGTGCTGGCATCGGTAATACCCATACCCAATAATTCTCTGTGCAGGAGTTTGCTGAGATCTTTTTGCTTTTCAGTTGTTGGATGTGCAGTACTGGTGGGGTCGCTCTGTGTATCTATACGAACGTAACGCATAAAGCGGTCGGCAATGCTGTCGGGGCTAATTTGTATCATAATAATGTTGAATTTGCGAATGTCGAAAATCGAATGTATGAAAAATTAAAGACTATAAATTAAGGAAAGCTGCCTGCATAAAAAAACATTCGAACATTCGATATTCGACATTTCAGATAAAAAAGCAGCCCGCTTTCGCAAACTGCCCATTATCCATTAATAAATTATCCATTACTCAGCAATCTCCACCAACTCAATATCAAATATCAGCTCCTGTCCTGCCAGAAAATGATTGGCATCCAATATGATAATATCATCTTTAACCTCAACCACAATTACCTGAACCGGTTGGCCGGCCTGATTGCTTAATGTAAGCGGCATGCCGGGTTCCAATACCATATCGGCAGGAATGTCGAAAATCGAATGTATGAAAAATTAAAGACTATAAATTAAGGAAAGCTGCCTGCATAAAAAAACATTCGAACATTCGATATTCGACATTTCAGATAAAAAAGCAGCCCGCTTTCGCAAACTGCCCATTATCCATTAATAAATTATCCATTACTCAGCAATCTCCACCAACTCAATATCAAAAATCAGCTCCTGTCCTGCTAAAAAATGGTTGGCATCCAGAATAATTATATCATCTTTAACCTCAACCACAATTACCTGAACCGGTTGGCCGGCCTGGTTGCTTAATGTAAGCGGCATGCCTGGTTCCAATACCATATCGGCAGGCACGTTCTCTTTGGGAAACTCAATGATTGCTTCTTCGCTTCTTGCGCCATATCCATCCTCAGGGGCAATATTTATTGTTTTCTTTTCGCCTATGGCCATGCCCGGCATGGCAGCATCAAAACCTTTTATCATTTGCCCGGCACCTACTGTAAACTCAAGCGGCTCACCACGCCCAACTGAAGAATCGAATTGCTCACCATTAACCAATTTACCGGTGTAATGTACTTTTACTAAATCACCTTCTTTTACCTGTTTCATGTGTTTATTTTTATTTTGATTGACCGCAGTGAATTGTTCAACTACAGATGCTGTTGTAAAGTTGCCACCGGTTTTATTCTGTCATTCTAATGAAGAAAAAAGGCAGGTTCTGTTAAAACGGGGGCAAATTAATACATAATTGCCGCCGAATGAAAAGTTTTTGGGAAATTAGCAGCATGAAAAAGTTAAAATGCGTTTGCCTTGCTTTATTATTTAATTGGTATTGTGTAAATGCCCAGCCGCCTGGTAACGGCCAGGTTATTACCGGTGCAGAGCGCATGCAGGTTTACCTGCCCATGCTTAAAGGCAAGTCGGTTGCGGTTTTTGCCAACCAGACGAGCCTGATAAAAGGCACACATTTGGTTGATACTTTATTGAGCAGCGGCATTAAAGTGGTGAAGATTTTCGGACCCGAACATGGTTTCAGGGGCGATGCCGATGCAGGCGAACATGTTGGTGATGCTAAAGATAAAAAGACAGGAATACCGGTTGTAAGTTTATACGGAAACCATAAAAAACCTACACCCGAAGATTTGAAAGATGTAGATGTCTTGATCTTTGATATACAGGATGTGGGGGTAAGGTTTTACACTTTTATTTCGTCCTTACAATATTATATGGAAGCTGCGCTTGAAAACCATAAACCATTGCTGATACTTGATCGTCCAAATCCCAACGGATTTTATGTAAATGGTCCAGTGCTGGATATGCAGTTCAAAAGTTTTGTAGGCATGCAACCCATACCCATTGTTTATGGAATGACGATAGGTGAATATGCTTTAATGCTTACCGGTGAAAACTGGTTATCGAAAGAAGCCAATGCAATTAACGCTTATAATGTTACCACCAAACCAACTGCCGATACGCCATTTCATGTTCAGGTAATAAAATGCAAAAATTACGACCACAATACAAAATATATTTTGCCGGTAATGCCGTCGCCTAATTTAAAAGAGATGCAGAGTATTTATCTCTACCCATCTACCTGTTTTTTTGAAGGCACTGTTTTAAGCGAAGGCCGTGGAACGGATAAACCGTTTCAATATTTTGGTCACCCGACTTTACCAAAAAAATTATTTGCTTTTACACCCAACCCCAATGCAGGTGCCAAAAACAGTAAATGCTTTTACCAAAAATGTTATGGCTGGAATTTAAGCGGAACCAATGAAGAAGTTTTAAAAAAGGTAGATAATAAAATTCAGCTGAAGTATTTGATAGATGCTTACAAATTATTTCCGGGTAAGGATACTTTCTTTTTAAAAAATAATTTTATAAATAAGCTGGCTGGTACTGATGTGTTGATGCAGCAGATAAAAGATGGTAAAACTGAAATGGAAATAAGGAAAAGCTGGGAGCCGGCTTTAACAGCTTTTAAAGCAATAAGAAAAAAATATTTGTTGTACAAAGATTTTGAATAAACAATTTGAACAGTTAATATTTTAAAAAATGTTTTTCCCCACCAATACTTTAGAGTAGGTTCATTTGCATTGCCTGCTTAATTAGAGAAGCTATATTTTTTGCCTCAAACTTGGCCAATAAATTTTTTCTGTGAGTATCCACAGTAGATACACTTACAAAAAGCTGCTGTGCAATTTCATTATTCGTCATACCATTGGCAATTAATTCCAACACTTCTTTTTCACGTCTTGTAAGTACAGGTGTTTCTCCCAAGTGAGTTTTTCTTAAGGATTGTGCAGCTTCGTCGCATAAAAATATTTTACCTTTGGCTACTGTTTCTATTGCTTCCATCAATTCGCCCTGCGTGGCGTTTTTAAGTACATAGCCACTGGCTCCGTTATCCATCATCTTCTGAATAAAACTTTGCTGATTAAAAGTGCTGAGCCCAATGATAAATACAGATGGATATTTCTCTCTTACTTCTTTACATAAATCTATACCACTTTTATCGGGCAGGTTAATATCCATTAAAATCACTTCGGGTTGTTGCTGCTGTAAAAAAGCCAGGCAGGATGCAGCATTCATAGCATGCCCGGCCCATTCAATATCCTTTTCATTTTGTAATAATGACCGGATACCTTCAACCACCATATAATGATCATCAACTATAAAAACTTTTGTAGCCATTTATGCATTTAATTCAATGTGAACAGAAGTGCCCTTACCCGGTGCAGACTTTACATCTAATGTACCTTTTAAAAAATCAATACGACTTTGAATATTTGTCCAGCCTATACCCCGTGATGCTTGTAAAATAAAAGGATCAAAACCTTTTCCATCATCTTCAACAGTAATTGTTAATTGGCCGTCAGTTTTTGACACCTGTACAATAGCTGTTTTTGCGGCAGCATGTTTCATGGTATTGTTGATGAGTTCCTGTACAATCCGATAGATAGTTATTGCCGTTGTCTGGTCAATAGTTGCCTGGTTCACTCCTATCGACAGGTAATTTATTTTTAATGCACCACTTTGATTAATGTCATTACAAAAATCTTTTAGCGCCGTATCCAAACCAAATTTCACCAACGACTCCGGCATCATGTTATGCGCAACCCGGCGCATTTCCTTAATAGAACTATCCAGCATATCTATACTGCGTTCAAAAGCCTGAGCGTTATCAGGCGTCATAATGAGATTTCCTTTCATAGTATTTAATGAATATTTTATGCCTGACAACATTCCACCTAAACCGTCGTGTAAGTCTTTTGACAGGCGGGTTCGTTCCTGCTCTTCTCCTATAAGCACGGCTTCAGTTGCTGTTAATTGCTTTTCTGTTTCTAATTCGCCAATGCGCTGCTGTTGTAGCTTTTGCTTTTGTGTGTAAGTTCGATAAGAAAGCAAAAAAATAATTAATAAAGTGACGGCGCTGCCAATTAAAATATAATTGACTATAGTATTTTTTTGGATTGCTGCTTGTTGCAACTTTATCTGGTTATCCTTTTTTTCACTTTCATATTTCTTTTCCAGCTCTTTAGTACTTTTAATCACCTGTTCGTTTAAAACAGCTTCCTGAATTGAATCCGTCTTTTTCTTAGCCCAAAGCGAGGTTGAATAATCACCATCCTTTGCTGCAATGTAGGAAAGGATGAGGTAACTATTTTTCAGTTCATCTCTCAACGTATCTTTTGTTGCTATGTCGAGCGCTTCATTAATGTCTTTTCTGGCCTTGATATTATTGTTATTTAAAAAATTTGCGTATGCTACATTATTAAGAGAACTGGCCAGCATTTGACTGCTTTGTAATTCCCTTCCTAAAAACAAAGATTTCTCAGAAGCTTCCAGCATTTCGGCAAGCCTGTTACTATTTGCATATAAGTTAGACTTGTAACCATATATAGCCGCTTCGGCATATTTATCATTTAGCCTCAAAGACTCTTTTAAAGCCTTATCATAATAATACAAAGCACTGTCAATTTTTTGTACCCCTTCATAACTCTGACCCAGCGTGGCATACACCCTGTTGATATAGTCATTTCGCTTTTTATACTTTGTATGTATTTGTGCAGATAACAGCGCATAGTCAACAGATTTTCTGTATTGTTTCAGGTTATAATAGCAATTAGCAAGATTGTGGTACACACCGCAGAATTTTGAAGAATCTTTAACCGCTTCTACTGTGTGCTTTACCTGTAATGTATAATCAAGTTGCTCTTGAAATTTTCCAAGATAACCACACACGATGCCAATATTATTAAGCGTGTTAGTAACAAAAGAAGAATCTTTTAATTGCCTGGCTAAAGCAAGTCCCATTTTCTGTTGCTCCATAGCCTGACTGTAATCCCCTTTTGTAAACGACACAATGGCGCTTTGTTCGTAATAATGATACAGACCTTTTACAAATTTAAGCGACTCTGAAAGCGTTTTTGACTTTTCTAAAAAGTAAATAGACGAATCTTGATTGTTGGTTTCATAACAATCTGCTATACGTAATAAGAGCATTGCTTTACCGGTGTCTTCTTTTGCATCAATCATGCTCTTTAATAAACTATCCAGCTTATTATTTTGCTGTGCCTGTGCCATTGGCAGGTAGAGGAATATAATAAGTAAGGTTTTAATTTTTCTCATACAGGAAAATAATCTTTTTACTTCCATTATACAAATAAACAAATCCGCAACTTCATCCGCTCTCCCCTTTTTCTATGATTTTGTTGTTTTAAAGAAATATCCTGTTTTTAAGGGATGAAAAAAGCCCGCCATATAAGTAGGTTTGTTTTCTAAAACTATCCTTATGCTTACAAAATTAGCTGCTCTGTTCATTTCAGTTCAAGTAGGTGCCTTTGCACTCTGGAGCGACCATCCTTTTATCAATAATGCTGTGTGCAAATTCGCCAGTAACCAGCAGCCTGTAAAATTAGTTTCTGACCAGGCAGGCGGAGCTATTATTACCGGGAATGGCAAAGCCAGAACTTATAATATTTATGCACAGCCTGTTAATGCAAGTGGCGTTTTGCAATGGACTACCAATGGAGAAGTGATAATTGAATTGCTTATGAATAAACCTGCATTACGTTATATGTATGAGGTGTCCATTACCAAAAATTCTTTAAAATAAACTGATGAAAAAAAATCTCCTGCTTCTTCTTTTGATTTTTGCGGGGCAAAAAATATTTGCCCAATCACTTTCTGTTAATACAGATGGCAGTACTGCAAATGCCAGTGCCATACTGGATGTAAAAAGCACGACAAAGGGGTTACTGATTCCCCGGCTGACCAAACCACAAAAATATGCTGTAGTTGCACCAGCCAATGGCTTGCTTATTTATCAAACCGGGCCAGACAGTATCGGTTTTTATTATTATCAGAACAGCCGCTGGAACTGGCTTACAGACAATAATAAAAGTGATAGCACTTACTGGGGCCTGCACGGAAATAATAATACCACTCCTCCTTCATCGGTAAATAATGCTGCTATAAATTTTGCAACAGATACTTATTTGGGCACTTTTGACGCAAAAGATGTTTCCCTGGTTGCCGGAGGTAACGAATTATTACGGCTAAAACAATTTGCAACCGGCGGGCGACTTGGACTTTCAAACAGAAATCCGGAATATTCGCTGGACTTGAGAATAACCGAAATAGCAACCGAAACACAAATCCAGGGATTGCGGATTATTCCGAATTCCTTATTCGATTTAAATAACGCTGATAATAAAAATAAAGGTTTGGTTATTGGCAGCAACTCAAACAATGCCAATGAGAGTACCATATGGAATCATGGCAATAACATTAACGGGGCAATCAGAATGGGACTGGATTTTTTTGACAACAACATCCAGCCTGCATTTAATATCACAGGATGGGGGCAAGGTATTTACCAACGCAATCCAAAATACCTGTTAGACATTCATTCGCTTTCTCAATTTGTTGCAGCTAATGCTCCTGCCACCAATAAAAATGGCATACGGATTACTTATCAAAATCAGGGCACCAGTAATACACTGGATAATGGTTTGCTTTTAGGAGTTGGAATAAATAATAATGTATACAAAAGCTATATCTGGAATTATGCAGATGGAACAGGCTTTAATTCTCCGGACAAAGCCATTTACTTTGGAGTAGGTGGGGATATGGATCTGGCAAACCAGCTGGCCACCATGGAATTACAGGATGGCAAGATTACGATGGGACATATTACTGACCCGAATTTTTTCTTTCCCAGTACCCTTAATATCCAAACAAATTATGTTTCGAGTGTAGCAAAAAACGGTATTTCTATAATGAAACACCTGGTGAACGGACAGGAATCGGCATATTTTGGAACCGATATCAATGATAATTTGAACATGTACAAATTTGGCGGCAATAGTATTTATCTGGGTAATCCAGCTAGTGATTTAGTAACCATAAGCAACAATAACAGCGTAGGAATCGGCACATTGTTGCCACTAGCCAGATTGCATGTTAAGGATAGTTCGGTTTTATTCAGTGCAGCCGGCAATATACCTGCTACGCCGAACGATGTTCCTGTTAGCGGTGCAGGCAGAAGGATGATGTGGTACCCGGAGAAAGCTGCATTTAGGGTTGGTAGTGTTACCGGAACCCAATGGGATGGAGATAGTATAGGCGTGTACTCGTTTGCTGGTGGCTATAATACAAAAGCTTCGGGACCTTTGTCTTTAGCCACCGGCGTTTCTACAACGGCATCTGGTTATGCTTCAATAGCTATGGGACAAAATACAACTGCATCTGGTTACAATTCAACATCTTTTGGCATCAATAGCATTGCATCGGGCACAACCGCAACAACTATGGGCACCAACACAATTGCAAAGTCAGATAATTCATTGGTAATAGGTATGTGGAATGACTCAAGTTCCAACAGTTTATTTGAAATTGGTAATGGAGACAACTTTGCAAGAAGAAATGCAATGACTGTTTTAACAAATGGTAATGTTGGAATTGGCATTAAAAATCCAAATGCGCTCTTGCAATTTGCTAATACAATTGCCAATAGAAAACTGGTATTATATGAAACAGCCAATAATAATAATCAATACTATGGTTTGGGAATAAACGGGGCAACCCTGCGTTACCAGGTTGATGATGTTGCCGCAAACCATGTCTTCTACGCCGCTGCTTCTGCCGCTGGTTCCAATGAACTATTCCGCATAAAAGGTAATGGCGATATTGGCGTCGGTGCGTCTTCTCCTTTTGCTTACGGCCATGGCGGCACAAACAGAATTATTGAGTTAAAGAATTCAGCAGCCGCAGGTACGAATGTACAATCGCATTTAATACTCTCTACAACCGGCAATGCAGGCTCATTAGGAGGTATTACCTGGGCTGCCACCGGTTTAGCTGGCGAACAGCGTACCGGTTTTATTGGCAATATTTACGAAACAGCAAGTGCAACAAGATTGGTTTTTTATGCAAGAAGTGGCGCTGGAGTTTTGGCTGAAAAATTTAATATACAGAGCAATGGCAATGCGGTACTTCAAGGAACACTAACTCAGTTGAGTGACTCCCGGTTTAAAGCAAACATTCAACAACTGGATAACAGTTTGCAGAAAATACAAAAACTAAATGGCTATACTTACAACTGGATTGATGAAAGCAGGGATAAAGATCTTCAGATTGGTTTGCTGGCGCAGGAGGTTCAAAAAATATATCCGCAATTAGTAAAGCAAAATGAAAACGGCGACCTAAGTGTAAATTATATGGGGTTAATACCGGTTTTACTGGAAGGAATGAAAGAACAGCAAAAGCAACTGGATGAACAAAGAAAGTTGATTGACGAGCTTATAAAATCCAGCAAATAATTTTGTTAATCAGTTGCCTATCTACCAAACGCAAATAAGGCTTTAATTTATTTAACTTCGCAGCCATGAAAGATTTTACATCGCTGCGGATTGTTTTTATGGGCACCCCCGAATTTGCTGTTGCATCGCTGGATGCACTGGTAAAAGCAGGTTGTAATGTTGTGGGCGTAATTACTGCACCCGATAAACCTGCTGGCCGTGGAATGGAGTTGCAGCAAAGCGCTGTTAAAAAATATGCAGTTGAAAATAATCTCCATGTACTTCAACCCGAAAAATTAAAGAACCCTGAATTTTTAGAAGCACTGAAATTGTTACACGCCGACCTGCAAATAGTTGTAGCGTTCCGCATGTTGCCCGAAGCAGTTTGGAATATGCCACCGATGGGCTCGGTAAACCTGCATGGCAGCCTGTTACCACAATACCGGGGCGCAGCACCCATTAACTGGGCTGTTATCAATGGAGAAAAAGAAACTGGTGTAACCACATTTAAATTAAAACACGAAATTGATACCGGTGATATTTTATTACAGGAAAGTTTTGCCATTGCAGAAGAAGATAATGCCGGCGATGTGCATGATACCATGAAAGAGATTGGTGCGTCGCTTTTACTAAAAACAGTAAAGGGTTTGGCAGATGGCAGTTTGAATGAGAAACCACAAGCTTCAGAGGTAAGTAGTGAGTCGTCAAACGTGAGTGAGGAACCTGCTAAAGCCAACTCACCCCTCACCACTCACCACTCATTAAAACATGCCCCAAAAATATTTACCGAAACCTGTAAAATAGATTGGAATAACCCTGTTGATGAAGTGTATAATTTAATCAGGGGACTTGCGCCCTACCCCGCTGCTTTTAGTTTTTTAAATGGTAAGAAGCTAAAGGTTTATAAAGCTGAAAAAGTAAATAAAGTACCCGCAGTTACAGCCGGGGAATTTGATACAGACAGCAAAACTTTTCTACAATTTGCTTGTGCTGATGGATACATCTCCATTCTTGAACTTCAACTGGAAGGTAAAAAGAAAATGAATATTGCTGATTTTTTACGTGGCTACCGGTTTTAATTATTTTGCATAGCTAAGCAAACAATTAAAATTAGCCTCGCTGGCACCCAATGCATCTGCCGCAGCATTGCTGATAACAATTACCAATCCTTCATTTTGTTTTATATCCGGAATATTATCCAGCACTTTTGCAAAAACAAATTTGCCGTTGGCCGGATTGGTAATTTTAATAATTGTTCCCTGAGAAGTATTGCTGTGCAGGCAATAGTATTTATTATCTGCCCAGCCACTGGTACTTTTAAAAACACCTGCATCGCCGTTTACTTCACTTACATCAGCATTTTTTTTCTGCTGGTCATATAAAGTTTTAAAACCCGCACCACCGCTATTTTTACCCGAAACTGTTATAGGCGTTTCGGCAACCGGTGTTTCTGCTACAGTCGCATTATTTGCTTTTTCCTCGGCATCCGCAGCTTTTGCTGCAGCCTTTTTTTCTTTTCTAGTCAGCTTTACTTCAGGTTTTTCTGTTTCAACAACGGGCTTGGTTACAACTTCTGTTACTACCGGTTTTGTTTCTTCAACCTTTACCGGTGCTGCAGCAATAATTGTTTTGGCAGCACTTGTTTTGGCGAGTGCCGAAAGTTCTGTTTTAACTTTTAGGTAACCAATTATTAATTGTGTACCGGTTTTAACAGCATCACCCTTAATATTATTCCATTGCTTCAACGTTTCCAAAGGCAGATCATTATTATTTTTAGCAACCCTGTATAAGCCTTCCTTATCTTTTATTTTATAATAAACCGGCACAAAAGTTTCATCGGCTGCGGCATTGCCCTGCTGTGCAAAATTTGAACTGTTTAAAGGGATTTTAATAACCTGTCCCAGGCTAAGACTACTTTCTAATTGTAGTTTATTAAAGGGAGCTATGTCTTTAGGGCTGGCATTGTAAATCCTTCCAATGCTATAATAATTTTCTTTAGGTGCCACTTTGTGTGTAATGTAAAGAGCAGGAGAAATGCCCTCAACAATCAAAGGATTTTGTTGTGCTGATAAAAAAACAGGCAACAGTAAAAAAAGAAACAGGATTTTTTTCATACAGAATGAATTTTCGTTGCAAAGAAACGAAATTTTGTTGGTAGCCACAGCTATTCATTTGTTAAGAATGCGCCACGCACCTGGGTAGTAATTATTGCTGCGGTTTGCCATTAATTTTATCCAACCCAAAGGCAACTGACTGTATGTAAGCAGCACCCACCCTTTCATTTCGTTTGCAACAATTATATCAATTTTACGCAGGTACTGCAATGCTGATTCTTTATCAATTTCAATTTTTTTAACAGCCGGATTAATAATATTGCTTACTGCTAATTCATGTGCAGGAATTAATTCGTTTCGAATGAGTGTACCCAGTTTTATACCTGCTTTTTTTATGTATAAAGCAGATTGAATAATCGCAAGGTCTTTTTCAAAATAAACAGGCAACGCAATTACTTCTTCATGTTGTTTGATAAAGAAAAAATTTTCTACATAGTTTACATACGTTTTTAAAACTTCAATTTCTTTTTCACTTACCTGATGTGATTTGGATTTTGAATGTTGCTTTTGATTCCTGCTTTCATAAACCTGTTGCTTTTCACCCTCCCCTTGCGGCTTCTTAAATGCTGCAATAAAAAATCCTTCGCCTTTAACTTTATCAGGATAAAAACGGTAGCCACCATTTGATTCAACAATACCCCATTCACCGGGAATTGACAATTGAATATTGATTAAGGAATATTCTTTTTGAAGCCAGTTGCTAATATCTTCATTTTCGGCTTGTGAATAAGAACAGGTTGAGTAAATCAGTACACCTCCATCTTTAAGCGATGGCAATATATCTGACAGAATTCTTTGCTGGCGCTGGGCACAAAGTGCCACGTTATTTTCGCTCCATTCATTAATGGCATTGGGATCTTTACGAAACAAGCCACTTCCGCTGCAAGGAGCATCCACTACAATTACATCAAAATAACCCGGCAGGCGTTTAAAATCAGATGGATCATTATTGGTAACAATTACATTGGCCGCTCCCCATTTGGTTATATTTTCAGATAAAATATTTACTCTTGTCTTAATCACTTCATTACTCAGCAATAAACTTTCTTTTGAAATTACAGATTGTATTAACGTTGATTTACCACCCGGTGCTGCACACAAATCCAATACCCTTATAGGTTTTGAAAGATCAACCGTTTGTTTTAGCATTTCTTCTAAAAACATGCTGCTGGCTTCCTGCACATAATAAGCACCTGCATGAAAAAGCGGATCAAGAGTGAAGGAAGGGCGCTGTTGCAGGTAGTAGCCATTATTACTCCACGGAACTCTTTCAGTTTGTATATCGAATATCGAATATTGAATATTGAATATTTTCTGCGGGTTCAGCCTTACTGAGGTTATTTGCCCACCAGATTGATGCACTGCTTTAAAAGTATTTTCATCAAAGCCTTTTACTTTTTGTAAAGATTGCAGGAATGGTTCCGGTAAATTCAATTGAAATTTTTGTGGCTGCAATTTACGTAGGAATTTGCCTTACGGCGAATTCAATTTATCGAAGATAAATTTTCGTAAAAGAATTCGCCACAGGCAAATTTCAACAAAAATTCCGGCAGTTATTACACCGCCGGAATTTTGTAAACAAAACAAAATATATTTATTAAAACCCAAGCCCAACGGCAAATCCTCTTGCCAAACCTGGAAAATCAGACTGGCCAACCACCAGGCCGGTTGTAAGATCAAGCGTATATAATTTTGTAAGTGAGCCAATGCTGAATAAGCCATAAGCCTTGCCCGACCTACCGCCAATATCAAAGCCATTGGCTGCACCAATATTAATACCCAGTGACCCAACTTCAATCAAGGTTCCGTTGTTTGGCGGTGTTTGAATGTATAATTTATCAGTATTTGCATCTATTACATACAAAGTTGTTGTTGTAGTGCCAACAAAATTATTTGTATAAGCTGCAGATGAAACTGCCGGTGTGCCGGGGTTTAAAGGGCCGTCAACTGCAACAACTAAACCGGTGTTGGGATCTAATCTTAAATTCTGTCCTGTATTGCTTACCACACGTATGCGGTCAACAGTTGGGTTAAAATCAAAACCAAATGATGTACCTGAAAGTAAGGGTGCAAATGGAACAGTACCAACTGCTGAGGCGGCACCACTCGACATGTTGATGGTATATAACCTGCTGCTGCTGCCCAAAGCATATAACTGCCCGGTTGCAGGGCGCATATCAATCCCCAAAACACTTTCGCCGGCCTGTAAACCGGTTATTGGCCTTGTTACGGCAAAGCCGGGTGCTGTTAAATCAAAAATTAAAAGATTGTTTGCATTATCGGTGCCATAACCAACAGGGTTAGAAGGTATAGCCAAACTTATAATTGGAACTGAAAGCTGGCCTATATTACGTAAGGCGCCAGATAAAGTATCGAGTTGGTAAAGACTGGTAGTTGCACCAACTGTTACAGGTACCAGCATTACTTTGTTATCAGGCGAAATATCAAAATCGCTGCCCCCAACGCCGGGGCCAGCAAGACCAAGGCTGCCTATTTTAGTGATGGTACCATTATTTGGCGGATCCTGCTTAAATAAATTAAAACCATCAATATCAAATAAGGTGGTAGCAGTTGCACCTGCAAAACTGTTGGTATACGCTACACCGGTAATTTTTTCTGCATTATTGATATTGCCATCAATGGCAGCAATGCCACCCGTTTCAGGATTTAAACGTAAGTTTTCGCCTACATTACTAACCAATCTTATGCGGTCAACAGTTGGGTTAAAATCAATGGAAGCAACAGTACCCAGTAAACCGGGTGTAAAAGGAGCTATGCCTACTGGCCTTGCCACACCTGTTTCTGTATTAATTACATACAGCCTGTTGCTGTTACCAAGTCCGTATAATTGCCCGGTTGCAGGCCTGAAATCGATAGATAATAAATTTTCACCAGCCTGCAAACCCGTTACTGGCAATTGGGCCAGCGCTGTTTGCGATGCATTGGCATTATACCTTACCAATACATTAGCCGCAGTAATACCATAAAACTCCTGGTTTGGTTTTACTATAGGGGTTATCGTTGGTAGTGGTGATGGTGGTGGTGTGGCAACTATCACATCATCTGATTTGTTGCAACTGCTAAAAAACAGCATGCCTACTGCAAAAAGGGTTAAAACGGGAATTAAATGTATCTTTTTCATTAGTTGCTTTTTGGTTAAAAAAAAAGATGTACGTACAAACAATGAACAAGGATTTAAAAAATTGTGGTTATTTTATAGTTTCAGCAGCGGGGCAATTTATATGCGCTGATTTTGTAGATAGTTTTTATTTTCGCCTACACTAACCAACCTACTATGTCGCTATTATTAAACCGCTCTACATTTGGAATCCCTGCAAATGCCGGTAATACACTCAGCCGTGATGCCGCTTACCAGTTACTAAACGACTGGGTAAAAAACGAAAGGCTGCAACTGCACATGAAGCAGGTTGCGCATTTAATGAAATGCTGGGCTGCCGAAAAAGAAGGATTGCCTGAAGCAGACCAATGGCGCTGGGAAATGGCCGGCCTGCTGCATGATGCCGACTGGGACCAATGGCCCGATCTGCATTGCAAAAAAATTATTGAAGAACTGGAAGCCCGAAATATTGACCCCGAAATTATACATGCCATTGCCAGCCATGGCCCCAACCATTTTGGTGTAGTGCCCGAAACCCGGATGGATAAAATGCTGTATGCTTTTGATGAGCTGAGCGGCCTTACACATGCCTACAGTTTAATGCGGCCCGAAGGTTATACCGGTATGGAACTGAAAGGCATTAAAAAACGTTTTAAAGAAAAAGCCTTTGCCGCCAATGTAAACCGCCATGAAATTATGGAAGCTATGCAAATGGCGGATGTGGAACTGGAAGTAATTATGCAGTTTATTGTGGAGAAGCAGGGAGGGGTGAAATAAGTGAATTAAAATACTTAACACTTTGGCTGTTGGCGAAACGCACAACAGCGGCGTTTGTATAAGTTATAGAATTTTTACTTTCGGTAGTGATGCCAATACAGGCGAAAACCCCCTGCCATGTTGTGTGCCTTACTATTCTACCATTCTTTACTGACAAATAATAGAAGCGTGTCTTGCTATCTGCTGCCACTTGCCTTTTTTCTTCATCCAGATATTTGTAAATCGTCTTTTATAAATTTGCCCTGCCTTGGCTCCCGGAATGTCATTTCTTGAAACAAACGTTTCGTATCCCATTGTGATTACAAATTCTTTTTGAAACTGTATTTGTTCAATCACTCTTTCAAAGCTACTGTAGTCAATCATTCCAGATTTTTGGGTCTTTAAAACAGCGTCCCGGTTGGTTGAAATATCGTTTCTGGGATTGTTAACCAAAAATTCAGGTGCCCAAACTTGTTTGAGCGTATTTGTGTCAGCATTTAAAATTGCCACCACAACTGTTTGTTCTAATTTTCTTATTTCAACTTCTGTCTTTGCAGTGGATTGGCCATTGGTTAAAAGAGTTGATATTAGGAATGCGGGTAAAAAAAAATATTTTGTCATATTAATATTGTTTTTGTGGCCACTTATGTTTTGATGTGTTGGATGTGTTATGCTTACCTGTACCTGTTTGTATTGAGTTGTAGCCATTGTGAACAGAAGCAGGCTAAAAAAAGTATTACGCTATTGCAAAATAGTTAATTAACACAATACCTCTACCCTAAAAACTTAAAGTGGTAGTGTGCAGGTTCTTTTCTTCGCCGGGGTCTCATGCCGCCGCACATTAGCCGGGCTATGAAGACCCCGGCGGGGCGGCATCAATTTAACCCAAATTTTGCAGTTGAAATCTACTGCGGCTTCCAAATCCTTCACAAAAGAATGCTGTATAAATGAGCCTTGCGGCGAATTGATACAAAAATATTTGCGGGTTGGGTTGATGAAAATAAAAAAAGTTCGTGGGGAAAACTTAATCTGCCTGCAGGTAAAGTTTATTTGGCTGTGTTTAACCTGTTTTTATGCAGATATTCTTTAAACTCAGCAAAGGTCATTTTTTCAGTTTCTTTTGCAATTTTTTCTTTTATTTCTCTGAACACTTTTACGGTATCAAAAGCCTTTTCTGTTTTAATCTTCGTCTTCATTGTTTACTATTTCTTTTGGTGAACGAATATCGAGTGGTGGATCCAAAAACAGATGTATCAAAATATAACCGTGGTTTCATCGAGTAAATTTAAAATTCTTTTTTGCAAATGGTGCTATTGTTTTATAAATGTATCAATTTGCCTTGCGGCGAATTGATACAAAAATATTTGTGTGTTGGGTTGATGAAAATAAAAAAAGTTGGTGAGTGATACGAACCTTTTGAAAGAGAAACATAAAATATTATAAGCTTTCAGATGTATTTTATTTATTTAACAAAAACAGAATTAGCATTAGCAAATGGGCCATTGTTCAAAACTGTAGCTATCCCGTTTTTCCAAAGCTTTGCTAGGGAACTTTCTTGCCCTGCAACAAATACATCGTTTCCAAATACAAAAACTGAATTAGCATAAGCGTTATTAGTGCCAATACTTAAATCTGTGGCTACCCCATTTTTCCATAATATTGCTACATTATTTATTAATCTAGATTCATATCCTGCTACATATACATCGCTGCCAACTACATACACAGATTGGGCGTAAGCACTATAAGTACCACTGCTCAAAACTGTAGGCACTCCGTTTTTCCACAGCATTGCTAAATTCTTTGATCCGTTAGATTCATATCCTGCTACATATACATTACCGCCAGAGACAAAAACGGAAAAGGCAGCTGCATTACCGTTATTACCACCGGCTAAAATCGTACCTATCCCCCCATTCATCCACACCTTAGCATCATAACTTATTACCACATCCCTATCATATCCAGCTACATATGCATTGCTACCATCTACAAAAACTGACTGAGGATCAGCACTAAGAAAACCATTATTCAAAACTGTGGCTACACCATTTTTCCATAATACACCTGCACCAGTTAAGGGAGGGATATTCTGTTTCCCTGTTACATATACATCGTTACCACTAACAAAAACTGAAGTAGCAGTTGCAGCAAGGCTATTTCCCAATATTGTAGCTACTCCATTTTTCCAAACTTTAACATCAGTGTTCACTGTGTTGTTAGGGTCAACTTCGCCCCCTGCTACATAAACATCGTTGCCATTAACAAAAACTGAATTGGCAAAAGCACCAATAATACCTGCATTTAAAACTGTTGGTATTCCATTTCGCCATAATACAGCTTGTCTGCTGCCGCCAGGTCCGTTATCATCTATTCCTACTACATATACGGTATATGCAGTAGTTTGAAACATTATTTCATTACCATAAGCCGTACCAGCGCTATTGGTGGCATAAGCTCTTATGTAGTATATAGTACTTCTAACTAAATTAGTAATGTTGCTTATAAAAGCTCCAACACCAGTACCATCTGTCGTTTTAGTAGATAAAGCAACAGTTGGGTTTGCGGTTATGCTCCAGCAAACACCACGGGCAGTTACGGCTGCGCCGCCATCGGTACTTATGGTGCCGCCACTTGTTGCAGTGGTACTTGTTATGGCGGTTATTGCTGTTGTTGCAATGGTTGGTATTGTTGTGGTTGCTGTGGTGGTAAAGACAGAGTCGCCACCGTAAGATGTACCCATACTGTTTGTTGAATAGGCACGTACATGATAAAGCGTTGCAGCAGTTAAACCGGTGATGGCACTTGCAAAAATTCCTGTGCCGGTACCATCAATTGTTTTGGTTGATAAAGCTGTTGTTGGGTTTACAGCGGTACTCCAGCAAACACCACGGGCGGTAACCGGTGCGCCACCATCGTTGGCTACATTGCCGCCGCTGGTTGCGGTTGTCATGGTTATGGCGGTTGTTGTTGCAGTTATTATTGTTGCCAATGCAGTGGTTGTATTGGTGCTTGTAAAACTTATTTGGTTACCATATGCAGTGCCAACACTGTTGGTTGCATAGGCACGTACATAATAAACCGTCATGGCAGTAAGGCCGGTTATTTTGCTTGCAAAAGCACCGGCACCGGTACCGTCTGTGGTATGGCTGCCACCAGGTACCGGGTTGGGTGAAGTACTCCAGCACACGCCACGGACTGTTATGGGAGCACCGCCATCATCACTAATATTGCCGCCGCTGGCGGCAGTGGTATTTGTTATAGATGTTGCTGCGGTGGTAGTAAGTGTTGGTATGCTTGAGAGAATTGGTTCTGAGGTTAATTCTTTCTGGCAGCTAAATGCAATCAGCGACAGCAGGATTATTATGCTTACAGTTTTCATGTGTGTTTTTATTGTAAATATATCAGCGGCTTTGCTTTTTAACTACGGCTTTGGGGAAACCGGATTTTTTGAGTTGTTCATTTGCTTTTGCCAGTTTATCAGGAAAAAGTACAACGTTATCATACTTATCAAGTTCAGGGTCAATGCGAACGGCAGGGATTTTATTTTTATTTATTTCGAGCATTGTTTTCATAATTCAAATTTACTAAATTTTAAAATGAACAGCAAATGCCTGGTAGTCTTTTCCTTTCTCATACCACTCCCATTCATTTTGCTGCTCACTCATAATATCAAAATCTTCTTTTACCACATCAAAATATTTATTAATGCCCATCCTATACAATCTTGTTCTTGCAGTTGTACTTCCTGTGGCGTAAACCCAGGAACCGGCATAATGTGCTGTAAATGCATGAACAGCAGCAACAACAGTTGCCAATACTTTTTCACTGTCGCCATTATCAGTAATTACTTTGCATCAAGCTTTCCGGTTACTGCATTTAAATCGCCAAATGCAAGGTTATACAGGTTGGGTAAATTCATTTGCTGAAATTGTATCAGCTTGATAATACTTCCTTTACTCCCTTCGCTTAAAAATTCAAAAGTAGTAAGGTTAAGTCCTGCCTTTAATTGATACCTGTCAAGTTTCATACTGTGTAAATATCAAAATGAAGATAATAAAATAAATTGTAATCAATATAACTGCTAAGGCAGGCATCCAAAAATGAATATGAATGGTTGCGGAATGATTACTTTTTTAAAGATTAAAATGGTTAACGCTTCGGCAGTTGGCGGCGACGCCGAGCAGCGGCATTAGTATAGTTTAACCCAGATTTTGCAGTTGAAATCTACTGCGGCTTCCAAATCCTTCACAAAAGAATGCTGTATAAATGAGCCTTGCGGCGAATTGATACAAAAATATTTGCGGGTTGGGTTGATGAAAATAAAAGGGTTACTCATCCGCTTCTTTCAAAGCCTGTATTTCAATTTCGGGAGACAATCGAAAGTCGGTTTGCTTTATTTTTTCCAGAAGTGGTTTAACAGCAGGTATTATTCCTTTAAGTTTTTCTTTTATTATTACGCCAATTGTTCCGGTATAAATTATTCCAAGTTGTGCTGCTATGTTACGGGCTTTATAATCATCTAAAATTAGTGTACTACCCGGCGTTTCAAGCGCCAATGCAATGGCACTCGATTCGCCTTTATCAATCTGCATTTCTAAAAGTTGCTGTTTGTATTTATCTGCCACCGGCATAATTTCAACCCATTCAGGTAACAGCTCCCCAAATTCTACAGCAATATCAATTGTGGTTGCAACATGATCATAAACTTTATGTAATAAATCAAGCTCTCCAATATTTGTAAGGATGATAAAACAACTGGTGTCTGAAATAATTATTTTAGGCATTGGCTACATCACTTGAAATATCTGATGCGGGGAAATTAAATATGGATACATTGAATTTGCCCAGCAATTCGGCAAATGTGCGTTTTGATAAACCGGCAACTTCTGCTGCCTGCCCAAGCGAAAGTTTACCCTTCTCATACAAACTGGTTGCAACGAGCATGGCAAGATCTTTATTATCCACATCCAGGTTATCTGGTACATTAAGCGTTAATGTTTTCATAATTCAAATATAACAAACTTTGAGGAATGCTGCAGGAACTTGCCTTACGGCGAATTGCAGCAAAATATTTGTGGACTGGGTTGATGAAAATAAAAAAGGTTCGTGGGTGATACGAACCTTTTTGAAGAAGTTATGAAGAGAGATTATTTTACAAAAACAGAAGCAGCAAAGGCATAAGTAGTTCCATTTGTTAAAGAAGTGGCAACCCCGTTCTTCCAAAATTTTGCTACCGCGGTTACTCCGTTATCTACATACCCGCAAACATATACATCTGCACCAAAAACATAAACGGAGCTACCGTATTCACCATTAGAACCTGGGGTTAAGGCAGTAGGAACACCATTTTTCCAGACTTCTGCAACAGAGTTGGTATTGAGAAACTCCCAACCTGCAACATACACATCTGTACCCGAAACATATACTGAATTTGCAGAACCTTCAGCTGATACACTTGCTAAAGAAGTAATTACACCATTTTTCCAAATCTTGGGCTGCCCAAGGATAGTAGCTGAACTTTCACTTAATGCTACATATACATCTGTTCCTGAAACAAAAACAGAAGTTGCATCTGCACCGTTTGTGCCATTGGTTAAAGAAGTAGGCACACCGTTCTTCCAGATTTTTGCGACATTTTTTCCACTATTAACTTCATATCCACATGCATATACATCCGTACCCGATACAAAAACTGAATATGCCTGTGCACCGTTGGTGCCATTGGTTAAAGAAGTAGGCACACCGTTCTTCCAGATTTTTGCAACATCTGCACCGTTATACTCATATCCACATACGTATACATCTGTACCCGATACAAAAACCGAATATGCTGACGCATCATTCGTTCCATTGGTTAATGAAGTGCCTACACCATTTTTCCACACTTTTGCAACGTCTGTTACTCCATTAAACTCGTAACCGGCTACATAAACATCTGCACCCGATACAAAAACCGAATATGCTGCTGCATCATTAGCTCCGTTTGTTAAAGAAGTAGCAACTCCATTCTTCCAGATCTTTGCTACATCCTTTGTTCCATTATTTTCAACCCCCGCCACATACACATCAGGCGTTGATGAAGAAGTTGTAAAACTAATATCGTTACCATAAGCAGTACCCACACTGTTTGTTGCATAAGCACGTACATGGTATAAAGTTGAGGCAGTAAGGCCGGTTATTGTACTGGTAAATGTACCAATGCCGGTGCCATCGTTTGTTTTGGTTGGTAATGCAATAGTTGGGTTTGCAGTGGTACTCCAGCAAACACCACGTACTGTTACTGCTGCACCGCCATCGGTGCTTATGCTGCCGCCGCTTGCGGCAGTGGTATTAGTTATGGCAGTTACTGCTGTTGTGGTAATGGTTGGTATTGTTGTAGTTGCTGCGGTAGTAAAGACAGAATCGCCACCGTAAGATGTGCCCACACTGTTTGTTGCATAGGCACGTACATGATATAAGGTTGAAGCAGTTAAGCCGGTGATGGCACTTGCAAAAATTCCTGTGCCGGCACCATTAATTGTTTTGGTTGATAAAGCTGTTGTTGGGTTTACAGCGGTACTCCAGCAAACACCACGGGCTGTGATGGCTGCGCCGCCATCGGCAGTTACATTACCGCCGCCTGCAGCAGTTGCTGTAGTTACAGCCGTTATTGCTGTGGTTGTAACAGTGGGCAATGCAGTTGTAGATGTTGTAGTGGTAAAACTTATTTCATTACCATAACTGGTACCTACAATGTTGGTAGCATAAGCGGTACATAATAAGTAGTGTTTGGGGTAAGGCCGGTTATGGGGCTTGCAAATATGCCGGCACCGCTGCCGTCAACGGTGTGGTTTCCGGTTATAGCAGGATTGGTTGCAGTGCCCCAACAAACACCACGGGCAGATATTGATGGTCCTCTGCCAGCAGTAGCATTGCCACCGGCTAATGCAGTATTAGCAGTTACAGAAGTTGTTGGAACTGTAGTAACTGATGGTAAAAGTGGTTCAGGGTCGGGGGCATTTCTTTGGCAATTAAAAGAGATGAAAGCTAATAGCAGTATAGAGATAATGTGTTTCATTTACTACGGTTTTAAAGCAAATATAGGAAAATAATATATGGGACAATCACTGTTCAAGGCGTAGTTATTCGGTTAGGTGTTGAATAATGCAACACAGACAAAATTTGTTTATAACTACGCTTAGAAAAAAGCTCAATAAAGATTCACTGTACAAGAGTGCGACGCCAATGAAGCCCATTAAAGATAAAATGCCGGGACACAAAACAACAAACACAAAACCCTAAACGGATTTTACTTCCCCACACAAATCCTGCAACACCTTTTTCGCATCGCCAAACAACATACTTGTTTTGGGTTGAAAGAAGAGATCGTTTTCGATACCGGCGTAACCGGGTTTCATGCTTCGTTTATTAACGATGACCGTTTTTGCCTGTTCAACTTCTAAAATGGGCATACCGTATATGGGTGAGGCAGGGTCGCTTTTTGCTGCGGGGTTAACCACATCGTTGGCACCAAGGATGAGTACCACATCGCAGGTTTTAAATTCGTCGTTGGCGTCTTCCATCTCCAGCAGTTTTTCGTAGCTCACATCGGCTTCGGCGAGTAGTACATTCATGTGTCCGGGCATACGGCCAGCAACAGGGTGTATGGCGTATTTTACTTCCACACCTTTTTCTTCCAGTATTTTTTCAAGCTCATGACAAACATGCTGTGCCTGTGCCACCGCCAAACCATAGCCGGGTACTATCAATACTTTGTTGGCATAGCTCATTACCATGGCTGCATCGGCCAGGCTTATCTCTTTGTAATGGAGTTGGTCTGCACTGCCTGTCGCTGCAGCAGTTTTGTTGCCGCCAAAGGAACCAATTAATACATTTTGCAAAGAACGGTTCATGGCCTTGCACATGAGTATGGTTAGCAAAGTACCGGCTGCCCCAACCAATATACCGCCGGTGAGCATTACTTTATTATCGTATAAAAATCCGCCGCAGGCCGCAGCTACACCGGTAAATGAATTGAGTAAGGAAATTACAACGGGCATATCGGCACCACCAATGGGCATTACAAAGAACACACCATACACCAGTGCCAAACCCAAAATAACATACATTAATAAATGTTGTGTGGGATCATAAACCAGGTAAGCACCTGCAGCAAATGTGATGGCAAGTACCAGCAGGTTTAAAATATTCTGACCGGTAAAACTTACATCTTTTACTTTGCCATTTAATTTTCCCCAGGCAATCATGCTGCCGGCAAATGAAACGGAACCAATGATTAATCCCAACACAATAATTAAAACTGTTGGTTGCACATCGCCTGCGTTTACAACGCCTTCGGCAATTTCTTTGGAGAGATGATTAAACTCTACCACAGATATCAACGCCGCACATGCACCACCCATACCATTGAACATGCTCACCATTTCGGGCATGGCCGTCATCTTTACTTTTTTTGCAGCAAGGGTACCTACAATGCCACCAACCAATAAGCCACCAAATATCCAGGGATAGTTACCGAGATGCTCACCGGTTTCGGATGTATATAAAAAGATGGTTCCTAAAATGGCAATGGCCATACCAAATGCTGCCAGTAAATTTCCTTTACGTGCGCTGGCAGGGTTAGAAAGCATTTTAAGCCCGAGTATAAAAGTTACCGAAGCAATTAAGTAGCAGAGTGTAAGAATATTTAAACCCATGTTTTTATTTTTTTCACGCAAAGGCGGCAAAGAGGCAAAGGCGCAAAGTTTTATTGTATTTTAATTCGTGTAATTCGTGTCCTTTTAATTCGTGTAATTACTTTTTCTTCTTAAACATTTCCAGCATTCTATCCGTAACCACAAAACCACCCACCACATTTATAGTACCAAGCACCACGGCTAAAAAACCAAGTATTAATGCCAGGTAATTATCTGTCTCTGCCTTGCCCATAATAATGATGGCACCAATTACCACAACACCGTGTATTGCGTTGGCACCACTCATAAGCGGCGTGTGCAAAACGCTGGGTACACGGCCTATTACTTCAATACCAACAAAAATCATCAGGATGACGATGTAGATGATTTGTTGATTGGCTGAAATAAAGTTTAGAATATTTTCCATTTATTAATTATTTTTTTACAAACCTTATATTCGCTTCTAATTGTTCAACTATATTTTTTTTACGCCTTATTACATCGTTATCCGGAAAGCACTTTAACTGAACCTCATCCATGCTTGAAAAATAAATGGTTTTATACACATCCTGCAACTTAATATGAATTATATAACTTACACCATCAGTAACTCCACACAATGCACCATTTTTTATAAAGCCTTTTGCAGTTAAAATTGTCCCTTCACTATCATAGCTACTATATTTTGGTAAGCTAAAAATACCATTCTTAACTAAATCATAAAAAGCAGAATCAGCCTTAATATTTTCAATAGGTTTTCCAGCCTTTGCACTAAAATTTTTTTCCCAATCATTAAAAATCTTAGTTACCCGTCTGACATGAAAATTACTATCAAAATACAATAAAGTACAGGTTTCAACTGCCATCGCTGAAGGCCTCTCGTAAAGCCTTATTTCAATTAGATTTTTACTATCGGTCAAAATATTTAACTGCAAAGTACTATCCCTCCTTAAATCATATTCATCCAGTGTACTTAAAAATTCATTTTTTGCTAGCCCTACGACTTTGCCAACATATATTGAGTAATCTTTTACATTCTGTGAATAACAAAAGCCAGCTATCATCAAAAGTAATATCGAAAAACTCAGTTTCAAGATATTAATCCGTTTACTCTATCATTCGTGATCTCCCCACCATGCACCACACAGGTTCCTTTAACCAAATCATCTTCAAAATTTAAATTAAAAGCACCTTCTTTATTGATCATTAACTGCAAAAAGTTTAAAATATTTTTGCCGTACAATTTACTTGCATCACTGGGCATAGTTGATGGCAATGCTGAATTACCAACTATACTTACGCCATTATGAACAACGGTCTCGTCATTTTTTGTAAGCTCGGTATTACCGCCGGTTGCTGCTGCCAAATCAATTATTACCGAACCATTTTTCATGGCTTCCATCATTTCGGTTGTAATTAATACAGGCGCTTTTTTGCCGGGTATTTGTGCGGTGGTAATAATTATATCCGCCTTGGCTACGCTCTCGGCAATTTTAGCTTTTTGGCGAGCCATAAATTCTTCGCTTTGCTCTACCGCATAACCACCGGCTTTGCTTGCATCGGCGGCGCCTTCCACTTCAATAAACTTTCCGCCCAGGCTCATTACTTCTTCTTTTACTGCCGGGCGGGTATCAAACACTTCAACCACAGCGCCCAATCTTTTACCGGTTGCAATGGCTTGTAAACCTGCAACACCAGCACCCAGTATCAACATTTTGGCAGGCGGAATACTCCCTGCTGCCGTCATAAACATGGGGAAATATTTTGGGAATAAATTTGCAGCAAGCAACACCGCTTTGTAACCAGCAATGTTAGCCTGGCTGCTTAAAATATCCATGGTTTGTGCACGGGTGGTGCGTGGTAACATATCCATACTAAAAACGGTTAAACCCTTTGCAGCAAGTTCTTTCATTAACCCTGCGTTAAATAATGGCTGGTAAACACCCAGGATAATTTTAGATTTTAGATTTTCGATTTCGGATTGTGGTGGCGTATTTATGCTGAGAATAAAATCGCTGCTTTGTAGAACTTCGGCACGTGATTTTATGGTTGCGCCTGCTTCTGTATATTTTTCGTCATTTGCAAAGGCAGTAACGCCTGCATTGTTTTCTACACAAACATCTACATTCCATTTTTTTAGAATGATAACATGTTCAGGCAGCAATGAGACTCTGGTTTCGGGAGATGGTTCTTTTAAAACGCCAATTATCATAATGTAATTAATTGCGACTAAGATAGGTAAAAATCGTTTGCCGGAAAGATGGGAAGGCGGAAAAACTTTAAAACCTGATGGTAAAATGTTGTGCTGTCTTAAAAACGGGGTTGATAAAGACAATACCTATAAAAAAAAGATCAATGGTAAGTGTAACTCGCTCATTTTTTTTTATAACTGCCCAAGCTTCTTCCATTTCAGCACTCCAGTGTATATCATCAAAAATTAAGATTGAATTTGGCACAGCATGCTTTAATAGTTGTGCAAAATAATCAAGTGTAGGTTGTTTGCGATGATTACCATCTGCAAATGCAAAGTTTACGGTATTTAAGCTTGATAAAAGCGGAGATAGTGTTTTGGCAAAGTCGCCTTCTGTTAATTGTACATTATTCAATTGCAGGGCTTTAAAATTTTGTTTTGCTATGGCAGCTATTGCACCCGATCCTTCGCAGGTAAATACTTTGGATGCTGCATTTGCTGAAGCCAGGTAGGCCGTTGTAATACCAAAGGAGGTACCCAGTTCAACAATTTTTTCGGGCTTATAATATTGTACCATCCTGTACAAAAGCTGTGCATATTTTTTTGGCTTAAGCGATGATGCGGCAATGGCCGACACAACTCTTTTATTGGTTTTGATGACGGCAGAACCGGCGCCGAAATCTTCTATTTCAATAAGGGTAGAATCAGTCAACAGTTGCTTTCTTATTTTTTCTATTGATCGATAAGCAGGATAAGATTTTTTACCGTTGAGCACATGTTTTACAAAATCAAATACAAAGGGTGAATGAATGCCGTGGCCTTTGCCGTTGGAAGCGGTAAGGTAGTATTGCAGGTATTTTTTGGTAAGTTGAAACCGGTTGTACATCAAAATTTATAAGCATCACTCCGGTGTGCAATTTTAAGAATGGTAATTGTTATAATATTGTGGTTGACTGCATAAATAATGCGGTAATCGCCTTTTCTTATCCTGTAAAGTTTTTCTTTTGTAACTTCTAATTTTATACTTCCGGGTGGAAAAGGATTTGTTATGAGTGAGTCTATCGCCTTTTTTACTTTTTTAAACACGGTGTAATCAAGTTGTTCCAGTTCCTTTCTTGCAGAAGCGGTGTACTCAATTTGGTAAAACATTTTACTTCTTTTTTTTTGTTTTCATTTTGGCCTCTATAGCTGCGTAAACTTCCTCGGCCGGTGTACCTGGCTCATTCATCCTGCTTTCCGCTTCCAAAACATCAATCAAATCTTCTACAACATCGTAATGCTTATCAATATCAATAACCAATTGCTTGGCTTTACCTCTTTTATTGCGGATAACTTTTATACCTTTTAGCTTCTGCATTTTTTATTTTAAAGTTACAATTATTTTCTTTCCCAAACCTGAAATGAATAAGCATATTTATGCTTTTCATCCACTTCAAAATCTTTATTAGATGTTAGCAGCCATTTACTTTCATCAATTACCGGAAAAAATGTATCCGCATCAAAGCTGGCGTGCACACGGGTAATGTATATTTTATCAGCAATTTCAATGGCCTCTTTATAAATTTCTCCACCGCCAATTACAAAAAATTCTTTGCAATTTGTCTCGGCTGAGTTTTGCAAGGCATCCTGCAGATCTGTTGCTGAAATTGTTCCTTCAGCTTTCCAGTCTGCCTGCCTGGTAATAACAATATTAAAACGGCCGGGCAGTGGTTTGTTTACGGCTTCAAAAGTTTTGCGCCCCATGATAACCGGCATGCCCCAAGTGGTATTTTTAAAAAATTTTAAATCGTTTGGCAAATGCCAAAGCAACTGGTTGTCTTTACCAATGGCATTATTTTCTGCAGCAGCAACAACTAAAACTACAGCCCCCCTGCCCCCCAAGGGGGGGTCTACAGACTCTGAATTTTTATACATCTCACTCATTAATTATCTTTTACTTTTTTAAAGTATGCCCCAAAACCATCTTAATCCAAAATCCCCCCTTGGGGGGTGGGGGGGGCTTTTTATACCGCCACCGGTGCTTTTATGGCTGGATGCGATTCATAATTCAACAACTCAAAATCTTCAAACTTAAAATCAAAAATATCTTTTACTGCAGGATTGATCTTCATCTGCGGTAAAGGAAACGGTGTTCTGGTTAATTGCAGTTCTGCCTGCTCAAAATGATTTTTGTATAAATGCACATCGCCAAAAGAATGAACAAAATCGCCTGGGTCCATATCACAAACCTGTGCAATCATCATCGTTAACAAAGCATACGATGCTATATTAAAAGGTACACCCAAAAATACATCCGCCGAACGCTGGTATAATTGGCAAGACAACCTCCCCTTAATCCCCTTCAAAGGAGGGGAAACGTAAAACTGAAACAAACAATGGCAGGGCATCAGTTTCATCTTTGGCAAATCAGCCACATTCCATGCACTAATGATCATGCGGCGGCTATCGGGGTTAGTTTTTAAAGTATGTATCAGTTCTTTTACCTGGTCAACTTCCACGCCATCGGCACCAACCCAACTGCGCCATTGCTTGCCGTAAACAGGACCAAGGTCGCCGTTTTCATCTGCCCATTCATCCCATATTTTTACGTTGTGTTCTTTTAAATAATTGATATTGGTATCGCCCTGCAAAAACCAAAGCAGTTCGTAAATAATACTTTTAAGATGGCATTTTTTGGTTGTCACCAATGGAAAACCATCTGCCAGGTTAAAGCGCATCTGGTAGCCAAAAACACTCCGGGTGCCGGTGCCGGTGCGGTCGCTTTTATCGATACCTGTATCAATAATATGTTTTACTAAATCAAGATATTGTTGCATGGCTGCAAAGTAAGTTAAAAGTTGAAAGTTGAAAGTTGAAAGTTATTCAGAGACCTGTTTATAATAAGTAAAAATTCCCAATTTCAAAAGCCCAACTATCAACCATCAACTTTCAACTCTCAACTAACACGTATCTTTGCAGCGGAGAAAAAAAAATGAGCAAGAAAGGAAAAGTTTTGATGGCCATGAGCGGCGGTATCGACAGTACCGTGGCGGCTTTAATGCTTCACAAAGAAGGATATGAAGTGGTAGGCATTACCATGAAAACATGGGACTATGCGGCAAGCGTAGGTACCACCGGCAAAAAAGAAACTGGCTGCTGCAACCTGGATAGTTTTAACGATGCCCGCCAGGCAGCCGTGCAACACGGCTTTCCACATTTTATTTTAGACATACGGGAAGAGTTTGGCGACTTTGTAATTGAAAATTTTGTAGATGAATATATTGCCGGCCGCACACCCAATCCCTGTGTGATGTGCAATACCCATATTAAGTGGCGGGCGCTCATGAAAAGAGCCGATGCATTGGGCTGCGATTTTATTTCAACCGGACATTATGCACAGGTACACCAGCATACAAACGGCAGGTATTTTATACGTAAGGGTATTGATGATACCAAGGACCAAAGCTATGCCCTGTGGGGGTTACAGCAAGATTTGCTTAGCCGCACCATCCTGCCTTTAGGAACTTATCATAAGAAAGATATACGCCAGATGGCGCATGATTTTGGTTACCCCGAGCTGGCCAAAAAAAACGAGAGCTACGAAATTTGTTTTGTGCCCGATAACGATTA
>Ga0209181_10001006_pt1 | contig 50396 bp, 51 predicted proteins | sample MAT05_FD_187208 | JGI IMG/M metagenome (GOLD analysis project Ga0209181, IMG submission 187208) | Freshwater microbial communities from Lake Fryxell liftoff mats and glacier meltwater in Antarctica - MAT-05 (SPAdes) (version 2) | ecosystem: Environmental > Aquatic > Freshwater > Ice > Liftoff... | reverse complement strand
CAGTTGCGGTTGCAGGTCGTGGAATTCGTCGGGCAAACCAGGCTCCTCTGGGTCTTCGCTGGGCAAATCATACATGGTTGGCAACACCTCTCGCGGCGATCGAGGTGGGTCTTCCTGTTCTAGGGGTGTAAGACTTGGAGCGATCGGCGGACGCGTTGTCGGTACCATTGTCAATTTGGTGAAATAAATAAACTTCTTGTGATCTGTCAAGAAAATTTCGAGGGTTTTCCACTTCTCAAAATTCAACCCTAATCAGCCTCTCAGATCCTAGCTACCCATCAAACAATAACTAACGGTCTACTAGCTAAGAGTTTACTGTGCTTTCAGATACTAGCTCTAAACAATAGTTCGGACATTTTTGCGATAGCTAGCCCTCGTCCCCCAACCCCTTCTCCCAGAACGGGAGCAGGGGTTGGGGGATTGAAATCCCTCTCCCCTCTTGGGCTTGTCATTACCAACATTTTTGAAAAATCTTCGATTTTTCAAAAATGTGAATTCTAAACCTCTCAGAAGGCCCAAATTGTCGCCCGAACCGCCCCCTGCCCCCCAATTCTGGGGGGTTCTGAGATCGAAGTCCCCCAGAATTGGGGCCTTAAAGCCTTTCAGGCATACATGAAAAGGGGGCAAGTGCAAGGTCTAGAGCATTTGTCAGACATTCTCTAAGCTTTTTAAGAGATGTTGGTAATGACAAGCTTCTTGGGAGAGAGATTTAGGGTGAGGGTCTATACTGGCTGTACAACAGGGTTTCCAGCACCTCCACAAAAACCATCCTAAGGATTGCTCTAATAATCGTAGGGATTTTTCGGTTCAGGAATGGGTTGAAGCGACGTAGATTGGATCGTAAGCTGCCGTCTGCCTGCCAAGTTCTCCGTCTGCATATGCCCTTGGATCTCTAGCCAGCTATCGGGCTTGTATGCATCCCGGCTTTGCGCCAGCTTGACAGGCAAGCCCACAGGATAGACATCAGCAGCACAGCAGGTAATGATAAACCTGGAAATCAGAATATAGTTTTTCGGTAGCTCAGGCGCATGCACCACAAACCCCTGCACCTTCACCTTTTGGTCTGTGTAAGCATCTGGTTCTGGGTAAACATTGAGCGTGCGAATCCAATCAATCAGCGTCCGGTCTTCAGGACGGGTGGAAGCAGTAAAGGATTGGTGCTGAATACGTGTGCTGACAAGGCTATCGGTTATGCCCCGGTGGATGGCCGCTTGGCTAGCAAAGGCTCTTGGCTCCACGACCAGCCCGAGAACTGCGGTAACGAGAAGCAACATATTGCCCCAGCCGGGAGGAAATAGGGTCAGGTGTTGACTGCCTGGATCTAAGGGCACCGATCGCCGTCTAGCATTGAGCAAAACCAGGACTTTGATCGCCGCGATGACCAGCAATCCCACACCAGCTACGATCGTCAACCCCATGTAGTTGGGATGAATCAGCAAATACAACTTGCCCGTCATCCAATACTTGAGGAATAAAACGCCCCAAGATGAAATGGCTAAAACATCCAGCCAAGGTAGAAATGAAAATGACCGGGGAGACCGTTTGTCATCGCGCCTGCGACGGCGGGACGGGAGATTAGCTGACATGCAGATTAATAAACAAAGTGGATAAAAATGTAAGCTGGGCCGCTAGCAAGAAGAGGTAGACGATCGCCCGACCCTTAAAAATGGAGAGCAATAACCCAATGCCCTTGAGGTCAATCATCGGGCCAAACACCAGAAACGCTAGCAACGAGCCACTGGTAAAGGTCGCCGCGAACGACAAGGCAAAAAACGAGTCAACCGTTGAGCAAATGGAAACCACCGCCGCCAGCGTCATCATCGCCAGCACCGAAGTCACAGGGCCTTGGCCCAAGCTGAGAATCCAGTCACGGGGCACAAATACTTGCAGCACCGCCGCGATCGCACTGCCCAACACCAGCACCCCACCCAGTTCCCGCAATTCCTGAATCGTGTTTTCTAGTAGCAAATTCAAGCGATCGGGTAACGGTTTACTGGCGATCGTGTCCTCCAGCAAATCTGCCTGCAACTCAGAGGCATCCATCCGCAGAGGCCGACCAGACTGGCCCAACAGGAATGTTCCAGACTGAAGCAGCGGTGAGATGGGCTGCTCTGCCCCCTGACGAGACACCGGTTTGGCAGTTGGGATCACACAGGCAACCCCTGGTTGCAGAATGCTGCGTAAATCAGCTTGGGCACTAAACACCCAACCGATAATCGTAGCGATCGCCAAAGACAGCCCGAAGCGCAAAAACACAATCTCTGGCTGGTCACGGAAGGCGACCCACGTTGACCAAAGGACGATCGGATTCACCGTCGGAGCCGCCAGCAAAAATCCGATCGCCACTGGAGCAGGGGCACCCTGCATCAGCAACCGGCGGGCCACGGGCACATTACCGCACTCACACACCGGAAACAGAAACCCGATCAAACTACCGAGGAGCGCTCCCAGCAACGCATTCTTCGGCATCACCGCAATCAACTTGCGCTCATCCACAAAAAACAGTAGCAAGCCAGAAAATAGAACTCCCAGCAGCAAGAAGGGCACCGCTTCAACTAGCAAGCTGAGGAAAAGCGTAAATGCATTGTTGAACTGATTCACGATATCAGAAGTCCTAATGAACAATGGGCGCTACCGAAATACAGATGAGAAACTCATCTCCATGCTCTCGAAAGCTCACCTTCTCAATCACCTGCCTACTGACTAGCCCCCTTTTCCTAGCCTCCTAGTAGCCTGTCAATCATTAATTTACGGGTAGCTGAAAACCGGGAGGCTTAGTTGGAGTTAAATTTCGAGGGGTCAAAGACCTCAGAACTTTCTTGGCAGAACATTAGCAGTCCTCAATCATATGTGAGCGTGAGAGACTTGCTGATTCAAAGATTTCTTTCCACGGAATCTCTGAGCATAATCCAGATCAGATCACTATGGAGTCATTGATCACAGGTTATCCAGAGAGAGTGTTCATAGATAACGAACATTCGCCTCAGAAAATTCTAAAGTTTGTATCAAGATGTAGAAAGAACTGAGGATAAGAAGTGAATACTGATGAATACTACCAGTATTGTGATCGATCCAGGTAATTCTGCTAAAGCTGGCGATCGAAGTAAAACCAATTTAATTATAATAAAATTTAATTAATTTATGCCCTATACAATGTAACTACTTAGGTTGCAGAGTGTAAAGCGTCAATTCTGGGTCTTCGATCGGCACTTAAACCGGGATAGCTAGGTCAATTCAAGAAGTGTTATAAAACTTAAACCTGGCTCCGAAATCCCATCTATGCTTTTTGTAGAGCAGATATAGTGCATTGACTAAAAATTATGGCAGTTTCCTTGAAATCGTTTTCCTACCCTCAAGCTATGCCCCAACTTACGCGCGATGCACACCTGCATTTACCTGTAATCGGTTCCTCTCTACCTCAGCTCAAAACAGTTCAAATTAATTTTGCAGGTTTAGCAACTTTTGAACGGGTTGTAGATCAGTATACTTGCCTGGGCATAAGCTTCAAGGGGACTATTGCCCTCCACCCCTCCAATCCTGCTTTTACGATTTCTCCAGAGGCTTTAGTTCTGATGCCCATGGTGCAACGGGATGGCATTGTGCTTAACTTTTCTCAGCCAGAGCAGCACGTAGAACTTTGGATCATGGGCACTAGACCCGTCACCCTTGCTGGCTGGGATAGCCAAGGTAACCACCTGAGTCAGTCCAGTAGCCGCGATTGTCAGGTCACGGTGAGCGATCGAGACACCCTTACTCTGCCTCAGCAGCTACTCTCCCTCAAGAACCATAATATTGTCCAAGTTACCCTGCACTCCGTCGCACCCTTCGTCCTCAGTGAGTTAGTCTTGCTGAGAAGCTAGATTGGGCTGCTGACAGGCTCTACCAGGGCAATGTGATTCGAGGCTAGAGATGCCAAGAACCTAGCCTTCCTGAGAAGGCTAGGTTCTTGCTTGTTTCAACATCCTGCGACTCGGAAGTCTAATTTGTCCTCAATCTCCTTAGATGAGTGGTGGCAATCGCATGTGTTGTGGGACTGGGATAGCTTGGGGTTGGGGGAGAAATTCTTCGGTTGGTCGGGCTGTGGGGGGAGCGCTAATTTGCTCTGTCACAGTGCGATCGGCAGATAGGGAAAGGGCATCTTTGATGGCGGCAGGGCCGAGGCGAATTTGAATATAGGGCCCAGACCGAGCTAGGCGAATAATCAACCCATCAATGACCTGGACTTGAGTGATGCGTTTGCCCTCAAGGTAGGTGCCATTGGTGCCCAAGTTAACAACTTCCCACTTATTGTTAAGCCGACGAATTTCCACATGATGGCGGGAAACAACGGCACTGTAAAGGACGACTTGGTTATCCGTCGATCGCCCAATACGAACAAGTTGATCCCGCTCAAACGACCAACTTTGAACCGGAACATCTTTATTAAGAGGATGGAGTAGCGTAAGAGTAATCACATCGACGAGATAAGGTTTACGTCCAATAACACTAAACAGAAAACGCCCAAATTTTGCGCTCTTACTATCTTATGTTGCTTTGAATCAAATGGTTCTGACTTTATTCTCTTCTTATTAGGTTAGCCCCTTTTTGGTTGCCAAAAACTAGGGGTCTGAGCAGTTTGAATGAGTAGGTCAGAACGGGTAAGAGCGCGCTAGTACAGCTTGGTAGAAGTTTCTGGCCAGTTAGAGGGATAGTTTTGAGTTTTGAGTGCTGCTCAGTTATTTCTACTAGCCTGCGCTATTGATGATTTTTTGAGAGGGGTAGCAGCCCCAAAAAATTTTGCGGGAGTGACTACGCCAGTTGGAAGAGAAAGGTAACCCGATCGCCCTTCCCCAAAGCCACCCGATCGCCCGGTCGTAGCCGATGGCGGTTTCCCCTAAGGAGAGGAATATTGTTGATATAAGTGCCATTGGAACTGCCCACGTCTTCAATGTAATAAGCGTCTCCTTCTAGACGAATGTCAGCATGAATTCGGGATACCACTTCTGAGTCGGTAAATCCAGAAACATCGATATCTGGGGGAATGCGATCGTTGGGTTTGCCGATGTGAATGATGGATAGATTGGGCGACAGTTCGATCGGGGTGTTGCTGCGAATATGGAGGAGTTGAGCGGTTTGTTGCTGGAGTTGAGTTTTAGACTCCTCCGCACTGGGTAGATGGGGAACGTGAATGGGTTGCTTCACCGTTTCATGTTCGATCGCGTCGGGTTCGATCGCAGGTTCGGTGAACGGGGCCGATAGCGTGTTGTCATTCCCCATAGTGCCAGCCTCTAGGGAAACTTGAGGATCAGTGGCAACGGATGCAACTGCTAGGGCGGGTGAGGTGCCACTGGATGCGGTGCCGCTGGGTGGAGTCGGGGCAAGCTGAATGTGGGAGCCGCATTGACCGCAGAAATTAGCGTCAGTCTGGACGATCGCCCCACAGTTGGGGCAGCTGGTGGTTGCTGGCAAGGGGGTATAGCACGACTCACATTGACTCGCACCTTCAGGGTTTTGGTGGTTGCAATTAGGACAAACAATCATGGGAACTAAGGGAGGAAAGTGACACTATCTCTCTGAGGGAACGATTCCAGGTTCATGATAATAGCAAAGTCCGAATCACTCTCTTTTAAAAGAACCTATCGAGCCTAAATCCGTCCCCAAATCTCTCTATGACATGCGGAAATCCAGCCGATCGCTTATTTTGTAGCCGCCTTATCCCTTTTGATTTAACTCCAATCCTGCGGCTGCATCCAGTAGCCAATATAGCTCTCCCTGGGGCTGAATGAGTCTAGATGGATAGGACTCATTATCTGCGATCGGGGCAAAAACTTGGGTCAGGGCGGGGCGTTTACTGGCATCGGACACGATAAATACAACACAGGCAGCTTGATTAATGAGAGGCACTGTAAACGTGAGACGGGGTTGACCGTCTTTTTCACCTACTGTAATCAGCCGATCGCACACTTGCAATGCTTGGGTATGGGGAAACAGCGAGGCAGTGTGCCCATCGTCTCCTATTCCTAGCAACACTACGTCCAGAGTGGGAAATTCTCCGGGCTGGGTATGAAAGAACTCGCGTAAGTGCCCCTCATAGCGCTGGGCATCCGCTGCTGGATCTGCGCCATCAGTAGGCATGGGGTGAATATTGGCGGGAGGCATGGGGACGAGATCGAGCCAGGCTTGGCGGGCCATCCGAGCGTTGTTGTCAGCATGGTCGGCGGGGACGTATCGTTCGTCTCCCCAAAATACCTGCACCTTGTCCCACGGTAAGGATTGAGTCGCCAACTGCTCGTATAGGGGCTTGGGGGTGCTGCCCCCAGACAAGGCGATCGTGCAGTGTCCCCGTGCGTCCAGGGCTGCCTGGAGCTTTTCCATCACCAAGGTGAGCGATCGTTGAATCAGGGATTCCTTGTCAGGTAGGACTTCGACAATTTTAGGCATTGACGGGGGCGACTCCTTTGAGGGCTGCTTGAAGAGGGGGAACACCGTTGAATTGGGACGCGCGCAGTTGTCCACAGGCCGCATCTGCCGACAAGCCTCTGGTTTGGCGCACACTAGCAGCAATGTGCTGTTGCTTCAGCGCCGCCAGAAATGCCTGGATGCGCCGTCCATCGGGGCGTTGGTAATCTGCGTCGCTGATGGGATTGTAGGGAATCAAGTTGACATGGCTCTGAAAGCCCCGCAGATGTTGCGCCAGTTCTAGGGCATGGCTGGGGCGATCGTTTACGCCTGCCAACAAAACATATTCAAAGCTAATCCGCCGCCCCGTCGCCTGCACATACTCCCGACATTCAGCGAGCAGGGCTTCCAACGGATATTGGCGGGCACTGGGAACCAGGTGTTGCCGCACCTGCTGATTTGAAGCGTGGAGGCTCACAGCCAGGGTTGCCTGAAGTTGATAGTCTGCCAGGCGGCGAATCCGTCCTGGAATGCCGACGGTGGAAATGGTGATCATGCGTTGCCCAATGCCGACATCTTGGTTGAGCGATCGAACCGCCATCAACACATTGTCCGGGTTCAAAAGCGGTTCGCCCATGCCCATGAACACCACATGACTAACGCGCTGGCGAAAATCTTCCTGCACTGTTAAAACTTGGTCAATAATCTCGTGGGGTTCTAGGTTGCGAACGAAGCCGCCCTTTCCGGTGGCACAGAAGTCGCACGCCATGGGACAGCCAACTTGGGAGGACACGCAAACCGTCAGCCGCTTCTCACTGGGAATGCCCACTGTTTCAATGATTTGCCTATCTGTCAACCGCAACAAAAACTTGACGGTGCCATCGGGGGTGGCAACTCGGTGATGCAAGTCCGATCGCCCAACAGGGACTTCAGCAATCTCCGATCGCCATTGCTTGGGGAACACAGAGAGATCGCTGAGGGAACGCCCGCCCTGTTGATATAACCACTGATGCAATTGTTGCCCCCGGTAGGCGGGTTGTCCCTGCTGCTGCACCCACTCCACGAGTTCTGGCGCAGATTTGCCCAATAAAGGAATGATGGACTCTGGCGCATCTGGCGCAGTCTGCAAGGGTAGGGAGGGGGGAAGCATGATTACGGGAGGAGAACGAGTTACGCTTCCATCTTAAAGGAGACCACTGCAAAACAGCTTGAGGGAAGGGAATAGCAGGTGAAGATTATGGGCTTTGCCGCTTATCAATACTTCGGACAGTTTTTGTGGAGGTGCTGAAAACCCTGTTGTACAGCCAGTATCGACCCTCACCGTTCGGCTGAGCGCTCACGTCGAAGCCTAAATCCCTCTCCCAAGAGGCTTGTCATTACCAATATCTCTTAAAAGCTTAGAGAGTGTCTGACAGATGCTCTAGACCTTGCACTTGCTCCCTTTTCATGTATGCCTGAAAGGCTTTAAGGCCCCAATTCTGGGGGGTTCTGAGATCGAAGTCCCCCAGAATTGGGGGGCAGGGGGGCGGTTCGGGCGACAATTTGAACCTTCTCAGAGGTTTAGAATTTACATTTTTGAGAAATCTTCGATTTCTCAAAAATGTTGGTAATGACAAGCTCCCAAGAGGGGAGAGGGACTTCAATCCGGCTCCCCTTCTCCCTTTCTGGGAGAAGGGGTTGGGGGATGAGGGCTAGCTATTGCAAAAATGTCCGAACTATTGGCTTATGCATTTGATCATAATCCCTAGCGCTTTAATGCCAAGGTTAATCCATCGGCGATCGGCAGCAAGCTCAGAGTGATCCGATCGTCTGCCAATAACATTTGATTGAACGCCCGAATCACCAAGGTGGTTGCATCTTGGAACTCTGGGTCAGCGACACGTCCAGCTTGTAGAACATTGTCGATCGCAATTAATCCGCCGGGTCTGAGGAGTTGGAGGGTGCGATCGTAATAACCAGGGTAGTTTTCCTTATCAGCATCAATAAAGGCAAAGTCAAAGGTTCCTGCCTGTCCTGCGGCTAGAAGCTGGTCGAGAGTTTCCAGTCCAGGAGCCAAGCGCAAATCAATTTTGTCGGTTACACCCGCCTTTTCCCAGTAGCGCCGGGCCACTGCGGTGAATTCGGCATTGACATCGCAGGCAATTACTTTCCCATCGGGGGGAAGGGCTAGGGCAACACAGAGGGAACTGTATCCGGTAAATACGCCCAGTTCGAGGGTTTTCTTTGCCCCTAGTAACTGGACGAGCAGAGCCATAAATTGACCTTGCTCTGGGGAGATTTGCATGTTTGACCGGGGATGTTGGGCGGTTTCTGCCCGCAACTCCGCTAGCAGGTCTGACTCTCGCAGGGAAGCATCGATTAAATACTGGTAGAGGCGATCGTCTAAATTCAGCGTTTGCCTAGACATAGAAAAGTAGTAACAGAATTGCTACTCATTACCCTATCATTTCTCCATCACCCTATTCTTGCCAACCGTAATCCCTTACTCCTTGCCAGCGATAGAAAGGTAGAAACACGAGATTATCTCGTACCCATCCGAACCCCCTCACCCTAGCCCTCTCCCGAAGGAGAGGGAACAAAACCTGGATCGGCTCCCTCTCCCTCTGGGAGAGAGGTTGGGGGTGAGGGCTGAGATAATCTCAGGCGACCACCAGTAGAAAGTCCAATGATAGAAAGTGAAAATAGCATTATGAACATGGGTCACCCAGATTTAAGCCTAGATATCACCACACTGACCCAGCAGTACCAGGCAGGAACCCTAACCCCAGTCAATCTTGTAGAAACTCTCTATCAGCGCCTTGCTGCCCATGCTGAGAACCCGATTTGGATTACACTCCTGCCCCAGGAGGTCGTTCTAGAGGCGGCCCGTGCCCTCCAAAACCAAGGACGGGAAGGACTCCCTCTATTTGGTATTCCCTTCGCCGTCAAGGATAATATTGATGTAGCAGGATTGCCGACGACTGCCGCCTGTCCAGCATTTAGCTATGTTCCAGAGCGCCATGCCTCTGTGGTCGAGCAATTGCTCAATGCTGGGGCAATTTTGATCGGCAAAACCAACTTGGATCAGTTTGCGACGGGACTGGTGGGAACCCGATCGCCCTACGGAGTCTGTCAGAATGCCTTCAACTCCAATTACATCAGTGGTGGCTCCAGTTCTGGGTCGGCCGTTGCCGTTGCAGCCGGACTCGTCAGCTTTGCCTTGGGAACCGACACCGCAGGCTCCGGGAGGGTTCCGGCTGCATTCCAAAATATTGTGGGACTGAAACCCACGCGGGGAGTCATCAGTACAACAGGGGTGGTTCCTGCCTGTCGGTCTCTAGATTGTGTCTCGGTGTTTGCCCTAACGAGTGATGATGCTCAGCAGATACTGACCGTTGCCCAAGGTTTCGATCCCAATGAGAGCTATGCCCGCCGACCTCCCAAACCGTCTCTCCTATCTTCCCTCGCAGGAGTTGTACCCTTTCGGGTGGGGATTCTCGCCGCCACAGACCTCACCTTTTTTGGCGATCGGGACTACCAACAGTTATTCCATCAAAGTATCACTCGCTTGGAGGCGATCGGTGGTATTTCGGTGGAAATTGACTTTGCCCCCTTTCGAGATGCCGCCCAGTTGCTCTATTCCGGGCCATGGATTGTTGAGCGATACTGCGCTCTTCAGGACTTTTTTACTCATCATGCTGAGGAAATCCTGCCAGTAACCCGTGAGATTATTAGCAAAGCGTTAACTTACTCGGCGATCGATGTCTTTCAGGGATTCTATCAGCTAGAAGCCCTAAAGCAACGGGCAGCCCAGGTGTGGGAAAACATAGATGTATTAGTTTTACCGACTGCTGGCACGGTTTATACCATTGAAGATGTCCATACTAATCCCATAGAGCTAAATACCAACTTGGGCTATTACACCAACTTTGTCAATTTGCTAGATTTATCGGCGATCGCCCTCCCCGCTGGGTTTCGCCCCGATGAACTCCCCTTTGGCATCACCCTGATTGCCCCTGCCTTTCGCGATCGATATCTCTGCACTTTGGGAACCCTCTATCAGCGGGCCCTTGGTGGTAATCTAGGGGCAACTGGACTCCCCTATGCCCCCATTCCTGCTCAGTGAAACTTCCCGATAACTGTAAACAATACTTCGGACAGTTTTTGTGGAGGTACTGGAAACCCTGTTGTACAGCCAGTATAGACCCTCACCCTAAATCCCTCTCCCAAGAGGGGAGAGGGACTTCAATCCGGCTCCCCTGCTCCCGTTCTGGGAGAAGGGGTTGGGGGATGAGGGCTGGCGATCGCAAAATGTCCGAATTATTGTATAAACCCATGACTGTAAATCCATTGAGCGCTCACGTCGAAGCCTAAATCCCTCTCCCAAGAGGGGAGAGGGACTTCAATCCGGCTCCCCTTCTCCCAGAACGGGAGAAGGGGTTGGGGGATGAGGGCTGGCGATCGCAAAATGTCCGAATTATTGTATAAACCCATGACTGTAAATCATGACTGTAAATCCATGACTGTAAACATAGATACTGCCACACCTAATACTTTACCTGAATCGATTAAACTCGCGGTTGTCGGTGCCCACCTGACAGGACAACCGCTCAACCACCAGCTAACCAGTCGCGGGGCAACGCTCGTCGCTGCAACTCATACGGCTCCCATCTACAAGTTATATGCCTTGGCGGGAATAACTCCTCCGAAGCCAGGGTTAATCCGGCTGGGGGGCAATGAAACGGGATATAGAATTGAAGTGGAGGTGTGGAATATACCTCTGACACACCTGGGTTCCTTTATGGCAGAGATTCCTCCGCCTTTGGGGATTGGCACCTTGCTATTGGATACGGGTGAGTTGGTGAAAGGCTTTATCTGTGAGGGGTATGCGATCGGGGATGCCCTGGATATTTCCAATTATGGTGGGTGGCGAGCCTATCTCCAAGCATGACCTGTTATGCTTTAGGGAGATGAGATTTAATCAGTCGCTCACCTCAAACTGCTAGATCCTTGAGAGCAAGTAAGAGCAAGACAATGCAAACGACAGAGCCAGGGATAAACACACAACTGACTGACTCCCCCCTGCGTCTTTGGACAGTTGCAGACTATTACCGCATGGCTGAGACCGGTATCTTGAGTGCTGACGATCGGGTGGAATTAGTAGCAGGGCAGATTATCAGAAAAATGAGTCCCCAAGGAATTCCCCATGCCCTAGCGATTACATTGAGCCGCAGAGTGATTGACGATCGCTTAAACCACCAAGTTTTAGTGCGAGTGCAACTGCCGATTCGACTCAGCAATTACTCAGAACCAGAGCCAGATATCTCAGTTGTGATGCCAGATGAGCTACGCTACGTCGATCATCATCCCTCGCCTTCCGAGGTCTATTGGCTGATTGAAATTGCTGATATCACCCTCAAAATTGATTGTGGTTTGAAGGCTCAAGACTCTGCCCAGTCTGCCATTGCGGACTACTGGGTGTTAAACCTGAAGCAGCGCCAACTCCACATCTTTCGGGAACCCAATTCTGAGGGATATCAGAGTATTGTCGTGCTTGCTGCTGATGCCACAATCTCGCCTCTCCAATTCCCTGCGCTCAGCATTCAAGTACAAGAACTGTTACCACCCGTCTAAGAGGATGTTTTAAAGGTGCTGAGATTTCTGAGAAAGATGTTACCCCTGTAGGGGCGAAGCATCCGGCAGACAGAGCCTTGAATTGACCACAAGGTCATTGCCCGGATGCTAAGTGCAAAGCACACGCTCCGCGAACGCCCTTCCGGTGCCCAGTATCACCTTTTCTAGCAATCTCCTAAGATCCCAATTTTAGGATCAAAGTCCCCCAGAATTGGGGGGTATGGGGGCGGTTCGGGCGACAATCTATACCTTTTCAAACAACCTCTAACGCAACCGATCGATGAGTTGTTCTAAATCTATATAGAAGCGCATCAATCGTTCAAATCCGATCGCTACAGACCTTTCAACTACAGGTCAATGAAACACATGGGTTGCAGCGGAACTTGCAGAATAAATGTGATCTGACGATCGGCGATCTCCACCTGAATAGTTCCTGCCAACCGTTTTACCAGTTTCTTCACCAGCGCCAGCCCTAAACCTGTTCCCCTGTACTTCCAAGGATCATCATTAGGAATGCGGTAGAACTTGTCAAAAATCCGGTCACGTTCTGCTTCAGGAATCTGGACTCCTGTGCTGGTAACATAGACCACCAAGTCATAGACCATTTCCTTGAATTGAGTATCACTATTTTGAGTTACCTGCACCTGCACTCTAATCGTCTCGCCTGCGGGAGTATACTTACAGGCATTGTCCAACAGTTCCATCAAAACTCGTTGCAGACTAAGTAGGTCAGTGGTCAGGGCAGGTAATGTATCAGGGATATCGATCTGCAACTCCTGCTGCTGTGCCTGCGATCGTTCTTCAAACGACTCCAAGATTTGCAGTATCCAATTACGCATTTCCACTGTAACGACACTCAGAGGTTCTGTTTCAGCCTCTAAGCGAGTGATATCCAACAGATCATTAATAAGGTTGATTTCCTGGCGGCACTCATCTTTCAGGATTTGCAAATACTGCCCCACCTTCTCTGAGGATGAGGTTAATTGATTCAGGGAACGGGGCTGACTGGAATCGTTTCCCTCAAACGTAGCTTCCAACTTGGTTCTGTCCTCTTGCCTCAACAAAGCCTCTTCTAGCAATTGAGTGGCCATTTTAATATTGGAGATGGGTGTGCGTAGTTCGTGGGAAATGGTACTGAGGAAATCATCTTTAAGGTAATTTAGCCGTTCCAGCGCTTCAACTTGCTTTTGGGCAGCTTGATAAAGCTGAGATTGGCGGAGGGCGATCGAACACTGGTTAGCAACTTGTTCCACCAATCGAATTTCCAGATCACTGAAGCAGAACTGATGGGGTCTATATAGCCATATATCACCAAATACCCCTGTTTCATTGATCAGGGGACAGCTTAAAACAGCGTAGTTCTGAATGATGCGGCGGAAATTAGCCGGCTGGGTAACGGGACAAAACTGTACATGCTGTCCCTGCATCATTTGGACAAGAATATCAGGAATCTCATCTAGCCTTGCCACCGAACCTTTAATTGGGGTAATAGTAGAGTATGTATACTCATAGCAAATTGTCCCGGTTCTCTGCTCCAAGTCATACAGCGCCACATCGCAACAGTCCACCTCCAGCCCAACTGCCAACTCCTGCACCACAGCCTGAAGAATCTGGCTCTCATCAATGCTATCCCGCACCTTATCTGTAATGCGTTTCAGCAATGCTTCAAAGCTCAACGATCGCTGCAACTGCCAGGTTCTCTCCTGCACCTGCGTTTCCAAACTGGTATTCAGGTGCTGCACCTGCTGATAGAGTTCTGATTGTTGAATCGCGATCGACAACTGATCAGCGACCCTGCGACCGAGTTGGATTTCCGATGCTTGCCAATTATAGGGGCGCTGCCGCTTTAACAGCGTGAGGCTTCCCCAACATCGGGTATTGATCTGGAGTGGAATCAGGAGAGATGCGCCAGGGAAGGCAATCGCTGCGTCAGAGATGACATGATGTCCATGGGTACAGTTATCAACTTGCACCACCTGGAATCGCTTCAATTGTGCGGCAATATCGTTATCGCGATCGGGAATTGTTCCTCCTAAGCGACTGGGAATATCCGCCACCTGACAATACTCCGCCACACATAACCAGCCCTGTTCCTCCGGGAGATACTGCACAATATTCACCCGATCGACATCCAACAAGGTGCTAACTTCGGCGGCAGTCGTCGAGAAAATAGTCGATAAATCCAATGAATGGCGAATGGCTTGTACCACTTGGTTAAGCGCTTGCTCTACCTGGGACTGCGATCGGAGCAACTGCTCAAGCTGCTTGCGCTCCGTGATATCCAACGTCGTCCCAAGGACTTTCACAACGGGTCTTGTGCCATCGGGCCCCGGCTCACCAAAGACTGCCTCGGCTCGACATTCAACATAGCGCATTGAGCCATCCGGTCTGAGAATGCGAACGTCCATTTCATAGGGAATTCCCTGAGTCATGACCTGCTTGACCGTCTCGTGCCACATGGCTCTATCTGCCGCATAAATTGATTGGCGCAATTCCGCGTAAGTCGGCTCTGGCAACGCTGGGTCAAACCCATAAATCTGAAATTGTTCATCCGACCCGGTGAACGCTTGTGTCTCAACATCCAGCTCCCAACTGCCCACATGGGACACCCGCTGGGCAGCAGACAAATTTGCCTCACTGCGCTGGAGAGACTGTTGCTGCCGTTCTTGCTCTGTGACATCCCGCGCCACAGTCAGGAAACAAGGCGGCTCCTCTCCTTCAATGATTTCCGCAGACAGAATCACCGATCGCACTTCCCCCGACTTTGGGCAACAATCCACCTTGAGATTACAAACCCGGCCTTCAGTCTGCAACAGCGTGCGAAGTTTCCCGCGATCTGCCAAATTACTCCAAATATTTAGCTCTAGGGCAGTGCGGCCAATGACTTCCTCACGGGAGTAGCCCGAAAGCCTGAGGAAGCTATCATTCACCTCCAGGAAGCGTCCCTCCGCCATGGTCGCAACCACGATCGCATCGGGGCTAGCCCGGAAAACTTTCGCCAGCCGTTCTTCAGATTTTCTGAGTGCTTGCCTCGCTTGCCACGCCTGGATTAGCTGCTGGGCAATCCAGATTAAAGACCCAATGATCAGCGTCATGGCTCCCAGCAAAGTAGCTACGATACCCACATACTCCTCAGCAATGAAGAGTAAGGCAAGGGCAAAGACAACCGAAAATGTTAGTAAGCAACTTTTGCTAAGGGTGTGGGCGATCGAGTGGCTTAAAGATTTAGCAATCATAGTAGTAGTATCCCCAACTCTGAAGTGAGTCACGGGAAAGATGCTAATGAACCCCTCGTACCTGATTCAGATCCCGCTCCCTAACGCTGTCTCAAGCTATAATCCATTCTAAATAGATTTTTTCGTATTTAGAGAGATTACAACTTACATCAATTTCTCCGCATCACTTCAGGAAAGTCTTCTAGGAATTGTTTATTGAAGCACGTTATTACCCAGAGAGATCGTGAGAAAAGTGGGTAATTTTCACAGGTATAAACCAATTAAATAGTCAAAGATATTTTTTTGCTAAGATTCGATCAGAGTTGATAGACGATCGTCCGATCTCCAAGGAGATTTCTGAGAAAGATGTTACCCCTGTAGGAGCGAAGCATCCGGCAGACAAGTCCTTGAATCAACCAGAAAGTCATTGCCCGGATGCTAAGTGCAAAGCACACGCTACGCGAACGTCCTTCCAGTGCCTGGTATAACCTTTTCTGGAAATCTCCTAAGCTTTAGGGAGATTTCAGGCTTGCTCCAGTAGAGCTTTTTCGCGGGTCTGTTTTGGGTAGGACGGGAACGGGATCACTTCAGCCTCAGGTGTCCTTAAACTCCGCCAAATTTTGTAGTGAGAGCCACAGGTAGTAATCACAACCGTGGCTCCGGCTTCAGCAAGGGTGCAGGCGATCGTATAGGCCTGTTGGCGCTGGGAGCGATCGGCACTCTGGCAATACTGAAAGAGTTCTTTGCCGCACCTCATGCCCTGTTGAACCTCTCCATCTGCCCAGAATTTAAAAAACGACACCATCTTGTCGCTGATCAGTAGAGGTGTACCCATAATTTTTTTTAGAAGGGACTATTATGGCGATCGAACCACATACCTTGATCAAATCGAAACTCAAACCTATTAAGACCGAGTTAAATGATGAAGAATGATTAATCTAACTTCCTTAATAATAACTTGGAGTCCTGCAAAAGACATGAATCTATCATGAATCTATTGCTACAAATGGGCTGAATGAAGTAAGTAAATTTACGCCTCAAAAACCGCCAAAGGTGGGAAAAGTAGGGATAAGACCCGCAGTCCGCAGCACAGGGAAGGTTCATGCATATAGTAGAGAATGCAGTTTTTCTATCCCCAAGACTCACCTGCTGTGCGTTACTCTAATCCCCCATGACAGCCGATGAAGCACTGAAAGTCGTCAATACAATCCTGGAGCCAAAACGTCTCAACTATATCCAGGAGGTAGTATTTCTGCAAGCATGGGCTGGAAAGATTTATCGTGAAATTGCCATAGAAGCCGGGTATGACGTTGACTACATCAAGGAAGTGGGGGCGCAATTGTGGAATGCGTTCTCTGAAATATTGGGAGAGCGGGTCACGAAAAAGAATGTGAAGCTAGTTTTGGCAAATTATGCGTCCAAGACTCATTCCAGAACCACGAACCAGCCCCTGTTGTTGCCTACGGCTGATCCCCTCAGATTTCCAACCGGGTCAATTCCCCTCAGATCCAACCTGTATATCGATCGTCCCCCTCTAGAGGAGCAAGCCTATGCGGAAATCAGCCGACCAGGGAGCCTGATCCGCATTGAAGCCCCGCGACAAATGGGCAAAACCTCCCTCACCTATCGGATTCTGTCCCATGGAAGCGAGATTGGGCTAATCCCCATTCGGTTAAGTCTCCAACGAGCCGATCGCTCCACCCTTGCCAATTTGAATCGATTTTTGCGCTGGTTTTGCCTCAATGTCAGCCAACAATTAAGCCTGCAACCCAGGCTCGATGACTATTGGAATGACGAAGTGGGTCATAAGGTGAGTTGTACCCTCTACTTTCAGGATTATGTGCTGAGGCAATTTGACACCCCGATCGTGCTGGCACTGGATGAAGTCAATCGCATCTTTGATTCCCCCAACCTAGCCCACGACTTTCTCTCCTTGTTGCGAAGCTGGCATGAAGAAGCCGCAGAATCAGGAATCTGGCAAAAACTGCGCTTGGTGGTGGTTCACCGCACTGAAGTTCACATTCCCTTGCAAGAAAACCAGTCGCCCTTCAATGTGGGGCTACTGCTGCATCCGCCAGAATTCACCCTGGAACAAACGGCAGACTTAGCCCAACGGCATTCGCTCAAGGATGCCGGGATCGCACAGTTAGCCCTAGAGTCCTTGCACACGTTGGTCGGAGGACATCCTTACCTGGTGCAGTTGTCGTTCTACTGGTTGCAGCGGCGGTTGGTCTCGCTAAACCAGTTACTAGCGGAAGCTCCAACCCAGTCTGGGATCTACAGCGATTTTTTACACCGCTATGGGAGGCTGTTGCAGCACTATCCAGAGTTGGGGGTGGCCTTTAGGCAGGTTGTGCGATCGGCAGATGGGGTGGAATTGGAGGCAACGATCGCCCACCGCCTCAAAGGTATGGGGTTAGTGAAGTTAAATGGCAACCGGGCAATCCCTAGATGTGAGATCTATCGGTTGTACTTTGGCTCTCAACCTGAGGAAGCGATCGTGGAAGCTGAGTAGTGCAGCTTTTTTAAGTTTTGAGTTTTGAGTTTTGAGTGCTGCTCACTTACTGCTGCCAGCCTGGGGTAGTTCCGATCGGGTGTCTATAACTAATGGTTTTTTTTCGACAAAAGACCCATTGATAGATAGATTTTGCAGGCAGCTTGAGTCCATCTAGGGATGGATGGAAACGTACTGTCAATTGCTTAAATTAAATGTAACTGAAGACACCAAACATGGAATTTGGACTATATTTGAATTGGGGAATTTAGAGGGCGAGTGCGAGGTCTTCAGCCTTTTTCAAATAGGTTTTTGGATTCTCAAGTTTTAGAAATAACGTAAACGAGAAATAGCGTCATACCCCTAATATTCATGCAAGCTACTACCTTAATTAATTTGACACCTGATGTTTTAGAACGTTCAGTAGTGAATTCTTCCTCTTTTTTGAGCTATGAGCAAGCAGAACAACAGTTTACACGACTGATTGAACTGGATCATCTAGACCAGGAAATTAGGAGTCGTCCAACTGTAGTTCAATTCTTTGAATCGACTCTAACCGATGCTCTAGACGCAGCTTATGGTGACAATAGGGATGATAAAGCGCACTTATTTTTGCAGCGGATTCTCTATCGCATTAATCGGCTGAAGTTTTTTTGGTATGACGATCTACGAAATTATACGAACGAACGATCGCCCTATCTGCAACAGGTGCGCGACCAGATTGAAACCGCTTGGCAACAATGGGAATTAGCTCAAATTGATTTGACTAAATTACAAGGAGTTGATGTTAAGCAAGCGCTGATCGATCGCGTTGCGGCTGACCTCAATCCTTCGCTTTCAGAAGGCAGTCGATTCATGCGAGAACGGATGACCGTTGCCGGATATAAACACTTGTTGTCGATCGCATCCTTGGACGGATTGGTGGAAGCCAGCCGCCTTTCGCGGATTTTGGGAGGCGCAAGTAATGAAGTTCATTGCATGTTGACTCGCGTCTTAATTGAGGAGTATGGTGGCGGTCGATCGCATCGTAAACATTCCACTTTCTTTGCTCAAATGATGGCTGATTTGGGATTGTCTACAGAGCCAGAAGCCTATTTTGATTTGGTGCCTTGGGAAGTCTTGGCATCCATTAATCACAATTTTTTATTGACTGAATGTAAGCGTCATTTTCTCCGCTATTGCGGCGGGTTAACCTACTTTGAAGTGGCTGGCCCAGGCATGTATCGCGATTACTTGAACGCGGCTCAACGCTTGGGACTTTCAACCGCAGCGATGGGCTACTGGGAACTACACATCAAAGAAGATGAGCGGCATGGACAGTGGATGCTAGATGACGTGGCGTTGCCCTTAGTCGAGCGTTACCCAGAGGATGCATGGGAGTTGCTTTTGGGCTACGACCAGGAGAAGTGGCTGGGCGATCGGGCAGGTTTGGCGGTGGTGCGATCGATTCAAAATGTAGAGCGATCGATGGGCTAATGCAGCTTGGCAGAAGTTTATGGCCTGTTAGGTAGATTGTTTTGAGTTTTGAGTTTTGAGTTTTGAGTGCTGCTCACTTACTGCTGCCAGCCTGCACCAGTCGATCGTAGTCATCAATAATTCGACATTAGAAATCCCCATAGTAGAGCGATGGCTGCTAACAAGTTTTGCTGCGTTTATCAACGTCTCTTTTAGTCAAGTTCACTGCAATTTAGTAAACATTGAGGTTCGTACATTGAAAGAAATACTATTAGAAGCAGAGCCGATCGCTTTCCACCCATCTGCGGCACCCTTGACCGAATCAAAGCGGCTGGATCTAGAACGCTCCACCCAGTTCTACTCACCCGATGAAGTCTTCTTTTGCCCTGAAGAATCTCACTTTTACTCCCGTTGTTTGGAGCTATTTGTTTTCGATCGGTGTGCAAATCCCGCATCCATTGTTGAGTTTGGCACAGGTGACGGTAGCCCTGTTATCAACTCCCTACGGAGAACCAATTTTACTGGAACTGTGCATGGCTATGAGGTGAATCGTTCAGCCTGTGATGTGGCTTGTCTTCGGATTGAGCAAAAGGGGTTGCAGCAACATTATGTGATCCACAATCAATCCTTGTTTGATGGAGTGAGATTTCAAGCCGACTATCTGATTGCAAACCCGCCCTACTTGCCCGCACCTGATTCTGATATTTGTATGCCCCTGTTGCATGGCGGGACGGATGGTGCCACGCTTACAAAACGATTGCTAACCTTGAACTACGATCGTGTCATGCTGATGGTTTCCAGCTATTCCAATCCTGTGGAAACGATCGAATTTGCCCTAGCTCACGACTATGTTGTTGCCGATTTCATGGTGCTTCCCTTGAAGTTTGGTTACTACAGTTCCGAACCCAAAGTCAGAAATTGCATTCTAGATTTACAACACCAGCAAAAAGCGTTCTTTTCTGAAAATATCTACTTTTTGGCAGGCATTCTTTTCCAATCAAAATCTCTAGGCAACATCGATCTTTCCCCTGAACTACTCAAGGTAATGACCGCGTTGTAAGTGCCCAATATTTACATCAGCCTAGAAGTTTGTAGGGGCGAAGCATTCGGTAATAATTCTCTGAATTTACCAAGGATTATCTACCGAATGCTTCGCCCTTTATCTATGGGGTGACAGGTTAGGAGATTGCTAGAAAAGTTTATACCAGGCACCGGAAGGGCGTTCGCGGAGGGGAGCATCTCACTTTTGCAACCCTCACCCTAAATCCCTCTCCCCACCTGGGAGCTTGTCATTACCAACATCTCTTAAAAAGCTTGGAGAATGTCTGATAAATGTCCTAGACCTTGCACTCGCCCCCTAGATCCCCCAATTCTGGGGGACTTCGATCTCAGAACCCCCCAGAATTGGGGCAGGGCTGATTCATTGGAAAAGTAATAACCTTGAAAAGCCTACTATCTCGTTTGGTTTAGATTAGGCATAACGCGAAGTAGAACGAAAGAATGAGGCTTTCGAGCTTTTTCGTTTTTCAATGAATCGCCCCTGCCAGAATTGGGGGCAGGGGGGCGGTTCGGGCGACAATTTGGGCCTTCTGAGAGGTTTAGAATTCACATTTTTGAAAAATCTTCGATTTTTCAAAAATGTTGGTAATGACAAGACCTGGGAGAGGGACTTGGATCTTGCTCCCCTTCTCCCAAAAGGGGAGAAGGGGCTGGGGGATGAGGGGGTTTTGGCATATCCTCCACAAAACTGAGATGCTCCCTTCGCGTAGCGTGTGCTTTGCACGTAATTGCTCAACCTAGGAAAAGTGAGGGTTTCAGCTATTTTGCTACCGTATGAAATAGCTTGAAAGACCAATTTTCGTGCTTTTTCTCGTCAAAAGCGATCAAAAGTAGTAGATAAAAGGTCTGCGACCCCTGATTCTTCTAGGTTGAGCAATTACCTTTGCACTTAGCATCTGGGCAATGACCTTCTAGTCGATTCAAGGCTCTGTCTGCCGGATGCTTCGCCCCTACAGTAATATCTTCCTTTCCTGGAAATCACCTAAATCTATCGAGGAGCAGCGAATCTCACTCAGCCTCACCACCCACAACGATATTCTGAATGCGGAGACTAGGCCCGCCACAGCCCACAGCCAGCCCCCCTTGTCCGCCCTTGCCGCAGCCCCCCGACTCATCCCAGTAGAAGTCGTCTCCCAACGCTTCGATATCCGCCAAGGTTGTGAAGACATTGCCCGAAAGGGTCACATCTCGCACGGGTTCCGCAATTTCCCCATTGCGAATCATCCAAGCTTCGCCAGCCGTAAACGTGAACATTTCGCCATTCGTCATGCCACCCAGCCAGTTCCGGGCGTAAACGCCTTCCTGAATGTCGGTGAACAAATCGGGCACAGGCGTGGTGCCGCGATCGATCCAGGTGTTGGTCATGCGGACGATCGGCGGGTAGTGATAGCTGAGGCACCGCGCATTGCCCGTAGGCGATTCGCCCAATTTGCCAGCAGTTTCCCGTGAGTGTAGCCGTCCCACCAGCACACCATCTTGAATCAACTGGGTTGTCGTGGCTGGGGTGCCCTCGTCATCGTATAGATAGCTGCCCCGGTGTCCAGGGGGAGTCGCCCCATCAAAAATTTGCAGTTCCTTGGGGCCGAAGCGCCGTCCCAGAGTCATCACTTCCAGGATGTCTGGATTTTCGTAGGCCATATCTGCTTCGGAGAGGTGTCCGAAGGCTTCATGCACAAATAAACCAGACAAAATGGGGTCAATGACCACTGTGTAGGTGCCGCCCCGCACAGGTTGCAGCGCCAAGGCATTGACGGCCCGCTGAGCCGCACTTTGTACTTGCTCATCCAGCCCCATCAAATCTTCGTAGGCTTTGCGAGAGCCAGTCGTTTCTCGCCCTGTTTGCACCGTTTCGCCGTTACGGGCAGTGGCAGCAAACCGCATTTCCATGTCAACCCACGCTTGCTCTAGCAGGGTGCCTTCAGAGGTGCAGAGGAGAACCCGTTGGGCACTATCGCCGTAACGCACAGAGACTGTGGCAATTTGGGGAGAAGCAGCGCGCAGAATTTCTCCGTAGTAATCACACAATTGCTTTTTCTGCGCCAGGGGAATGCTGCGGGGATCGGTGCCGGTGAGGGGCAGAATGCAGCTATCTTGCACCGGAGCAACGGGAGCCAGGATAGTTTCCTCGGTGCCAACTATGCGAGCCGCAACGATCGCCTCTTCTACCCGTTGGGCCAATCCTGACAAGCGATTGAAACTGGCGAATCCCCATCCGCCCTTGTAACACGCCCGCACCTGACCGCCGATCGCCATATCCTCACTCAAGGTCTCTATCTGTTCACCTCGCAGCAAAATATTGGTGCCCTGAGCCTCTTCTAACCGAATGGCTAGGTAGTCCACTTGGGAACGGTAGCGCGTGATTAAATCTGAGAGCAGACTTTTGGCATCAGTGAAGGACGTAGGCATAAAATAACGGCGTGACAACTCTCTTCATTCTCCTGTATGGAGGAGGAATCGGGAAGGGGGGGGAAGGGTGGATGGGTGAAAGGGTGGATGGGTGAAGGAAAAAGGGGGAAGGGGGAAGGGGGAAGGAAAAAGGGTGGATGGGGGAAGGGTGAAGGTGGATGGGTGAAGGTGGATGGGTGGGAGGAATGACTAATGAGTTATGCCTACCTATTGTTTGCTCAAACTCAGTCTCGTAGAATGCCGCATTGCCATGAGGAATGACTAATGAGTTATGCCTACCTATTGTTTGAGCGTAACTACTCAGCCTACCCTCACCCTAAATCCCTCTCCCTAGGGAGAGGGACTTCAATCCGGCTCCCCTTCTCCCAGTGGGAGAAGGGGCTGGGAGATGAGGGCGGCTCGACATTGAGTTAGCAGCCTGAGTAGTTACGTTTGAGCTATACCAGTAGAGGGAAAGAGCGTTTCTCAGTATGCTTAGGTCATTTTTAAGGAGCAAGATTGTGCCAACTTATACGGGAATTTCTAGTGAGGCGTTTAGGCATCCCCTCGATCGGCAGGCAGAGCAGGCGCTGCGTAGTGTACCAGGATTTGACCTGCTTGCTCGTAAGTTCGTGGAGTTTGTTTCTGAGCGTCCGCAATTTGTCTATCAAATGGGCAATAGCATTCAGGTTGGCCCCCGGCAGTATGGGTCTGTTTACCAACTGTTTCGGGAGTGTGTGCGGGACTTGGATATGTTCCCAGAACCTACGTTATTCATTAGCCAAGACCCCTATGTCAATGCCTACGCTTTGGGTGAAGAAAGTCCCTTAATTGTCTTGAACTCCGGGATGTTGGATTTGCTGAATGAGGCAGAACTCCGCACGGTGATCGCCCACGAGCTAGGTCATATCAAATGCACCCACACAACCTTGACCCAAATGGGAATTTGGGCGACGTTTGCGATCAATATTATTGGTCAGGCAACCTTTGGGTTGGGGAGCCTCTTGTCGGGTGGGTTGCAGTTGGCGTTTTATGAGTGGCGACGCAAGGCTGAGCTTTCCGCAGATCGGGCGGCGTTGCTACTGATGGATGATTTGAACCCGGTGATGTATTCGATGATGAAGCTCTCTGGGGGGAGTGTGCAACATATCAACGAAACCAGTTTGGAGGAGTTTATCCGCCAATCCGATCGCTACCAGGAATTGAATCAGGACGGGCTGAACCAGATGTATCGATTTTTCCTATACAACATTCGGGCACAGCCGCTGAGCCACCCCTTTACGGTGGAACGCTTACACCACATTCGCGAGTGGGAAAAGTCTGAGGAGTATGGGCAAATTCGTAGGGGAAATTATCAGCGCGCAAATGCAACGGGGTCAGTGAATGTGTCTTCAGAGTCCTCTCCACCCCCGCGATCGGGAGAGGCAGATGACCTGCGCCGGCAAATTGAGGATATGCAACGGGAGATCGATCGCATTCGCCGAGAGGACGATCGAGAACGTATGGATTGACGCTAAATCACCATTAAGTAGAGGCGGGTCAATTTGTATGTTGCGACCTTTGTTGCTAGACTCGCCCCTACAGAGGTTTTGCTACAGGTAACCGTCGATATAGCGTTTCCTATCCTGTTGGAGTACGGACAAAAATTAATCTAGGGGAATCAAATGGCAACCAACACTTCTTTAGAGGAACGGCTTGCAGTAGTAGAAGCAGCGATCGTTGAGTTACAGAAGTACGTTGCGGTTCCTCAGCCGACGAACTGGCTGCGACAAATCACAGGGGCTTTCAAGGATGAACCTGCCTTTGAGGAAGTACTTGCCTATGGACGAGCAATTCGCCAGGGGGATGAATCACTCCTCGAAGCGCAAGACGGGCTATGAGATATTGACTGGATACAGATCATTTGAGCAATCTTCAGCGTCAAGTAGGGAAGGATTACAACAACCTTTCAAGGCGTATGGCGCTCTATCGCATGCGTGTCTACCGACGCTTTCCCCACAAGCAGATGCGCCAAATCGTCATCTACTTACAACCCACCACTTCAGAGCTAGCATGGCAAACTACCTTTCACCTAGAGAATACAATCCACCACTTTGAAGTTATACGACTCTGGGAACAACCCACTGAGTCCTTTTTGCAAACACTAGGACTCCTTCCCTTTGCGGTTTTGAGCCAAACCTCCGATCGGGCCCAGGTTTTGCAGCAAGTTGCTCAAGCCATTGACCAAATAGCTGACCAGAGAGTTCAGGGTCAAGTCGCTGCATCCAGCTTTATCTTGGCTGGGCTAGTATTGGAGGCAGAAACAATCCAACAGCTACTGCGGCGGGATCTTATGCAAGAGTCAGTCACCTATCAACTCATTAAGGACGAAGGTCGCCAAGAAGGTCGGCAGGAAGGTCGCCAAGAAGGTCGCCAAGAAGAAGGTCGATCGATCATCCTCCGCTTGTTATCTTGACGAGTCGGAGAACTTCCCAGTTCGGTTCGATCGCAGGTAGAGAAATTATCCTTAGAACAACTAGAAGCTCTAGCAGAAGGACTGTTAGACTTTAGAACGATCGCTGACTTAGAACTGTGGCTGCGAACTCATCAAGACAAGTAAGGGGAATCAATACTCTGGACAGTTTTGATGAAAGTGCTGGAAACCCGCTTTGTACCGTTCGCCTTTGCTCTCACCCTAGATCCCTCTCCCAAAAGGCTTGTCATTACCAACATTTTTGAGAAATCTTCGATTTCTCAAAAATGTAAATTCTAAAACCCAATGCCTTCGTTACTAACTGTCAATAAATAGTTACTATTGAGAATGCAACAAAATCTAAGAGCCTGACTGTGCAGGCTTTTTAAGAGATGTTGGTAATGGCAAGCCCAAAAGGAGAGAGGGACTTCAATCCCCCAGCCCCTTCTCCCTTCTTGGGAGAAGGGGCTGGGGGATGAGGGCAGACTATCTCTAAAAGTGTCCAAAGTATTGGGGAATTGCACCTCGTTCACAAAAAACGATCGCAGGGAATTCTCCACTGACTCTTGTCTAGGAGTAAACTACTTGGGGAGAGAAGCTTCTCTGGCACAATTTAAACAATTGAAGTAGGTTACCTGCGCCTGTTGAACCATGAATCTAATTCATGGAATTCGTGGAAGTGTCAAAATAAATAGACTTACAGTTCTTCTATAAACCCCGTTTACCTATGCCGCCTCGCTGGTCTCGTAAGCCCGATCGCCAAGATTCTGAGTATCGCCGCCTAGACGATCGGATGAACTTTGCTGTCCATGTCGCCGTTTTCGCCCTGTGTAATTCTGGGCTATGGTTCTTTCAACTTCTAAACCAGACCCCCGACGCACTCTCTCCCTACTGGCGAGGAACCCCTACAGTAACTGCCGTCTGGACGTTAGTAGTTTTAGCCCACTTAGTTTACATTTCTGGAATTGCAGATTATTCCCCCACGTTACCCTCCCCGCCTGAACGGGCTACTGGTTTCACGCCTAAGCCTCCCAAGTCCAAGGACAGAGCGACGAAATCACCCAAAGGGTAGAGCTAGAGAATTTGAGCCTCTGGTTAGATGAAGCTTAGGAGCGTGGATTCAGATAATATGCAGCATTCATGCTTCGCCCTTACCCAGGCTCCAACTTTCGCAGGTTATTTGATTTCTTAGTAAGTTGAAATTCGATCGATCGCTTCCACTAATTTCTATTTTTCATCAAGGAGGTATGTAGTTATGTCCCAAAGCACCACTGAACTCCTCGAAGCTCTCGCCGCAGATATTGGTAAAGAAGTCTACATAGACATTGCCAAGTGGCATTTATACCTCGCTGATGCCCATTTGCACACAACGATCGCCGAACAACTATATCCGCTCCTGACCTCCACCCTGTCCGAAGAGCGTGTGCAGCAGGTTTTGCAGCAGATTTCTGTCAAGGTAGGCGGTGGCAAACGCGACCTTCCTCTCCTCGACTTAATACCCATGCAGGGGTTCATGACGCTTATGGAGATTTTAGAAAAATACCAGCAGCGTCTCTAAACCCGATCGTAGCGATGATACTCTGGATGAAATTTGAGTGGTTTTTAGACCTTAACCCTGCTCAAAAAACTTGGTTCTCTATGGGTTCTTGTCGACAGGTGTTGCTTATCAATATGTATCCTCGGCACCCTGGGCTTTTTATTAGCAAGTTGAGAGAGCTAAAAACGTTTAGTAAACTTTCAATGAGCATTTCAGAATAAGAGCTTGCATCTACAGGATTAACATAATACACTTGTACCAATTCATCGCATTTCAGGAGCGTTGGTATGAGTGTGACCCAGACGACTCAGCTCATTCAGCTTATTCTCAACTCAGTTTTGATGGTCATTGCTTGCGTCATTGTGTTGAGTGTGCTGGTGATTCGCCATACCGCCATTCATAACCGATTGCACATTCTGAATCGGGAACGGTTTGAATTGCTGAACGAGACAGAGCCGTTGTGGAACAGTCGCCTCGTTTCTCTCAATAAGCACTTACGCCACCTGCAACAGCAGCACAAGACGGCATCCAGCAGTATTTTTATCTTGCACTATGCACTGATTTGTTTTGCCCTCAGTGTCCTGGTGCTAACGCTACGAACAGTGGCTCCTGTAAATTGGTTGGTTTCCAGTGCTTTGGTGCTGTTTACCGGAGGAATAGGGTTGTTACTAATTGGGCTATTGCTGGTATTGATGGATTTTTACCGATCGAACCGATCGCTTTGGCATGAAATTAAGTGGGTACGAGATTTAAGTAAGGAGGTTACCACAGAAGCAAAAGATCGAGTTTGGCTGTCCTCAGAGTCAACCTATCATCTCCCTTCAAGCTCAGCGTCTTACTCTGCTCAGGCTAACAACAATATTTCCCGCAGAGAAGCTTAGTGCAGTTTGGCAGGAGTTTCTGACCAATGAGGGGGATAGTTTTTAGTGCTGTCCACTTAGCAATAGTTTGGACATTTTTGCCATAGCTAGCCCTCATCCCCCAACCCCTTCTCCCAGAAGGGGAGCAGGGGAGCCGGATTGAAGCCCCTCTCCCCTCTTGGGAGCTTGTCATTACCAACATCTATTAAAAAGCTTGGAGAGTGTCTGACAAATGCTTTAGATCTTGCACTTGCCCCCTTTTCATGCATGCCTGAAAGGCTTTAAGGCCCCAATTCTGGGGGACTTCGATCTCAGAACCCCCCAGAATTGGGGGGCAGGGGGGCGGTTCGGGCGACAATTTGGGACTTCTGAGAGGTTTAGAATTCACATTTTTGAGAAATCTTCGATTTCTCAAAAATGTTGGTAATGACAAGCTTCTTGGGAGAGGGATTTAGGGTGAGGGTCTATACTGGCTGTACAACAGGGTTTCCAGCACTTCCACAAAAACTGTCCGAAGTATTGACTTAGGAGATTTCTGAGAAAGATGTTACCCCTGTAGGGGCGTTCGCGTAGCGTGTGCTTTGCACTTAGCATCCGGCAAACAGAGCCTTGAATCGACCAGAAGGTCATTGCCCGGATGCTTCGCCCTTCCGATTCCTGATATAAACTTTTCTGGAAATCTCCTCATTTCTGTTAGCCTGCACTAGTGGTCTGTCCAGAGTTATTTGTGGATTGACCTGAATCTTGCAACGTCCGAGGCAGCAGACTTTAATCCTTGTTGCGGCTTTAACCGGCAGACCTGCCTTAAATAACCTTTCACTTAAATCTTTCACTTAACGTATCAGTAAAACTACGCTCTAATAGACCCATCAGTCCGCTTCACTTCCCCTTTGCTAATGCATACTTGTCCTTTAAGATGTGAAATTTCAGTGAAAACTTGATAAAGTCTGAACATGATTGGATGGAGGGTAGCATCAATACTGGGTAATCTAGCTCCATCAGATCAGGGCAGCATTGCATCAGGGGTAGAAATGACAGAGTCTATGGAATTTGAGATGCTTCAACGTTCTCGATTAGAGCCAGAGCAAGAGGTGACTGACCAAGTTAGTGATCTCTCTCAAGCAGACCAGACGTTTTATAACTTAATGACGGTAGAAGTGTGGTCAATCGCCAAGACAATGGACGAGTTACAGCCGGGATTCTGGGCTGAGTATATGCGAAACCGGCAGGCGATCGCCCAGCAACAAATGCAGGAGCGTAGACACCAGGAGACAGCCAAAATCACGAAGCCGACGCAGCACCGGACTTTCCGCCACCCGTCTCCTATTTTGCATACTGCCGCAGAACCCGCTCCAGCAAGAGTCTCAGTGTTTTCTCAGGATTTAGAGCGAGACCTGCCCTCTTTGCAGCAATCCTTACGCCCTACGAAAACAAAGTCTGAAACCGCAGTAAAGCCGCCTGTTTTACCGCATCTAATTTCAGTGTTACCCCATTTGCTCCATTTTCCAGCAATTAAGGTTTTGCCCTCTCCCCTTAATCCAGTCAGCCAAGCCCCTAAGACAGAAATGCGGGGCATGATTTCCGTCGTAGCTGCCTGCTGGTTGACTCCCCATTTCCTGGTTTCTACTCCAGATTCTAATCCGACAGCTTTTGTGTTGCAAAAGCAAGATGCACTCATTGTGCAGCCTGGACAAGTGGTTATATGTCAGCTTGGGTTTCAGTTAAACGATCTTTGCTCAACGGTGCACGTTCGCTTGGTGAAGTCTTTCCAGTCCTACCAGGGGCTAACCGCGACGTGGGCAGCTAAAACCTTTAGCCCTGCCGAGGCTTCCTTGGACTTTGCTCCGACTGAAGCGGTGATTAAATTGACTAATCAGAGCGATCGGCCCTGTAGATTGCAGGCAGGACAAGCGTTCTGTCGTCTAGAGTTCTATTGCCCAGCCACTAATTTGCCCCATCTGCTTCTGCTAGAAACCACTCAATCTGCTGAGTTGCATCCACCTCTATTGACGACCTAAATTTCTTTTCGCTGCCTTATGTCTAATCAAACTCCGCAACCGATCGCTGATATTAGTGTCACAGAATTGGCCAGCCGCCTCGCAACTGGTACTGAGGGGCTGCAATTGGTGGATGTGAGGGAGTCAGAGGAAGTGGAAACTGCCAGTTTGAATGGGTTTGAGAACTTCCCACTGAGCCAGTTTGCCGAGTGGTCTCCCCACATTCACGAACGTCTTGATCCCCACGTTGAAACCCTGGTTCTGTGTCACCACGGAATGCGATCGGCTCAGATGTGCCAATGGCTCGTCAATCAAGGATTCACCCATGTCAGAAATATTCAGGGTGGTATTCATGCCTATGCCGTTGGGGTTGACCCTACAATGCCTCGGTATTGAAACTGTTGAGGTCTGGTAGAGCGCTGTTAAGTCCTGTAAATAGAGGCTTGACGTTCAGAAATTCCAACCCTCTACTGGTCAGGCAACATCAATCTAAGTTACCCTCGTTACACAGCCTTCAATCTAGAATTGCTAGTCTGGCTGCGATCGATTCCTGTTCTGGCAAATCCTGTGTTGAACCTTACCCATCGACAGCAACATATTCTATGGGCAACTGTGCGCCACTACATTGCTACGGCAGAACCCGTTGGTTCTAGAGCATTGGCAGACGAATATAACCTGGATGTTAGCCCCGCTACCATTCGCAATGCGATGGGCTACCTAGAAAAAGCGGGTTTGCTCTATCAACCCCATACCTCTGCGGGGCGAGTGCCTTCAGATTCGGGCTATCGCATCTATGTTGACCAACTCATTACCCCCTCTGACACCCTCTCTAAGCAGGTGGAGCAACTGCTCACCGATCGCCTCAATTCGGACAACTGGAGCTTTGAAGCCCTGCTGCGGGGAGCTGCCCAAATTCTATCGGCGTTGAGTGGCTACATTACTCTGGTGACGCTACCCCAGACCAGCACGGCTCAGTTGCGTCATTTGCAGTTGGTGCAAGTGGAACAAGGGAAGGTGATGTTGATTGCGGTTATGGAGTCCTATGAGACGCGATCGGTGATGTTAGATCTACCTCAGACCCGTGAGGCTAGCGGGGGAGAAGCATCTGCCGCCTCTGATGCAGAGCAGCTCGATCGCAAATTACAAATTTTATCCAACTTTCTGAACACCCACCTGCGGGGAAAAAACCTGAGCGAATTGGCGAAATTGGATTGGCAAGAGTTGGGACGGGAATTTGAGCAGTACGCTGATTTGCTCCGGGCTTCCTTGACCGATCTGAGTCGCCGATCGCAACCATCAATGCCTACCCAAATTTTCATTAGTGGCGTGTCGGAAGTGCTGCGCCAACCGGAGTTTTCCGAGCTACAGCAGGTAAAGGATCTGCTTCATCTTTTAGAGGAAGGGCAGGATCAATTGTGGTCGTTGATTGTGGAATTGCCAGAGACGGAAGCCACGGGTAAACGGGTCTCGATCCGCATTGGGGCCGAAAATCCTTTGGAGCCGATGCGAACCTGTGCCCTGATTTCCGCCAGCTATCGCCGAGGCACGACTGCGATCGGCAGTGTGGGGGTGCTGGGCCCAACCCGCATGGTGTATGAAAATGTCATTGCCGTGGTGGAAGCAGCGGCGGATTACCTCTCCGAAGCTATAAGCTAGGGCCGTGCATTAGAGCAACTTCCGTAGAACCAGCTTGGGCAAAATAGGAAAGGCTAGGAGAACGCTTATCATGGGGTTAGCCGCCTGTTTTCCAGTATGAGCTATTGCCTTAATCCCGATTGCCGCCGACCCCAAAACCTGGACAATGCCAAATTTTGCCAAACGTGCGGCTCAAAGTTGTTGTTGCGGGGGCATTATCGGGCCATTAAACCGATCGGACAGGGGGGATTTGGCAGAACTTTTTTGGCGATCGACGAAGATAAACCCTCAAAACCCCGTTGTGTGATCAAGCAATTCTCCCCTCAAACCTACGGCGGAGGGAACGTCCAAAAAGCGGTAGAACTCTTTGACCAAGAGGCTGTGCGGCTAGACGAACTGGGCAAGCATCCCTTCATTCCTGAGTTACTGGCCTACTTCCAGCAAGATGGGCATCACTATTTGATGCAAGAATTTATCGATGGACAAAACCTGGGGCAAATCCTGGAAACTCAGGGCAACTTCAGTGAGCCGCAGATTTGGGATTTGCTCAGCCGCATTTTGCCCATGTTGGAGTTCATTCACAGCCGCCAGGTGATTCACCGGGACATCAAACCGGAAAACATTATTCGTCATACTGACCAGCAATATTACTTAGTAGACTTCGGAGCCGCCAAACTCGCAACAGCGACGGCTCTGCTGCAAACGGGGACTAAAATTGGAACTCCCGAATATGTTGCGCCAGAACAACTCAAGGGCAAAGCGGAGTATGCCAGCGACCTCTACAGCTTGGGCGTGACCTGCATTCACCTGCTGACGGGGGTTTCGCCTTTTGATTTGTTCGATATCAATGAAGATAAGTGGGTCTGGCGGCAGTATTTAGGAAACCGATCGGTGAGTGGGGCCTTGAGTCGCGTGTTGGATAAGCTGATTGAAAGTGCCCTGAATCGCCGCTATCAATCCGTTGTCGAGGTTTTAAAGGATTTAAATATGCTACCCCGCGCTGCTCCACCCGCAGGCAGCCAAGGGGCACAATCGGTGCCCGCTCAACCACGGGGCGTTAACTTGCCACCCACCACCCAACCCTGGAAAGGTCGGCTGACCTTGAGGGGGCACACGCGGGATGTGATGGCGGCAACCTTCAGTCCTGATGGCAAAACGATCGCCAGCGGCAGTAATGATGGCTCCATCAAGCTCTGGCGATCGCAGGATGGCACTGAACTGATGACCTTAGATAGCTTGAACGATCGGGGCTGGTTACGTCGCCTGCTCTTCACCAGTCCCATTTATGCGGTGGCGTTTAGTCCCGATGGGCAGACGATCGCTGGCGGCACCAATGGCGTGAAACTCTGGCAAACCCGGACTGGGCAACCCGCGTCAACGCCATCCCTGCAAACGGGTCTCGTCTACGCGGTGGCCTTCAGCCCCAGCGGTGACACCTTGGCGACGGGAGGCGCAGATGGTGCAGTCCGGCTGTGGCAATGGCAGGAAGGACTGGAAATTCGCACCCTGATCCCAACGAATGCTCCAGAGCCACGCTCCCCTGTCCAGATTTATCCTTCTAACGGGGTGAATATGCTGGGCTTTAGCGCTGACGGAGAAATCTTGGTTAGTTGCAGCACCAGAGGCTTCGTTTCTGGGGGAGTTGTGGTCAATACGCGCACAGTGCATCTGTGGCGAGTGAAGTCGGGTCAACTTGCCCTGAGTATGACAGTGTATGATACGCCGATTAATTTTGTGGCGTTCAATGGGGATGGGCTAATCTTTGCCAGTGATGTGTCGGATACGGTCAGCCGGGAACGGGGGGTGAAGCTGTGGCGGCTGGGTGATGGGCGGGAAATTGGTAGCCTCAGAGGGCATACAAGTGCCGTGAATGCGATCGGTCTCAGCCCTGATTGGCAAACGATCATTACCTGTCACAGCGATCGAACTCTGCAAACGTGGCATCGACCCTAGCAATTGCTGGTACTAAGATTGGCGATCGAGTTGCTGTTGCAGCCAGGGTTCAACGGGGTGCCCATCTTTACGCCGCAGTTCTACGTCAATGGCGATCGTGGCTCCTGATCCCGGAGGCGCGGGTTTTTGGTGAAACAAAATGTCATAGTTTGCGGGGTCTTCCTGCCGCTCCCGCAGCCAATCTTGCACCTTAATCGTGGCAAACATCGATTGTCCCTGCTCAAACAGGCGCGTAATCTGCATTTGCAAGTCGTAAGGATTATGACGCGGCATGTGTTTTAGTTCCTTAAATATAGGAGTTCAATGAAATACCATTGCCCATCCTACGGACTCTTCAACCAACGATCTGTTGAGATTTTCACTACCAATCGTAAGCTGGATCAGCGGTAGCGTAACGCATCACGCTTGAACCCACCACCAGCGGCTTTCGTCCGTCAGCTGCCCTGACGTGTTAACCTGCTGGAAATGACACAATCTCTGCGAAACTTCTTGTGAATGCTGTTATTCCTGGCATGTTATTTAATGAGCGGCCGCTTGCATTTCCATCATCCCCAAATCGTGTCTGAGAAATTGCCTCAAACGCACGTGGCTCCAGTATACAAGCATCTACAAGTGCTGGTTTCCAACCAGTTTCTGATACAAGATTGCGAACTGAAATGCCTTGATTTTGTACTATTTTCACTAAGGGACTTGCAGATAAATAATGTACCCACGTATAAACCTTGCATGGACGAAGCATTCGGGCGAGAGTCTTTGTAACTTAATCAGAACCTTTTACCGAATGCTTCGCCCCTACGCAAACTTCAGAATGATTTATTAGTTAGAAGTCCCTAAGACTTGCAAAGCTGGTCGGGACAGCACACGAACCATCTCCGTATACTTGAATCGTTCAGCTTCACTGTTCTCCGAATTTGCGCCGTTAACAAGGAGGTTAGCAATAAAATCAAGTTTATCAACGTATTCAGCATTCAGTGCCGTAGCGATAACTTTTCTTGCAAAACGCTCTCCTTCTTCAGTTTTATACCAATCTAAATTTCGTTTAACGTATTCCAGACGTTCTAATAATTTCTGAACAAATTCCCTGTGTTGTTGTTCCTCAATGGACTATCTATATTTCCTTATACCTTCGATGGGAATGCCAAGACCTGGTATAAGCTTCGCGGCTTCTATTCCTGCCTCAACAACACCAGCTATCAATGCTTCGTTCTTTTTTTTATTCAATAGCACAAGTAAACCTGTTAACACTGTTAATGCAAGCTGCCAGGCTACTAAAACGTTGCAGAGCACACGCTACGCGATCGCTCCTACCGTGAAATTGTTCTAAATTATTCGATCCAAAAGTCTTAGGGACTTGCGTCAAAATAAACTATCGATCGAGGTTATAAGATGGACACCCTTCATGTTGCCCATCCCACCCCGATAGTATTTCATTAAGTCGCAACTCCCTTAACCACAAAAGAGCCAATCAGTAGCGAAACTGTTTTTTCCGTTGCTTATGCTTAGCAAGAGCCTTCCGCTTCCGTTTTTCGATCGGAGTCTCAAAGTGGCGATGCTTTCTCATGTCTGGAAAGATTCCTGCCTTGGACACCTCTCGCTTAAACCGACGCAGTGTTGACTCGATTCCTTCATTCTCACCAGGAATTATTTGGGTCATCCTACCTCCTCGTTAACGAACTCCACTGAAACTGACGACACTAAGCCGTCTAGCCAGGAACGGGTTGACAAAAAAGGGCAGACTCCTTGTCTGCCCTCAAGTTTCTAGAGCGAATACTAAGCTCTAAAGATTAGTAGCGACGGGAAGACCGATTGTTGTTCGACCAGTTACCGCCACCAGAAGACCCACGATCTTCACGAGGCTTTGCTTTATTCACTTTCAAGTCACGACCCATCCATTCAGCCCCGTCTAGGGCTTCAATGGCGGCAGTTTCTTCAGCTTCTGTACCCATTTCCACAAATGCAAAGCCACGGAGGCGACCAGTTTCACGATCAGTGGGTAGTTGAACGCGCTTGACAGCACCGTACTCTGCAAAAGCTTGAGTCAGGTCTTCCTGTGTAACCTCATAGGACAGGTTACCAACGTAAATTGACATAGATTGTCTCCAAAAGTAGAAAGTGTAGAGAGCTAAATTCGGAGAAACGCTTGTAAGAACGAATTATCAACCGAAAGTAATGCTTTTCAGTAAATATAGCACACTCTATAGGTTACTGAACTAGTTTCATGAAAACTATTGAAATAGAAGCTATGAAAACTCAATAGGGTAGGAAGGATACAATAATGCATCTTTCCTACCCTAAAGCCTTAAACCTGCTCGCTGCAAGTTATAAAGTACTATACCCCCAGGGGAATTCGAATCCCCGTCGCCTCCGTGAAAGGGAGGTGTCCTAGGCCTCTAGACGATGGGGGCGCGTTGCGCTAGCCTTTGCCGAGCCAGTTGAGTGACTTGTTAAATCAAACAAGTATTTATCTAAGCCTTTACTAAGGTATCGAATGCTGAGATATCTGTCAACTCCAATTTGTGGAATGGGAGAAGGGGAGCCGGATTGAAGTCCCTCTCCCAAGAGGCTTGTCATTACCAACATCTCTTGAAAAGCCTACATAATAAGGCTTTTGGGGCTTAGCCTCGTTTTCAACAATTATCACTTATTGACAATGAGTAACGAAGGCGTGGGGGGTTTAGAATTTACATTTTTAAGAGTGATATCCTGTCAGCTTTTTTGCTACATCTTTGATTGTTTCTTTGACGGCTTCGCTTAGCATTTGGCTAGTATGAGCAAATTTACTGTAGTTTTATATTCTATGGTATTTTATTTCTTTAGTTGCTCCCCAAGCTGCCAAATCTTGATAGCTTTATCCTTGCCGCAACTGGCGAAGACTTGACCGTTGGGACTGATGGCGATCGAATTCACAGAATCCAGGTGATCCGTCAGGGTGGTGAGTAATTCTCCACTGCTGAGATGCCAAACTTTAATGGTTTTGTCGCTGCTGCCACTCAAGACCGTTTTACAGTTGGGGGCAATGGCGACCGTATGCACCATGTCAGAGTGCCCAGAGAGGGTTCTCACCAACTCTCCCGTTTTCACATTCCAGAGCCTCACGGTTTTGTCTTTACTGCCACTGGCGATCGTTTGCGCGTCTGCACTGATCGCCAGCCCCATCACTGAGTTCACATGCCCCGAAAGAGTACGCAGCAACTCGCCATTCAGCAAACTCCAGACCTTGATCTTGTTATCCAGCCCGCCACTCACCATCATTTGTCCAGCAGGGCCGATCGCCACCGTTTTCACCATGCCCGCCGTGCCCAGCAGCGTCCGCAGGAGTTCCCCAGTTTCCAAATTCCAAATGCGGACACTCCGGTCTTCACTGCCACTCACCAGGTACTTGCCATCGGGGCTGACAGCAACTGAATTCACATCCCTACCATGCTCTGTCAGGGTGCGAATCAGTCTCCCTGTCTCTACTTGCCAAATTTTAATCGTGTCGTCGTCGCTGCCGCTAATTAAGCGGTTGCCATCAGGATGAAACGCAATGCAATTCACAGGCCGCGAGTGTCCGGCTAGGGTTTGCAGCAGGTTGCCATCCTGAATATTCCAGAGTTTCACCTTGTCATCTAAACTGCCACTGGCCACCGTTTGACCGTTGGGGCTAATGGCGACACAGTTCACCCAGGACGGATGACCCGCGATCGTCCGCACACATTTCCACTGCCCCTGAAACTGAGACACGGGTTGAGAACCAAACGGCTGAGAAAAAGCGGGGGGTCTAGAGAAATTAGGTTGACTGATCGGTTGGGGAGTCGTGGTGGGTTGCTCAGATCTAGTTTGAGCCGCTTGGGGCTGAGCCGAAGTCGGGGGAGGAAGGGGGGGTTGCGAAGGGAATTGCGAAACAGGGGGCTGAGCTGTAGATGGAGCTGAATTGGGTGGGGCTGAATTGGGCTGAGGCGTAGAATTATCCCTCGTGCCAGCGGTTGACCGAGCCGATCGGGCCGTTAAATCCTTAAAAATCGCATCGGCTGATTGATAGCGCTCGTTCACCATATCCTTCAGCATCTTGTCCAGAATGTAGCCAAGCCGATCGCTCACCGTCCTGCCCTTCTGCGCCAGATGCTCTCGCCACAGCCACGAGCCAGACAACGGATCATATAAATCATCGGGCTTCACCTGCGTGAAGAGATGAATGCTGGTTGCGCCCAAACTGTAGAGGTCGCTGGCAGGATAGGCTCGGCCACTCCGCATTTGTTCGATCGGCGCATAGCCTTCTGTCCCAATGCGCGTCCCTACTTGCCCCATCGAAGTTCCAGTCAGCAACTTAGAAACCCCAAAGTCAATCAGCACCAACCGACCATCACTAGCACGACGAATAATATTTCCAGGCGTAATATCTCGATGGATCACCTGGCGTTCGTGAATAAACTTCAATACAGGCAAAAGGTCATACAACAAATCTCGGATGCGTTGCTCACTAAACGCCCCTTGGCGCTGCAACTCCTGCACCAAATTTGGCCCCTCCACAAACTGCTGCACTAAATACAGGCGGCTACTATGTTCAAAATACGCCAGTAGGGTAGGAATCTGGGGATGTTCGCCCAATTCATGGAGCCGCACTGCCTCTTGCTCAAACAGTTGAATGGCCTTATTCAAGGAACTAGTCCCTTGAAACTGTGGCGAAAACTGCTTGATCACACATTTAGCCTTTAACCGATCCTCATCCACGGCTAAGTAAGTTCTGCCAAATCCACCTTGTCCAATGGGATGCACCACGCGATAACGTCCCCTCAGTAAAGGGGTCAGCTCTGTGCCACAACTGCGGCAAACCTGAGCATCGTCAGGGTTCTGAGGTTGGTGACAATTGGGGTTAAGGCAACAGATCATGCTGGATGAAACCATGAGAAGGGTTAGGAGCTATCCTTTGGCAGGTTAGGGCCTGATTTTTGAAGGACAAGGTGCAGGGGGAGAACCTCCACCTAATAAGATCTAAATTTATGGGCTAGCGCAGGATGATTGCAAATTTCAATCAGCTAGGGGCAAACGCACTCGAACTCATTCCTGTTTCGGATGTTGATAGAGGGGGCGATCGGGTTTCCAGCTAATTAGACCCCAGAAGGGGATTTACTTATTGTCCCCTGTTGCAGCCTCATCGTATCGGGTGTCAGGGAATAGTTACCCACGGCTAAATCTATCGCTCAGCAAAATAGTTCAGACTTTACAGTAAATGAATGTCAGGCTCACGGACTTTCTTGGGAGCGGTTTTGACTCCTGCGTTTGTTGGGCAAGGATTCGTTTGGCAAGGATTCGTTGGGCAAGGGTGTTCATGAAATCGTCCCTGAAGTTCGATTACGCCATCTTTGAAGCAGATAGCGTGGTCATCGGAGGGGTCGTTTTTCAGCACGATCGACCTCACACTATCCCGCAACAACCCACACTCGAAGTCATCTTTTGTACAAATGCTGCGAAAAGTCAGCAAAATATCGTAGAGATTATCGCGCACATTTTGCAAAGCTGGCATTTCTTCAGGAAAGTTTTCCCACACAACTTTGAGTTCTAACTCTGCTCCGACAATCTTCTGCAATTCAGACTGCACTTCTGGAAGAACATAATGTTGGATATCTTGGAGGACACGTTTCTCCTCTAAGCCCATTGGTGTTGACCCTTAGCGAGGTGAATCATATTTAGACTTTAAACGATAGCTGAAATCTCAGGACAAAGCTGAATGTCACGGTAGAAATCAACCTTTGAACCTAGCTCTAGGCTAGAGTGAACCGCTCCGATCGCCCTGAGTGGTCTGAGGTGCAGGTTCCCATAACCCTCAAAACACGTCACAATAAAAATGGGTCGCAGTAAAGAAACATTGCGATTTCCTTGCTCAAGAAATACCTTAAGTAGAATAGGTCAGTTATGGCACTGGATCAGCTTCCCCAAACCCACCGATCGCCTCACGAGACTGCAATTCATCCTGAGCCATTTGAGGGTGGTTTGGATGGGCGCGGGTTTGACTATGACGTGGCGATCGTCGGCGCGGGGATCGTTGGGTTGACCCTAGCCTGTGCCCTCAAAAACTCTGGACTGACCGTGGCCTTGATTGAAGCGCAACCCCGCTCCGCCCAACTCAATCAACGGCGGGCTTATCACATTACTCTGATGTCGAGCCGGATTTTTCAGGGGTTGGGAGTGTGGCCACAGATTCTACCCCACATCTCCACGTTTCGCCACATTCGCCTCGCTGATGCAGACTACGCAACGGTGGTGGATTTGCAACCAGAAGACTTGGGGACAGAGACGCTTGGTTACGTGGCAGAGCATCGGGTGCTGGTGGCAGCGCTCCAGGATGCCTTGGATCAGAGTGATCTGACGTGGCTGTGTTCGGCTCAAGTGATGCAAACTCGATATGAGGCGGCTGGGGTGGATCTGGCGTTGACGATCGCTGGACAAGAACGACAAGTCCGGACTCGGTTGCTGATCGCAGCCGATGGGGTGCAGTCTCCCATTCGCCAGGGTATGGGGATTGGCACCCACGGCTGGCACTACTGGCAATCCTGCGTAACGGCTGTAATTCGCCCAGAGAAACCCTACGACAGTATTGCCTTGGAGCATTTTTGGGCCAGCGGGCCGTTTGCCACGTTGCCTTTGCCCGACAACCGCTGCCAAATTGTGCTGACTGCTCCCCACGCTGAGGCCCAGTCTTGGCTGGAGGCTGATGCAGCGACATTCTTGGCAGAACTCGATCGGCGTTATGAGGGACGGTTGGGCAAGCTAGAACTGGTGGGCGATCGGGTGCTATTTCCGGTGCAACTGATGCAGAGCGATCGGTACACTCTGTCTCGCCTCGCCTTGGTGGGCGATGCAGCGCACTGCTGCCATCCCGTAGGTGGGCAGGGGCTGAACATGGGGATTCGAGATGCGGTAGCACTGGCGCAAGTGCTGCAAGCGGCACACCAGCAACAGGAAGATATCGGCGCGTGGCCGGTGTTGCGGCGCTATGAGCGGTGGCGGAAGTGGGAAAATCTAGTGTTACTGGCTTTTACAGATTTCCTCGATCGCATGTTCTCCAATAACTTGCTGCCGCTGGTTTTGATGCGACGATTAGGACTCTGGTTGCTAAAAACGATTCAACCCTGTCGCTTTTTGGCCCTACGATTAATGACAGGATTAGCAGGGCGGTTTCCTGAGTTGGTTAAATAACCCGTTATTAATTGCGTCTTACGAAGACATGGCACCGATCGTATCCATTATTGTCACTTGCTTTAATCAAGCTGACTATTTGAAAAAGTCAGTGAAGAGTGTTTTGGTACAGACTTTTTCAGATTTGGAGTGCATTATTGTCGATGATGGGTCTACGGATAATACGGCTGAAATTGTCACCTTACTTGTTGATTCTGACCCACGAGTTAAGTATTTTTTCAAACAGAATGGGGGCGTTTCCTCAGCTAGAAACTTCGGATTTGAGCAGGCAGCGGGGCAATGGATTCAGTTCTTAGATGGAGATGACTGGATTGATGCGGATAAGACGCGATTTCAACTCGATCGCGCTGGAGCTTTAAATGCAAATTCAACGAATGCAAACCCAGCAGAACGGGTGATTTATTCAGACTACGAACGGGTGTTTATTGATCAAAATCACGAGATTGTAAAGAGGGAATTGAATGTAGTAGGTGCCCTGACTAATCAACAGCTAGTTGAGCGGTTATTACTGCCAGATTTCCTAGCCAATTCTCCCTTTCCGTTATTGCAACAGTGTTTGTTGATGCACCGCAAGGTGTGCGAACAAAAGCGATTTGATGAAACAATGCGGGCCTTGGAAGACCGGGATTTTGTGTTGGATCGACTGATGGCAGGGGTTGAGTTTATCTATGCACCGATCGTGGGCAGCTTTTATGTCAAGCATTCCTTTGGGTTGACGAGCAACTGGCAAAAGTTGAAAGCCAGCTATATTTATTACTATCAAATTGTCTGCCAAAAGTACCCACAGTTAAAGCAATTTTGTCAACGAGGGCTTGGCTTTCTGTTGGATGAAGCGATTCGGGAAAAAGAGGCAATTCACTTTCAGAAATTGTTGCCTTTGATGGAGTTTCCAGTCTATTTGCTCGATCGCAAGCTGAAGCTAGATCAGCTAATTCTATTGCGTCTTTTCTACTGGTTTAGACTCGTAAGTCCCAGTTTCTTACTTTATGAAAAGTACCGTGGGCCACGTTCTAAGAAATTATTAGCACAATTGACGAAGGTGTTTGGTGCGAAACCAGTTTCCAAAGATTCAGAGTAGGGGCAAAGCATCCGGCAGACAAGCCCTTGAATCGACCAGAAAGTCATTGCCCGGATGCTTCGCCCTTCCGGTGCCTAGTATAAACTTTTTCTGGAAATCTCCTTGGTTGCCTGCAAATCCTTAATTGCTATGCAGCATCTTCTTTTGGTGCGATCGATACCCTAAAACCTAGCTCACTTAATATCTTTAAAAGAGTAGGAAAGTCCAAGTAATTTTGTTGAGCCAGAGTTTCGTAAATTGCGCTGCGATGGGAAGCGAGTTGGGTATCATTTAATCCTGAGATTTGAGCTTCCGCAACGTTTTTCAACGCTAAGCGCACCTCCTCCAAGCTCCCATCATCCAGAACAGCATCTAAATAAGCTGCCGCCTCGTGGGGATCTTTGAGAGACTCAATCAGATAAGAGTGATAGCTACTACTCCTTGCCATGTTCACGTTGGTTGAAGTCAGTTACACAGTAGTAGCAGAACTAGTATTTCAACCTGTGCAAAGTACACTCGGTAACCAGAGCCACAATCAATTCTAAACTCAAAAACTCCTTCCCCTTGCTCACTCTTTACCCAATCCGCAAAAATTATGGATTCCTGTTTTCACCACGTAGAGCGCTACAGACGTGGCGAGGCGGGGGGGAATGACAGCACTGGTTGCCAACGCAGGCACAAGCAACGCCGCTAATCCAGGCGTAGCCGATGCCATAAATTCATCCTGACAGATGATGTGGCGGCACCGTCCTGCCAACCCTGCCAACCACCGATCGCTGCGGTCTGGCTCTTGCCCCGCCTGGATTGCTAAGCCGATCGCTGCGTCTTCCAAGTCTCCCTCGCAGTCCTCGATCGCATCCAAAGCCACCAGTGCTTCAGGAAAATTTGCCAACTCAGAACGAAACTGAGCAATTTCTGTAGACGTTACCGTAACGGTCATGCTGAAGACGCGCTAAAAAAGGATGTCACCATAGTAACCGCAGTTGCTCACGCAGTATCATCCCCGTCTGCTTTCCTTATCCTGCACCCGCTGCACAACGAGTACAAAATGCTATACTTAGGGACGGATATGGCGAGCGTAGCCAAGTGGTTAAGGCAGAGGATTGTGATTCCTCCATCCCGCGGGTTCGAATCCCGTCGTTCGCCCTTTAGATTACACATTGCATTGACGATTCTGAACCTGTTAGCGCAGTAGAGGCGATCGATGAACCCTGAAGAGACTACACAAGGTACAGTGGCTCTTGGATTTGCCCGTGCCCTCGTCGCAGGTGAATATCATATCGCCCATGAAATGCTATCAGCTTCACTTCGAGCGGAACTTTCACAGTCTCAACTTACTGAAGAGTATGAGGACATGATTGCGTATGGAGATGTACCTCCAAACTTCGTGAACGTGATCACCGTTATGGGTGATTGGGCTATTAAGGAAGCAGAAGATATTGGGTGGGTATATACTGCAATAGCTGGGGATAGTTAGGTTGAGGCCGTTACTATCATTGTTGCTCAAGAAGGTGAAAAACCCGTCATCCGCAATATCGAGTGGGGTCGTCCTTAGATTAAGCTTGTCTATCACTTTGCCCTAAATTGATAGTGTTGGTTAGATTCTATCTAAGTATTGGAGTTCTGAATCGCTCTACCCACCTTACATTGACCAACTTGTAGTTCAAATACTGTGGCGGGACTACTGGCTCAACGCTGTGGCGTGGTGGCGTAGGTGATCCTCCATGAACGAGGAAATGAAATAGTAGCCGTGATCATACCCTGGTTGTTCCCGCAGAATTAACTCCTTGCCTGCCTTGGCACAGGCTGCGGCAAATACGTTTGGCAGAAGTTGCCCTTGCTCCAGGAAGGGATCGATCGTACCTTGGTCAATCAAAATTGGGTGGTTCCAGGTGGAATGCAGCACCAATTCACTCGCATCATAGGCGTGCCAAGGGGTGGAGTCTGCACCCAAGTAGCCACTGAAGGCTTTTTGTCCCCACGGGCAACGCATCGGGGCGGCGATCGGGGCAAACGCTGAGACAGAAAGGTAGCGATCGGGATGGCGCAGGGCACAAACTAGCGCTCCATGCCCGCCCATTGAGTGACCCATGATTCCCTGACGCTCACGATCGCCCGGAAAATGCTCGGCAATCAGGGCAGGCAACTCCTCAGTAACATAACTATACATTTGGTAATGGGCGTTCCAGGGTTCCGCGGTGGCATCGACATAGAAACCCGCCCCCGCCCCAAAATCCCACGCTGCTGTTTCACCAGGAATCCCCGTATTCCGGGGGCTGGTATCAAGCGCAACCAGCATGACTCCATACTGAGCCGCGAACCGCTGAGCGCCAGCTTTGACCATGAAGTTTTCTTCAGTACAGGTCAGTCCAGATAGAAAATAGACGATCGGCACTGTCCCAGATTGAGCTTGGGGCGGGAGATACACGGCAAACCGCATGTCGCCATTGCAAGTTGTGGAGGGGTGGTGGTAGAAGCCGATCGTGCCATCGAAACAACAGCTTTGGTTCGTGAGGATGGGGAGTGGGGTCATGAGGCTTTGGGTAAAAAGTAAAGGGTAAAAAGTAAAGGGTGAAGGGTGAAGGGTGAAGGGTATATATATTGCCGCCGCAGACTTCTAGAATGTGACAACAGTGCGGATTGATTCCCCTCTGTGCATCAACTCAAAGGCATCATTGATGCGATCGAGGGGCACGGTATGGGTAATCAGTGGATCAATTTGGATTTTTCCATCCATATACCAATCCACAATTTTAGGAACATCCCGGCGACCTTTTGCGCCACCAAAGGCACTGCCCTTCCATACCCGCCCCGTCACCAGTTGAAAGGGTCGGGTGCTAATCTCCTCCCCTGCCCCTGCTACACCAATAATGACGCTGACTCCCCAACCTTTGTGACAACACTCCAATGCTTGCCGCATCACTTGGACATTGCCAATGCACTCAAAGCTATAATCCGCGCCCCCATCCGTCAGTTCCACAAGATGGGCAACCAGATCGGTGCCGTTCAACTCCTTGGGGTTGACAAAGTGAGTCATGCCAAAGGCTTCAGCCATCGATCGTTTAGCCGGATTCGTATCTACGCCAATAATCTGATTTGCGCCCACCATCCGCGCCGCTTGGATCACATTTAAGCCAATGCCCCCCAACCCAAATACGATGACATTCGCCCCCGGTTCTACCTTGGCGGTGTTCACGACCGCTCCAATCCCCGTGGTGACTCCGCACCCGATGAGGCAAACTTTGTCGAAGGGCGCATCATCCCGAATTTTGGCAACAGCGATTTCGGGTAGCACGGTGTAGTTGGCAAAGGTTGAGGTGCCCATGTAGTGGTGAATCATGCGACCTTGGGCAGAAAAGCGACTGCTGCGATCGGGCATCAATCCCTGTCCTTGCGTGGTGCGAATGGCTTGACACAAGTTGGTTTTGCCACTCAAACAAAACTTACATTGGCGACATTCGGGCGTATAAAGCGGAATCACCCGATCGCCCAGCTTGAGGCTCTTGACCTCTGCCCCAATTTCCACCACAACCCCTGCCCCTTCATGTCCCAAGATAGCCGGGAATAATCCTTCGGGGTCAGCACCCGATAAGGTATAAGCATCGGTATGACAAACTCCCGTTGCTTTAAGCTCAATCATCACTTCCCCAGCTTTGGGCCCTTCTAGCTGGACAGTCTCAATGCTCAGGGGCTGCCCTGCTTCCCACGCCACAGCGGCTCGTACCTCCATACTTTTCTCCATCACTTCGTACAATACTTAGATCTTAGGGGAGTCCGATCGGCCCTTGCCAATATTGCAGGATGTCTTAATGGCAGAGGTTGATTTGTGTCGTTTTTTGTGTGGGTATATAGAAGTTCAGGACAAAGAAATACTTAAGACTGATAGAGATATGGCTGAGAATTGTTAGTCTTGCGTTTCTTCAAAATTATTGAGGTGACCTTACTCTTGCTAGAGCTTAATCTTTAACGTCTTGCCAAGAGACAACTGCTTGAGGGTTGATTTGATGATTCTTGAGGCGACGTGATAACTCTAACTGCTGAGCCTCTGTTAGCTCCAGTTGCTCTGGGTCGATACTGATACTGTCCCAGATAGCTTGAACAAGACGGAGGCGATCGTCAATACTCAAAGCCTTTATCTCTGCCAACGTTGCGGAAATATCCATAAGTCCTCTAAAAACATGAGGTTGCTACCACATCAATAGTATCCCAACTCAGTGGAATCTAGAAACAGCAGGGTAATAAGTACTACCATTGAGCCTCACGTAAATATGCCAGATGCGTCTGTTTTTGGGTGGGAACGGATTCGGTTTGACTCAGCAGGAGAAGTGGAGAACCTATTTAACTGTCCTCCAGATTGGGTCGTAGAAATCCTTTCACCCGATCGGACAACCACAAAGGTGATTCGCAATATTCTGCATTGCTTAAAGTATGGCTCTCAGTTAGGCTGGTTGATCGATCCTGAAGAGCGCGTGATTTTGGTATTTCGTCCTGAACAGTTACCCATCGAATTGACAGAGGGCGATACTCTACCTATTTTGCCTGATGTAGAGTTGAATCTAACTGTTACGGATATATTCGGCTGATTAAAAGGATAACACTAGTTTGCCCTTGTGGAAAGTGCCCAGAGCGATCGTTCCCTAGTTCGACGATCGCTAGCCATTGGATTATTTCTATAAGAGGATATATAAGCGCATTCATCGCGCTATTTGATCAGACTATGGACAATTTTCTAGGTCAGAGATTGTCAGTTCGAGAGTCTACGCCAAGGTGCGGCTGTAGTTCAGGCTGATGTTGACACTCATCATGCTTTACCCATCGACATAGCACTTCATCGTAATGATATTGAAGTTGATAGCGTAAAGGGGTTGTCTCTAAAAGTGTGTCTAAATCTTGGGAGAGTTGTTGTAGTTCGTATAGAGCCACAGCCAAATCGCCGATCGCCACTTGGGTTTCTTCAGAGCGATCAGTCGATTCGGTCAGGGCATTAACGCTACCCTTCACCAACTCGATCGCAATTACCAAGCGTTGATATGCCTGCACTGTTAAGTTCATTTCAGTGTCCTACAAAGTCTGCCAAGGGTAGATACACCTGCTTTAACAAGTGCTTCGGAAACAAGGTCAAGAATAGGATTCCTTGTTCCCAGACTTTGCGTAACCAATGTTTAAGTAATGTGTAGCTTTTCCCAACTACCTGACCAAAGGGTAGGGTTCACAGGGGCATGAGACAGCTTCACGTTTCTATCCTTCCCGAAGGGCGGGCTGAGTCGTGATACCTGAAGAAGAGTCTTCTAGCGAGATCCGTTGATATCCCGCCTCAGCAGGTGAAACAACTGAAATAAAAACCAATGGCTCATTACCATCGTTGAATACTCCATGGACACAACCTGTATGAGCAACTACTATATCCCCTGCAAAAATCGGTTCTGTAGTGCCTACTTGATCCAGGTAATATCTTCCCTGCCCAGCCAAAATAGTCCAGGTATCTTGTCCAGTAGGGTGAATGTGGGGGGGAACTTCTTGCCCTGGCTTGATATACCAAGTTACAACAGTGGCATTTGAGGATTCGGTAACAACCGATCGAATTGGTTCCTCATCTGTTGGCTGAAAAAACTCGGAACTATGGAATATTCTGTCTGTATTCATCTTTGTTTGATCGAGAGAAAAGTTATGCTGTCGGCAGTTTTGTAGGGTGTAATTGGCTCACTGACTATCATGAGGGATGGTCTTGTCGATTATCCTATAGCAACTTGACTCTACAAACGGATAGATAGTGTAGAAACGTGAGATTATCTCGTACCCATACGAACCCCCACCCTTCGGGAAGCAAGCTACACCCTAGTGGTCTGTCAATCATTAATTGACGGGTAGCTGAAAGCTGGGGTGTTAGTTGGAGTTAAATTTTGAGGGGTCTTCGACCCCTCAAAATTTTCTTGACAGAACACTAGCCCTCTCCCGAAGGAGAGGGAACAAAACCTGGAGCGGCTCCCTTGCCCTCTGGGAGTTGACCATTACCAACATTTTTGAGAAATCGAAGATTTCTCAAAAATATAAGTTCTAAACCCCAATGCCTTCGTTACTCATTATCAATAAGTGATGATTGTTGAAAACGAAGCCAAGCTCTAAAAGCCCTATTGTGTAGGCTTTTCAAAAGATGTTGGTAATGACAAGCTCTGGGAGAGGGGTTGGGGGCTTCGACGTGAGCGCTCAGCCGAACAGCGCTCAGCCGAACGGTAAGGGTTGAGATAATCTCAGGCGACTACCAAACGTTCCTACCGCCAAACAAAGACCTTTGCCTCAAACTCTCCCAAATCCGTCATCAACGAATTATCACCCGCTTCAATGTCGTAGTTCGCCGTCCACTCGTGCCAGGTGCCATTTTTAGGGAAATTGGGAATCGTGTAACCTGCCAGGAAATTCTCCGAGAAGTTCACGACTACCACTACACGGGAGCCTTCATTATTCCAGCGCGTGTAGGCAAACACTTTGTCCTCTGGGTTTTCGTGGAAGAACTCAATATTTTCTGTGTACAGGGCGTGATTTTGTTCCCGTAGGGCAATTAAGCCTTTGTAGTACTTGAACAAGCCTTGGTTTAGCTCGTTCTTCAGCAGCGACCACTCGATTTTGGCTTGGCTAATAGTTTTGTACTTGTATTCGCCGAATTCCTCGCCCATCCAAATCAGCGGAATCCCCATCGCGGTCATTACCAACGCCACACCCAGCTTCACCCGTTTGAAGGCAGCTTCGTCCAAAATGCCCCGATCGCCCAAATCTGCCATCAGGTGATTCTGGTCGTGATTAGTCAGATAGTTCACTACATTCGTCGTGCCCAAATAGCCTTGGCGCTTAGCATCCAAGGCTTCCTTAATCTGCTCCAAATCAAATTTTTCTCCACAGAGCATGGGGACAACGCAGTGGTAGAAGCTGTCGTGCCAGCAGCCATCCATCGGGCCGTCGAGATTCGTGATGCTGGGGTTGTCAGGGATGAATTCTGCCACATTGTAGAAAGGTTTGTCCCCCGCTGCCTGTTTTGCTTCCTGCACAATCCAGCCCATGAAATCGTAGTTGGCAATTTGGCGTGCTGCATCGTAGCGAATGCCGTCGATGTGATACTCCTGAATCCAGAAGCACACCACATCCCCCGCAAAGCGTCGGGCAGGATAGGTATCAAATTTTTCGTCGTAAAATTCGTAGTTGAACTCTGGGCCCCAATTGTTGCCGGGATCGCGGGGGGAGTGGTGATACCAGTAGTCGTGGTCAATTTGGGTGAGGGGACTCTCGGCTTCTGAGTGATTGTAGATCCCGTCCATAATGACCCGGATGCCCTTGCCGTGGCATTCATCAATCAGGTTTTTCAGTTCCTCAGTGGTGCCATAGCTCGATTCTGAGGCAAAGAAATAACGGGGATTGTAGCCCCAACTGTGGTCACCGGGATACTCTTTCACAGGCATGAGTTCGATCGCATTGATCCCCAAATCCACCAAGTAATCCAGTTTTTCCACCACATGCTTATATTTACCCCGCACGTAGCGATCGTCCTCACCGCCAGAAAAATCGCCCACATGCATTTCGTAGATCACTAGTGCATTGTCAGCGGGAAGGGGCTTGTCGTCGTGCTTCCAGGTGTAAGTATCCACAATTTGCTTACCGTCTTTGATGCGAATTACGCCATTCTGACTGGCATTATCAATATCTGTAGCGTAAGGGTCGTTCACGTCTACTGGTTGATCAGGTTCAAAGAACCAGCTTTTGGACTGAACTCGAAACTTGTACTGATACGCTCCATCTGCTAAGTCAACACTGGTGCGAAAAAATCCATCGTCACCCTGCTGCATAGAAACTTCCTGCCAATCGGAAAATTCTCCAATTAGCGCCACTTTTTTATTGTAGGGGGCAAAAAGCTTAAACTCGATCGAGCTACTCACGATAGTTCATTAAAAATATATGGATAGAAAAACTATCCTGCATTAGGTAACCCTTTTCATCTAACCAAAGGGGTAATTTTGTATATCAATGGGCAATAGACAATTTTCCTAAATTTTCCTCTTCCTAAGGAGAGAGTTGTGATGAGGGAGAAGTTGAATCTTGGTTAATCCCTGATCTTTAGCGTGTAGGTTCTCAACTGGAGATGACTTAAGGATCGTGGATTTAGGAGATTTCCAGAAAAGGTTATACCAGGCACCGGAAGGGCAAAGCATCCGGGCCACGACCTTCTGGTCGATTCAAGGACTGATCTGCCGGATGCTTTGCCCCTACAGGGGTAATATCTTTCTCAGAAATCTCCTCAGAAACTACTGAACCGAACTCAGCACCTTTTCGACTACGATCGCTGGATTGGCTTCTGGGCTATCGGCTTCCGAGGGGGGCACCACTTGCCAGAACTGCGGTAGGTACTCCGACCAATGGGCCAGGATGGTCTTGGCTTTGGTGCTGCCCGTGCGATCGGCATGGGACTCAATCAAGGCGCGGAGTTGTTTTTCCCCGTCTAGGGTGAGAACCCGCTGCACTTTGACAATTTCGGGGTTGACCTTGGTGGGCAGGCTGCCATCTTCATCCAGGAAATAGGCTAGTCCACCCGTCATGCCAGCGCCGACATTGCGGCCAACGCGACCCAGAACTACAATCACACCGCCCGTCATATATTCGCAGCAGTGATCCCCAGCCCCTTCAATCACCGCTGATCCCTTGGAGTTGCGAACCGCAAACCGTTCGCCAGCTTGCCCTTGGGCAAAGAGGGTGCCCCCCGTCGCGCCGTAGAGACAGGTGTTACCAATAATCACATTTTGCGCTGGATCATAGCGAATCTCAGCACTGGGCTTGATCACGATCTCGCCGCCGTGCATTCCCTTGCCCACGTAGTCATTGGCTTCACCTGTGAGATTGAGGATCATGCCTGGTAAGTTAAAGGCACCAAAGCTTTGTCCCACACTGCCCTCAAAATTCAGGACAATGCTGCCTTCAAAGCCTGCGTCGCCATAGCGCTGGGCGATCGTCCCCGCCAATCTGGCCCCCACCGTGCGATCGGTGTTGACAACCTTGAAGGTTTTGGTTGCTGTGGATTGCTGCTGAATCGCCCGCTGAATTTCTGGGTCGGCCACGAGTTGATCATCTAGCACAGGGCCGTTGCTGTGTA
>Ga0209181_10001003_pt1 | contig 50438 bp, 43 predicted proteins | sample MAT05_FD_187208 | JGI IMG/M metagenome (GOLD analysis project Ga0209181, IMG submission 187208) | Freshwater microbial communities from Lake Fryxell liftoff mats and glacier meltwater in Antarctica - MAT-05 (SPAdes) (version 2) | ecosystem: Environmental > Aquatic > Freshwater > Ice > Liftoff... | reverse complement strand
CTTCGTCGAGCAGCGTGGCGTGCACCTGCGCCGGCGCGCGATCGACAAAGCGGGGATCGCGCAGGTAGGCCAACACCTGCGCTTGTGCGGCGGGTGACAACGCGCGTGGTGATGGCGTTGGTACGACCGTGGCGCCTTCGCGCTCGCGCGGCACCGCCGGTGGTTTTCGCCAGCGATACGCACTGGCGCGCGAGACACCAAGCGCCGCGCTCACCCCCACCACGCCCAGCGTCTCGCCGTGTGCGCGCAACGTGTCCGTCACGTGGGCTTTCCATTCCGCTCGTGACGTGGTCGCTCTAGCAACGCTGAGAGTTTTTTTGGATCCCGATCAGCAGCTCCGCGCGCGCGAGCTGGTCACGCAACTGCGCGTTCTCGTGTTGCAGGCGGGCGACCTCGCTCGACTCCGCGCGCGGCTTGGGGCCACGTCGCCGCGCCAACGCCTGTCGCGCCCCCGCGTGATACCGCTTGCGCCACGTCGTGAACTGGGACGAGAACAAGCCTTCGCGTCGCAACAGACTGCCAATCTCGCCGACGGCGCGACACGGCGCCGCTTCCTGCACGATGCCCGTTTTGTACTCGACGGTGAAGCGGCGCCGCCGTTCAGTCGCGGGGACCTCCACGTCCTCAATCGATGCCCTGCGGGATGAACGGGTCATGCGGGTGAACCTCCTGCGCCCCTGGAATTCCGCACTCATTAAGCAAGGGACATCGTCTCACACCATATTCGCAGGGGGGACTTGCAGCCCTCCCGCAGAAAGGTTCGATCGCAGTCATGCAGGTCATGGGGTAAGGCTGCCTCGGGTGTGTGTTACGCCGCGGATTTTCTGGGGTCAGGGCCATGGTGCGGCATGACGTGAATTCTCGCGCTTGACTTTGTGGAGGGGGGGGATATCGTATTTATCAATCGTTGTTTGGAGCTCATTGGAGTCTAGCCTAGGAGGACACATGAAGTCGCTTGCCTTGATCCGTTCGGTGTGCTTGCTGGTGGTTGGTTTCGTGACTTTGGCGCCGACCAGTAGTGCGATGGTGGACGATCCGCCTCAGTGTAGTTGGTGCACGATTGGAGTTGCTGTGTGCCCGGAGGAGGAAGACTTGGCCGCTACCTGTGCAGCGAACCAATGTCCCAAGACTCGACCTGGATGTGCGGAGAATTTCGGGAGTTGTACCCCGGGGTACCGTCTTGTCTGCAATCCTGACATGTAGTTACAACGCGTTGGGCATGTGCTTTTCCGCCATTTCCTACTTCTTTACTGGCTTGGCGCAGGTCTCCGAATCCGGCGCCAATCTGGAGGATCGATTTTTCTCCAACTGATTGCATCAACCTGACATCGCCATGCCAACTCGGTTCGAGAAAATTTCCACTTCCATTATGCTGGCCATTGCGCTGGCAGTCGGTGGAAAATATTTGTTCTTTGCAAACGCTGGCCCGCGTGCTCAGGCCAATCCATTTCAAAAGCCGCTGGAAGCTCAGTTGGAGGATCGGTGGCAGATGGTGGACGGAGTTGCCCTTCCAAAGCTATCCACGACGTCGACGTCCATTATCGTTACTGAGTTCATCGATCGTGAGTGCCCGTTTTGCGCGATTTATCGACTGACACTTGACTCGCTTGAGTCGGTACTCGGTGACTCAATTCAACTGCGGTACGTAAACATGCCGATCGGTGGGCACAAATTCGCGCGATCTGGGGCCGTCGCAACAGAATGCGCCTTCCGAACACCGTACGGGCCTCAGTTCGTCGCCGCAGCCTATCAGGTTCAGGACTCCATCGGATTCTGGTCCTGGTCCAGGATTGCGCATAGGGCGGGGATTCGCGATACGGGCGAATTCAATGTGTGCCTGACGGAACCTGCAATTTCAATTGCAGTCGACAGCGCGAGGTCAATTGCTCGTAGGCTGAAGATCGGAGGAACTCCCACGATCATGGTAAACAACTGGCGCTACGATACTCCGCCTGAGCTGCCGCGGTTGCTCGAAGACATCAGGCGGATCGCATCGGGTCGGAAACCCCAGTCATGAACCGCGCTACAGTTTGCGATTGTGTCGGGTTATTCCTCGCGACCTGCTTGTTCAACGGATCTCGTTCCAGAATTGAACCGGATTCCAACAACCGAACGAGCCAATCCGTTCAACTTTCGTCGCACGAATTTGAATCCGTAGCATCCGTTCGAGAACTGTCTGATGGGCGCGTCCTCGTGCTCGATCGGGGCGCCCGAAAACTGCTGGTGTGGGACCGGGGCACGATACGTCAACTTGGTAGAGATGGCGACGGGCCCGGAGAGTATCGTTACCCGTACACGCTATTCGCAGTTGGAAGAGACAGTACTGTGCTCGTCGATGCGAGGACGAGGCGTTGGAGCCTTCTAACGAATGACGCCTGGTCGCCGCTTCCTGAGAGATTCTCCTACGCACAAGCAAAGATTCGGCAGCGGTGGGCCGGGATTGACCGAAGTGGGCGGGCACTCATGGTTTTGGGATCGAGAGTGTTGGCCAAAGGGGACCGCGAGATTGACACAACCGACCCGGTGCTGACCGACACTGTGCTCGCGATTGTTGCTTCACCAGCACGAAAGGTCGACACTGTCGCAAGACTCTCAAGCTTCAAAACGGGGCGCAAGCGCGTGCGAGTTGTCGGAGAGCCAGTGGAGTTCAGTGTCCCTGGCCTCCTTGCAACACATGACCAAGCGGTGCTCTTTCAGGATGGAGTGATGGCGATCGTTTTTTGGTCGCCGTATCGGGTCGAGTTGCGATCTGCATCGGGAAAGCTCATGGGCCGCACTGCGCCGGATGATCGTCCAACACCCGTAACGCCACAGACAAAGCGAGCGCTGGCGGCAGCATTCAAGAGCAAGCCCGATGGCAGCCCGTTTTTCACCCCGGACGACTTTCCGGGCTGGCCTCGGGTACTGCCACCGTTTCTGCCCGGTTCGATGGCCACAGGGCCCAATGGGCACTTATACGTAACCAGGATTGCGGCCCAACACGACGCGCAAGTGGTAGTTGACGTATTTGATCGCACACCGACTCGCATTGCCCAGATCTCCATTCCTGTGCGCAGTAGACTCGTCGGTGTCGGTCAGTCCGGATTATACGTGGCCGAAACGGACAATGTGGGCGCTGAGCATCTCGGCCTTGTGCGTTTCGCAAAGTGAGCATCCAGTTTTCCGAGCATTAACACCGCGTTGTTCGCGTTCCTTCTGCCTCTCACGTCTTTCTGCAACCGCAAATGACAAAATGGCTAAGCATCCGCGTAGCCCGAAGTTCGGTTGAGTGAAATGCGCGTAAGCGATTGCGTGGCATCGCGTTGCGTGGGTTCGACGCGTGCCCGCTACTGGGTACAATAGGCAATCGGGGTTACACGCGCACGTCGAGGAGCTGAAAGGCGCGCTGTTGCAAGGCGGTCGCGGGGACCTCCACTTCCTCAATCGATGCCCTGCGGGATGAACGGGTCATGCGGGTGGACCTCCTGCGCTCCCGGAATTCGTCACACATTAAGCGAGGGAAATCGTCTCACACCATATTGGCAGGGGGGAACGGCGCGAAGTCCCATGCGGAATTCGTGCAGCGATCCGTGGAGCGCAGCATTGAGTTGCTCTTGAAAGGCGTAGCGCGAGTTGAACGCTCACGGAAAGCATTTTCGCTCATTATCGCAGAATTTTCGGCCTCGGACTCCTTTCCAAATCATTAATCCAGCTATTTGGAAAGTAGACGGTTGGGCGGTGGAGTTGAGCTTTCGCGGCTTTCTGCGCAAGAGCTGCAACCTGTGGACTGGCAACGTGGACGGAGCGAAAATTCGCACTCGAACGAACGGGAGTGCCCTCGAGAGCACGCCGAAGTGTGACACTTTCTGAACGTGGGTCCGGTCGGCCCTTGAATTCGCAGTCTATGAGCGTTCGAGGAGAATCAGCGACTCCGCCGTCGCCACTATCACCTCCTCGCTCCCGCGCGGCGTCCACCCTAACAGGCGTCGCGCCTTCTCGCTCGTCGCATTCTTCACCTTCCCCAACTCCGGCAACGCCTCCCGCGCTTGCGCACTGAACACCGCAATCACCCGCACCAACCAATTCGGCACCTCTCTATTAGGTGCGCGCTTCGCCGCGCCGCCCATGCGACGCTTAAGCGTGCGCGAAACGTCCAGCACCGACATGAAGTGGTCGGCCAGCGCGAGAAACCGTTCGCCATTGGCGGCTGGATGTGTCATGGCGCGCACGTGTAACTCCGCCACATCACGCACATCCACCATGCCGAAATACAGTCGCGGTGCGGCGCGCAAGGCACCACTCATTAATTGCTTGATGAGTTGAATGGATGCAGAATAGTCGTCGCTCAACACCGGGCCGAGCACCCCGACCGGATTGATCACGGATAGTTCGAGTGCGCCACCTTCGTTGTGCATGAAATCCCATGCGGCACGTTCGGCCAGCGTCTTTGACTTCACGTATGCGGAAATGGGACGCGTCGTGTCGGTCCAGTCGATTTCGCTGAACGGCGTGGTGCGCTGTGCGTGGCCATAGCCGATTGCGGCAAACGACGACGTGAGTACGACGCGTTGCACGTTGGCGTCGCGTGCCGCGCCGAGCACGCGGCGTGTGCCGTCCACGGCGGGGCGGATCAATTCGCTTTCGTCGCGAACGAATCCAGCGGGGAAGGGGGAGGCGACGTGCAGGACGTAGTCGCAACCGGCGACGGCTTCTTTCCAACCAGCGTCGTGTTCGAGATCGGCAATGGCGAAAGACAAGCGGCCAAGGTTTGCTCCCGCATGGTACAACACAGTGCGCACAGCCTGTTCCCGATTGGGATTTCGGAGAGTGGTGCGCACTGTATGGCCCGCGTTCAGCAAGGCGAGCACACAATAGCCGCCGACGAAGCCCGACCCACCGGTAACGAGGACGGTGCTCACTGATTCGATCTCCGCATTGCAATCGGCCAAATGGTAGTGAGCATCAACTTGCAGCCCTCCTGCAGAAAGGTTCGATCGCAGTCATGCAGGTCATGGGGTGTGGCTGCCTCGGGTGTGTGTTCCGCCGCGGATTTTCTGGGGTCAGGGCCTTCAGACGAATGCGGTGCGGCCTGGCGTGAATTCTGGCTCTTGGTTGGGTGCCCCGGCGGCCACCAAAAATCCCCCACCTGTGGCCACCCCAAACTTCTGGGCTGCCCCACCAGCCTCGCCATCTGTTACCCCCAACTCAACGGCGCGAAGAGGGCCGGACCCTCCCCAGGACTTTCACCCACCTTTGGTCCAGAATATCACAGTGCCGCACGGAGCCGTTGCCGAACTCCCTTTGTCATGCACATACCCGTGCCCGGATGAGAGAACGCCTGCGAAGGCGATCCGATCGAGCGCGGCTACCGAGAAGATTCACCTGAACTTCGAGGCATCGGTGATAGGTGTGTACAAGGCGCCCAAATTTTCGGATCGGGGCGAGGCGTGACAAGGGCATGAATCACATTGCGCATGGCCAGGAAGCGGTAAATAACACCGCAACGAAAGGTGCCAGCTTTCAGCCGAGGAGCTGACAGCTCTCGGACTCGGGGAATATTGGAGCGCAAAGGGAAAGGAGGTTGGCCGCAGTTCCCGCGGCCACCCTACCAAGGGAATGCCAATCCTCGACACCTTCCGATATGGGAATATAGTGAGCCCATGGCTCGCACCCCCACCGCCGCCGAGACGTCATCAACGCACTCAAAGATCAGGAGCAAGCAGAATAAGCACGACCAATCGGCACGGAACGGCCACCCTTGAGCTCGTTGGAGACCTGGAAATACTCAGTACCCGGCAGTGCGACGCGCCGGCTCGGCTAGTGTGCAAGGCGTACACCACGCCGGAGTGTGTGCGGCGCTGGTGGGGATTTGAGAGCTCAGAATGGGTGGAGTGTTCGATTGACCTGCGGGTGGGCGGACGCTGGCGCTATGTCACGCGGGAGACTCGAGATGGGCAAACGTTCCCGGTCGGATTTCACGGAGAATATCAGGAGATGGAGGCGTGGGGTCTGAGAGCGCAGCGCTGTCCGTTTGACCGCTCCAGGCGCTCTTTATTCGTTCGCCTCATGGGCGGACCCGCGAGAGTGGGTGTCGGCCGAAGTGGCGTGAGCGAATGCACCGAACGCCTGGCGCTGCGAGCTGGACAGCTGCCAGCTATCAGACTCAGGCAAGAATTTCGTGAGGAAGACCGCTGCGAGCCGGACTGAGGGTATAGAATTGGCTGGCCCGCCTTGCATTGTTCGCCTAACCCTACTATTCTCAAGGGCTTGACCCGTACCGCCGACCCGTCGGCTACCCTTCCACACGTGCGCGGGATCGCTTTCCTTACCGAAACGCGATGCATCACGTGTAAAAAAAACACAGCGGAATCCAGCCGGCGCATCAATGGCGTGCGGGAGATTCCAACAAGGTGACACGTGAAAGTACGCAGCAGCGTGAAGCCGATTTGTGAGTACTGCAAGGTCGTCAAACGACAGGGCGTGACTCGCATAATCTGCAAGCGCAATCCCAAGCACAAACAGCGTCAGGGCTAAGGAGCAACTACCTACATGGCCCGTATCGCTGGTGTCGATCTCCCTCGCGAAAAGAAGGTTGAGATTGGCTTGACGTACATTTTCGGAATTGGTCGCCAGACGGCGCTCAAGATTCTCGAGGCGGCCGGCGTTTCGCTGGCGCTGCGCATCAAGGATCTGAACGACGCGGATGTCAATAAAATCCGCCAGGAAATTGAACGCAACTATCGCGTGGAAGGTGCGTTGCGCACCGAGACGGCGATGAACATCAAGCGTTTGATGGACATCGGGTCGTATCGCGGCACGCGCCACCGTCGTGGCTTGCCAGTTCGTGGCCAGCGCACGCACACCAACGCGCGCACCAAGAAGGGGCCGCGCCGCGCCATTGCGGGCAAGAAGAAGGTGACCAAGTAAACCATGGCTACCGCAAAGAAAAGCAAGCGCGTCATCGAGGCGGAAGGCGTTGCCCATGTCAGCGCCACATTCAACAACACCACCATCACGATCACGGATGCCCACGGCAACGCGGTCGCCTGGGGTTCGTCAGGCAAGGCCGGCTTCAAGGGCTCCAAAAAGAGCACCCCGTTTGCCGCCACCGTCGCGTCCGAACAGGCGGCGCGCGAAGCGCTGACCGCGGGTGTTCGCCGCGTCCACGTGCGCGTGCAGGGTCCCGGATCTGGCCGCGAGTCGGCCATCCAGGCGCTCGCCACGGCCGGATTGCAAGTCAAGTCCATTCGCGACGTCACGCCGATTCCGCACAACGGCTGCCGTCCGCCCAAGCGTCGGAGGGTCTGATCATGGCTCGTTATACAGGACCGAGCTGCCGCCAATGCCGCCGCGAAGGCACCAAACTTTTCCTCAAAGGCACGAAGTGTTTCACGGAAAAGTGCCCCGTCGAACGTCGCCCGTACGCCCCCGGCCAGCACGGCCAGAGCACGGCGCGCCGCAAGAAGATGTCCGAGTACGCCAAGCAGCTTCGTGAGAAGCAGAAGATCAAGCGCCAGTACGGGGTCAGCGAAAAGCAGTTCCGCAACACCTTCGACAAGGTCTCGTCTCAGCAGGGATTGAGAGGGCATAACCTTCTCGCGGCACTTGAGACACGCTTGGATAACGTCATATACCGCATGGGTTTCGCGCCTTCACGCAAGGCGGCGCGTCAGCTCATTCGGCACCGCCACATCGAAGTCAAGCAGCGCATCCTCGACGTGCCGTCGTACCAGGTGCGTCCGGGTGAAGAAGTTCGCGTGAAGCAGGCCTCACGCGAAATGGTGCTGGTGATATCGGCCATGGAACAGTCTGCGCGCGGTTCCACGCTCTCGTGGATTGCCGTCGACAAAGAGTCGTTCTCGGGTCGCGTGCTCGAGAAGCCGACGCGTACGAGCATCCCGCTCGCCGCGCAGGAACAGCTCGTCGTCGAACTGTACTCGAAGTAAACGATGTAAACCGCGGATCGCGCTTGCGCGCGATCCGCTGGTCGGGACCCGAGCTCCCCTGCGAGCTTGCCACGCGTTCGGGGCGAGGCAAGGCGTCACCACGGCACATTGCTTTGGTGTGACCACTCAAAGAAAAGTCATTCATGGCCAACACGATCGATCTCAGCGGACTGGTTCGTCCGCAGCTGGTAGAAGCAACGAAGCGCGACGACACGCCCAACATGGCCGAGTTTCGTCTGCAGCCGCTGGAACGCGGCTTTGGACATACGCTGGGCAATGCCATGCGTCGTCTGCTGCTCTCCTCACTCCGCGGCAGCGCGGTGTGGGCCTTTCGCATTGACGGCGTCGTCCACGAGCACCAGACCATTCCGGGCGTGGTTGAAGACGTGCACCAACTCATCGGCAACCTGAAAACGCTGACCCTGGCGCTTCCGGATGACGTCGAGCACATGGTGCTGCGCCTGACCAAGTCGGGCCCCGGCGCGTGCACCGGCGCGGACATTCCGGCCATTGGCGGCGTGCGCGTCATCGATCCCAATCATCACCTGTTCACCATCACGGACGACCGAGACCTTTCGGTCGAACTGTACGTGAACAAGGGCCGTGGGTACGTCGAAAGCGATTCACATCCGGCCGACAAGAGCTTGCCGGTCGATGTGGTGCGCATCGACTCCATCTACAGCCCGGTCAAACGCACCAACTTCAGCGTCGCGGAAACGCGCGTTGGACAGCGCACCGATTACGATCGTCTCACCCTGACGGTCGAAACCAACGGCACGATGTCGCCCGAAGAGGCCGTGAGCTACGCCGCTGCCCTGGCGCAGACGCACTTCCAGTATTTCGTCGGCTTCGGGTCATCGGCCTCAGCCCAATTGGGCGGCGCCGGTGGCGATGGCAACAGCGATGCGCTGCGCCTGGCCGATCTGTTCCGCACTCCCATTGACGATCTCGAACTCTCCGTTCGCAGCGTCAACTCACTCAAGAATTCCAACATCCGCTCGTTGGGCGATCTGGTTCGCCAGACCGAAGCGCAAATCCTGCAGGTCAAGAATTTCGGCAAGAAGTCGTTGCAGGAAATTGCTGATCTGCTTGAGCGCCAAGGGCTCAACTTCGGCATGCGCTACGAAGAATCCATCGATGGTGTGCGTATCATCGACATGGGCACTCCGCCTAGCCGCGCCGCAGAAAACGCGCCGGATGACGACGACGAAGAGGATTAAAACCTATGCGCCACGCCAAGGCCCATCGCCAGCTTCGACGCACCTCGGAACAGCGCCTCGCGCTGCTCCGAAGCCTCGCCTCGTCGCTCATCGAACAGGGCGCCATTGAAACCACCGAGGCGAAAGCCAAGGAACTGCGTCCTTTCGTGGAGAAGTTGATCACGAAGGCCCGCAGCGGCACGCTGCACGCGCGCCGTCTCGCCGGAAAACACGTGCAGAAGCGTGAAACCGCCGACAAATTGTTCAAAGAAGTCGGACCCGCGTTCGCAACGCGTCCCGGTGGCTACACGCGCATTCTCAAAACCGGCCACCGCAAGGGTGACGGGGCTGAAATGGCGCGCATTGAACTCATCCTCAACTAATCGGGAGCGAGATCATGGCCATCGATCGGCACAAGTGCTACGTCTGCCATAAGGGCGTCACCTTTGGTAACAACGTCTCGCACGCCAACAACAAGACGCGCCGCACGTGGAGACCCAATCTTCAGGTCGCACGCATTCTGGAAAGCACCAAGCCGGACGCCAAGATCATCAAGATCAAGGTGTGCACGCGTTGTCTCGCCGCTGGAAAAATTCAGCGCGCGCCGCGCGGAAAGGTTGCGGCGGCGTAAGCAGACGCACCCCTCGCTTCGTTTCGGTTCAGTGCAAGGTGGGGAGCTCTCGTGGGCTCCCCATTTTGTGCATGACAGCAGGATCCGTGTCGGAACGACCATCGGCGAGGTTAGTCCTGCCGCGCGACCGTCGTACGCGCGCACTGACGGCGCCCGCATTTGCGGTTCATCGTTCATTATCAAGACATGCCAACAGCCCTGATCACCGGCATTACCGGACAAGATGGCTCCTACCTCGCCGAGTTGTTGCTCGAGAAGGGGTATCGTGTGGTCGGCGTTGTCCGGCGCTCGTCGACAACTCCGTACGAGCGCATTGCACATCTGGTCGACCGCATTGAATTGGTGTCGGCCGACCTGCTGGACCAGACCTCGCTGACGGATGCGATGAGTGCCACCCAGCCAGACGAAGTGTACAATCTGGCCGCGCAGAGTTTTGTGCAGACGTCGTGGACACAGCCGGTGCTCACCGGCGAATTCACGGCGCTGGGCGTAACCCGCATGCTCGAAGCCGTTCGGAAAGCAGCGCCCAAAGCGCGCTACTATCAGGCGTCCAGCTCCGAACAGTTTGGGAAAGTGGTGGAGACGCCGCAGCGCGAAAGCACACCGTTCTACCCGCGCTCGCCGTACGGCGTGGCCAAGGTGTATGGACACTGGATTACCGTGAACTACCGCGAAAGTTTTGACATGTACGCAGCGTCCGGCATTCTGTTCAACCATGAATCGCCGCGCCGCGGGTTGGAATTTGTCACGCGGAAAATCACCGACGCCGTCGCGCGCATCAAATTGGGCATGCAATCCGATTTGCGACTCGGCAATCTCGAAGCGCGTCGTGACTGGGGATTTGCGGGCGACTACGTCGATGCCATGTGGCGCATGCTGCAGCTCGACTCGCCAACCGATTACGTCATTGGTACCGGCCACACGTTTTCGGTGCGTGATTTCTGTGAGGCCGCATTCAGCACGGTCGATCTGGCGTGGCAAGACTATGTCGTGCAGGATGAACGGTTCTTCCGTCCGGCCGAGGTGGATTTGCTGGTGGCCGATGCGTCGAAAGCGGAAAACGAGTTGGGGTGGAAGCCACAGGTTTCGTTTGAGAATCTGGTGCGCATGATGGTGGAAGCCGACATGGACCGCTACGCGAAACCTCGTTGAGATGAAACGCGCGCTGGTGACCGGCGCGGCCGGATTTGTGGGACGCTGGCTGTGCGCCGCGCTCGTGCAGGACGGTTGGGACGTCGTGGCAGCCGCGCATTCCGCGGCCGACGTGGAAGCCGCCAAAATGGGCGGACCGTGGGGCCGTCTCAGTTCGCTACGTTGGTTTACCGGCGATATTCGCGACTCGGCGCACTGGGAAATGTTATTCACCGAAACGCGTCCCGATGCGGTCGTCAACCTCGCGGCCATTTCCCACGTGCTGCAGGCCGGCGCCGACGCCGCGCGGGCGTGGGAAGTGAACCTCTTGGCGCCCGTCCGCCTGTTGCACGAAGCGCAGACCCACCGGGCACGCGGCCTGTGCGATCCAACCATCCTGCTGGTGGGCAGCGCCGAGCAGTATGGGCCGCAGCCCGTGACCGCCGCGCCAATTGACGAGAACAGGCCGCAGACTCCCTTGACGGTGTACGGCGCAACCAAGGCGGCGCAGGAGGTGGCGGGCCTGCAGGCGCACCGGGCGACGGGCCTTCGGGTGATTGCTGCCAGGCCGTTTCCGCACTCGGGGGCAGGGCAGGAACCCCACTTTGTCATTCCGGCCATGGTGTCGCGTGCGGAGGCGCTTCGCGCGGCCGGCTCGAAGGGGCCAATGCTGACGGGAAACCTCACGCCCGTACGTGATTTTCTTCACGTAAGCGACGTGGTCGCGGCGTATATTGCATTGCTGCATGCAGGTCTCCCGGGCACGGCCTACAACGTGGCCAGCGGTACCGGGCGTTCCGTACGCGAGGTGATCGAACGCGTGCTGGCCCGAGTGGGTGTGAACGCAGAACTTCAGGAAGATCCCGCGCTCGTTCGGGCGGTAGACGTACCCGTTCTCGTAGGCAATGCAACGCGCCTCACCGCCGATACCGGCTGGACAGCCACGCGGGGCTTTGACGACATCATCGACGACCTTCTCGCATACCACCGCACGCATGCCGCGACGCACTGATCTGCACCGAATTCTCGTGATTGGTTCCGGACCAATCGTGATCGGTCAGGCCGCCGAATTTGATTATTCAGGAACGCAGGCCATCAAGGCACTGCGCGAAGAAGGCTACGAAGTCATTCTCGTGAATTCGAATCCGGCCACGATCATGACCGATCCGGAATTTGCAGATGCGACGTACGTGGAACCCGTCACCGTCGAGTTTGTCGAAAAGGTCATCGCCAAGGAGCGTCCGGATGCGGTGCTGCCCACCATGGGCGGACAGACGGCGCTCAACGTGGCGCTGGCGCTCTCGGACAGCGGGGTGTTGGCGAAATACGGTGTGGAGCTGATCGGCGCGAATGCGCGCGCCATTCGGGTTGCCGAAGATCGGAAGCTCTTTGCCGAAGCCATGGTGAAAATTGGACTGACGTGCGCGCAGGGGCGCACCGCAGGCACGCTGGAGGAAGCGTTTGCGGTCGTGGAGGAGACAGGGTATCCGTCGATCATCCGACCGTCGTTCACGCTGGGCGGAACGGGCGGCGGCATTGCGTACAATCGCGAGGAGTTCGAAACGATTATTCGCCGCGGCCTCGACCTGTCACCGACCACCTCGGTCCTCGTCGAACGTTCGTTGCTCGGCTGGAAAGAATTCGAACTCGAAGTGATGCGCGATCACACGGACAACGTGGTGATTGTCTGCTCCATCGAGAATCTCGATCCCATGGGCGTCCACACCGGTGACTCGATTACCGTGGCGCCGGTCATGACGCTGACCGATCGCGAGTATCAGACGATGCGCGATGCGGCGGTGAAAATCATCCGCGAAATCGGTGTGGATGCCGGGGGGTGCAACATCCAGTTTGCGGTGAACCCCGTGAATGGCGATTTGATCGTGATCGAGATGAACCCGCGAGTATCACGTTCCTCGGCGTTGGCGTCCAAAGCCACTGGTTTTCCGATTGCCCGAATTGGTGCGAAGCTTGCGGTGGGTTATCGGTTGGACGAAATTCCCAACGACATCACCAAAACCACACCCGCGTCGTTCGAGCCCGTGCTCGACTACGTCGTCGTCAAGTGTCCGCGATTTGTGTTCGAAAAGTTCACCACCACCGATCCACGCCTGACCACGCAGATGAAGTCGGTGGGTGAGTCGATGGCCATTGGGCGCACGTTCAAGGAAGCGTTCCAGAAGTCGTTACGCGCACTGGAGACGGGACGGATGGGTTGGCAGATTGCCGATCGCCTCATTGATGATCGCCTGGCGGACGACAGCCTGGAGACGTTGCGCGGCGGCCTGCGTACGCCGACACCAGAACGCATCTTTCAGGTGAAACGGGCCATGCTGCTGGGCATGACGACGGCCGAAGTGTACGAACTCTCGGCCATCGATCCGTGGTTCCTCGATCAGATGCAGGAGTTGGTTGAGGCCGAGCGTTGGTATGCGGCGCTGCCCAGCGTCAATGCGGCCGATATGCGACGTATCAAGCGGTTTGGCTTCTCCGATCGCCAGCTTGCAGTGTTGCGCAACGAGACGGAAGCCACGGTTCGCGAACATCGCTGGACACTGGGCGTCATTCCGGCGTACAAAATGGTCGACACCTGCGCAGGCGAGTTCCCGTCGTCGACGCCGTACCTCTACAGCAGCTACGACGAAGAAAACGAAGCGCCTCCGTCTGACCGGAAGAAGGTCGTCATCCTCGGTTCTGGCCCGAATCGCATTGGACAGGGCGTTGAGTTTGACTATTGCTGTGTGCGCGCGGCGCTTGCGCTGCGCGACCAGGGGTATGAAACCATCATGGTCAACTCGAACCCGGAAACGGTGTCGACCGACTTTGATATTTCGGACAAGTTGTACTTCGAGCCGCTGACGCTGGAAGACGTGCTGGAAATTGTGCGCAAGGAAAACCCGATTGGGGTCATCGTGCAGTTGGGTGGACAAACGCCGCTCAAGCTGACGCGTGCGCTCGAAGCGGCCGGTGTGAAAATTCTGGGTACGTCGCCGGACGCGATTGACATCGCGGAAGATCGTCGGCGTTTCGAGAAGCTGGCGCGCGAACTTGGCATTCGGCAACCGGACAACGGTACGGCGACGAGCGTGGATGAAGCCGTGACGATTGCCGAACGCATCGGGTATCCGGTCCTTGTGCGTCCGTCGTATGTCCTGGGCGGACGCGCCATGGAAATTGTGCACGATCCTGAGTCGCTGCGGGACTACTTCGAACGCGCCGTTCGGGTGAGTGAAGACCGGCCGGTGCTGGTCGATCATTTCCTGGAAGACGCGTTCGAAGCGGACGTTGATGCGCTGAGTGACGGAACCAATGTCGTGATTGGCGCCGTGATGGAACACATCGAAAGTGCCGGCATTCATTCCGGCGACTCGGCGTGCGCATTGCCGTCATATCTCATTCCGCCCGAAGCGGTGGAGGAGATGAAGCAGCACACGATCGCGTTTGCGAAGCGGTTGGGCGTAGTGGGATTGATCAATGTGCAGTACGCGTACAAGGATGGCGCGGTGTACGTGATTGAAGTGAACCCGCGAGCGTCGCGTACCGTGCCGTTTGTGTCGAAGGCTATTGGTATGCCGCTGGCGTCGTTGGCCGCGCGTCTGATGTTGGGCGAGACCCTGGAGCAGGTTGGGTTTACGGCCGAGATCATTCCGCCGTATTTCAGCGTGAAGGAAGCGGTGTTTCCGTTCAACAAGTTTCGCGAATTCGATCCGGTGCTGGGTCCGGAAATGCGGTCGACCGGCGAGGTGATGGGCATTGCGGATGATTTCGGCACCGCTTTTCTCAAATCGCAGATTGCCGCGGACAACAAGTTGCCGAGCAGCGGTGCGGTGTTGATTACCGTGAACGACAGCGACAAGCCGATGGCGGGTAACCTGGCCCGGCGCTTTCACGAACTTGGGTTCAAAATATACGGGACGACCGGAACTGCCGCGTATCTCAATGCGCAGGGCATTCCGACGGAGGCCGTGCTCAAAGTGCGGGAAGGTCGTCCGCACTGCGTCGACCTGGTCGTGAACGGTAACGTGCAGCTCCTGATCAACACGCCGCTGGGCAAACACGCGCAGCAGGATGACGAGTTGCTGCGTCAGGCGGCCATTGCCAATCACATCGCGTACACCACCACGTTAAGCGCGGCCAGCGCGGCGTGTGATGCCATTGCCGCGCGTCGGTTACAGGAGCCGGGGGTGCGTTCACTACAGGAATGGCACAAGGTGCTGGACGCGAGCAACCTGAAAAAGGGCTCATGAGCGCAGCCCTTCCCGGAATGATGACGAAGGCCGGCACCGCGAACGTGGGTGCCGGCGTGTTGTTGGCCGAAGGCGCGCAGGTGCACGAGTCGGCGTATGTGGATGACGGCGCGTCCATTGGTGCCAACTCGCGCGTGTGGCATTTCTGTCACATTGTGGGTGGGGCCATTATTGGTGAACGCTGTTCGCTGGGGCAGAACGTGGTGGTGATGCGCAACGTGCGCATTGGCAACAACGTGCGTATTCAGAATAATGTGTCGGTGTATGAAGGCGTGGAGTTGGAAGACGATGTGTTTTGCGGACCCAGCATGGTGTTCACCAACGTCTTTAATCCTCGCAGCGCCGTGTCCCGAAAGAACGAGTATCGCCCGACGTTGGTGAAGCGTGGTGCCAGCATTGGCGCCAACGCGACCATCGTGTGTGGCGTGACCATCGGCCCGTATGCGTTTATCGGTGCGGGTGCCGTGGTCAATCGCGATGTGCCCGCCTACGCGCTGATGACCGGTGTGCCGGCACGGCGTCGCGGCTGGATGTCCGAAGCGGGGTACACGCTGGAATCGCTGGGTGGGGAACCCGGTATGTCCGACCGGGAAATGTTGCGGTGTCCGGGTTCGGGCTTGCTGTACGTTCGCGACGGAGACGTCGTCACTCGGAGCGAGGAGTCGGTATGACGGACGCGAAAACCTTGTCCGAACGTGACGTTCGCGTTGCGTTGGTTGGATGTGGGCGCATCAGCCGCAATCACTTTGAGGCCATTGAGAAAGTGGCTGGCCTGACGCTGGTGGCCGTTTGCGATATTGAGGAAGCGCGCGCGCGGGAAGCAGGGGCCCGCCAGCACGTGCCGTGGTTTACGAACATGGAGACCATGCTGGCGGACGTGCCCAGTGATGCCGTGGTCATTGCAACGCCGTCCGGGTTGCATCCGCAGCACGGCATTCTCGCGGCGAAAGCGGGTCGCCATGTGATCGCGGAAAAACCTATGGCGATTTCGCTCGCTGCCGCCGACGCGCTGGTGCAGGCGTGTGATGACAATGGCGTGCAACTGTTTGTGGTGAAGCAGAACCGACTGAATCCGCCCATTCAGTTGCTGAAACGGGCCATCGATCGTGGGCGTTTCGGCCGCATTTATCTGGCGAACTGCACGGTGCACTGGACGCGGCCGCAGGACTACTACGATCAGGCGCCGTGGCGAGGCACGTGGGAGTTTGACGGGGGCGCGTTCATGAATCAGGCCTCGCACTATGTCGATTTGATGCAGTGGCTGGTCGGACCGGTAGAGAGTATTGTGGCCAAAACAGCCACCCTCGCGCGCAAGATCGAAGCGGAGGATACCGGCATTGCCGTCATCAAGTTTCGATCGGGCGCGTTGGGCACCATCGAAGTCACGATGCTGACGTTCCCCAGGAACCTCGAAGGATCGATCACCATCCTCGGCGAGAAGGGCAGCGTCAAAATTGGCGGCACGGCCGTGAACAAGGTGGAGCACTGGGCATTTGCCGACTACGACGACGATGACAAGCTCATCGAGCAGGCGAATACCAACCCGCCGACCGTGTACGGCTTTGGCCACGAGGCGTACTACCGCAACGTGCTGGCTGTGCTGCGCGGTGAAGCCCGCCCGGACACCGACGGACGCGCGGGGCGGAAATCGCTTGAGCTGATTCTGGGTATTTACGAATCGGCCAAGACCGGGCGTGAGGTGCCGTTGCCGTTGCGCAGCAGTCTGTAACGGTTCTTACTTCCCGGCTTATCCCCACGGTCACACAATCACTCTCATGGCTGTTCCTCTCCTCGATCTCAAAGCCCAACACGCGACCATTCGCGACAGCGTCGTTTCCGCCATGATGGCCGTGGTGGATGCGCAGGCGTTTATCCTGGGTGAGCCGGTGGCCGAGCTGGAGCGCGAGGTTGCGGCGCTGTCACAGAGCCGGTACGCGGTGGGGTGTGCCAATGGCACCGACGCCCTGCTGCTGGCGCTCCGCGCCTTGGACGTGGCGCCGGGCGACGAGGTGGTGACCACGCCGTTCACGTTTTTTGCGACGGCCGGGGCCATTCACAACGTGGGCGGTCGACCGGTGTTCGTCGACATCGACCCGAAAACCTTCAACATCGAGCCGCAGGGTATTGCCGCGGCGATGACCTCGAAGACCAAGGCGGTCGTGGCGGTCGACCTGTTCGGCCAAATGGCAGCCATGGAACTGGTGGCCAGCGCGGCCGGCCATGTGCCCGTCATTGAAGACGCGGCCCAGACTATTGGCGCCAGCCGGATGATTGACGGGAAACGGGTGATGGCCGGACAAGCGGCCGCCATTGGTACGTTCAGCTTTTTCCCGTCCAAGAATCTGGGCGGTTACGGCGACGGCGGGATGATGGTCTGTCAGGATGACGTGCTGTTCGACACCCTGATGAAGCTGCGTACCCATGGCAGCCGGCGTACGTATTATCACGACATCGTGGGGTATAACAGCCGTCTGGATACGCTCCAGGCCGCGGTGTTACTGGCCAAGTTACCGTTCCTGGAAGGGTGGAGCGCGCGGCGCCGCGAAAACGCCGCGTTCTACGATGCGGCGTTCGCGGACGTTGACGGAATCACGACACCGTTTGTTGATATGGCCAATACGTCCATCTACAACCAGTACACGATCCGCACGACGCGGCGTGATGCTTTACAGGCACATCTGAAGGCGCTGGGTATCGGGCACTCGGTGTATTACCCGTTGCCGCTGCACCTGCAGAACTGTTTTGCCTACCTCGGCTACTGCGAGGGGCAGTGCCCGGAGTCCGAACGCGCCGCCAAAGAAGTGTTGTCCCTTCCGATTTATCCGGAGCTTACGCGTGGACAGCTTGAGGAAGTTGTCAAGGCGGTTCGCTCATTTTTTGGTCGATAACGTAACCGTGACGCGTGTTCGCGTGATGGTTCTGCAGGTGGAGAATTCTTGATGCAGCAACAGCTACTCGCCAAGATCAACGATCGATCGGCCGTGGTCGGCATTATCGGCCTCGGCTACGTCGGTTTGCCGCTGGCGATGGAATTCGCGAAAGCGGGGTTTCGCGTTATTGGCTATGACATCAGCCAACGGGTGGTTGACCTGCTCATGGCTGGCGACTCACACATTCAGGATGTACCGGCCGCCGAGGTGCAGGCCATGGTAGAGGCGGGACTGTTTACCGCCACGACCGTCGAAGCGCGTTTGAAGGATTGCGACGCCATTTCCATAGCGGTGCCAACGCCGTTGTCCAAGACGCGTGACCCGGACATGGCCTTCGTACTGGCTTCCGCCGATGCCATCGCGCGACAGGCGCACCCCGGCATGTGCATCGTCCTGGAGAGCACGACGTATCCCGGCACAACCCGCGAGCTGTTGCAGCCCCGTTTGGAGGCCAAGGGTCTCACGGTGGGCGTTGATGTGTTCATCGCGTTCAGCCCTGAACGGGTCGATCCGGGCAACACCGTGTATCACACCAGGAACACGCCCAAGGTAGTCGGCGGCATTACGCCCGCGTGTCTCGCGGTGGCCAGTGCGCTGTACCAGAGCTGCATTGACACCGTAGTGCCGGTCAAGTCGCCAGAAGCCGCCGAACTGGTGAAGTTGCTGGAGAATACGTTTCGGGCCGTGAACATTGGTCTGGTAAACGAAATCGCGATCATGTGTGACAAACTCAACGTCGACGTGTGGGACGTGATTGATGCCGCCGCGACCAAACCGTTTGGCTTCATGAAGTTCACGCCAGGGCCTGGCATTGGCGGTCACTGCATCCCGCTCGATCCGCACTACCTGGCCTGGAAGATGCGCACGCTGAATTACAAAACCCGCTTCATCGATCTGGCCAGCGAAATTAACTCGAACATGCCCAACTGGGTGGTCGAGAAAGTGTCGTGGGCGTTGAACGAAGTGCGGAAAGCGGTGCGCGGTAGCCGCGTGCTGGTCCTCGGCGTTGCGTACAAGCGGGACATCAACGATGTGCGGGAAAGCCCCGCCCTTGATGTGATCCGGCTGTTGGAGGAACGCGGGGCACACGTTGAATATCACGATCCCTTTGTGCACGAATTCCGCGAAGACGGGCACACGCGGAAAGGTGTGGAACTGTCTGAAGAGATGCTGCAATGGGCCGATGCGGTGGTCATCATCACCGATCACCAGTCCATCGATTATCAGCGCGTGATTGACCATGCCACCATGGTGGTCGACACCCGCAACACCACGGCGCATCTCAAGCCCGGACGCGCGCGCGTTGTTCCGCTGGCTTCGAATGGGACGGTTCAAGGACGGTTGACCGCGTGACGGTACGCGAATCGCCAGCTGGTGTAGGGCCTGCAGCCAGAACACGCCAAGGCGCGATGCGCGCGGAGTGGCGAGTGCTGGTGTTACTGGGGGTGGTGTTTGCGCTCGCGGGATGCGGTCGTGGCTTCCGGCCGCGCGATTTCGCCAACCCCGAGGCGTTGTTCCGCGCTACCCTCATGGAGTTTCAAGCCAGGAACTGGGCCAACGCCCAGCTTGGTTTTGAGCAGCTGAGCAATGAACTGGGCGCGCGCGATCCGCTGCTGCCGCCCGTGTTGTTCTACCTGGCCATGACGCACGAGCAACGCAGCGAGTATCTGCTTGCGTCTCAGGCGTTTATGCGCGTGGCCGATGGGTTTCCCGACGACACGCTGGCTCCGCAGGCGATTTTGGGGTCCGGGCGAAGCTTGCAGCAGATGTGGCGCAAGACGGTGCTCGATGCCACCGAAGGGCAACAGGCGGCGACCACGCTGCGCATGTTGCTGGCCACGTTTCCAGACTCGAAGGCGGCTGCCGATGCACGCGTGCGCCTGGATACGCTGGACGATCGGTTTGCGACCAAGGACTACGAAGTTGGCATGCATTACGTCCGTCGCGGCGCCATCGATCCCGCGATCATCTACTTCAAGGACGTCGTGGCTACGTACCCGAACACCGCCCACGCGCGGCTGTCGTGGCTTCGCCTGCACGAGCTGTACACGAAAATCCGGTGGAAGGACGATGCCACAGACGCGTGTACGGCCATGTGGAAAGCCTATGCCGACGACGATCTGGACGTCCTGAAGGCCTGCGGTCGGCGGCCACCCGCAGGCGACAGCACGACGGTCAAGAAAGATTCGGTGGTGATCGTACCTGGCGCCTTGCCGCGCCCAGGCCCGAACTAACGCGCCGCTCCGCCTTCTTCGCGTTCATGCGCATTGGAATTTTCGGGGGCAGCTTCGATCCACCACATACCGGTCACCTGTTGGCCGCGATTGATGCGATGGAAGCGCTGTCCCTCGACCGATTACACGTGGTGCCTGCTGCCGTTCAGCCCCTGAAATCAGGGCAAGGAACCGATAGCATGCATCGCCTGGCCATGACGCAGCGGTGTTTTGGCGGGCTGCCTCGAGTCGAGGTGGACCCAATCGAAATTGAGCGGGGCGGATTATCTTTTACGGTTGACACCGTGGAGGCCTACCGGCGGCAATGGCCGTTGGCAGAACTCCATCTTCTGATCGGAGAGGATGCAGCAGCAGGGCTCGCGCGTTGGCGTGATCCGGAGCGGTTGCTTTCGATGGTGCGTTTGGTGGTGTTATCGCGAACGGTTCCATCTCCAACGAATCGCGAGGCGACCGACGCATCCGCCATTGATCAGTGGATGCCTGGCCCACCAATCAGGTTGGCTACGCGCCGAGTGGATGTGTCGTCAACCGAAATTCGTGCGCGAGTGAGAGCAGGCACCACGCTCCGCGGGTTTGTTCCCGATGCCGTGGCGGCCTACATCGCATCAACTGGTTTGTACTTACAGGCATCGGCGGCATTGGGCGATCCGCTTCCCGGCTAACGGGACAGGGAGCGCCGGTGAGTCGGCGCCTTTCCCGTCGAGGAACGCATGTTCAACAGCAAGTTACTCAACAAGATTTTCGGCACACGCCACGAACGCGAGCGGAAACGCGTCCAGCCAATCATCAACGAGATTGTTGAGATTGAGGCGCGCTTGGCGACCCTCTCGGACGAAGAAATTCAGGGGCAGACCGCGAAATTTCGTGCGCGGCTGGCTGAGCGCACGGGACCGATCGAAGCGCGCATCGCCGAACTCAAGGAAGGCAAACGCACCGCGGCCGATGCCGAAGAGCGCGAGCGCCTGGACGATGAGTTACATGGCAAGGGGGCGAGTGGAGGTGCCGAGGTCGAATTGCGCGACGCGATCAAGGAAATGCTGGACGAGTTGTTGCCGGAGGCGTTCGCCACCGTGCGTGAAGCCGCGCGCCGCTTGAAGGGTTCGGCGGTCACTGTAACCGGCACGCACATGACGTGGGACATGGTGCCGTACGAAGTACAATTGATTGGCGGTATTCAGTTGCATTTGGGTCGCATTGCGGAAATGGCGACCGGTGAAGGCAAGACGTTGGTGGCGACACTGCCCCTGTATCTGAATGCGCTGCCGGGACGTGGTACGCATCTGGTCACGGTCAACAACTACCTGGCGCGTCGTGACTCCCAATGGATGGGGCACCTGTACCGGTGGCTCGGGCTGACGGTTGGCTGTCTGGACGACACCGAGCCGGGGTCGTGGGAACGCAAAGAGGTGTACAACAGCGACATCACCTACGGAACGAACAACGAATTCGGGTTCGATTACCTGCGCGACAACATGGTGACGTCGATCGAGCAGCGTGTACAGCGCCCGCATGTGTACGCGATTATCGACGAAGTCGATTCCATTCTCATTGACGAAGCGCGTACGCCGCTCATTATCTCAGGGCCGGTTGGCAACGAGAGCGATGGACAATACGCCGAGTTTAACAACGCGATTGGTCGCCTCGTGCGCCGCCAGAGCGAAATGGTGAATGGATTGGTGGGCGCCGGCACGCGCGCGCTCGAAGAAGGGGACCAGCCAACCGCCGCACTGCAGTTGTACAAGGCGCAGCTGGGTGGGCCGAAAAACAAGCATCTCATGAAGACGCTGCAGGAACAGGGCGTGAAACAGCTCGTGCAACGGCAGGAACTCGATCATATTGCCGATCGCAAATTGCCGGCGGCGAAACAGCAGTTCCCCGACATCGAGGACGATTTGTTGTACGTGCTCGACGAAAAGGGGCACACGGTGCATCTCACCGAAAATGGTCTGGACTACATGTCGCCGGATGCCCACGATGCGTTTGTGCTGCCCGACATCAGCGTACTGATCGGAAAGATCGATCACAATCACGACCTGACCGCGCCCGAACGACTCGAACAGCGCAACGCCATTGAGCGTGAGTACGCGCAGAAGAGCGAACGCCTGAACATCATTCACCAGTTGTTGCGCGCGCACGCCCTGTACGAAAAAGACGTGAATTACGTGGTGCAGGAAGGGCAGGTGTTGATCGTGGACGAAAACACCGGGCGTACCATGCCCGGTCGTCGCTGGTCGGAGGGATTGCACCAGGCCGTGGAGGCGAAGGAAAACGTGCAGGTGAAGGGTGAGACGCAGACCATGGCGACCATCACCATTCAGAACTACTTCCGTATGTACGAAAAGCTGGCCGGCATGACCGGTACGGCCGAAACGGAAGAGAGCGAATTCCATCAGATTTACGGATTGGCCGTGTCGGTCATTCCCACCAATCAAGACATCGCCCGCGACGATCGCCAGGACTACGTCTTCAAGACGCGTCGCGAAAAGTACAACGCCATTGTTGACGAAACGAAACGCCTGCACGAACTCGGATTCCCGGTGCTGGTGGGTACGGCCAGCGTCGATGCGTCCGAAACATTGTCCAAGATGTTTGCTCGTGCGGGACTCAAGCACAATGTGCTGAACGCGAAGTATCACCAGCGCGAAGCCGAAATTGTGGCGGCAGCGGGACAGCCGTCGGCCATTACCATTGCCACCAACATGGCGGGCCGTGGTACGGACATCAAACTCGGGCAGGGCGTGACCGGGTCCAAACCGTCAACGGTGACCGACCTGGACGGCAAGGACGTGGAAGTACAGGAAATTGGCGGCCTGCACATTGTCGGCAGTGAGCGACACGAGTCACGGCGCATTGACCGACAGCTACGCGGCCGTGCCGGTCGTCAGGGCGATCCAGGCGCGTCGCAGTTCTTCCTGTCGCTCGAAGATGATCTCATGCGACTGTTTGGTTCCGAGCGTATTGCCAAGCTCATGGACCGCATGGGGGCGCAGGAAGGCGAAGTGCTGGCGCACTCCATGATCACACGCAGCATCGAGCAGGCACAAAAGCGCGTGGAAACGCAGAACTTCCAGTCGCGCAAACGGCTGCTGGAGTACGATGACGTGATGAATCAGCAGCGCGAAGTGATTTATTCGCTGCGGGCGTTTGCTTTGGAAGGCGGCGAAGAACTGAAGGCCGAAGCGTACAAGATGATTGAACGCGGCGTGCAGCGCCGGGTCGAACAGGCTCTCGCAACTTTCGACCGCCCGGAAGAGTGGGATTTTGACTATGTGCAGCAGGATTTGCTGATGCACTACATGGTGCCAGTACCCGAATTTTCGGCCGAGACACGTCCGGTCACGGTGGAAGACGCGCAGGCCGCGGCGAAGGCGGCCGGCGAGGTTGCCTTCCAGCAGAAGCTGGTGGGACTGGATGCGGTCGCCGACGAAAACGGCAACGGATTCGGCAATCGCCTGCTCGCGCTGGTGATGCTCAACGTGCTGGACGAGAAGTGGAAAGACCACTTGTACGATCTCGATCAGCTGCGCGCATCCATTCAGTATCGCGCGTGGGGGCAGAAGGACCCCCTCATCGAATACAAGCAGGACGCGTACTCGATGTTCGTCGACCTCATGCACGATTTGGCGAACACGTTCACCGAGCGGTTCCTCAAGGCGCAGTTGGTGTTCGAGCAACCGCAGACTCCGGAACCCGTGCCCGAACCAGTGCGCTCGGTCGCTCCCGCCAGGCGCTACAATGCGCTGGGCATTCTTGAAGACGTGATGCCAGAAGTGATGGAGGACGTCACCGAAGGGAACGACAGCCACGGCACGCCCTCAGATGCGAGCGAGTCAAATTCGGCAGGCGCTACGGATACCAGGCCGGTGGTGAAAGGCACACCCTCCATCGTGGGCGCCGGCAGCATTCGATCATTGAACGCAGGGGGCGGTGCCATGCCAGCCGGTTGGGAAAACACGCCGCGCAACAATACGTGTCCGTGTGGTTCGGGGAAGAAGTTCAAGAAGTGTCACGGCGCGAATTTGTGATGGCGTGAAGGCTGGAGGCTGAAGGCGCAGCCCGGAGTGTTCACGGCTGCTCCGGGCACACGGTCGCCGCGTGAAGCGGGAATGGCGACCGCCGTGGCCGTTGCAGTGGTGGTCGCCGTCGCCGTCCGCCGGCCTTCCCGCTACAAGTCGCAATACTTCGATAACGCTCGGCGCCGCCCTGCCGCCGATCTTGCGGCATGACCATCCGCGATCTGCCGCCCACTGAGCGGCCCCGAGAACGCCTGCGCGCGCTGGGCGCCCAGGCGCTGAGTACTGCTGAACTGGTAGCCGCCGTAATTGGAGGCGGCTGCGCAGGCTCCTCCGCCCTCACGTGCGCCCAACTGGTGCTGGCGCAGGTGGACGGGTCGCTCGGGCGGTTGGCCGCGCTCCCTCAGGCCACGCTCACGCGCATTCCGGGTGTAGGAATAGCCAGGGCGACCGCGGTGCAGGCGTCGCTGGAGCTTGGGCGCCGCATGTCGGCCGAGGCGCGGGAGGCGGGGGCGCCACTCCGGTCCCCGCGGGATGTGGTTGCCGCGTTCGAGATGCGGCTGCGCGACCTGCCGGTGGAGGAGTTTCACGTGGCCATCCTCGACGCCCAACATCGGTTGGAGCGCGATGTCCTGATCACTCGAGGGTTGCTCAACTCGTCTCTGGTGCATCCCCGGGAGGTATTCCGGGAGGCCATTGCCGAGCGGGCGGCTGCGGTGATTCTGGTGCACAACCACCCAAGTGGCGACCCAACGCCCTCGGCCGAAGACCGGGCCGTCACGCAGCAGCTCGTGGCGGCCGGCCGTCTGTTGGATATCCCGGTGCATGATCATATCATCGTTGGGAGGGGACGCTACCTCAGTTTCGCCGAAAGCGGTTTGTTGTGACCATCGCCACAAAACCGCCGGCGCCACGCAAAACCACCGCATGACCACAGTCGCCCTGCACGAAGAAATTCCGGGTTTCCTGCCGGCTGGCGGCGGGTCGTACGAAAAGCTTGATACCGAGCTGCTCGTGCGTGCCTTTCGCTTCACCGATCGTGCGCATGCGGGACAAACCCGCAGCTCGGGCGAACCGTATGTCACGCACGTCATTGAAGTGGCGCGTATTCTGGCCGATCTGCAGTTGGATTCTGCCACCGTGGCCAGCGCGTTGTTGCACGATGTGGTCGAAGACACCGGCATCACCATTGCCGATGTCGAACGCGAGTTTGGTGCCGAGATTGCGCAAATTGTCGATGGCCTGACCAAAATTGCCAATCTGCCGCTCACTTCAAGTCAAGAGCGACAGGCCGAGAACTATCGCAAGCTGTTGCTGTCTATCGCGAAAGACGCGCGCGTCATCCTGATCAAGCTCGCGGACCGACTGCACAACATGCGCACGCTCGACTTCCTGACACCCGAACGCCAGCGTCGTATTGCGCTGGAAACGCGCGACCTGTACGCGCCGCTCGCGCACCGCTTTGGCATGGCCAAGGTGCGGTGGGAACTGGAAGATCTGGCGTTCAAATATCTCGAGCCCGAAGAATATAAAACGTTGGCCAAGCTGGTGGCTGCGAAACGCGGTGAGCGTGAACAGCTTATTGCGCAATTGCGCGAGCCGCTGCTCAAGCGGTTGCAGGATGCGGGCATTGCCGACGTCGAAGTCACCGGCCGACCCAAACATCTCTGGTCCATTTTCAAGAAGATGCAGCAACGCGAGCGTCCCTACGAGGACATTTACGACCTGCTGGCCATTCGCGTCATCGTGCCCAACGTCCTAGAGTGTTATCACTCGCTGGGGGTCATTCACGACGGCTGGACGCCCGTGCAGGAGCGTATCAAGGACTATATCGCGCAGCCCAAGTCGAACGGATATCAATCGCTGCATACCACCGTGTTCGGACCCGGTCGCCAGCTCTTTGAAATTCAGATTCGCACACGCGACATGCATCACACAGCCGATTTTGGCATTGCGGCCCATTGGTTGTACAAGGAGTCGTCCAAAAGCGCGGATGAACTCGATCGTCACCTGGCGTGGTTCCGGCAGGTGCTGGAACTGCAGCTCGATGCTGAAACACCCGGCGAGTTTCTGGAGTTTCTGAAGCTCGACTTGTATCAGGACGAAATTTTTGTGTTTACCCCAACGGGCGATGTCATTCAGTTGCCCAAAGGTGCCACGCCGCTGGACTTTGCGTTTGCGGTGCACACGCAGGTGGGTGCGCACTGTAGCGGCGCAAAAATCAACGGGCGTATTGCGCCGCTGTCACGCGAGCTCAAGAACTCCGAGACGGTTGAAATTCTCACCAATCCCAATGCGCGCCCCAGCCGCGACTGGTTGGCCCATGTGCACACAGCGCGCGCGCGACACACAATCCGCCAATGGTTGCGTTCCGAAGAACGCACGTCGGCCATTCGTCTGGGCCGCGAGATTCTTGAGCGCGAAGTGCGTCGTCGCCGCTTGCCCAAAATGGACGACGCCTCACTGGCGACCGCCGCGAAAACGCTCAAGCTGAAAGATGCCACGCATGTCGTGGCCTCCATTGGTCAGGGCGATATTCATGTGCTGCAGGTGCTGAGGCTGGTTCACCCGCACCTCGAAGGCGCGAGCGATACGGCGGAGAAGCCACCGAGCACGCTGGAACGGATTGTTGACCGTGTGCGCGGCACGTCCAAGGGCGTGCGTATTCAGGGCGCGGACGGGCTCCTGGTGCGGTACGCGCAGTGTTGTCAGCCCGTGCCGGGTGATACCGTGGTCGGCTACGTGACGCGCGGGCGCGGCGTGAGCATTCACCGCGGGGACTGTCCCAACCTGCTGTTTCTGGTGCACGAGCCGGAGCGTCGGCTGGATATTGACTGGCACGAAGTGGCCGGCGAGCGGTTTGTCGTGCGACTGGCCCTCGAGGGGATCGACCGTCGCGGATTGTATGCGGACGTCGCGGCAGCCGTGAGTGCTACGGGCACTGACATCAAGAGTCTCGAGCTCAAGACTCTGGACGGACGGGTAACCGGCGCGGCCTTGGTCGAGGTCGAGAACCTCGTCCATCTGGAGCGCATCATCAAAGCGGCGCGCCGGGTGAAGGGCATTGGCGTCGTCAGCCGGCGGGAGCGGCTGACCTCCGAAGAGGACTAGGGCGCTACCCCGAACAAACGCCGACGCCGGTGTATATTGCAGGAATGTCTGACGACGCGACGTTTCGCCTGCAAGCGCCCTTCGAGCCCGCCGGCGACCAGCCCAGGGCCATTGCCGAGCTGTCCCAGGGCCTCGAGCGCGGAGACCGATTTCAGACGCTGCTGGGCGTGACGGGATCGGGCAAGACCATGACGGTGGCCAGTGTCATTCAGCAGTGGAAACGGCCTACCCTGGTGTTGTCGCACAACAAGACGCTGGCGGCGCAGTTGTACGGCGAATTGAAGAGTTTTTTCCCCACCAATGCGGTCGAATATTTCGTGTCGTATTACGATTACTATCAGCCGGAAGCCTACGTGCCTTCCAGCGATACCTACATCGAGAAAGACGCGTCGATCAACGAAGATATCGATCGCCTGCGATTGCGCGCCACCTCGTCGCTGATGGAGCGCGAGGACGTGGTCATTGTCTCCACGGTGTCCGCCATTTACGGATTGGGTGATCCCGTCTCGTATCGCGAACGTATGGTGAGCCTCACGGTGGGCCAAACCATTCCGCGCGATGACATTCTGCGTGCGCTGGTGGGCATTCAATATTTGCGCAACGACGTCGCGTTTGAACGCGGCACCTTCCGCGTGCGTGGCGACACGGTGGAAATTTTCCCCGCGTACGAAGAGCAGGCAGTGCGGGTTGAAATGTGGGGTGACCAGATTGAGCGCATCTCAAAAATTGAACCGATGACGGGCGACACCATCGCCCCGCTGCAGAAAACAGCCGTGTATCCCGCGAAACACTTCATTACGTCGCGTCCGACCCTCGAACGCGCCGTCGTGGCCATACGGGATGAACTCCGTCTGCGCCTCGAAGAACTGCGCATGGCGGGCAAGCTGCTGGAGGCGCAACGGCTGGACCAGCGCACCAATTTCGATATCGAAATGATGATGGAAATTGGCACGTGCGCCGGTATTGAAAATTATTCGCGCCATCTGAGCGGACGTTCCTCGGGCGAACGGCCCGCGTGTTTGCTGGATTACTTTCCCGACGACTACCTGGTCGTCGTGGACGAATCACACGTCTCGTTGCCCCAGGTGCGCGGTATGTACAACGGCGACCGCGCGCGCAAACTGAACCTGGTGGACTACGGGTTTCGTTTGCCAAGTGCGCTGGACAATCGCCCGTTGGTCTTTGAGGAGTTCATGGCGCTGGTGCCACGCCTCATCAATGTGTCGGCTACGCCGGGCGCACTCGAGCTGGAATTGTCGGAAGGAGTGGTGGTCGAGCAGGTCATTCGCCCCACGGGATTGCTCGATCCGATTATCGAAGTGCGTTCCGTCAAGGGGCAGGTTGATGACCTGTTGCATGAAATTCGTCTGCGGGAACGCAAAGGGGAACGCGTGCTGGTCACCACGCTGACCAAGCGGATGGCCGAAGACTTGACGGACTACCTGCAGCAAACCGGTGTGCGTGTTCGGTACATGCATTCGGACATCGAAACCATCGAGCGCATGGAAATTGTGCGTGGGTTGCGCCTGGGCGAGTTTGATGTGCTGGTGGGCATCAACCTGTTGCGCGAAGGGTTGGACATGCCCGAAGTATCGCTGGTTGCCATTCTGGACGCCGACCAGGAAGGATTTTTGCGCAGCGACCGTTCGCTCATTCAGACCATCGGTCGCGCGGCACGCCACCTGGACGGTCGCGCCATTTTATACGCCGACCGCATGACGGGTTCGATGGAACGCGCGATCAGCGAAACCGACCGGCGTCGTAACATTCAGCGTGCGCACAATCTGGAGCACGGCATCACCCCGCGAGGCGTCACCAAGTCGGTTGACGAAATTCGTCTGATGACGCGCGTGGCCGACGCACGCGGTGAAGAACGTCCGGAAGGCCCGCGTTCGCTGGTACCCGGCAAACCGGACAAGGAGCGCACGCGCGAGGAACTTGAGGCGCTGGTGAAGGAACTCGAAACGTTGATGCGCGAAGCGGCCATTGCAATGGACTTCGAATCGGCCGCCCGCCTGCGCGATCAGCTCTTCGAAGTCCGCACCACACTCGGCGACAGCGCACGCATGGCGCGCGGTGTGGAGGTGGTGAAAAAACGTCCGCCGGGCATGGCCCCGTTGCGTGGCGCCGGCAATGCCGGATCATCACGCAAAGGACGTTGAGCGACTCCGCCGCCGCGCCGTTGGACGCGTTGCTGCGCGTCGGCCGGTCGCATGAGTTCACGCTTGACGAACTGCACGCGTGGGGCCAGGCGGTCGGTTGCGCGCTGCCGCCGGGTTCGGTGGTCACGCTACGCGGCGACCTGGGAACCGGCAAGACCACTTTGGCCCGTGCGTTGTGTCGAGGGCTGGGGGTGGTGGACCTGAGCGCTGTAACCAGTCCGACGTTTGCCATCGTGCAGGAATATCCAGCCGAAATCGGGACGGTGACCCACGCCGATTTGTACCGGCTCAATGGCGTGGCCGAACTGGACGCGATGGGGTGGGATGAAATTGTGGAATCAGCGCACGTATTGATCGTGGAATGGCCCGAGCGATACACGCGGCCCTGGCCGCGAGGAAGCGTGCACATCGCATTGGCTTATGGCGTTGCTGGTTTCGACAGACGAGTCGCCAGCGTGACGAGAGCATAAGGCCACTCGTCGCCCGTTGTGGTGGTTTTTGTCGTCCATTCGTCACTCCTCAGCGTGTTGCCTGCTCAGCATTTTACAGTGGTTCCGCCGTCTCAACCTGGTGCTGGCAAACCGGTCGCGCTGGCGTCATCGTTGTTCGCCGGATCGAATTCAGCCGTGCGTCTGGCCGAAGTGTTGTCTGCGCTGACCTACGCGCTTGACCTCACCGACGGACAACGTCCCGGTCATACGCTGCGCACGTGCATCATTGCCATGCGTCTGGGCGAAGCTATCGGATTGCAAGGAGAGCGGCTGGAGGCGCTGTACTACGCCGCGCTGCTCAAGGACTCAGGATGTTCCAGCAATGCGGCGCGCCTGGCGGAGCTCTTTGGTTCGGACGATCACAGCGTCAAGCTGAGTATGCGCATGATCGACTGGCACGACCGCATGCGCACCCACCTCCAGGCCGCGAGAAATTGTGGGGTGGGGCAACGTCCGTTTGTGGTATTGCGGCATCTGCTCACGCTGGCCACGTCGCCCGACCCAACGAAAGAAATCATTACCGCGCGGTGCGAACGCGGCGCACAGATTGCGCACAATCTGGGATTTCCAGCGGAGACATCCGAGGCCATTCAGTACGTCGACGAACATTGGTGTGGATTGGGACATCCCGTGGGTCTTTCCGGCGACGCGATTCCGCTGCTCGCGCGCATTCTGCTGGTGTCCCAGACCATTGAGGCGTTCTGGACCGAACAGGGCCTCAATGCAGCCTTGCAGATGGCGAAGAAACGGCGTGGTCGTTGGTTCGATCCCACGCTGGTGGACCTGGTGTATTCGTGGCGCAAAGACACGGCCTGGTGGGGTACGATCGCGGACATTCAGCATCTGGAGCAACGGGTACTCGCGCTTGAACCGGGTTCCACGCCAATGGTCGCGACTGACGAACGTCTGGACAACATTGCCTACGCGTTCGCGTCCGTCATCGATGCGAAAACGCCGTTTACGTACCGGCACTCCACGAACGTCGCCGGTTATGGCGCAGCGATCAGTCGGGCGCTGGGATACGGGCCTGTCCTTTCGCGGGATATTCTGCGCGCCGGGCTGCTGCACGACCTTGGCAAATTGGGCATCTCCAACCGAATCCTCGACAAACCGGCGCCGCTCACCGCCACCGAGCGAAACGAGATGAAAAAACATCCGGCGTGGACGTGGGAGATTCTTGAGCGCGTGCCCGCCTTTCACCGTTTTGCACTACCGGCGTCGTTGCATCACGAGCGATTGGATGGACTGGGCTATCCCTGGGGAATTGCTGCGGACGGACTCGACCTGAGCGCGCGCATTTTATGTGTCGCGGATGTCTACGAGGCATTGACGGCCGAACGGCCCTATCGAGGTGCGATGGACCCGAATCGGGCGCTGGGCATTATGGACAAGGACATCGGCACCGCCTTTGACCCGGCCATCATGGACGTGGCAACCTCACTGGCGTTGGACGGCACCCTTGCGCGTATCGCCAACGGTAGCGAAGATCCGCTCGCAACCCAGGTGCACGAAGAGCATGGAGTGCACCAGGGTTCTCTGCAGACGGCGTCGAACACCGCCCGCGTGGCGTAAAAAACGCGCGCGTGACGCGCCCACTTTTCGCCACCCACTTTGTCACCGCAGTCAGCCGCCACATTTCCTGACGTCCTGTTGGTGATTGAAGCCGCCACGGCCCACGGGTCGGTCGCGCTAATTCGCGGGAGTGTTTGTGTGGCCGAACGCGAGGTGGTCATGGGGCCCGCGCGCGAAGACGCATTGATGCCGGCCATTGCGGCGACCCTTCAGGACGCGAGCGCTACAATGGCCGACGTGCGCGCGATTGCCTGCGGAAGCGGACCAGGAAGTTTCACATCGCTCAGAATTGCGGCCGCGTTAAGCAAAGGACTTGCGCAGGCGAGCCAGATTCCTCTCTACGCCATTCCGTCCATGTTGCTGGCCGCACTCGAATTGCGCGCGCAGTCGGGGTCCTACGTACTGCACGGGGATGCGCTGCGCGGCGAACGATTTGCTCAACGGTTTGATGTGGGTGTTGTTGCTGTTGCTGGGACTGGGGGAATAGTCACCGCGATTGGTGGCATGGTGCGAATGGTATTGGCAGACGTCGAGCAATGGGCCACATCGCAATCGCTCGTGCTGGTGGCGATTGGGTCCACTCCCGTCAGTGCGTGCGATGCACGCTCCGCGTGGCCCCGAGCAAGAAACGCGGCCGCATTGGCCACTGTGTGGGAGTCATTTCGCCCAGTTGATCTGGCGGCATGGGAACCAGACTACGGACGACTTGCGGAGGCTCAGGTGAAGTGGGAGGAAACGCATCAACGAGCGCTTCCAACGGGGTGAGCGCAATGATTGCCCCGCTGCAATGAGTGAGGTGCCGACGGGCGCGGCTTATTCCATTCGGGCCGCGCGACGCAGTGACGTCCCCTTGCTGGCCGCCATCGAAATCGAGGCTTTTTCCGATCCGTGGCCACGCTCGGCCTTTACGGACGCGCTGAACATGCCGAGCGCCCGACTGACCGTCGCGGTGGACAAACTCGACATTCCGGCGGCGTATTGCATGGTCATCACCGCCGCCGATCAAGGAGAAATTGCCAATATTGCGGTATCGACCAGCGCGCAGCGTCAAGGTCTGGCTGGCCGTCTGTTAGACGACGCGCTGCAATTTGTGACGCGGGCCGGTGTCGTTGCTGTCTTCCTCGAAGTGCGGGAAGGCAATAGGGCTGCCCGGGAGCTTTACCGTTCCAGAAACTTTCAGGACATTGGCCGTCGCAAGCGTTATTATCAGCGTCCCGCCGAAGACGCGCTGGTCCTGAAATGGACTGGTCCGACGGGTGTAAATCTGATGACGTAGCCCGGGTTCGGGCGCACTACCATATCGGCAAGGTCTTTCCCTTTTCTCTATCGATAGCCAGGAGGCACCGTGGCCCGCAGCCTGAACAAAGTCACTCTCATCGGCAACGTTGGCAGTGATCCCGAAATACGTACGACGCAGGGCGGCGGCAAAGTCGCCCAGTTCTCGTTGGCGACCAGCCGCATCTGGAATGACCAGAGCGGCGCCAAGCAGGAAAAAACAGAGTGGCATCGCTGCGTCATCTGGAACAACCGCGCTTCCACGCTCGCCGATGTGGCAGAGAAATACGTGCGCAAAGGCGAGAAGTTGTACGTCGAGGGCGAAATCGAATATCGCCAGTGGCAAGACAAGGACGGGCAAACGCGCTACACCACGGAAATCAAAGTGCGGGAGTTGATTTTGCTGGGTGGGCGCGCGGGTGGTTCGTCTGACGACGAAGACGGCGGCCCGCCGCGTCGAAACCCTCCTCCTGCGCGATCGAAGCCGGCAGCTGCGGCGGCCGCTGGCAATTCGGACAACTTCGACGATTTCCCGGGTGCGTTGCAGGACGAGGACGACGATTTGCCGTTCTAAGCACTCGGATTTTTTCGAACTGATTGGTAAAGAACCAAGTGGGCAACCTGTCATTGGCGGGTTGCCCATTTGGGTTTCCTGGTGGCGCAACGCGAACGGCTTGTACCGAGATGAATGGCGCCGAAACGCGAACTGCCTGGAGAGGATGCGTGGCGCCGAAAAGCGAACTGCCGGGAGCAGGAGGGGATTGCGGAGTTCGTCACACCGACGGCCCAAACCGAACCACCGATGGCCCGCAACCTTTGGCCCGTGACGTGCGGGAATTCGGTGCGTCTGCAATCGGGTAGGCTCGCCATTTTGTGGACAATTGCGAGCGGTCGTTTGCGGTAAGACTAACGCGTCGGCGCCCGCTCCACATCTCACCGGCCAGGTTGTAACCGATGCGCACTCAGCCCAAATCGCAAGCAGTGGTGGCAGCCGCGCCTGACGCGACTGCAACACTCGTTCGGACCATTGTCGCCGTACTGGCAACAGCCACGCTCCTGTTCATTTTCCGGCCGACGGTCGTCCCTGCACAAGACAAGACGGCCCCCCACACCGTCAGCGCCGGCGAAACGCTGTGGCTACTGGCCGCCAGGTTTTACGGAGATGGCCAGAAATGGACGGAACTGGCCAAACTCAATGGCTTGGGACCGGGCGGCGAAAAGCAGTTAGTGGTCGGCCAACTCATCAAAGTCCCGGCCGGAAAGCCGGTGGTGGCCGCTCAAGCGGCGGTCACCCCGCCTCCCAACACGCCACGTCCGGCATTGCAGCGCGCGCTGCAGCCCTCGCGAAACACCGTGGAAGCCGCGTCGCCAACGGGCGCTACTGGAGTGTTGGCGCAGCAGACAGCGGGCAAAACGGACGCTGCTCTGAAAGCCTCTGCACCAGGCAGTCCGCCGGTGTCAGCGCGCAATGTTGCCGCTGCCGCGACCAGCGGGGGCACTTCGACCACTGCGGCTGCAACGCCTGTCGCGAAACCACCTGTTGCTGCGCCTGCCCAACAGCCTGTGATCCCAGCCTCCGTGGCGCCCGTCGACCTGCCGGTCGCCCCGTCGGCGCCGTTGGCTGAACCGATTGCGGTATCAACAACACGTATCTGGGCCACTGAATTGTCGTTGTTGCGCAACGCCCGTGGCAGTGACCCGACCACCGTCTTTCTCGGGCGCTCCTACGATCCGGCCGAAACAGACCGCGCCGTGAAAGCCGCAACACCGGTGAACCGAGTGCTTGAGCGTGCCGGCGAGTATTCCAGTGCGCCCTATGCGGTGCTCGCCCCCACCCTGACGAATGCAGGAACCGTCGGACGTCGTGCCGGCTCTGCCGGTGGAAGCTTCCGTGATACCGAGCGGTTCGTCCTGGTGGATGAAGCCGAGGTGACGCTTCCGGTTGGCGTGAAGGCTGTGGTTGGTGCCCGGTTGGTGAGCGTTGAATTGGGTTCGCTGCTCAAAAGCGGTGCACTGGTACTGGTCCCAACCGGTGTGCTCGAAGTGATCAGCGCGGAGGCCGGTCGTCCGGTCGTGGCGCGTGTCGTTCGGCAGTCCGGACGCATTGAGGAGGGACAACAGCTGGTTCCGCTCGAGGGCAGCGGGATCATCAATGGCGTGTCGGCAAAAGCGATTCCACGATCCTCGACGGCGCCGGAAACCGAAGTCACGTGGGTGGAAGGCGCGCTGCTGCCCACCCTGCAATCATATGTCATGCTGGGCTCCGGCGAACGCGAAGGCGTCAAACCGGGCGACGAATTCGCGCTCGTCACTCGGCAAGGCCTTGGCGTGGATGCGCCGGAACTGCGGGTGGCCGTCGTGCGCGTGATTCGCGTCACGCTGTTTGGGAGCACTGCGATTGTGGTGCGTCAGGATGCGCCGACCATTGCAGTGGGTGGCGCCGCGCGCCTGGTCGCGCGGGTTCCCTGACGCGTCGCGTCGCACGGCGCTTCCTCGCCGGTACACGGGGCGCACCGCGATTTATGGCGCCCTGAATCCGGACGGGCAAAGCAGGCGTTTTGCGTATACATTGTGGAGCGTGTGATGATTCGTGGAATCACACATGCGCCCCAAGGCTACAGCCTCAGGTCGGCGCCGCGGATCCCTCCGCGTCGCCGTCTTTGTTTTGATGCCATGCGGCGCTCGCCATGTGGACGATGGATTCACTCAGACAGGAGCAAGGCATGGCAAAGTCCGTACTCGTGACCGGCGGTGCAGGGTTCATCGGCTCACATGTGGCCGACCAGTTTGTCGCCGAAGGGTACGACGTGACGGTGCTGGACAATCTTTCAAGCGGTCGGCGCGAAAATTTGCCGGCCGCAGCCCGCTTTGTGGAGGGTGATATCACGTCGCCCGAGTCGGCCGCATTGGTGCGTGATGGAACGTTTGATGTGATGTGTCATCTGGCCGCGCAAATTGATGTGCGCCGCAGCGTACTCGACCCCATGTACGATGCGCAGCGCAACATTCTGGGCACTTTGAATTTGATGGAAGCCATCAAGGCTGGCGGGCACGCCACGCGCGTAGTGTTTTCGTCGACCGGCGGCGCGTTGTATGGCGACTTCGATCCACCGCCCAGTGGCGAATCCAACAGCAAAGACCCCGAATCGCCCTATGGGATCGCGAAACTGTCGGTGGAGTACTACCTCGCGTATTACGCGCGCGTGCATGGCATGGACACCGTCGCCCTGCGGTATGGCAACGTGTACGGGCCGCGACAGGATCCGCATGGGGAGGCAGGGGTGGTCGCGATTTTCTGCAAACGGTTGCTCGCCGGCGAGGCGCTCACTGTATACGGTGATGGCGAACAGACGCGCGACTACGTCTATGCGGGTGATGTCGCCGCAGCGAATGTTGCGGCAGCCACGCGGACCCTGCCGGCACCGGGACGGCTGGATGCACGCGCGTTCAACATCGGTACGAGTATTGAAACGACGGTGAATACGCTGGCGAACACGCTGCAGCAGGTGGCGGGTGCCTCCATTCCGACCAACTACGCGCCTGCGCGCGCTGGTGAGCTCATGCGTTCTGCCTTAAACACGGCGAAGGCACGCGATGTGTTACAGTGGACGCCGCAGACATCCCTCGAGCAAGGGCTGAGCAACACCTACGCGTTCTTTCAATCCATGCACGGAACCATCGCATGATGGTGGTCGCGCTTGGCGGCGCGCTGTTTCAGCTCAAGGCGCCGACCGCCATGCCCACAACGGCGCTGGAAATGGTGATGGCCGCGTCACCTCTCTCCAAAGCGGTGTTGGTGCTCCTCGCGGTGCTGTCGCTCTTTTCGTGGGCCATCATGTTTGCCAAGTGGAGCACGTTTCGTCGCCTTGAGAAGGCCGGACGAGAGTTTGTGCACGACTTCGAGCGGGCGGACACTCTGGAGGAAGCCACCATTTTCGCCAAACGGGCCCGGCCCAATCCGTATGTCTCGGTGTACAACCGGGCCATGCGCTTCCTCGACTCGACCAATCCAGCGCTGGCCGCAACCGCCGACCGTCGTGGACGCCTGTCAGCGTCGCAGGTTGAGGCGTTGCGCATGGTGATCGATGCCGAGAGTTCGGACGAGCGCGAGAAACTTGGGGCACAAATTCCGTGGCTGGCGACGATCGGTTCGGTCAGCCCGCTTATTGGATTGTTTGGAACGGTCGTGGGAGTAATTGCGGCCTTCCTCAATATTGGCACGAAAGGTTCCGGCAATATCAACGCGGTCGCGCCAGGCATTGCTGAAGCACTTATTGCGACAGCGGCGGCTCTCGCGGTCGCCATTCCGGCGGCCTTTGCGTACAACATTTTTGCGTCGCGGCTCAATCGTCTGGACAACATGCTGGAAGGCTTTGGCTCGGAACTCATCGCGCTGATGGCGCGTGCGGAACGCATTTAACCGTGCGCGGCCGTCGGCGTCGCTCGGGAATGGCTGTCAACGGCGAAATTAATGTTGTCTCGCTGATTGACGTGATGATGTTGCTCATGGTGATTTTCATGATCACCGCGCCCATGATGCAGGGCGGTGTGGATATTGCCTTGCCGAAGGCCGATGCGCCGGCGCTGGAATCGAAGAGCGCCATCATTGTGAGCCTTTCACGGGATGGACAGATTTCGGTTGATGGCAAGAAGTGGAGTCGCGCGGAGTTTGAACGGTCGTTTGCGGCGCTCGCGGCGCAGAAGGGCAAGGACGGCGTCTATCTGCAGGCAGACAAGGATGTGTCACATGGCGAAGTGATTTCGCTGTTGGCCCTGATGCGCGCGGCCGGCATTGAGAACGCCGGAATTGTGACCGAGCCGCCAGAGGGCAACCAGTAGTGGCCACGTCACACCACCCTGCGTTCATTGCGCCGGCTGGTGGCGCGCAGTCGACGGACAGGTCGCTCGGCAAATGGGTCATGCTTTCTGCCGCCTTGCATATCGCTTTGGCCGCTGCCTTCGTGGTGTGGAAGGGCATGGCGCCGCCAGGGCGTCCGCCGGTGTATCGCGTGTCACTGATTGGTGCGCCGGGGCTGAAGCGGCAGGCTGGAGTTGTGGGCCAGCAACCGACGGTGCCGGAACCTGCCGCGACGCCGGCCAAGGCACCTGCGGCGGCTGAACGACCACCGGAAACCGTGAAAGAGCCGGCGCTCCCCAAGAAGTCAGCGGCGAAGCCTGTGCCCAAGCCGGTGGTCGCGACGCCTAATTCGGCGAAGGACAAACCGGCGGTGCCCAAGGACGCTTCGAAGGCTGTGTCGAAACCGTCAGCACCCGTGGCAGGTAGCGGCGACCTGAAAGCACGCGGGACGGATGTGACAACAATGGTCCAGCAGGGGATCGACTTCCCATTCCCTGGGTACCTGAACAACATCATCCGCAGGCTGGTAATCGAGTTCGGAGATCAGAAGAACACCAATCTTACCGCGGAATTTAGCTTTCTCATCCATCGCGATGGAGGCGTTAGCGAAATCACACTGCTGAAAGGCTCTGGGCGAACCGCATTCGATCGCGAAGCGCGCGGTGCTATCGAGGCAGTTGGCAATGCGCGACAGTTTGGTCCGTTGCCGGCTGGGTATAACGACGACGTACTCCCGGTGTACTACACGTTCGCGCCGGACAAACCCCCGATTTGAGAAACGTGACTGATAAACGGACGATAGGCAGCACCGTGCTGTTCACCGCGCTAATGCTTGGCATCAGCGCGCTCAACGTATCTGCTCAACAGCCGCCGCCGTTTCAGGGGGTCACGCTCATTGGCAAGTATGGGGGCACCGACAAGCTCAAGATCATTGTCGACCCTGTAAAAGGTGCCAACGGCGACAGTATTGCCACGATTATTTCGCGCGATCTGGACTACAGCGATCGTTTTCTCGTGTTATCAACCAGCAGCGCGCCGGTTTCAAACGGTCCATTGAACTACGCGCTTTTCACGCAGCTGGGCGTACAAGGCGTCGTGGAGGCGACCGTGATGCCGAGTGGTTGGCTGCGGGTGGAGTTGCATGATGTGAATAACAAGATATTGCTGCAGAAAAGTGATTTTCCTCTCCCAGGCAGCGCACTGGGCAAAGATTGGCGCATGGCATTACACGGCGTATCCGACAGCATTGAGGAGTGGATACTGGGACAACGCGGTATCGCGCAGACCAGGATTGCGTTTCACCGCGACGACCGCGTGTGGACCGTCGACAGCGACGGCGCGAACGTCACCGCGGTCACGTCGAAGGGGAAGACCCCAAAATGGACGCCAAACGGGCGCGCGCTCGTGTACGCGATTCTGGACGGAGACGCCAGCCCCATCATGCTGGTCGACCTCGCAACCGGCGCACAGAAGGCGCTGACGGGTGGGCGCTCGACACAAGTGCAGGACTTTGCGCCGGCTGTCACCCCCGATGGTCGCGAAGTGATTTTTGCGCGCAGCACGCCCGCCGGTTCGGACATTTACCGCGTGCCCGTGACGGGCGGTGAAGTGCGGCGGCTCACGTCAACGCGAGGCAAGGATTCCCAATCGCCGACGGTGAGCCCCGACGGCCTGCGGTTCGCGTTCTCATCCAGTCGAGCGGGCAATGTCAACGTGTACGTGGCGGACGCGGACGGTTCCAACGTAGAAGTGCTGACCCCCGGCGGAACCGGTGAGAAGCTACCCGATTCCCCAGACTGGTCGCCCGACGGAAGATTCGTCGCCTATCAAGTCGGGCTGGGCGGCTACCAACAGGTGATGGTGGTGAACGTCCGTGATCAAACCACACGGCAAGTTACCGAATTTGGCCGCAACGATGACCCGTCGTGGGCGCCGGATTCACGGCACATCGTTGTCACATCAACGCGGGGCGGCACCGGTGCGCAGCTCTGGGTGGTGGACACGCAAACCGGAAAATCGCGCCAGCTCACACGTGGAAGCGTCGCACGTGGATCGGCCTGGTCACCGCGTTTGACGGGGACACCATAATTCGTTTCGACGCAGTATCTTTCTCACTTCTCCGATAACCGCCCCCATCCCTTTGGAGCGTCGCCCTATGCCCCGTCTCTCTCGTTTTGCGGTCCTGCTCGTTGCGTTGCCGTTAGCCATCGGTGCGTGCAAGAAGAAACCGCCCGTTGTTCAAGCGCCCGCCACGAATCCAGGTCCGACAACCAGTGCGCCGGTGCCCGGACCGACCACGAATCCCCCGGTGACACCGCCGCCTGCTGGCCCGACCGCCGCAGAAATCACAGCGCGTGCCCGCGCCATCATGCTCGAAACGGTGTACTTCGAGTACGACACCGACGCCATCCGCGCTGACGCACAGGCCAATCTGGAAAAGAAGCTGCCCATTCTCCAGTTGAATGCCGGGCTCAAGTTTCGCATCGAAGGACACTGCGACGACCGCGGGAGCGACGAATACAACATCTCGCTGGGTCGTCGTCGTGCCGAGTCAGTAAAACGTTTCCTCACCGATCGCGGCATCGACGCGTCGCGTATTGAAACCGTCTCCTTCGGTCGCGAGCGCCCGGCCATGCAAGGCGACACCGAAGACGCACGCTCAAAGAACCGCCGCGATGAGTTTACCATTACGGCCGGCGGCACCGACATCAGAATGCCATGACGCATCGTACCACGTTGGTCTCCCGCGGAATCCGTCTGCTTCCGCTGGCTGCGCTGGTTGCCGCAGGCGGATGTTTTGCCACACGCAACGATGTCCGCGTGGTGCAGTCCGATCTCGCCAACGTGCGTACGGAGATGTTGAAAGCCGCCGCCGAACAAAAGGAGGCACTCGCGCAAGCGTTACGCATTGTGACCGTCGCGAGCGACTCCGTGAAGATCATGAGCAATCGACTGACGTCGGTGCAGGGCGACGTCCGTGGCGGTTTGCGCGACGTCAACGAACAGCTCATTCAAGTGCAGCAGTTGCTCAAGCAAAACGAACAGGTTATTGCCCGTTGGCGCCGCGAGCTCGACCAGGAAAAGGCGAACAGCGGTGCGGCGGTTCCTCCGCCCATGTCCGGAGTGCCAATGACCCCGGCAGACAGCGCCGCTGCCGCGAACCCCCCCGTAACACCGGGACAGCTCTATCTCCAGGCCAGTAGCAACCGGGTCCGCGGCAGCTGGTCAACGGCACGCATCGCGTACCAGGAGTTTCTCGACAAGTTTCCGAATCACGTGGACGCACCGAACGCGCAACTGGGCATTGCCCAGACGTTTGAAGGAGAACGAAACGACGCGGGTGCCATGACCGCCTACGGGGCGGTGATCTCCAAATTTCCGGACTCGCCTGCATCAGCCAACGCCCGCTACAAGCTGGCCGGCATTTATGTCAGACAGAACAAAAACGCCCAGGCCATTCCGCTGCTGCAGGAAATCGTCGACAAATTCAAGACCAGCAACGAGTACGAACTCGCTGTGAGTCAACTCAAGGCGATTAAGCGGCCGCTGTAGCACGCGCGCAGAGCCCCCACGAACGCCTGCCTCCGGTCTTCCCCAAGATGTCCATTTTTACTCCAGGTGAAATGCCGTTCCTCGACCATCTCGAGGAGCTGCGCTGGCGCCTGTTCAAAAGTGTGCTGGCCCTGGCGGTTGGCGTCATTGTCACGTTCATCGTGCTGTTGGCTGGAAAGTTTGACGTGATCCTGTTTCTTGCCCAGCCCGTGTTGCCGTATTTGAAGGACGGCACGCTGATGACGACCGGGCCCAGCGACAACTTCAAGATTATTCTCAGCGCTTCGGTGGGAGTAGGCGCGGTGCTCGCGTCGCCCGTTCTCGTGTGGCAGGCATGGGGATTTTTTTCCCCGGCGATGTACAAACACGAGAAGCGTGTGGTCATCCCGGTGCTGATTGGCGCCGCGCTGCTGTTTCTCGCTGGCCTGGCTCTTGCGTATTACGTGGCCCTACCGCCTACGCTGAAATTCCTGCTGACGTCGTTCACGTCTGAAGCCGTCAAACCTCAGATGACGACGGACAAATATTTCGGCTTCCTGTTTGGTATGGCCTTCGCATTTGGCATCGCCTTCGAACTCCCGATTGTTATCCTGTTGCTCACCGCACTTGGGCTCGTCAACCCCACCATGCTCTCGCGATTCCGACGCCACGCATTCGTCGCGTGTATTGTCGGGGCCGCGATTATTACGCCCGGGTCTGACCCCACGTCGCTGGTCGTACTCACCATTCCGCTGTATTTCCTGTACGAAGTGTCCATTTTTCTGTCTCGCTGGGTGTACAAAGGCCGGCTGAAACGCGAAGCGCGACAAGCTGCAATGGACGCACTCGGATGATTTGCGCCTGGCGCCGCGCCCTGACACGAGGCGCGTTGGCGTGTGGTCTTGCGGTGCAAACCTTGGCGTCAACCACCGGCGCGCTGGCGGCGCAAGTTACCCCGCCGGCGCAGCCCCCCGTTCCTCCGGTTCGCGTCGACACCGCCACGAGGCCACAGGTTCCCGTTCGTTCGCTGCCGCCCGTGCTGGACACCGTGCGCCGCAACGGCAAACTCGACACCATTCCGAAACTCGGCCGCGAGAAACTGCTCATCGACTGGGAACCGCCCGACTCGACGCTCAGCGAATTGATCTCTCGCAAGGGATACCGGCGCGTGCAGTATCAGGGCGACAAGGTGAACTTCGATTCGAAGTCGGGCTTGCTCAAGTTGTATGGCGCGCCGGCCGCGGTGCAGCGCGACGAGACGCTCATTGTCAGCGATACCATTATTTACAACGACAGTACCAAGTTTGTGAGTGCGCGCGGCGACTCGGTCACGCTGCGCGACCCGACCCAAACCAATGCCGACGACTTTGTCGTGAAGGGGCGCATTGACTACGACCTGGGCACGCGACAGGCGAACGTCGGCGCGTTTGCGACGTCGGTCGAAGCCGGCGGTGATCGCCTGTTCCTCGAGGCGAAAGGTGGCCAGCTGTTCTCGGATACGCTCGTAAACGGCCGACACGAAGTGTGGGCCACCGACGGGTCGTTCACGTATTGCAACCTGCTCGAACCGCATTTTCACTTCACCACCAAGAGCATGAAGTTCGTGTCGGAGAACATCATGGTCGCCCGGCCTGGTGTGCTCTACATCGGTGAAGTGCCCATTTTCTGGATTCCGTTCTTCTTCCAGGATGTGCGAAAGGGACGACGCAGTGGCATTCTCACCCCCAACTTTGGGATTGCCGAGCTGGTGCGAAACAGCCCCAACTATCGTCGGCAGTTGAACAATCTTGGTTACTACTTCGCCCTCAATGATTACATGGACGCCGCGGTGTCCTTTGACTGGCGCAGCGGGGCCAATAGCAGTTTGAGTGACCCGGGATTTGTGCGAACAAACCTGGATTACACCTACCGCTGGCTGAACCGTGCGCTCAACGGCCGCTTTTCTGCTGAACGTATGACGCTGAACAACGGTTCGAACAATCTGTCCCTTACGTGGAATCACTCGCAGGATTTTTCGAAACTCACCAGGTTCACCTCCAACCTGAATTGGGTGCAGAACACGCAAATTCAGCGGCAGACCACCATCAATCCGCAGTCGGTCACGGCGGTCATCCGCTCGCAACTCAACTACCAGACGCAGGTGGGCCCGGCGTCCATTCAACTGGGCGGCAGCCGTAGTCAGTATCCTGGCCGCAAACAGGTCGAGATGGATTTCCCGTCACTGAACGTCACCTCCAAAGCGCTGAACCTCGGGCCGGTGACGTGGACGCCGAACGGACGGCTCTCCATTAACAGTGCCACAAATCTCGATCAGGGACTGCAGTTTCCGTTTGTGTATTCGCCCCGGGCGGGCGGCGGCGTTGACAGTACGCGTATCAAGGCCAGCCGGCGTAACATGACCGCTTCCCTTGGCTCGCCACTCTCCATTTTCGGATTCGATCTGCAAAACTCGTTCACGCTGACTGAGCGATTTCAGAATTATCCCGAAGAACGCACTATCATCAACGTGAACAACCCGGCGGATAGTACCCGCCGGGTGTTCGCGCAAACATTCCAGACCGAATTCGATTGGACGACATCGTTCAGTCTGCCCGTGTTTTTGCGCGGCAGTTTCAACGTGTCGCCGTCAGTGACGTTCTCCAATGTCGACGGTGCGGGTGGACTGGTAATTCGTACGGAGCGGAGCGGTGGACGCTGGGTGGCGCAGCGCAAACGGCCAATTGTCGGCCTTTCATCGTCTCCAACCCTATACGCCATTCTTCGCGGCGCAGGGCCCGTGGCGCAGTTCCGCCACGCAATCCGGCCAACGCTGAGCTACAGCTACTCACCCGAAGCCAGTGTCAGCGACGAGTTTCTGGGTGCACTGGGACGCACCCGACGCGGATACCTTGGCGCCCTCGTTCAGAACCGCGTGACGCTGGGTATGGGGACCGACCTCGAAGCGAAACTGCGCTCGCCCGTTGACAGCTCCGGCGCGCCAACCGACGCGCGCAAGATACAGATATTAAGCCTCAACCTGAGCCCGCTTTCCTGGGACTTTGTCCGTGCCGACACGGCCGGCACAGGTCTGGTTGAGTCAAACCTCTCGTTGGCGGCGCGTTCAGACTTGTTGCCGGGGATGGATTTTCGTGTGAACTATTCGCTGTTTCAGGGCGATCCGCTCAGTGACACGGCGTCGTTCAAGCTGTTCCGGACCGATGTCGGCGCCTCATTCTCCCTGACGAATAAATCGGCAATTTTCGGCGTGATTGGGCGCCTGCTGGGCTTCAAGGGCGCGCAAATTGAGGTGGCGGCGCCTGGCACGCGCGCGCCGAACGTGGCCGAGGACGTAAACTCCCGCAATCGTTCCCAACGAGACGCGGCCGGCAGCGACCGGCGAGGCAACAACGTGGCCATTCCGCAAGGGCAGGGGTGGAGTCTCAACCTGCAGTACAACGCGACGCGACAGCGACCGCCAGTGGGAGGCACTATCATCAACAACGACCCGGCGACGCTCTGTGAACCCCTGCGCATACAGGGAGAGTTCGCCTACAACCAATGTCTGCTGGACGCGCAGACCAATCCGCCGGCCGGATCGACCAACAACAATTACGTCATTGGCGGTCCTACCTACATTTCGCCTCCCACGCAGAACATTACATCCAACATGACGTTTAACGTGACGCCCAACTGGGCCGCGCAATGGAGCACCTCGTACGACGTTGAGCGGGCGCGTTTTGCCAGCCAACAGGTGGGGTTGCAGCGTCAGTTGCATGACTGGACCACGACGTTCTCGTTTACCCAATCCCCCAATGGTGCATTCTCCTTTGCCTTCTTCATTGCCCTGAAAGCGCAACCGTCGCTTAAATTCGACTACAATCGCGCGACCTTTCGGTCAACGGGCAGCTACTAGTGCAGTGTCGCAGAAGCTGGCCGGCACGGCGCGACAAGCTCGGACCCTGACGTTCGGTTCAGACAGCGCCATGGCTGTGTATTCCCGCAGTGCGTTTTCGCGTGAGGCGACCGCACTACCCGCACCTCTCGGAGGTAAGGCTTGCTGTATTTGGATGGCCGGTCGCTGACTATCGCGGACGTGTATGCGGTGGCCGTTTCGCGGCAACCAGTGGCGCTTGATGACGACGCGCGCGCGCGCATGACGCGCACCCGTGCAGTGGTCGACGCCGCCGTTGCTACGGGGGTTCCTGTCTACGGCGTCAACACCGGTTTTGGCAAACTCTCGGAAATCACCATTCCCAACGATCAACTCGCGGCACTGCAGCGCAACCTGGTGCGCAGTCATGCTGCCGGCGTTGGTGATCGTCTGCCAGAGGCCGAAACCCGCGCCATGATGTTGCTGCGCGCGAACGTGCTCGCTACCGGATTCGCCGGGGCGCGGCCCGCAGTCGTCGACTTGTTGTTGCAACTATTGAACGCGGGCATCTACCCGGTGGTGCCGGAGCAGGGCAGTGTCGGCGCCAGTGGCGATCTCGCACCGTTGGCGCATCTGGCGTTGCTGCTCATCGGTGAGGGACGCGCGTGTGTCGGACCGCGCGAAGCGAGTGCTGCCGAGTTGTTGGCCGAACATGGTTTCACGCCGCTGGTACTGGCGGCAAAGGAAGGGCTCGCGCTGATAAACGGCACGCAGGCGCATACCGCTATTGCCACGCTCGCGATCCATGAACTTGCTCGGCTGTGGCGTGCGGCGCACGTCGTCACGGCGATGAGCCTCGAAGCGCTACTTGGCAGCCCCACCGCTTTTGACGCGCGTATTCAGGACGCACGTGGACAAGCTGGGCAGAAAGAATCGGCGGCATTGCTGCGCGCGTTGCTGGACCACAGTGCCATCCGCGAATCACATCGGTCGGGCGACCCGCGCGTACAGGACGCGTACGCATTGCGTTGCGTCCCCCAGGTGCACGGTCCGGCGTTGGATGCGCTGCGATTTGCCGCGCAGATCATTTCACGCGAACTGAATGCGGCCACCGACAATCCGCTCGTGTTGGAATCGGGGGAGTTGATCAGTGGCGGCAATTTTCATGGCCAGGCCGTTGGGATGGCGTCCGACCTGTTGGCCATCGTGTGTGCGAACCTGGCGGTCATCAGCGAACGACGCTGCGATCGACTGGTGCATCCCGATCTGAATCAGGGATTGCCACCATTCCTCGCCGGCTCGCCGGGACTCGAGAGTGGATTCATGATGGTGCAGGTGACGGCCGCCGCGCTCGCGAGTGAATGCAAGTTGTACGCGAATCCCGCCAGCGTCGACTCCATCCCCACTGACGGCAATAAGGAAGACGTGGTGCCGATGGCGATGGGTGCGGCGGTCAAGTTACGACGCACGGTACGTAACCTGCGACACGTGCTGGCCATTGAGTTGTTGTGTGCGGCGGAAGGCATCGAGTATCGTCGTCCGCTGCGTTCCAGTGCGCCGCTTGAAGCGGCGCACGCGCGAGTGCGGATGCTGGTGGAAAAGCGCAGCGGCGATCGCGTGCCGTCTCCCGACATTGCGGTGCTGGCCGAGGCGCTGGCCGCTGGCGCGTTTGAGACCGAGCCGCTGGTGGAAGTGTTCTAGTGGCGCGCTAACATGCTCTCCAGTCGGTATCGCCCCTGGCACGTTCCGCTCTTCCTCGGCAAATACGCCTGGTTGCGTATGCGGCGACGCCCCGTGCTGGTCAACTTCGAAGTCACCATGCGCTGCAATGCGCGCTGTGGATTCTGCGACTACTGGAAAACGCCGGCTGAAGCGCGTGCCAACGAACTGGCTTCGTTTGCCGAAGTCGCGCGCGAGTTCAAGCCCATGCTGGTCACCTTTACGGGCGGCGAGCCGCTGCTGCGAAAAGATCTCGAACAACTGGTGGCGGGCGTACGCGAAGCCGTGAAACTGACGTACGTGCAGCTCATCACGCACGGGGCCATGCTGACGCCCGAACGCGCCAAGTCGCTCTGGGACGCGGGCGTGGACCAGTTCAACATCTCGTTGGACTATCTGGACGAACGGCACGACGAAGCGCGCGGCATTCCGAAACTCTGCGCGAAAATTCTGGACGTGATTCCGCGCATGAAAGCCGCCGGCATTGGCGGTATTCGGTTCAACACGGTCATCAAGCGCGACAATCTCGATCAGCTTATGCCCATTGTCGAACGCGCCGCCAGTCTGGGGTGCGGGGTGAACTTCAGCTTGTACACCGACTCCAAGAACGGGAATACCGACTACCTGTGTGATGCATCACAGATGGACCAGTTGTCCGACGTCATCGGGCAGTTGCTCGCGTACAAACAACGCAAACGTGGGGTCATCAGCAACTCGGATTATTACCTCGAACAAATTCCGCGGTATGCGCGCGGCGAGATGACCGAGTTGTGTGAAAGCGGACAGGCCACCATTCACATCGATCCGCACGGGCTGGTCCGACGTTGCCCCGATTTCCCGGCCGACGGACCATGGCAGGACTACAAGGGTTATGAGCCCATCGCGTGCAACCAGTGTTATTACGCCTGTCGTGGCGAGGCGCAGGCACCTATTCGCATTCTGTCGCGCATTCGCGACGTATTGGCGTGACGGACCGGCGCAATGCGCGTCTCGTGGTTCATCGTGCACCCGTGTTGGCCATCCGCCCATGACGGCAACCCTGTTTGTGAATGCCGGGCAATGCGTAACCTGCGCTGGAGCTGGGCGCGCCCGGCGTGGCAACGAAATGAAAGACGCCGGAGTGCGCCACAACACCGGCGTGGCAATTGAAGGCGAACGTATTGTGGCCGTCGACACCGACGACAACCTGCGTCGCGCTTACCCCAATGCGACCGAAGTGGACTGCCATCGTGGCCTGTTGGCACCGGGTTTTGTTGACTCGCACACGCACGCGGTGTTCGGTCGCGCACGTTTCGAAGAACAGGAGTTACGCGCGACTGGGGTGCCGTACCTCGAAATCGCCAGGCGCGGCGGGGGCATTCACAGCTCGGTCCGTGATTTGCGAAGCCGCAGCAATGAGGACCTGTTCGCTCTTGCCGTTCCTCGGCTCAAGCGATTGGCGGCTGGTGGAGTAACCACCATAGAGATAAAGTCTGGTTATGGTCTGACCGTGCATGACGAACTTCGGACGCTGCAGGTTGTGCGAGATCTCGCAGGGGCGATGCCGCTCAATGTAGTGGCCACGTGTTTGGGCGCCCACGAGGTGCCCTTCGAACGGCGCGACCTTCCCGATGGCCGGGAAAGCTGGATCCGCGAGCTTGTGGACGAACTCTTTCCGGCAGTCGCCAGCGAAGGGCTGGCCCAGTTTGCCGACATTTTTTGTGAACCCGGCGTGTTCGACCAGGCCGAGTCCCGTACGGTGCTTGAAGGAGCGCGTGCGGCTGGTCTTTCCCTTAAACTCCATGCCGACGAGCTCCACGACGGCGGCGGTGCGGCCCTGGGCGTGACACTGGGCGCCACCAGCGTGGATCACCTGGCGGCCATCTCGTCGTCTGGCATACAGGCGCTGGGCGCCAGCAATACCGTGGCAACCCTGCTACCGGCCACCATGCTGTTTCTGGGCACCGGCAAACAGGCTCCGGCGCGCGCGCTCCTGGACGCGGGTGCGGCCGTGGCACTCGCGACGGACTTCAACCCCGGTACGTCACCACTCACTTCGTTTCCACTGCTACTGACGCTTGCCATCAGCGAACTGCGCATGTCCGCGGCCGAAGCATGGTTGGCGGGTACGGTAAACGGGGCGGCGGCATTGGGGCTGGCGGGGGTAACCGGCCAGTTGGCAGCGGGATATTACGCCGACGTGGCCGTGCATGATGCAAGTGATTTTCGCGAGTTGCCTTACTGGTTCGGAGAGCGTCTTTGTCGAGGAACGTGGGCGCGCGGCCTGCCATGCCATCCGCCCATGTAACACCTGTCCGTTCGCGATCGATTCACCGTCCGCGAGGGCCCGTTGTTCGGGTCGCGCCGCCAATCCCTGGAGTTTGAACTGAACTGATGTCGAACGCCTCGAAATTCAGAAAGAAGGCGGTCGAATACGAGCAGCTCAAGCAGTTCGACCGGGCGGTCGCGAGTTATGTGCGCGCCATTGAAGAAAATGAAAACGCCAACGAAGACGTAGACGTCGCCCTGTTCAACAAAGTCGGCGACCTCACGTTGCGGCAGGGGCGCGTGACGGAAGCGGTGACGTACTACGAACGCGCCGTTGAGCATTACGTCAGCAACAATCTGTTCGACAACGCGATTGCGTTGTGCAACAAAATTCTGCGCAATGCTCCGGGCCGTTCGAATGTGTACTTCACCCTCGGCCGCATCTGTGGCCGGAAAGGTTTGCGCAGTGATGCCACGCGCAACTTCCTGGAGTATGCCAAACGCATGCAGCAGGAAGGCCGCGTGGATGAAGGCATGCGGGCACTGGCGGAAGTAGCAGATCTCATGCCAGAGCTGACGGAAGTGGGACGGCTGGTGGAGGAACACGCCGCCCGTGCGGGCATTACGTTGGCACCGCGCCGCCGCGCAACGCCACCGCGCACCCCCGCACAGCCCGAAGGCACAGAGACGCGGTCATTCGGATTGTCCAAAGACCTGGTGTTTCTGCAGATCGATTACGAGGCGGCGCAACAAGCTCGCGCAAAAACACCGCCACCGCAGCGCCGTGTCGAAATACCAATGGCGGCAGAACTGACCACGGCTGCGGCGACAATATCACCGGCCGCGCCAGAGGCTGCATTGGCGCGCGAGGTGGCGACCAGGTCACCTGCCGCTGCAGAAGGCGCGCTGACGACAATGCCGTACGAAGCCACCGCGACCAGCGAACCACAGCCAGTCGCACGCACGGCACGGCTCGAAGATCTGTTGATTTTCGACCCAAACGAACCGCCAGACACGCATGATGATTTGTTGAGTGTAGTGGAGACGTCGGTGGTCGATGGCGCCTCCATTCTCAAGCCCTATGCCGATCCAACGGCAGCAGTGGAAACATTGAATGATCTCGAACCCACCGAACTGAAGGCCGCAGACGTGGCCGGGGATGACGACGACGGAATTTTTGGGAATGTCGTGATCGTAGAGCGCGAGGAAACCGCACTGACTGACGCACCGCCAGTCGTTGCGGCCGATGCGGATGCCATGGTGTTCGCGAGCGTCGAGATCGTATCAGACGACATCGGATTGGCCGACAATG
>Ga0209181_10001002_pt1 | contig 50492 bp, 41 predicted proteins | sample MAT05_FD_187208 | JGI IMG/M metagenome (GOLD analysis project Ga0209181, IMG submission 187208) | Freshwater microbial communities from Lake Fryxell liftoff mats and glacier meltwater in Antarctica - MAT-05 (SPAdes) (version 2) | ecosystem: Environmental > Aquatic > Freshwater > Ice > Liftoff... | reverse complement strand
GCCGGTCTCGCCCGGCGTCAACTCCGTCAACGCCGAGCTCACCGAGGGGAGCTGGAACGACTGCGTCGACTCGCTCGCGGCGTTGAAGAGGTAGGCAGTGCGCTGCTCGTGCGCCCCCTTCACCTGCGGGACATTGGACCACAGCCCCTTCTTGAACTCCGACGTCGTCGGCCAGACGAGCTCGCCCGTGACGGTCCCGAGGGTGGTCGGCTTCCCGCCGACGGGCGGTGGATCGCCCATCCCAGCGCACGCCGGCGAGAGCACGGGATCGAGGTACGCGGTGACCTTGTCGACGGGCACATCGACGAAGGTGATCGGGCTGTGGCACTTCCCCGCGATGGTGACGGTGACGGGCCCGGTGAGCGCCGGATCGTTGACGGCGGCGACGCCGGAGCTGTCCGTCGTCGCCACGATCGCCGTCGTGATCTTCGATCCGAGGATCACGTGCGCGCCCGGGATCGGCGTGCCGGTGTAGTTGTCGTAGGCGAGCACGGTGACCGCGCCGGCGATCGGGGCGCCGCTGAGGCCGCCCTTGTAGCCGTTGTCGCTGTCTTCGTAGGTGTAAGCGTCGAGGACGAGGATCGTCTCGATCCCCGTCGTCACCGCGATCGTCTTCGATCCGGGGCTGCCCGGCGGGACGGTGCAGTCGAGCACCGTCGGGCTCACCACCTTGAGGTTCGTGCAGGGCTTCTGATCGATCCGGGCCACCGTCGTCGCGTCCCACGCCGTGTCCTGGCCGATGATCTCGATCACCGTCCCGCCCGGGATCGGGCCGCTGTCGGGCGCGGCGTAGAGCGCGTCGAACGTGTAGCCAGAGGCGAGCGTGCGCTTCGTCGAGGCGTCGCCGCCGTTCTGCACGCTGATGTCGACCGCGCCGGCCTTGCTCGGGGGCGCGCTCACCTGCACGCGCGACGGATCGATCGGGATCACCGTCGCCGGATCCGCCTCGATGTCGCCGAACCAGAGCCGCGCCTTCGAGGAGAAGCCCTTGCCGCGGACGAGCACGCGCTGTCCGCCGGCGAACGGTCCGTGCGAGGGCTCGGCGCCGATCACCGTGTGCGGATCGGGCGTGGACGCCTCGGGCATCGGGTTGTCCGGGGGCGCAGCGTCGGCGAGGTTGATCCCGCTTCCGCCCGTGCCTTCATCCGTCTCCCGATGAATGCCGTTGGGGGCGACGGCGAGGCACGCGGCGAGCGCCACCGCCGCGGTCGCGCTCCCCGCGATGGGCCCGGTCGCCCCTCTGATCCATGCGGTCACACTGCGGCGGAGCCTCGAGCGACGAAAGGAAGAAGGCACGCGGGGAGCATACGTGACCTCCGCCGCCGCGGCTACGAGCGCGGGCCGCCGCGGCGACCTCGCACGTCGGCCCTGGATCAGCGTGTCCCACGGAGGAACGCCAGCACGCGACCGAGAGCGCTCCGGCGTTGCGCGACGCCTTCGCTTTCGCGCTCGTGCTCGATGATCGGCGCCGGTGCCGCTGCGGCGACGGTGATCGGGCGCTGCGGCTCCTCCGGCTCGAGGCCGCCGCCCTTGAGCGTCACGACGACGTCGACCGGCGCGCCCAGCGCCTCGCCCTGGATCCGCGCGACGATGCACGTGACGTTGTCGGGCCCGCCGGCGGCGTTGGCGAGCGCGATCAACGCTTCGCCCGCGGCGGCGGGGGAGGTGGCCTCCTCCAGCGTGCGCCGGATCGTCTCGTCTCCGACGGGGCCGGAGAGGCCGTCGGAGCAGACCAGCAGCACGTCGCCGCGGCGCACCGTCACCCGCACCAGATCGACGTCGACGCGCGGGTTCGTCCCGAGGGCCTGGAGGATCACGTGGTTGAAGGCGAAGGTCGGCAGCTCCTCTGGCGTGAGCTGCCCTTGCTCCATCATCAGCGTGGCGAGCGTCTGATCGCGGGTGATCTGCGTCAGGCGTCCGCCGCGGAGCAGGTAGGCGCGGCTGTCGCCGACCTGGGCCACGAAGAGCGCGTCGCCCGAGAGCGCGCACACCGTCGCCGTCGTGCCCATGCCCTCGAGCTCGCGCTGCGCGGTCGCGGCCGCGTGGATGCGGCGCGCCGCCTCTTCGACGCTGGCGACGAGGCGGCGCCCGAGATCGCTCGGGCCCGCGACGGGGCCGCCGGCCGCGAGGACTTCATCGATGACCTCCACCGCGGAGCGGCTGGCCACTTCGCCGGCGGCGGCGCCGCCCATTCCGTCGCATACGCCGAGCGCCACCCACTCTTCGGGGCCGTTGACGTCGACCTGCGCGGCGCAGGGGCCGGTGCTGCCGCGGCAGCCGAAGCGCGTGACGAGCAGGCTGTCTTCGTTGTGCCCGCGCTCGAGCCCGATGTCGGTGCGCGCGGCGATGTCGAGGTGGAGGGACGCCGCGACGGGGGAGCCTTCGCGGGCGAGGCGGTCGAGGTTCGAGCGGGGGTCGGGTTCCATGTCTCCAAAGATGGGACGGAAACTATAGTTGTCAATGGTTTCCGTTAGTGGTTTTTTAAGCAACTGACGGAAGCCTTCCGAAGCGGTACGGTGTCGCTGTGGGCGACTGGCAAGAGAGGCTTTCCGAGGCCATGGCGGCGCGCGGGATCTCCGGCGGAGAGCTGGGCCGGCGCGCGGGCTTCAGCGCGCAGTACATCAACTCGATGCGCAGCAAAGAGCGCGGCTCCCGCCTTCCGATCGACACGGCGCGCCGGATCGCGCACGCCCTCGGCATCTCGGTCGAGTGGCTCACGGTGGGCACCGGTCGGCGTGAGCGCCTGAGCGACGTCTACCCAGTGTACGTCGACGGCGGCGCGACCGCGGGCCCACCCGAGTCCGCGACGTTCATCGAGCAGTACCCGAGCCGAGCCGAGACCGTCGCGCTGCTGGCCACGACGGTGGAGCCCGAGGTGCTCTCCGCGCTGCGCACCGCCGTGCCGCCGGACGCGGAGGTCGATCCGGGGCGCACCTACTGGATCGATCGGGCCCGCGAGCTTGTGCGTGATCTCCGGGAGATCAAGTCCGATCCGGGGTTCCGCGCCGAGCCCGCGCCGCCGAGCGAGCAGGTCACGCCCAGCCGCGCCGCGCCGCCGCCGACGGGCCGCAAGAAGGCGAAGTAACCGCGCGCGATCGGCGCTCGCGACCCGATGCGAGCCACGCTTGACAGCCGAAACCTCGGGTAGTACCTCTCCCGCCCCCCGGACTCATTTGCGAGACCGGGTAATCCACACGCCTTTTTCTCGTTGTTGTTCGGGGCCCCGGCCCCGAACGGCTGCTCTGAAGCGGATCGCTGCAACTCAGCGCTCCGGATCAGGGCTCAAACGACGAGCTTGTCGGCCCGGTGCTTCCCCCCTTTTCGGGGCGAGGTTGGTCGGCAGGGAAGGCGGAGGAACAACCGAAAGGAAAACCAACGTGTCCGAGAATACCGCTTCCGAGGCCCTTCAGGCCGCCGCGCCCGCACCGGGCGAGATGCCCCTCCCGCTCCGCTCGCTCCTCGACGCGGGCGTCCACTTCGGCCACCAGACCAAGCGCTGGAACCCGAAGATGCGCCCGTTCATTTACGGCGCGCGCAACGGCATCCACATCATCGACCTCGACCAGACGACCCGCCTCTTCAAGAAGGCCTACGACTTCATCGTCGAGGCCGTGGGTCGTGGCGGCGGCGTGCTCTTCGTCGGCACCAAGCGCCAGGCGCAGGACATCGTGATCGAGGAGGCCCGCCGCTCGGGCATGTACTTCGTCACCAACCGCTGGCTCGGCGGCACGCTGACGAACTTCCGCACCATCAAGCAGGGCCTCGACCGCCTCCGCACGCTGGAGCGGATGAAGGAGGACGGCACCTACGAGCAGCTCCTCAAGAAGGAGGTCTCCAAGCTCGAGAAGGAGCGCGAGCGCCTCGAGAAGTACCTCGGCGGCCTCAAGGGCATGGGCAACGTCCCCGCCGCGATCTTCGTGATCGATCCGCACCAGGAGTCGATCGCCATCAGCGAGGCGCGCAAGCTCGGCGTCCCCGTCGTGGCGATCACCGACACCAACTGCGATCCTGATCTCGTGGACTTCGTGATCCCGGGCAACGACGACGCGATCCGCTCGATCAAGCTGATCACCTCGCGCGTGGCCGACGCCTGCGTCGAGGGCGCGCAGCGCCGCAAGGATCACAACGAGGACCGTGGCGGCGATCGCCAGGATCGCGGCGATCAGCAGCAGCAGCGCGGTGACCGTCCCCAGGGTCAGCGCCCCGACGTCTACCAGGGCGGTCGAGGACGCGGCGGCGCCCCCCGTCCCTCCTGAGCCTGGTGTTTTGCGCCGATACGGGCGCGCTGGCCTACCCAGGCGGGCTCGTAAACGAGCCCTGGACGTTGTCGTCGTCACCGTACGTGCGTACGGCTCCTCCTCCGCCTAGGCAGCACACCCGTCTCGACGCAAACCACTGACGGCTCAACGGATGGCTGCTCTCGACGAGAGCTCCCAGACCGCTGGGCACCGAGGGGAAAAACCTCGGTGCGTTGGCGTGTCCATCGTTCAGACTCTGCTCGCCTCGCGCGAGCATCCATATCCGCGTTTATTTGAAGGAGATTGTCCCATGGCCGGCATCAATGCGCAGTCGATCAAGGAGCTTCGTGAGCGAACCCAGGCAGGGATGAGCGACTGCAAGAGCGCCCTGGTCGAAGCAGAAGGCGATATGGACAAGGCGATCGAGGTCATCATCAAGAAGGGCCTCGCCAAGAGCGCCAAGCGCGCCGGCGCGGTCGCCGCCGAGGGCGAAGTTCGCGCGTCGGTGTCCGCCGACAAGCGCCACGCCACGGTCGTCGAGGTCAACATCCAGACCGACTTCTCCGCGCGCAACGACGCGTTCCGCGACTTCGTGGGCGCCGTGCTCTCCGTGGCCGAGAAGGCTCCGCTCGGGTCGGATCTCGCGACGCAGGCGCTCGGCGACCAGACGGTCGGCGACGCGGCCGTCGCGCTGACCGCGCGGATCGGCGAGAAGATCGCGGTCCGTCGCTGGGATCGCGTCGAGATCGCCGAAGGCGCGCAGGGCCTCGCTCACGCGTACGTTCACCTCGGCGGCAAGATCGGCGTCGCCCTCGCCATCGCTACGGGCACGGCCGAGGCCGCCTCGCACCCCGAGGTCACCGCCCTCGCCGACGATCTGGCGATGCACATCGCCGCGACCAACCCGCTCGTGCTCACGCGCGAAGAGGTCACCGCCGATCAGGTCGCGAAGCAGAAGGAGATCTTCGAAGGCCAGCTCCGCGAGGATCCCAAGCCGAAGCCCGAGGCGGCGTGGCCCAAGATCATCGAGGGCAAGTTCAACAAGTGGTATTCCGAGACTGCGCTCCTCGAGCAAGAGTCGGTGGTGACCAAGAGCGATGAAAAGGGGGCCCCGCTCCCCGCGCAGAAGATCACCAAGCTCCTGGAGGCCGCCGCGAAGGCCGCCGGGACGACGGTGTCGGTCGCCCGCTTCGTCCGCTACGAGCGCGGTGAAGGCATCGAGAAGAAGGTCGACGATTTCGCGGCGGAAGTCGCCAAGATGGCCGCCTCCTGATCCCGGCTCGCTCATAGAAGATGACCCCCTATCTCTCTCCGGAGCGGTAGGGGGTTCTCGCTTTCAGGAGATCGATCGATGGCCAGAAAGCTCGCGGCAGTCTCGGTCGATCTCGACGCGATTCATCACTACTTCGCCATCCACGGACTGGCACCCTCCGGGGCCGAGTCGGACCGCGCCTACGATCTCGCGCTCGCGCGGATGGGGTCGTGGGCCGAGGCGCGGCGGATCCCGCTCACGCTCTTCGCTGTGGGGGAAGATCTGGAGCGCGAGGGCGCCGCAACGATCCTCAACGTGCTCTCGCGCCGCGGGCACGCGGTGGAGAACCACTCGTACAGCCACCGCTACGATCTGACGCGCCTTGATCCCGAGACGATGCGACGCGAGGTGGAGGCGGGGGCGGACGCGATAGCGCGGGTGACGGGGCGGCGTCCGGTGGGCTTCCGCGCGCCTGGGTACACCGTCAATGACGCGCTCTTCGACGTGCTCGACGAGGCCGAGGTGGCCTTCGACTCGTCGGTGTTTCCCTGCCCGGCGTACTACCTCGCCAAGGCCGCGGCGATGGGCGGGATGCGCGCCGCCGGGCGCGTATCGCGGTCGGTGCTCGACACCCCGCGGGTGCTGGCGGCGCCGTCGGTGCCGTACCGGCCCGGGGCGCGGTGGAGCGATCGACGCGGTAAATCGAGGCGTTTCGTGGAGCTGCCGGTGCAGGTCACGCGCGGGGCGCGGCTCCCGTTCATCGGGACGATGCTCGGCGTCGCGGGGGCGCGCGGCGCGGCCTGCCTCGCGCGGGCGTGTGTCGGCGAAGCGCTGGTGAACCTCGAGCTCCACGCCATCGATTTCCTCGACGCGAGCGAGGGGCTCCGCGCCCTCGCGCCGCACCAGCCCGAGCTGCGGGTGCCGCTCGCGGATCGCATGGCGGCGCTCGACGCGGCGCTCGACGTGCTCGCCGGGGCCGGCCACGCTTTCGTGCGGCTCGACGACGCCGCGCGCGCGTTCGGCTGAGCGCCGTGCTTACTCGGCGGCCTTGGTGTGCTTGGCGTCGGTCACGCGCGAGACGTTGTCGGTGTTCACGCCCGACGCGGCGATGAAGGCCCGCGCCTCCTCGTTGCCCCCGCGCGCGAGCTCGTCCGGCTTGCCCTCGGCGATGACCAGGCCGTTGACCACGAGGAAGGCCTGGTGGGCGATGCGGAAGGTCGAGGCCATGTCATGCGAGATGACGACGCTGGTGATCCCGAAGCGGTCGCGCGTGTCCTCGATCAGGTCGTCGACCATGCGGCTGGTGAGCGGATCGAGGCCGCTGGTGGGCTCGTCGTAGATCAGGATCTCCGGCTCTAACATCAGCGCGCGGGCGAGGCCGACGCGCTTGCGCTGCCCGCCGGAGAGCTCCGACGGCATGCGATCCTCTTTGTTCTCGAGGCCGAGGAGGTTGAGCATGCTCACGACCTTGTCCTTGATCCCCTTGGCGCCGAGCTCCTTCCGGTGCTCGCGCAGCGGGAACGCCACGTTGTCGAGCACGTTGAGCGAGTCGAGGAGCGCGGCGTACTGGAAGACCATGCCGAACTTCCGCCGCATCTTGTTCATCTGGACCTCGTCGAGGTAGGCCATGTCCTCGCCGTCGACCCAGATGTGCCCCGTCGTCGGCTGCTCCAGGCCGATGAGGAGCCGGAGCAGCGTCGTCTTGCCCGCGCCCGATCCGCCGATGATCACCGCCGTCTCCTTGCGGCGGAGGTGCAGCGTAATGCCCTTCAGCACCTTGGTCGCGCCGAACGATTTACGGACGTCGTCGACGAAGATGTGGTCCTCGGGCGGGATGTCCGGCCGGATGGGGTTGGGTTTCGTCACCGGGCGCGCAGGCTATCACGAGCGCCTCTGGGCTCGGGATCGCGAGCCGACTTGACACCCCGCCCCGGGGAAAGGAAACAGGGCCCATGACCGAAGAGATGCTCCGCGCGGTGCTGGATACGGCGAACGCCAAGGCCGATGGCAAGGACGGCTGGTCGACCCTCCCGGGCGGCCGGCTGATGACGCTCCACGTGGCGCACGGTGGCGTTCCGCTCACCGTGGGGAAGATCGACGCGATCAAGATCCAGGGCGCGCTCGTCCGCGCCCGCAGCTCGAAGGGCGAGACGTTCATCACCCTCGCCGACGTGTTCGCCGCCGGGCTCGAAGGCGGGAGCGATCCGGCCAACCCGGCGCGCAAGGCCGGCTTCCTGGGTTGAGCGGCGCCCGCCTGGGCGATCCGCCCGGGCCGCTGTGGATGCGCGCGCTGGCTGCGGTCGTCGCGCGCGTCCCTTTTGGCTGGCTCCGTTGGCTCGGCTCCGCGCTCGGCTTCCTCGCGGGCTCGGTGCTGCGGATCCGTCGCCGCCACGTCGAGGCCGCGCTCCGTCGCGCTGGGATCGCGCGCTCCGGGGCCGTGGCGCGCGGCATGTACGCCTCGCTGGGCGCCGGCGTCTTCGAGCTGCTCTGGCTCGCCGGGAGGCCTCCGGGCGCGCTCGCAGGCCACGTCACGATCGAGCCCGCGTGCGCCGACGCGCTCCGCCGGGCTGCGGTGCTCGGGCGCGGCGTCGTGGTGGCGACAGCGCACACCGGCAACTGGGATCTCTCGGCCTGCGCCGCAGCACAGTGGCTCGCTGACGAAGGCTCCGGCGCGCGGCTTCACGTCGTCACCAAGCGCCTCTCGTGGCGCGCCCTCGATCGCTACTGGCAGCGGCTCCGCGCTGAACGCGGCGTGAGGATCGCGGACGAAGGCGGCGCGGCGGCCTACGTGCGCGCCGCGCTCCACGCCGGCGATGTCACGGCGTTGATGACGGATCAGGTGCCCGAGCGCGACTCCGGCATCGCGACGCTCCCGTTCCTCGGCGCGCCGGCCCTCCACGATCTCGGCCCGGCGCTGCTCGCGGCGCGATCCCGCGCCCCGCTCCTCGTCGTATTCGGACACCGCGAGCCGGACGGCCACCACCGGCTCGCGCTCGCGCTCGCGCTCGATCCCGAAGAGCTCCGCGGCCGCGGGGCGATCGCGAGCGCGACGGGGAAGATCGCCGCGGCGCTGGAGGTCTTCGTGCGCGCGCACCCGGAGCAGTGGCTCTGGCTGCACCGGCGCTGGAAGAACGTCAACGCGGCGAGCCCGACCGAGCCACAGGGTCAACCTTGGTAAACAGCGTCCCCAGCGCCACCACGGTCGTCTCCGTCCACACACCCTTGAAGATCAGGTAAGTCGGCGCGCTTCCTTGAGGGCCACTTTATCTGCCGTTACGGCAGCTCTTCACGAGCTCCTTGTGCCGTATCACTGCGCGCCTGGCTTCGGCTACTCTCGATAGCACCATGGCCGATCTACGCGCACGCGCCTCATTTCTGGAGAGCGAGCGTGCGTCGAATGGGAGACCGTCGAGCGCGTCTGTCTCGAGCCAGAGCGAGACGATGGTTTCGCCGCTCGTTAACCTGGCGCAGGAGTCGGGCGCGTTCGTGAGCAGCGACTTCGCCATGCCTCTGCTCGCCAATCGCTACGAGATCCTCGGGCTGATCGGCGTCGGGGGGATGGGCAGCGTCTACCAGGTCCACGATCATGAGCTGGAGGAGCTGGTCGCGCTCAAGGTGCTCCGCCGGGACCTGGTGAGCACGCCGGGGATCCTCGAGCGCTTTCGCCGCGAGGTGAAGCTCGCGCGCCGGGTCACGCACTTCAACGTCGCCCGCGTCTTCGACATCGGCGAGCACGAGGGCGAAAAGTTCCTGACCATGGAGCTCGTCGACGGCGAGTCGCTCGGCGCGCTGCTGGCGCGGGAGGGCGCGCTCCCGCTCGCGCGCGTCGTGGAGATCGCCGGGGGGATCTGCGCCGGCCTGATCAGCGCGCATGCGGCGGGCGTCGTTCACCGCGATCTCAAGCCGGACAACGTGCTGATCGCCTCGGATGGCCGCGTAGTGCTCACCGACTTCGGGATCGCGCGGGCCCTCACCGAGGGGGGCGCGGGCCGCACCATGGGCCTGTTGACGGGCACGCCGGCGTACATGGCGCCAGAGCAGGTCGAGGAGCTCCAGGACATCGACGCGCGCGCCGACATCTACGGGCTCGGGGTCGTGCTCTACGAGCTCCTCACCGGGCAGCGCGCCTGGCCTGGCGAGTCGCTGCTCGCCGTCGCCACGGCGCGGCTGCGCGCCGATCCACCGGACCCGCGAGCCCTGTGCCCCGCGCTCCCCGCCAAGCTGAGCGAGCTGGTGCTCAAGTGCCTGGCGCGCCGCCGCGAGGATCGCTTTGCGACGGTGGAGGCGCTCGTCGCCGCGCTCAGCGCGATCACCTGGACCGGGCTCAACCCGCTCCTGCCGTCGTCTCCGCGGGAGGCCGCCGCCGCGCCGCCGGGGCTGGCCAAGACCGACAAGACCGTCGCCGTGCTCCCGTTCCGCAACACCGGGCCGAGCGAGGACGACTACCTCGCCGAGGAGCTCACCGACGATCTCATCGACACCCTCTCGATGACCCGCGGCCTCAAGGTGCGATCGCGCGTCGTCGTGCTCGGCCAGCCCGGCGTCACCCAGGATTCACGGTTGATCGGGCGCGAGCTCGGCGTCCAGGTGGTGGTCGAGGGATCCGTGCGGCGCGCGCGCGGCAACGTGCGGATCAGCGCGCGCTTGATCAGCGTCGCCGACGGGTTCCAGCTCTGGGCCAAGCGCTTCGATCGCCCCGAGCAGGACGTGCTCTCGATCAACGACGACGCCGCGCACGCCATCGCCGCGGCGCTGACGCTCGACCGAGACGCCCCGGTACGCGAGGCGCCGAGCAGCCCCGCGGCGGTGGATCTCTACCTGCGCGCTCGCCACGAGTACCGAAAGTTCTGGCAGGAGAACCAGGAGCACGCGCTCACGCTCTTCGAACAGGCCGAGGCGCTGGCTCCGGGCGATCCGATGATCCTCTCCGGCAAGGCGCTGGCGATGGCCCGCGGCGCGTTCTTCACCGGCGCCGGGGTCAACGAGGCGTTCACCGCGGCGGAGCAGGCCGTCGCGGCCGCGCCGAACCTGGGCGAAGCGCGCCTGGCCCTCGGATCCGCGCTGCTCCAGAAGGGCGAGTGGGCGCTCGCGGTGCGCCAGCTCCGCACCGCGGTCGTCCGCGCCCCCGGGCTCTCCGACGCGCACAGCGCGGTGGGGCGCGTGCTGATGGAGGTCGGCGATCTCGACGAGGCCGAGCTGCGCCTCGAGGCCGCGATGGCGCTCGATCCGCGCACCCCGCTCGCCTGCGAGGCGCGGGTGCGCTGCCACGGCCTCCGCGGGGACTGGGCCCACGCCGACGAGCTGCTGGAGTCGACGCCCCCCGCAAAGAGAGAAATCGCCTACTGGACGATCCGGGCGCGCATGCTGCTCTGGAAGCGCGACGCGGCCGCGGCGGCGATCGCCCTCGAACAGCTCCTCGCGCGCGCAGGGACGATCCTCATCGCCAGGCTGCTGCTCGAAATCGTGGTCTTCCGCCGCCTGCCGACCGCGCTCGAGGATCGCCGGGTGCTCGATCCTGCGCGAGCGGGCAGCTCGCGGAGGAAGATGTTCTTCCTGCACCTGGAGGCCGAGACGCTCGCGTACCTCGACGACGACACTGCCCCCGTGCTCGCGAGCGTGACCCAGCTCGTCGACAACGGACTCCTCGACATCTGCTGGATGGACGGCTGCCCGCTGCTCGCTCCGACCCGGAGCGAAGCGGGCTTCTCGCCGCTGCGCGCCATAGTGAAGCAGCGAGCCGACAAGATCCTCGACGCGTACCGCGACGGTTGAGCGCGACGATCCAGCGCCCTCATGACCCGGGCGCGCTGGTGAGCTTCGGCGGAGCCAGGGTTACCAAAGGCTCTTTAAGGCCCGCTCCACCAGCGTCGGCTCGAACGCATACGTGAACAGCACCCCGTAAATGGCCCCTCCCAGGTGCGCGTCATGATTGACGCTGTCCCCGGCGCGGTAAGAGCGCCAGACGCTGTACACCAGATAGCCTATCGCGAAGACGAACCCTGGTATCGGCACGGGCAGGAAGAACAGCTGAAGGCTCAGCTTGGGATTGAGCAGGATCGCGCTGAACATCACGGCGGTGACCGCGCCGGAGGCCCCGAGCGAGGCGTACCTCGGATCGCGCAGGTACCGCAGCGTCGTGGGGATGAACGCCACGACCACGGCGCTGAAGTAGAGGGCGAGGAAGCGCGTCACCCCGAGCACCCGCAGCGCCGGATCGGCGAAGAAGTACAGGGAGATCATGTTGAAGGCCAGGTGCGTCACGTCCTTGTGCAGCCAGCCCGCGGTGAGCAAGCGATGGAGCTGCCAGCTCTCGCGCACCCGGTACGGGATCAGGATCATTGCCCGCTGAAGCGGCTTGATCAGCCACCCCAGGAGACTCACGACCACCACCGACGCGATCAGCAGGAGCGGCACGGACCAGGTGACGCTTCGATCCAGGGCGTGGGACATGGCGCAAGGAATACCACGCCGCGGCGGAGGTCGCGGCTGCCAGCCGGGGAGGCTGGAAAGGGCCTACTGGCAGACGCCCTTGCTCCCGATGGTCGGCGCCGCGCCGGGGTGCAGGCAGTGCGCGCTGACACATTGATCTTTGCCCAGGCACACCGCGCCGGGGGCACCCTTCAGTCGACAGATGCCGACCACGTGCGTCTTGTCGCCGGTGAGCCCGTGCTCGCGCTTTCGCAGGTAGCCGCCGCCGGGGCGGGGCTCCCCTGGATCGCAGAACGACGCCGGGCCGCACGCGGTGTCCGCGGCGGTGAAGTTGCAATCGCTGCCGTCCGCTTGATCGGGCCCGATCGCGGAGCCGCAGCCGCTCAAGAGGGTCAGCGCCGCGAGCAGCCAGCCGAGGTGTTTCATCGGCCGAGGAATACCGTCCGCGCGGTGTCGCAGCAAGATCGTTGAGCTTCGCCGCGCCCCGGCGGATCAGCGCGCCGGCGGCGGCGCCTCGATCACCGTCGCGCCCGCGTCGCCGGAGACGATCAGCAACGCGAAGCGCTCCACCCGATCAAGATCATCGGTCGAGAGCGTGGCGTAGTCGAAGCGCCCGCGCAGATCGGTGTACCCATCCTTGTAGAAGGCCACCGCGCCGCCGTGCTGGCGCGCATAGACCTTGATGTAGGCCGCGGGCAGCGGCGCCTGGGTCGAGGCGCACCGCACCTGGACTTGCCCGTAGTGATGGGCGAGCTCCACCGCGAGATCGTGGGCGTAGTGCGCGATCGAGCGGCGCAAGCCCGCGGCCACCGCGTCGACGACCAGGTTCTCGCCGCGCATCGCCTCGGGGATCGGCACCGGCGTGCGCCCGCCTTCGCCGAGCGAGAGCTCGAGGATCTGGCCGGGATCGATCCACGAGAAGCGCTCGACGTCGCCTTGCACGAAGGGCTGGCGCGAGAAGAGCAGCTCGAGGTCCATCCGGTAGAAGCGCAGCTGGCACGCGGGGAGGTTGCGGTGCTGGATCACGAGCTGGCCCTTGTCGGCCACGAGATCGAGCGTCGGCTGCCGGGCCGCGAGATCGGCCATGGCGCGATCACGGCTCGCGGGATCAGCCGCGGTCGTCGACGAGGCGAAGCGCGCCCCGCGCCCCTCGGCCTCGTCGAGCATGGCGACGAGCGCGGCGATGCGAACGCGAACGCGGTCGACCGGGTGATCGATCCACGGCGCCGTGAGGCGGCGGGCCGCGTCGAGATCGCCGCGGCAGCACGCGGCGAAGGCCGAGAGGTACTCGAGCTGGAGGCGCGTCGTCACGCGCTCGGGGCGCACGCGATCGAGGAGCTTCAGCGCCTCGTCGACGCGATCGAGGCAGAAGGCGTAGTGGGCGGCGGCGAGCAGATCGGCGTCCTCGGCGCGGGCGCGGTGGGCGACGACGTCGAGGAAGGCCCGGTACTGCGCGGCGAGCGCGTCGTTGAGGATCCGCCGTCGCGTGCCGAGCTGGTGGGCGCGGGCGTTGATCAGCGGCGCGTACTCGAGGTGCTGGTAGTCGCCGCGCACCACCGGATCGATCGGCGCGAGGCCGCCCTCGAGCACCGGGCCGGCGAGCTCGAGCAGGCTCTCCTGATGCCGCAGCCACTCGGCCGCGCGCCGGCTGTCGGCGTGGAGCAGGCCATAGGCCCACAAGCGATCCGTGTACGCGTGGCGCGCCGCGAGCAGCGCCGTCACCCGGCTGAAGGCGTCGGCGTCGCGCATGCGCCAGGCGACGCGCTCGAGATCGATCCGGCCGAGGTTCTCCCGCTCCAGGAAGGCCAGCACCTCGTCGGTCGTCCCGTGCTGCGAGACGTGGGCCCACGAGTCGGCGTCGACGGCGGTCGGCTCACGGGCCACGTCGAGCGTCACCGGCTCGGCGAACGCCGCGAGCTCACCGCCGCAGATCACGTGGGCGGGGAAATGGGCGAAGCGCCCCGGCGCGGGGAAATAGAACGAGTACGCCAGCGCCTCGGTGCCGTAGGGCCCGAGGTAGAGGTGCCGCGTCCTGGTCAAGAAGCCGCTCTCCACCGGGACGGCGCCGCGCGGGATCTGCAGCAGCACGTCGAGGCGCTGTGCCGCGCTCGTCGGGTTGGTGACGGCGATCCGACACTGGTAAACGACGCCGATCAGCAGCTCGCCGGTCACGTATTTCTCGCGTTGCTCGGCGCCGTCCCAGGTCCAGGGATCGTCGGCGCGGACGTAGCTCTGGCCGACGAGGATCGGCCCGCGGACCTCGGGCGCGGCGATCGCGGTCAGCCGCGTGCGCGCGGCGAGGGCGTGGCTCGCGGCCGTGAGCGTGAGGCGGGTGTCGTCGACCGCGATCGCGTGCTTCGCGGCGACGAACGGCAGATCGAGGAACGCGAGGCCGGTGAGCGCCGCGGCGAAGCTCGCGGCGCACTCGCCGACGTGGGGCGAGAGGAACGGCCCTCCCGGGTGCAGGGCGAGATCGCGGAGGAAGCGCGTGGGCGGGATCAGAGCCTCCGTGGCGTCCTCGACGCGGGTTCGCCAGTACGAGGTCTCGGCCCACTCCTCGGTCTTGTCCGCGCTGCGAAAGAGCGCCGCGGCTTGCCTGCGCTCGCGCACATCGGCCACGTCGCGATCGGCGCGCCCGCCGCCTCCGTAGCCCTGCGGCCCGAGGCTCATCGCCGAGGCGGCCATGGCTGACGGCGGAGCGAACGAACGCGGCGGTGGCGGCGGCGCCGGGGGAGGCCCGAACCCCGTGGAGGGGCTCTCGTCGTCGAGGGACTCTTGCGGGGCGTCGCCGCCGCGTGATCGCGACGCGCTCTTCTTGCGCTTGGGGCTCGCGGTGACCTCTTCCAGCGTGTCCAGGGCCATGAGCTCGTCGGCCGCCTCGCCCTCACCCCCGAGGCCGCCGCTCTCGAGCCCCGCGGCGCCGAGCAGCGTGTCGACGAGGCGCGCGTCGCGCTCGGGATCGGGCGGGGAGAGAAAGACCGCGTCGCCGATCAGCCGCGCGATCGCGTCGCGCACCTCGGGCACCCGCCGCGCGAGCAGCACGCGCTCCAGCGTATTGAGCCGCCCGAAGGCCCAGGGATCGAGGTAACCGCGGAGGTCGTCGCCGAGCAGGTAGCGATCGACGAACGTCTTGTGGAGCTTGTTGGCCAGGTAGGGGCGGATCACCCGGGCGAAGAACGCCGGATCTTTCTCCGAGAGGAAGAGATCGAGCTCGTGGCAAGCGTATTTGCTGTACTTGCGCTGCTGCTCGGCCGCGTCGAGGTGGCTCCACTGCGTGACGAAGGTGAACTCGCGCAGCGCCTCGTTGCCGCCGAGCGTGAGCAGCACCTGGTGAGCCCGCGCGAGGGTGTCGACCAGCTCGAGCTTGCCGGTGCGGATGTCGTCGACGACGATCGTCGCCCCGGCCGGCAGGGCCTCGACGCGGCGCTCCTCGGCGAAGTGGCCCGCCGCGTCGAGGGCGAGGCGGAGGCGGCGATCCCGGTGCGCCGGCGCGATCTCGGCGAGCGCGAGATCCGCGGTCGAGGTCAGCGCCGGGTCGACGACGACGAGCCGAACGAGCTGCGCCGCGCCGAGCTCGGCCAACGGCACGCGCAGGACCCCGTCGGCGTCGGGGCGGAGGTTGGCGAGCACCACCGCAGGCGCCGCGAGGAAATCGAACGAGGCGAGGGTGCTCTGCCCCTGGGCCTGCATCGGCGCCGGCTGCATCGAGGCCGGCATGGGCGCGGACATCCGCAGCATCGAGGAGCTGTAGGCGCCCCCGTCGGCGGCCGTCTGGAGCGCGTTCGACGTGGCCCGCAGCGCCCAGGGGGTGAGCAGCAAGCTCGGCTTCTCCAGCAGCACCCCGGGGCGGCGCGCGGCGGTGCGCCGCTCGAGGACGTAGCGACTCTCATCGCCGATATCGCGGCCCGAGACGTAGTGCGAGAGCACCGCGGGGACGACGTGTGTGTGCGGCGCACGCGGCGCCCGATCGAGCGTCCGCGGCAGCGCGGACGAGGGACGAAACAGGGTCGCCACCACGTGGACGCGGGTGTCCGGCCCCGCGTCCGAGAGGCGGGCGACGAGCTGGTCTTCCTCGATCGCAAGGCTGCGGATCAGCGGCAGCGGCGGCGACAGCTCGACCAGCAAGGCCCCCGCGGTCCCGGCGCCTGCGGCGTGATTGACCGCGCGCTCCGCGACCTCGATCTGGATCGGCGCGCGCCTCCCGCGGCAGGTGAGCTGGTACCGCCCCGGCTCGAGGCCGGCGATCACCAGCGCGCGCTGATCGAAGCGCACTCGATCGGCGCGATCGCGAAACGCCGCGCCGCCACGGATCTCGCTCAGCGACACCGCGAGCGGGAGGCTGTCCGCGTCGAGGAGCGGCGGCGCGGGCAGGGTGATCACCGCGTCGGCCGCGGCGCCGACGATCCAGGGCGTGCTCGTGTCGGGCCAGAGCACCCACGCCTCTTGCCCCGCGGTGACGCGCTCGACGCCGGGCAGCGGGCCGAGCTCGATCCGGCCGAGCTCGTCGGTGGAGAGCGTGATCGCCACCTCGAAGTTGACGGCGGCGTGCTTGAACGAGAGCGCGATCGCCCGTCCGGGGCGCGGCTCGCCCGACTTGCCGAGCAGCTGAAGGACGTGCCCCGCCGCGGTGGTCGCGAGGTGCATCACCTCGGTCTGCGCGCTGCGGTGCACGAGGTTGATCGCCGCCTCGTCGCCGTCGTCGAGATCGATCGTCTGCTGCGTCGACGCGGCGCGCACCTGCCCGCGGAGCCGGACGCGGAGGTGGACGGCGTCCTCGGGGACCCGGATCTCGACCACGGCCTCGGCGTCGTCGCGGAGGGAGACCGGCTCGACCTTGGTCGTCGCGACCCCGCCGAGATCGGTCACGGTGATCTCCACGCGCGGCTCGTCGAGCAGCGCGATCGGCGCCGGGGACGAGGCGACCGAGAGCAGCGGCCGGAGCAGGATCCGCGCGCTCTTGCCGGCGACCAGCGCCTGCTTTTCGAGGTGGATCCCGGCCGCGAGGGCGTAGCGCTCCGCGGGGTGGGAGAGCACCTCGCGCTGCGCGAGATCGCCGTGGACCAGCAGCATCGGCGCCTGGGTCGGGCTGGTCGAGAACGGGATCGAGATCTCGCCGTCCTCGCGCGGCAGGTACTCGCGCCCGCCCATCCACACACGCGCGCCCGGGAGGAAGCGCCCCGCCTCGTCGAAGACGCTCAGCGTCGGCCCGGCCGCCCCGATCCGCGTCGTGTGCCGGAGGGCGCCCTTGCGGATCAACGCGCGGCTCGACTTCCCGTTGCCCAGAAGCTCGACCACGTAGGTGCCGGCCCGCGCGCAGCCGGGCAGATCGATCGTCACCCGCGTCCGCTGGATCGAAGGCGCCTCGAAGCGCATCGTGCGCTCGTCGCTCGCGACCATGCCGTCGAGATCGAGGCGGGTGTCGACCTCGGCGCCGCGGGCGAGGAAGTACGCGAGCGCGTTGATCCGGAAGACCTTGATCTGAAGCTCGGGGACGTTCTTGACCACGACCTCGAGCGCGACCGCGTCGCCCTCGGCGAAGCGCCGGGGGTTGCGCGGCGAGAGCTCGATCTCGACCCGCTCCCGGAGCGCCGCGAGCGGGCCCTCGTCGAGCATCGCCGTCCAGCGCCGGGTGTCGGGATCGCCGGCGAGCAGGCGCGCGGTCGCGAGCTCCACGTTGAGCCAATCGCGGCGCAGGTGATCGGCGAAGGCCTCCACGCCTTCCTGCGCCAGGAAGTGCCGGAGGTACTCCCGCACCAGCGCCTCGTCGTCGACGACCGGATCGAGCCCCACGACCACCCCGTGGCCGGGCCTGACGATCTGATCGGCGGAAAAGCGACGCAGCCAGCCGGCGTCGACGTAGGACGCCGCGCGGGGCAGCTCGAGGTAACGAAGCAGGCGCCCTCGATCGAGCGTGCCGAGGCGCTGATCGAGCTCGAGGCGGTGCTGGAGGATCTGCGCCTTGAGCCCGTTGAAGCTCGGCGGCAGCGGCTCGACGAAGGCCCAGAGCGCGTCGAGGTAGTCGCGGCGCGCCTCGCTGTCGGTCTCCCGATCGACGTGGGCCGGCGGCGCGAGGCGAGCGATCACCGCCTGCACCCACGCCCCCTCCTGGCGAAGCGCCGGCCGGATCGCCGCGAGCGCGAAGAGCTGATCGAGCGTGAGCAGCCGCTGGATCGGCAAGGCCTCGAAGCCGCGCGAGTGGACATCAGCGAGCTCGCGGGCGACGAGCTCGACCACCCCGGGGACGTTGGCGCGCGACAGCCGCCGCAGCAGATCACGCACGCGGGTAATGTCGAGATCGGCAGCGCGCGCGACCAGCGAGCTCACCGCCCAGTCGGCGATGTACGCGAGATCCGAGGCGCGCCTCAGCGCGTCGCCGATCAGCGCCTCGGCGTCGAGCAGCGCCGGATCGAGGCGCGTCGGGTAGCGCTGCGCGGCCGCCTCGGCCTCGGCCTGATCGTCGAGCGAGATCCCCGCCTCGAAGCGCAGCGCGTCGGCGTGCGCCGCGAGATCGCGGTCGGCGAGCAAGAGCAGCTGCCGCCGCTCGAGGCGCCGACGCAGCTCGTGATCGCCGGGGTGACGCCCCGACCACGCCGCGAGGATCGTCGCCGCCTCGTCGAGCCGGCCTTCGTGCTGAAGATGGACGCCGCGCCAGTAGTCGTGAAGGCCCGTGCCAGGGAGCAGCGCCGCGAGAGCCGCCGGGCGATCCGCCGCGAGCGCGAGGCCTTCGAGGAGGTCGAGGTCGAGGTCCATGGCGGGGAGGGTAACCCGGGTCCCCCATTGACCGCTTTCAATGTCTCCTCGTAGTCTGGCGGACATGATCGCTTCCCGAGACTCCACGCCTGAAACCATGCTCCGCGCGCTGTCCCACTCCCTCGGCGCTCTCGAAGCCGCCGCGGAGCTCGACGTCGACAGGTCTGCTGAAGATCACGCGTTCTTCGCCGCCGAGAAGGCGACCCTCCAGACCTCCTTCGACGAGGTCTTCGCCTCCGATCTGAGCCTGACCCGGCACCTCTTGCTCACGACGCAGCGGCTCCAGGCGCGGGTGCTGCTGGGCGACGCGGTGCTCGATCGCGGCGTGCGCGCGGCCAAGGCCCGGATGAAGCTCGAGCTCAAGACGTCCTCGATGGCCGAAGGCGCCGATCACGTCTTCCCCGCTGACATCTCGGACATCGTCGACGCCGAGCGGCGCGTCGAGCCCGGCCTCGTGCTCCAGGTCATCGGCCGGTTTCCGCAGGTGCCCGACTTCCCAGGCAAGACGGTCCTCGAAGGCGATCTCCAGGGCCGCGCCGGGCGGCAGAGCGAGAACTTCACGAACCGCGATGCCGGGGAGGTCGACGAGCACGCGCTCGACGGCGTTCTCACGCAGGGGATCGTGCGCGCGTCGGACGCGCTCTATCGGCTGGAGAAGCGGCTGCTGGAGCGGTTCCCGCGGGATAAGGTGTATGTCCGGGCCTTCTTCCTGGACGTGGCCCCGGCGAGGAAGAAGCGGGCGGAGGATCCGGCGGCAGCGAGCGGCTCGCCGACCTGAAGAGCGCATCGGTCGCCCGATCCCTGCGGGGATCGCGGGAAATGTAAGGGGAAGATCGGCCGATCCCGGTGGGATCGGGCGGCGCGGGGAAGAAAATTCGGAGCGATCCCGGCGGGGTCGGGGGAAACGGGGGCGACAGCGGCGCCCGATCCCTGTGGGCGTGGACGCTCGGGGGACGCGAGGCGCGCCCGTCCCCGGTGGGATTGGACGATCCTCGCGCGCGCCAGGGCACCGACCTGGCAGGGATCGGTGCTCCATGTCGCTCCTGGGAAACGGAGGCGTCTGAATTCGGAGCCCGGACCTTTCACGTGGTAGAATCCCGGGAGCCATCATGCTGAACGACTGGAAAAATTTCGTCCCCCACCGGTCGCTCGAAGCCGGTGACCCGCTCTATGTTCATCGGCCGGAGGGCAGCGGGGAAGAGCTGGCGGCGCTGGTGCACCATGGGTTCAACCTGATCGCCGTGGCGGGGCCGATGGGCAGCGGAAAGAGTACGGAGCTCGCGGCGGCGTCAGAGAAGCTGAAGACGTGGGGGACGGCCTGCGTGGTCCACCTTGATTAGCACTTGGATATGCGCAACGTCGAGGTGGAAGACGTTTATGTGCTGATTGCTGGGACTCTGGATTCTATGATTGGCCAGAGTCATTCCGCGGCGGAAATTGCGCAGAGTAAGCGTGCGCTCTTCACCGTTACGCATCCGGAGACAGAAAAATCTTCCACGCACCAACGGCTCATCGCAGCGCTTCGAGAGGTCCGGCGGCTGGGTCCCCTGGTGCTCCTCGTCGATGGTTTGGAGAAGAGTGGAGAGGAGACTTCGCGCCGGGTCGTGAGCGCTCTCGTCGACATGGCCGACGAGGTGAGCTTGATCGTCGTCGTGCCTCCGTCGCTGGTCAATGGGCCAGCATCGTATGATCTCTTGAGCTGCGCAAAGATCTTTCTCGTCGGGGCCATCTGCCTGGTCCTCGGCGAGTCCGAGGCGAGCGGGCGATACCTCAAAGGGCTCGAATTTTTGAGGCGCGTTGCGCTGCGACGGCTCGGCGTGGCCGAGTGTGACGACAAAGTAGACGGAGTCATCGTCGAGGCCGCTCTGGTGAGCGGAGGAATCGTCCGTGTGTTTCTCCAGCTGCTCCGTGATGCAAGGCGATATGCCTCGCTCGTCGAGAGGGAGACACCCACGAGAGAGGATATCGACGAAGCTGCCAGGGACCACGCCGAGCACCTAGAGCGCCTGCTCAGCCCAGGTGACGTCGCCGCGCTCCGGGACGCCGATGGAACAAGCGGGGCCGAGATCCAGCCGATCGCGCGCCGGCTGCGCTTCCTGGTTCATGGACTCCTCCTCGAGTACAAAATCGACGGGCGCACTGTCGTCCATCCTGCCCCGCTCCTCCAGAACGTGCTCGCGCGAAAGGACGCTGCGTGAGCGAGTCGACAGGGATGCTCTGGGGCATCCTTCGCGAAGAGAGCCCGATCGCCGTCATCTTCTATCGGAGCCCCTCCGCTCGGGAGGAGATCCTCGAGATGGCTGCGATCCTGGCGCCTCCAGAGCGGCAACAGAGGCGGTCGGTGAATGTAGAAGATGCCTTTTGCGACGGAGAGACGCTCCTCTTCCTGACGCCGGAGGACGAGCAAAGCGCTGTCCTTTTGCTGGATGGGCGCCGCGAAGCGCTGCGGAAACGGACAGTCCCCGTGGTGCTTTTCTTGATAAGCGGCGGGGATGGTGAAACGAGGCTGCGTGAAGACGCGGCAGGGCTGGAGAACTGGCTGCGCGGGATGGAGTACGATCCGGAGAGGCTCGCGCCTCTCGACGTCGAGGGCGAGCGCGCTCGCTTCGAGGAAAAGACGGGGCTCTCACCGGAGCAGTGGCTCGTCGGCTGGCGAGGGGGCGCGATCGCCGACACCACCGAAAATAACTTCCTGTCTCACCATGCCGCTCTCCTGGAGCAACGGGTATGAGCGGGAACGTCGAAGCGGTGGAGGGCGAAGTCAATTACTGGACGAGGCTTCACGCGCTGACCGTGTCCGAGCGCGATGGGAAGAAGGTACCCATCGAAAAGTTGAAGTCTTCCCTCGTCGCTTGCCTGCTGGCCCTGGCGAACGAGAACCACTGCTCGAAGCAAGTCATTGGTTGGTTTTCGACCGAGGGAAGGGTAGGTGGCCGCCAGATCTTCGGCCTGAAAAAGAGCGTGCCTTCCAGGGATAGCTGGGACCATCCGGCGATCGCGCTCAAGGGCCTCGAGCACCTCCAAGATGGCGCCCTCTTGACGTTATCGGTGCTCCTGGACTCGCGCGCGCAACGCCTGCTCGCGTACAGCATCGGGATTCAAGGGCAGCGCAAGAAACCGGAGCGCACTTGGTACGCCCGGATCGATCTCACCGAGGAGCCCGAGGGGGCTGGGCTGTGCGGGCATCCGTCGCTCCACTGTCACGTCGGCGAAACGTCGGAGGAGGATCACACGCTGTCTCCGAACTCCGGCGAGCCGTCGGTGAAAGCGCCGATGTTCACCGCGCGGGTCCCGCTTCCCTGGATGATGCCTGTCGACGCGCTCGACTGGCTCCTTGCCACGGTCCATTCGCCGCTGGACAGGGCGCACGAGCGCAAGGAAGGTGCGGCGGCGAATTCATGAGCACCCCCTCGACCCTCCCTCCGCCCTCCGCGCTCCACGGCCTCCGCTCCGCCTTCACCCAGCGCCGCACCGAGCTCCTCGAGAGCTTGCCCAGCGCAGGCGCCGGGTCCCCCGAGGGCTGCGGCCTCGCGCTTGGCCGCAAGAACGCGCGCATCCTCGATGATCTCCTGGTCGCGCTCTTCCAGGCGCTCCGCTCCGGGCAGCTCGTCGTCGAGGGGAGTCCGGCGATCCCGGCGGCGACCTGGGATGCGGTGGAGCTCGCCGGCGTCGGGAGCTATGGGCGCGGGGCGGTGGCGTTGAAGAGCGATCTCGACGTGCGCCTGTTGACCAAGAACGTCGCCAAGACCGCGGCGCTGGCCGACGCGCTGCTCTATCCGCTCTGGGGTATGGGCGTCGCGGTCGGGCATCAGGTGGTCACCGTCGATGATCTGCTCGAGAGCGCGCGCACCGATTTGCCGGCGGCGACGAGCTTGCTCGACTGGCGTCATGTGGCCGGGGACGAGGAGCTCGCGCGCAGCCTGCGCAAGCGCGCGGCGGAGGGGATCTTCGCGCACTCCGAGCTGCCGCGCTTCCTCGCCCGCCTCGAAGAAGAGGTCGCGCTGCGGCACGAGCGCTTCGGTGGATCGGTGTACTTGCTCGAGCCCGACGTGAAGAACGGGGCCGGGGGGCTGCGCGATCTCGACGTGGCGCGCTGGGCGGCGAAGGCGCGCTTCGGCGTGGGCGAGCCCGAGGAGCTGGTGCGCGTCGGCGCGCTCGTCCCGCGCGAGGCCGCGGAGATCATCGCGGCGAGCGAGGTGCTCTTTCGGGTGCGCAACCTGCTCCATGCGCACGCGGGGAGGCGCAGCGACAGGCTTACCTTCGACGAGCAGGAGTCGCTGGCGACGCTGCTCGGCTACGGCGAGGAGCGCGAGGCGGTCGAGCACATGATGAGCGCCTACTACCGCGCGGCGCGCACCATCTCGCGATCGCTCGACATGATCCTCTCGCGCGCGACGCCGATGCTGACCAAGCGCAAGCCCCGCGACGAGGACCTCGGCTTCGGGGTCCGCCTCTTCGACGGGAGCGCGACGATGAGCGATCCCGAGCTGCTCCGCTCGGATCCGGCGATCGCGTTGCGCCTTGTTTCAGCGGCGATCGAGCGCGGCGTGCAGCTCTTGCCCTACGCGCGCGACGCCATCGTCCGTGCCTCGGCCGATGCCGCGTGGGGCGTAGAGCTCCGCGCTCAGCCCGAGGCCGGCCCGCGCTTCGCCGAGCTGGTGGCGATGTGCCGCGAGACATCGCTCCGCAGCGGCTCGGTGATGCGCGAGCTCCATGACACCGGGCTGCTCCTGGCGATGATCCCCGAGTTTTCCCCGGTGGTGGGGCGCGTCCATCACGACACGTACCACGTGTACACCGTCGACGTTCACTCGGTGGCCGCGGTCGATCGCCTGGTCTCGCTGGTGCGGGGCGACCTCGCCGCCGAGTTCCCGCTCGCGTGCCGGCTCGCCGCAGAGATCGTTCGGCCGCGGATGCTCTTCTTCGCGACGCTCTTGCACGACGTCGGCAAGGCCATCGGCGGCACCGATCACAGCCAGCGCGGCGCCGAGATGGCGAGCGCGATCCTGAAGCGGATCGGCCTCTCGCCCGAGGACGTGGACGAGGCCTGCCACCTGATCCGCAAGCACCTGGTGATGTATCACGTGGCGACAAGGCGCGATCTCGACGACCCGGCGACGGTGCGCGACTTCTCGCGCGACGTGCACGGGCGCGAGGGCCTGCGCGATCTCTACCTGCTCACGGTGGCGGATCTCTCGACGACGAGCCCGACGTCGATGACCTCGTGGAAGGCGCGGATGCTCGACGAGCTCTACCTCGCGACCGACACGGTGCTCGGGGGCGCGGCCGCCGACGACACGCGCAAGCTCCGCGCGCTCGGTGACGTGGAGCGCGCCGTCAACGCGCTGCCCGCGGCGAGCGAGGAGGAGGCCGCCGCGCGCCGCAAGTTCCTCGCCGACTTCATCGGCTCGATGCCCGAGCGCTACCTGATCGCCAACACGCCGGCGGCGATCGTGGCCCACGCCGAGCTGGCGCGGACCCACGCGGGCCGCCCGGCGTCGGTGGCGCTGGTGCCGAGCCGCCACCCCGAGGCCGCGGAGATCTGCGTGATCGCGCGGGATCGCCCCGGCCTCCTCGCGGCGATCACCGCGGCGATCGCCGCCTCGCGCCTCGAGGTCCACGCCGCGCAGATCCACACGCGCGCCGTGGCCGGGGGCGCGGTGGACGCGGTGGACCTCTTCTGGGTGCGCGACCGCGGCGAGGGCGTAGAGGGCGTGGCGCGGGCGCTGCCGAAGCTCGAGCGCGATCTCGCGGCGATCCTCGCGGGCGAGGCGAGCCCGATCGAGCTGGCGCGTCGACGCGGGCAGTCTCCGCGCGCGGAGCGATCGAGCCCCAAGGTCAAGATCCAGGTCTCGGTCGACGACCGCGCCTCGCCGCGCCACACGGTGATCGAGGTGGTGGCGCGCGATCGCCCCGGCCTGCTCTTCAGCATCTCCGAGGCCCTGCACGGCCTCCGCCTCTCGATCTCCGTCGCCAAGATCAACACCGAGGGCTCGCGCGTCGCCGACGTGTTCTACGTGAGCGAGGCCGGCGGCGAAAAGGTCGCGCCCGGGAAGCGCAGCGTCGAGGTGCAGACCACGCTGCTCGCGGCGCTCGAGGGCCTGGAGCAGGAGGGCGCGGCGCGCCCGGCTTGACGCGCCCCGTCCTCCTTCGCTACCAATAAAGGATGCCGTCAATCAAGCTCCGCGCCGGGTGGCCTCTCCAGACCGTCGCCGTCGCGCTGATCGGCGCGATGACGACCGGCTGCTACACGACGACGGCGATCCACCCGATGGAGGTGCCGCGCCTCAGCGTCAACGGGTCCATCCCCGGCCAGCCGCACGCCGTGCGCGACCTCCAGGGCGAGGTGGTGACGATCGGCGACGACTTCTCGCTCCAGATCGATCCCCGCGCGGATCTCCCGCCCGAGTGGGCGCACTGGGGCAAGACGGCTCCCCCGATCAAGAGCCCCTTCTTCGCCGAGATCCGCGGGCCCCTGCTCGTGCTCCAGGGCGCGAAGGATCCGCGCGTGACCCCGGTCCCGCTCGCCTACGTGCAGCAGGTCCGCGTCCGGGAGTACTCCCACGGGAAGACGGCGGGCCTGGCCATCGGCGTGACCGTCGGCGGGCTCGGGGTGCTCGCGGGGATTGGCTTGCTGGTGGTCCTCGCCGCTGTCAGCAACATCCACTGAGCGAGGGAAGGCGCCTCGCGCCGCCGCGAACCTGCTAGAGACGCGGATCCTGTGACCCGCATCAGCACCCGTGATATCGCCGCGACGGACGGGCCCTTCGGCCGGGGGATCAACGTCGTGCGCCCCGACGCGGTGGTCGAGGGCTCGGTGGTGACGGTGATGCGCGTGCCCCCCGAGGCGGCGGGGATGCGGCTCGATCGCTTTGTCCAGTCGCAGCTCAAGCGCACCAGCCGCACGCGGGCGCAGCAGATCATCTCGCGCGGCTGCTACTCGGCGCTGGCCTTGCCGCTCAAGGGCAACGATCGCGTCAAGCCCGAGCAGCTGATCCTGCTCTGGCGCGAGCCGTGGGACGAGCAGGCCCCTGACGTCGAGGTCCCCGTCGTCTACGAGGACGACGATCTCCTCGCGGTCAACAAGCCCGCGGGCATCCCGGTGCACCCGACGGCGCGCTACCACAAGAGCACGGTGGTGTGGATGCTCCACGCCCAGCGCGGCGAGCTCTTCCGCCTCGCGCACCGGATCGATCGCGAGACCAGCGGCGCGCTGCTGCTGACGAAGAACATCGAGTCCGACCGGCGGATCAAGGTCCAGTTCGAGGAGCGCGACACGGTGACCAAGCGCTACCTGGCGATCACCTGGGGCTGGCCGGAGGAGGACCGCTTCCGCGTCGAGCTCCCGCTCCAGCTCGATCCGACGAGCCGCTACAAGGTGAAGATGCGCGTCGCGGCCGAAGGCGAGGGCCTGACGGCGCGCACCGGGTTCGAGGTGCTGGGCCGGCGCGCCGATCCGGTGACGGGGCGCCGCTACGCGATGGTGCGCTGCGCGCTGGAGACGGGGCGGCAGCACCAGATCCGCCTCCACCTCACGGCGCTGGGCCTGCCGCTCGTGGGAGACAAGCTCTACGGGCCCAACGAGGATCTCTTCGCCCGCAACGCCGACGGCGAGCTCACCGACGAAGACCGGGTGATCCTCGAGCTCGATCGTCATGCGCTCCACGCGTCGGAGCTCGAGCTCGATCACCCGATGGAGCCAAAACGGGTGCGGATCGAGGCGCCGCTGCCCCAGGACCTCAGCGACTTCTGGGACCGCCTTCAGGAGTGAGAGGGAGAATTCAACGCAAAGGCGCAAAGGCGCAAAGGCGCAAAGGCAGAAAACCAAGAAATCAGATTCTGATTCTTGGTTCTTTGCGCCTTTGTGTCTTCGCACCTTTGCGTTGAAATCCGGTCTGCTCCGGACTCCCACGCTTCGACGCGCTACAGGCCGCGAGGGACCTTGGTGAGGTCCACTTGCGAGAGGGCATGTCGGATCAAGGCGCTGCGGTTGGCCTTGGTGATGCCCATGCCCTTGAGCTCATCAATCATGCCGTCGAGGCGATCGAGATCGCCCGTGTACATCGAGATGCAAATGACCTTGTAGTGCGCCGGGCGCTCCTGCCGGGGGCGCGGGCCGCTCCGCGGCGGCTCCACGGCCTCAGCAGGGCTGTAGAAGGCGCCGGACAGGACCCCTTCCACCTCGTCACGGTCGAGCAGCGCGCGGGCCGCGCCGCCAAACTGGGCATCGCTCTTCATCAAACAACTCCGTGGGCCCGCTCCGAGCGCGGGCCGAAAATCGAGAAAGGGGAGGGCCACGAGGCCAGAGGTCGGGCCGTCGCTACGCCGTCGCAGCGGCCTCGGCGGGAGGGCTCTGGCTCGCGGCGGCGGTGGCCTTGCCGCCCGCCGTGGCCTCGCGGCTCGCGAGGATGGTGTCGACCACCACCTGGTAATCGTCGGCCGCGTGGGTGCCGGCGGCGTACTCGAAGATGGTCTGCCCCTGCGCCGGGGCCTCCTTCACCTTCATCGCCGCGCGGATCGGGGGGAGGCAGCGCTCGCCGAAGTGGGACTTCAGCGTCGTCACGGCCTCGCGGCAGATCTTGGCGCGGGCGTCGTAGAACGTCGGGAGCACGCCCCAGATTTGCACCGGGTGGTGGAGGAGCGCGTTGACGTTCTTCACCGTCTTGATCACCTGCCGGACGCCGACGAGCGAGAGGTAGTCGCAGGCCACGGGCACGAGCACGCTGTCGGCGAAGACCAGCGCGTTCTGGTTCATGAGCGAGAGGCTCGGTGAGCAGTCGAGGACGACGTAGTCGTACCCGGCCGCGGCCGAGGCGAGGCGCTCCTGGAGGACGCGATCCCGGTTCTGTCGGCCGGCGAGGTAGAGCTCGGCGGCGGCGAGCGTCTCGTTCGAGGGCAGGAGATCGAGGTTGGGGCGCACCGTCTTGGTGGCGTCGGCGACGCGGAGCCCCATCACGAGCACGTGGTAGAGCGAGCGCTCCGCCGTCGCGCCGAGCGAGACGCTGACGTTGCCCTGAGCGTCGGTGTCGACGAGCAGAACGCGCTTGCCCTTGGCGGCGAGCCCGGCGGCGACGCTCACCGACGTCGTCGTCTTGCCGGTGCCGCCCTTGTGGTTGAAGACCGCGAGGTAGCGGGGGACGCCCTCGCTGGCCTTGGGCGCCGTGGGGGTGATCCGCTCGCGCTTGCCCGTCGCGGGGGGCGTGGTCGATACGGCGACCGCAGGCTCGCGCCGGCCGAGAGCAGGGCGGAGCGGCAGCGCGGCCGGCCCCGAGGCGACAGCGACGGCCGGCGACGTGACCGACGTGGGCGCCGGGGTCGCTTCGTTGGCGGGCGGCGAGATGTCGGCCGCGGCGATGTCGCCGAGGCGAACCCCGTTCGCCTCGCGGATCAGCTGGCTCCGGCAGCCGAGCGAGCAGGCGTAGTGGCGCCGGCCGCCGACGTAGAGGACCTGCGAGACCAGCTCGGGCGAGAAGCGCTTGGCGCACGCGTCACACGTGGCGAGGTCGCTCTCGGCCCCGGCGCCGCCGCGGTGGCTCTTCTCCAGGCACTTCTGCGAGCAGTAGAACGAGAACCCGCCGTCCCGCTCTTCCATCTGGTAGCGGAACTGGATGTCGAAGGCACCGCTGCAGACACTGCACGTCTCTTGGATTGTCGCCACGGCCTCTCCTGGAGGATCGGGCCTGCCAGCGCCCGGCCGGCAGGCCTCGTTTCAATAAGCCTGGGCGAGCATCACCATAAAAGTGAAGCTCCGGGCAAATTTATTCAGGTCTTTTTCTCGAATTCTGGACGAGCAATGTCCGTCCGCGCCGTGCATCCGTGAGTGAAGCGTCAACTCAATGACGGAAGTGCCGTGCACCGGTGAAGATCATCGCAATTCCCGCGCGATCCGCGGCGGCGATGATCTCCTCGTCCTTCACGCTCCCGCCCGGCTGCGCGACAGCGACGATCCCATGCGCCGCCGCGAGCTCGAGGCCGTCGGGGAAGGGGAAGAAGGCGTCCGAGGCCATCACGGCGCCCTGGGCGAGCTCGCCCGCCTTGCCGACGGCGATCTTCACGCTCTCGACCCGCGACATCTGCCCGGCGCCGACGCCGATCGTGCGGCCGTCACGGGCGAAGACGATGGCGTTGGACTTGACGTGCTTGGAGACCTTCCAGACGAAATCGAGGGCCTGGAGCTCTTCGGCGGTCGGCGCGCGCTTGGTGACGACGCGGCCGCGGGCGACCTCGCCGTCGGCGGTGGCGTCGCGGTCCTGGACCACGATCCCGCCGCTGACGCGCTTGTAGGTCGCCTCGGCGGCGTCGGCAGGCAGCCAGGCGCCCGTGGCGAGGAGGCGGAGGTTCTTCTTCGCCTTGAGCAGCGCGAGGGCCTCCGGGGCGAACCCGGGGGCCACCACGCACTCCAGGAACGTCTCGGCGAGGACCCGCGCCGTGGCGACATCGACCTCGCGGTTGAGGGCGACGATCCCGCCGAAGGCGCTGACCGGATCGGCCTCGCGCGCCACGCGGTAGGCGCTGGCCAGATCGGCTCCGAGCGCCACGCCGCAGGGGTTGGTGTGCTTGACGACGACAGCGGCCGGCCCGGCGTGCTCGCGCACCGCTTCGAGGGCGGCGTCGACATCCACGAGATTGTTGAAGGAAAGCTCTTTGCCGCCCGCCCCGAGCGAGGTGGCCGCGGCCAGGCTGCCCGCCCTGGCGTCGCGGTCCCGGTAGAACGCGCCCGATTGATGAGGGTTCTCCCCGTAACGTAGCGAATACGCTCGCTCGAACGAGAGCGTCAGCAGCGCGGGGTACTTCTCGCCGCGCTTCGGCTCAGCGTCGCCTTCGGCCGAGGAGAGGTAGCCGGCGATCATCCCGTCGTAGGCCGCGGTGTGGCCGAACGCCTTGGCCGCGAGCCGCTGCCGCGTCGCCTGCGACGTTGAGCCCGAGGCCTCGATCTCGGCGAGGATCCCCGCGTAATCGCCGGGATCGCAGACCACGGTGACCCGCGCGTGGTTCTTCGCGGCGGAGCGCACCATCGACGGCCCGCCGATGTCGATGTTCTCGATGATCTCGGCGTGCGTGGCGGCAGCGTTCGCGACCGTCTTCGCGAACGGGTAGAGGTTGACGACCACCAGATCGATCGGCTTGCCGCCGAGGCGCTCGAGATCCGCGTCGTCGATCGCCCCGCGCATGAGGATGCCGCCGTGGACGCGCGGGTGCAGCGTCTTGACGCGGCCATCCATCACCTCGGGCGAGCCGGTGTACGCCTCGACCGGCGTCACCGGGATCCCCGCGGCCGCGAGGGCCTTCTGCGTACCGCCAGTGGAGAGGAGCTCGACCCCGCGGGCCGCGAGGGCCTGCGCGAAGGGGAGAAGATCGGTTTTGTCGGAGACCGAGAGGAGCGCGCGGCGAATCATGGCCTCCCGGTAGCGCGTCGCGGCGCGCGGCGGAAGGCCCTGCGTCAGAGAGAAAAACTCACGCGCCCGGCTGCTCGCCGGCCAGCGGCGCGACGTCGGACGACGACGTCCGCTCGCCCGCTGCGCCCGGGATCACCGGCTCGCCGTCGATGTACTCGAGCACGTTGCGCGCCGGTCCGAAGATGGCCTCGGGATCGGGCACCACCAGCGCTTCACGAAGCACATCATCAACGTGCTCGACGAGGACGAGCCGCAGCGCCTTGAGCACGCGGCGCGGGACGTCGCGGAGATCTTTGCGGTTCTCCTTGGGCAGGATCACCGTCGTGATCCCGCAGCGGTGCGCGGCGAGGAGCTTCTCCTTGAGGCCGCCGATCGGCAGCACCCGACCGCGCAGCGTGATCTCGCCGGTCATCGCGCGGTCGCGGCGGATCGGCACCTTCATCAGCGCGCTGACGATCGCCGTCACCATCGTCACGCCGGCGCTCGGCCCGTCCTTCTTCACGAAGTCGGGGAAGTGCACGTGGATATCGACCTTCTGGTAGATGTCCTTCTCGAGCCCGAGGCGATCGAGGTGCGATCGCACGTAGCTCATGGCCGCGTGGGCGCTCTCTTCCATGCCCTTCTCGAGCAGGCCCGTCACCACGAGCTTGCCCTTGCCCGGGAGCACCGTGGCCTCGGCCTGGAGCAGATCGCCGCCGACCGACGTGACCGCGAGCCCGTTGACGAGGCCGATCTCGTCTTTGTCTTCCTTGCGACCGAGCCGGTACTTGGGCACGCCGAGGAACTTGGGCACGCTCTTGGCGACGACCTCGATCGGCTTCTCTTTGCCTTCGGCGACGACCTTGCGCGCCACCTTGCGGCAGATGCTGGCGATCTCGCGCTCGAGAGAGCGAACGCCGCTCTCCTTCGTGTAGTGGTGAATCACCGTGCGCAGCCCGCCCTCGGTGAAGGTGAAGGGCACGTCGTCGAGGCCGCACTCCTTCTTCTGCCGCGGGACGAGGTACTTCACCGCGATGTTGAGCTTCTCGAACTCGGTGTATCCCGAGAGCTGGATGATCTCCATCCGATCCTGGAGCGGGATGGGGATGCCACCGAGCGTGTTCGCCGTCGTGATGAACATGACGTCGGAGAGGTCGTAATCGAGATCGAGGTAGTGATCATTGAAGCTGTGGTTCTGCTCCGGATCGAGGACCTCGAGCAGCGCCGCCGCCGGATCGCCGCGGAAGTCCGACGACATCTTGTCGATCTCGTCAAGCAAGAACACCGGGTTATTGGTCCCGGCCTTCTTCAGCGATTGAATCAGCTTGCCAGGCAGCGCGCCGATGTACGTGCGCCGGTGCCCGCGGATCTCGGCCTCGTCGCGGACGCCGCCGAGCGAGAGGCGCACGAATTTACGGCCGGTGGAGCGGGCGATCGACTTGGCGAGGCTCGTCTTCCCGACGCCGGGCGGCCCGACGAAGCAGAGCACCGGGCCCTTGAGCTTCTTCGTCAGCGCCTGCACCGCGAGGTACTCGAGGATGCGCTCTTTGATCTTCTTGAGGCCGTAGTGGTCCTCTTCGAGGATCTTCTCGGCCTCGACGAGATCGTGGCGATCTTCGCTCTTTTCGTACCAGGGGAGCTCGAGGATCCAGTCGATGTAGTTACGCACCACGGTCGCTTCGGCGCTCGTGGGGTGCATCATCTTGAGCTTCTTGAGCTCTTTCTTGACCTTGGCGGTGGCCTCTTTGCTCATCCGCTTGGTCTTGAGCTGCTCTTCGACCTCTTGAATCTCGTTCTTGAACTCGTCGCGCTCGCCGCCGCCCAGCTCCTTCTGGATGGCCTGCATTTGCTCGTTCAGGTAATATTCCTTCTGCGTCTTCTCCATCTGCTTCTTGACGCGAGAACGAATCTTCTTTTCGACCTGGAGGATCTCGACCTCAGCCTGCATGAGCTCGATCAAGCGCTCGAGCCGGGCCTTGGGATCTTCCATCTCGAGCAAGCCCTGGCGGTCGGCGAGCTTGACGGTGGGCAGGTTGCCGATGATCGCGTCGGAGAGGCGCGACGGGTCGTCGATCGCCTGGACCGACATCAAGACCTCGGGCTGGATCTTCTTGTTGAGCTTGACGTACATCTCGAACGTCGTCTGGACCGAGCGCATCAGCGCCTCGACCTCGACGCTGGCAGGCGCCGTCTCGACGAGATCGTCGTACTCGACCAGGAAGTAGGCGTCGGACTCGACGAAGCGCCGGATCTTCGCGCGGCGCTTGCCCTCGATCAGCACCTTCACCGTGCCGTCGGGCAAGCGAAGGAGCTGCATGATCACCCCGACCGATCCGACCGCGAAGATGTCGTCGGGCGTCGGATCGTTGGTCTTGGCGTTGCGCTGCGCCGCGAGGAAAATCTCTTTCCCGCGGTTCATCGCCTCATCGAGCGCGGCGATCGATCGCTCGCGCCCGACAAAGAGCTGCGAGACCATGTGGGGAAATACGATGATGTCCCGGAGCGGGAGCAGCGGCGCGATGCCTCGCGGGGCCGAGTCCTTGCGGTCGTTGTCGTTCTTGAAGAACATCCTGGTCTTTCACGAGGGATCAAAGGCTCCCCTGCGGAGAGCCCAGGGGCAGCGGACCCAGGATAGGTGAGCCCGCTGGAACAGGACGACCGGGCGGTCGATTCGCCCCCGTGGGCACTCAAACTTCGCCCCCATAGGCGCTCGAATCAAACCCCGAACCCGCCAGCTTGCCAGTAGGCCTCTGAATCGGTGCGCGCCAGCGCACGGGGTTTGGGGTCGCTTGCGGCCCCATCGTAACGACCTGGCCGCTTGCAGGCGGCCCCATCGTTACGCCAGCTCTGCTTCTTTCGTGTAGACGATCAACGGCGCATCGTGCTTGAGGATCACGTCCTCGCTCACGACGACCTCCTTGATCCCGGTGCGTGAGGGGATGTCGTACATGATGTCGAGCATCGCCGCTTCGAGGATGGCGCGGAGGCCGCGGGCCCCGCTGTTGCGGTCGAGCGCCGACTTCGCGACCGCGACGAGAGCGGGCCGGGTGAACTTGACCTTCACGCCATCCATCTCGAACAGGCGCTGGTACTGCTTGACCAGGCTGTTCTTCGGCTTGGTGAGGATGTCGATCAGCGCCTCTTCGTTGAGCTCGTGCAGCGTCGCTACGACGGGGAGGCGGCCGATGAACTCGGGGATGAGGCCGAACTTGAGCAAGTCCTCCGGCTGGACCTGGCTCAGCAGATCGCCGAGCTTGTACTCTTTCTTCGATTTGATATCAGCGCCGAACCCGAGCGTATTCTGCCCGATCCGCCGCTGGATGATCTGGTCGAGCCCGACGAAGGCGCCGCCGCAGATGAACAGGATGTTGGTCGTGTCGACCTGGAGGAAGTCCTGCTGCGGGTGCTTGCGCCCGCCCTTGGGCGGCACGTTGGCGATCGTCCCCTCGATGATCTTCAAGAGCGCCTGCTGCACGCCCTCGCCCGACACGTCGCGGGTGATGCTGGGGTTGTCGCTCTTGCGGCTGATCTTGTCGATTTCGTCGATGTAGACGATGCCGCGCTGCGCCCGCTCGACGTCGTGATCGGCGTTCTGCAGGAGCTGGACGATGATGTTCTCCACGTCCTCGCCGACGTAGCCGGCCTCCGTCAGCGTCGTCGCGTCGGCGATCGCGAACGGGACGTTGATGATCTTCGCCAGCGTCTGGGCGAGGAGCGTCTTGCCCGAGCCGGTGGGCCCGAGGAGGAGGATATTCGATTTCTGGAGCTCGACGTCCTCGCTCGTCACGCGGCTGTCGATGCGCTTGTAGTGATTGTGCACAGCCACCGCGAGGATCTTCTTCGCGCGGTTCTGGCCGACTACATACTCATCCAGCGTCGCCTTGATGTCCGCGGGCTTCGGGATCGGGGTCGCACCCGTGTAGGGTTCGTCCTTCTCGACCTCTTCCGCGATGATGTCGTTGCACAGCCCGATGCACTCGTCGCAGATGTACACCGTCGGCCCGGCGATGAGCTTTTTCACCTCCTTCTGCGATTTCCCGCAGAAAGAGCAGCTCAGATTGCCGTTCGAGTGATCGTCCCGCCTTCGCTCCACGTCGGCTCCCTACACGGCGGGTGCCTGCCCGCCGCCTCTCGTCGCGCCGGGTCCAGCCCGGCCGCTCGCATTCGCCTCTCTCGCCTCGGGGTGCGGCGTGTTCGACGCCAGCATCCCTTCGCTCCGCCAACGCGCGCCTGCTGTGCGCGTCGTCCTGATCTGCGCGATTTCACGCGTTCTCAGCAAAAACCTCGGCCCGAGATTCTAGTCCCGGGCGCTCTCCGTCGCAAGAAGCCGCCGTCCGTGCTGGCAGCCCTGCTTCACGTCGCGGCGGGGGCGCCCTTGGTGCGCTTCGGCAAAACCTCGTCGATCAGGCCGTACTCCTTGGCCTGGCCCGCGCTCAGGTAGAAGTCGCGCTCCACGTCCTTCGCGAGCTCGTCGCGGTTCTTGCCCGTCGCTGCGACCAGGATGTCGATCAGCGTCTCCTTCATTTTCTTGATCTCGCGCGCCTGGATCTCGATGTCGGTGGCCTGACCACGAGCGCCGCCGAGGGGCTGGTGGATCATCATCCGGGCGTTGGGCAGCGCGTAGCGGCGGCCCTTCTGGCCAGCGGCGAGGAGGACTGCGCCCATCGACGCGGCCTGGCCGATGCACATCGTCGAGACGGGGCAGCGGACGTACTGCATCGTGTCGTACATCGCGAGGCCCGAGGTGACCACGCCGCCGGGGCTGTTGATGTAGACCTGAATGTCTTTTTCCGGATCTTCGCTTTCCAGAAACAAGAACTGAGCGATGACCGCGTTGGCCACGAAGTCGTCGATCTCGGTGCCGATGAACACGATACGGTCCTTCAGCAGGCGGCTGAAGATGTTCCACTCGCGCTCGCCGCGATGGGTCACCTCCGTCACCGTCGGGAGGATGTACGCCTTCTCGCGCTCGAGGAACTCCATGGCTTGGGTGCGTGTCTCGACTCGTCGGGTCATGCGGGGCTCCGGGAGATCTGCGGTTGGTTAGTGGAGGTACGGGATCGAGGATCGGGCCCACGCGAAGGCCGGGGAACGCGAAGGCCGGGCGCGGGAATCGCCCTAGTCGTGGGCCGGGAGCCCAGGTTCCGCAAGCCCCAAAGTGAACGGGGCACGACGACGCGTTCCCCTGTGCATCGCGCGAAGGTACACGCGCGCGCTGGCGGAAGGGATCCGACGGGGACGGGGTGGGGGAGAGATGCGAGCGGAGAGATCAGGAGGCGGTCTCGGTGATCTTCGCCGCGCCTTCGATGAGGTCGAGGATCTTTTCCTCGAGGATCATGCCGATGAGCATCTCGCGCTTCTTGGCGTCGCGATACTCGGCCTTGACCTTGGCGACGTTCTTTCCGGTCTGCTCGGCCAGCTCGATGTAGCCCTTGTCGATGTCTTGCTCGGTGACCTGCACCTGCTTGATGCGGGCGATCTCCGCCATGATCAGGCCGGCGCGGACCTTCATCTCCGCGTCGGCACGGACGCGGGCGCGCAGGTCGGGCGAGTTGTCGAGGCGCTGACCCTGGCGGCGCGCGGTCGTCACCAGCTCCTGCTCCGTCATCCGGGCCTGCTGCTCGATCAGCGACGGGGGCACCGGGATCGGGTTGGCCTTGCAGAGCTCGGCGACGAGCTGCTCGGCGAGGTTGTCGCTCGCTTTCTGCTTGAGGTCCTTCTCGATCTTCTCCTTCAACGAGGCGCGGAGGGCGGGCAGATCTTCCGCGCCGCAGTCCTTGGCGAACTCGCCGTCGACCTCGGGGAAGATGCGCTCTTTCACGTCCTTCAACGTGATGTGAAACACGGCCTTTTTGCCGCGGAACGCCTGGTTCACGTGGCGCTCGGAGAAGACGATCTCGACGTCCTTCTTCTCGCCGGGGCTCATGCCCTCGAGGGCGTCGTCGATCTCCTTGAAGACCTCGCCGGCGCCGACCTCGGTCTCGATTTCCTGGGGCTTTTCGCCCGAGGCCGACTCGGCGTCGACCCCGAGGGTGAACACCATCGTCGCGGCGTCGCCCTTCTTGGCGGCGCGCTCGGGCTCCGGCGTCTGCAGCGTCGAGTGCTCGCGACGGAGGCGAGTCACCTCGGCGTCGATCGCCTCTTCCCCGGCGACGACGGCAGGGCGCGTCACCTCGAAGCCCTCCCAGTTGACGACCTCGATCTCCGGGCGGACCTCGAAGCGGGCCTTGTAGGAGAACGCCTCTTCGGGCTTGAGCTCGGAGGGGGCAATGGCCGGCCGCGAGAGCGGCTGCACCTGCTTGTCCGAGAGGGCCTGATTGAGGGTCGAGTCGACGAGCCGCTGGGCAACGTCGGCGTGGATTCGCCCGCCGTAAAGGTGGGCGAGCACCTGGCGCGGAGCCTTTCCGGGCCGAAAGCCCTTCACCTTGGCGGAGCGTTGGAGCACCCCGTAGGCTTTGTCCACTTCGCTGCGTACCTGCGCGGCGGGGACTTCGATCTGGAACTCGACGAGGACCGGGGAGAGCTTTTCGACGTTGACTTGCATGGCTCTAGAGGGGCGGCCTAGTGCCACGCGTGGCCGAGGGGGTCAAGCGTGCTGCCTCCGCGAGAGAAAAAAAGAAAAAAGCCCTCCAGCGGAGAGGCGCCGCGGGAGGGCCCAGGATCCCGGGAGGGGGATCGCCGTCTGGCCCAGGTCAGCTCCGTTTTGGTGGAGCGGCGAGCGCGCGGGAGACCTGGGAGATCCGGCGCGTCGAAGCAAAAAGAAGGATCGCGGGGGGCGGAGCGGGCCGCCTGGAGGGGCTAGTAGGCGTCGTCGCGCATCGACTCGAAGGGGTCGGCGTCGACCTCGACCTCGGCGTCGAAGGACGTGTCTTCCACGATGTCCTCGAGCGAGAGGCCCATGCGGGTGTGGGGGTGGATGATCTCGCGCTCGAACTCGGCGAAGGACTGGAACGTCTTGGGGAAGGCCATGGGGAGCTCCGAGGGCGCGCGGTGGTCGCGCGAAAATGGGTCGACGGTCAGGGCGTGGGGGCGAGCGGAAGCGAAAGAACGCAGGCCAGGCGGGGCTCGGCAGCCGGGGCTCGCCAGAACTGCTCGGCGAGGATCCGATCGGCGCCGTGGCTCTCGGGGGCGTCGGCGAGCGCGCTGCGCAGCCGAGTCGGTTCCCCTTGACGACCACCTAAACCTACATTAAGCGACATGTCCGTCACTGTATTCAGATAGGCTCCGGTGGCCAACAAAAGAAAGCTCGACCGGTCACAGTCCTGAAAGCCCTGGGCGGACGGCCTCCCTCGACGGGGCGTCGGGCCTCGTGTAATCAGCCGATCTGCAGGCGGTCCCCCGTCCGCGCCCGGTAGCCGAATGCCCCCTTCGCCCGTGATTCTCGCCATCGCCAATCAGAAAGGCGGGGTTGGCAAGACGACGACAGCCGTCAACCTCGCCGCGAGCCTCGCCGCGGCCGAGAAGCGGACGCTGCTCGTCGACTGCGATCCGCAAGGCAACGCCTCGAGCGGCGTCGGCGTGCGTAGGCAGACGGTGGAGCGCTCGATCTACGACGTGCTCATCGGCCAGGCCGAGGTGCCCGAGGTCATTCGTCACACCGCGGTCCCGCTGCTCGACGTCATCCCCGCGACGCAGGACCTCGTCGCCGCCGAGCTCGAGCTGGTCGACGCCACCGATCGCGGCACGCGCCTCCGCGACGCGCTCCGCCCGCACATCGGCCGCTACGCGTACGTGATCCTCGACTGCCCGCCCTCGCTCGGGCTGCTGACGCTCAACGCGCTCACCGCGGCGACGCGGGTGCTGGTGCCGCTCCAGTGCGAGTACTTTGCGCTCGAGGGGCTGACGCACCTGATGGCGACGATCGATCGCGTCAAGAACGCCTTCAACCCGGAGCTCGAGATCGAGGGCGTGGTGTTGACGATGTTCGACGGGCGCAACTCGCTCACCCACCAGGTCGCCGACGAGGTGAAGTCCCACTTCCACGTCTTCGACACGATCATCCCGCGCAACGTGAAGCTCTCCGAGGCGCCCTCGCACGGCAAGCCCGCGCTGCTCTACGACTCGCAGTCCAAGGGCGCGCAGGGCTACTTGAGCCTGGCGCGCGAGATCCTCGACGCCGCCGGCGACAACAAGAAGAAGGCGCGCGGTCGCGAGGCCCGCCCGCGCACATGACGCAACCCGATCCCAAAGCTGCTCGTCGTGCCCTGGGGCGCGGCCTCGACGCCCTGCTGCCCTCCGCCGCGCCGCCGCCCGGCGCCCAGGAGCGCAGCGCCTTCCACTGCCCGGTCGAGAAGATCTCGCCGCAGCCGGGGCAGCCGCGCCAGTACTTCGACGCGCAGGAGCTGGAAGAGCTGACGAGCTCGATCCGCGAGCACGGCCTGCTCGAGCCGCTCGTCGTGCGGCGAACGACCCCCGGCGGCGACAAGTTCGAGCTGATCGCCGGCGAGCGGCGGTGGCGAGCCGCGCAGCGCGCGGGCATGAAAGACGTGCTCGTCGTCGTCAAGGACGTCACGCCGAAGGAGGCCTTCGAGCTCGCGCTCGTGGAGAACGTCCAGCGCGCCGACCTCAACCCGATCGAGCTGGCCGAGGCCTACGATCGCCTCCTGCGCGAGCACGCGTACACGCAGCAAGCCCTCGCCGACAAGGTCGGCAAGGACCGCGTCACGATCGCCAACGGGCTCCGCCTCCTCAAGCTGCCGCAGAAGATCCGCACGATGGTCATCGGCCGCGAGCTCAGCGAAGGCCACGCCCGCGCGCTCCTCGGCGCGCCCGACGACAAGTCGATGGCCGACATCGCCGAGAAGACGGTGCGAGGCAAGCTCCCGGTGCGCAAGGTCGAGCAGCTCATCCGCGCGGCGCGCTCGCGCGGGGAGGGCGGCGCGAAGGGCGACAAGGAAAAAGAGAAGGCCGCGAGCACGCCGGCGATCCGCGATCTCGAGGCCCGCTTGATGCGACGGCTCGGCACCCGGGTCGAGGTGCGCGATCAGAGCGGCAAGGGCGAGCTGGTGATCGCCTACGGATCGCTCGACGAGCTCGATCGCGTGCTCGCCGTCGTCGGCGCCTGAAGTCCCCGCGCATGGCCGACTTCATCCAGCATCCGCTCGGCTACTTCCTGGTGATGCTCCCGGTGCTGAGCATCCTCTCGCTGCCGCTCGAGCCGGCGACGATGATCATCGCCAAGGTCTGCCCGCCGTGGGAGATCGCGCTGCTGGGCTGCCTCGCCGCCGCGTTCGCTGCCGTCTTCGACTACTTCTTCGTACGGCGCGTCTTCCGGCTCGGCGCGCTCGATCGCCTCCGCGCGCGCCGCCTCTTCTCCCGCGCCGAGGCCATGGCCAAGGTCGCTCCGTTCTTGACGATCCTGCTCTTCGGCGCGCTCCCGCTGCCCTTCGTGATCGTGCGGGTGATGATGCCGCTCACCAGCTACCCGCTCCCGAAGTACGTCCTGGCGACGGCGATCGGACGCTTCCCCCGCATCTACGTCCTCGCGGCGTTCGGCCAGATCGTCGACGTGCCCAACTGGATGCTGGAGGCGTTCCTCGTCGGCGCCGTGGTGCTCGCCGCGCTCGGCGCGCTCTTCCGCAAGCTCGGGTGGATCGGCGCCCCGCCCGCCGCCGCCGAGCTCCCGAAGGAGGCGGCCCCCGAGGCGCCGCCTTCGATCTGATCGCTACTTCTTGAGCTTTTCCTTGTCCTTCTTCGCCAGCGCGTTGAGCTTCTCCTTGGCGGCCTTGCCGATGTCGCCGCCGAGGGCCGCGGCCTTCTCCAGCGAGGCGTAGGCCGCGAGCCGCTTCTTCTCGCCGAGGAGCGAGAGGCCCAGGTAGTAGTGCGCGGCCGCGAACTTCGGATCGACCTTGATCGCCGCCTGGAAATCCGCCTGCGCGCCCGGCTCGTCCTTCACCTCGTGGCGGCACGTGCCGCGACGCACGAACCACTCCGGCTCCGTCGCCTTGATCTTGATCGCGCGATCGAAGGCGGTGACGCAGTCGCCGAAGGCCTTCGCGCCGCCGAGCATCCGCCCCACCGTCACCAGCGTCGGCGCGTCGTCCTTCAGGCCGGCGAGCACCTTCTTGAGCTGATCGGCCGCCTTCTCCAGCTCCTTGTGCTCGAAGAGCATCGCCCCGTAGGCGAAGCGCACCATGGCGTCCTCGCCCTTGCCGAGCAGGCCGTCGTACTGCTTGCTCGCGCTCGCGACGTCGCCCTTCAGGCCGAACGCATAGGCCAGGTTCTGGGCGAGGCGCGCGTCGCCGGGGCTCTTGCCGAGGGCCGCTTGGAGCACGGTGATCGCCTCGTCCGGGCGCGGGGGATCGTCGAGGTAGAGCGCGCCGAGGTTGGCGGCGGCCTCGGCGAGCTTGCCGTCGATCGCCAGGGCCTTCTTGTAGGCCTCCTCGGCGCCGGGGCGGTCGTTGAGCTTCTCCTTGGCCAGGCCGAGGTAGTACTGGGCGTCGCCCGTCTCCTTGATCTGAAACGATTTTTCGAGGTGGGTTTTCGCCTCGTCGGGCTTCTCGTTGTTGAGGTAGGCGATCCCGCGCTCGAGCTCGGTCTGGGCCGCGCCGGTGTCGGCCGACGTGGTGCCGATGGGCGGATCGGCGGTGAGCGGCTCGCGCGCCGGCTCCGGCGCCGGGCCGCAGCCGGTGAGCACGAGCAGGGCGGAGGGCAGCCATTTTGTCATCCCGAGCTTCATCGTGAGTTCCTTCCGTCACCAAGGCGGACGCCGCGCCGGCGGGGTGTCCGCGCCCGCTACCGTAGAGCACCTCGGGCGCCCGCGTCGCCTCCGACGTGAAGCTCCTCGGGTGACCGGCGCTGAGCTTCCGTGATACCCAGGAAGGATGCCGCCTCTCGAATTCGAGCTTCTGGCGCGCCCGATTTTGCCCGTTTTTGCGGCGCTGTCGGGCGCCCTCGCGCTCGTGCTGGCGGGGTGCGGCGTCGATACCGCGAGCCCGTATTTCGGCGCCACCACCCGCCCCGCGAAGGACCTCGCGACGTTCTACGCCAACACCACCGGCGAGCCCGAGTACCTCGATCCGGGGAAGGCCAACGACACCGCGAGCACCGCCCTCATCGGCCAGATCTTCGAAGGGCTGACGTCGTTTTACCCGAGCGACATGCACCCCGTGCAGGGCGTGGCGCAGAGCTTCGAGCAGAGCGCGGACAACCGACTCTTTCGCTTCCATCTCCGGCCTGACGCGAAGTGGAGCGACGGCGTCCCCGTCAAGGCGAGCGACTTCGAGTACGCGTGGAAGCGCGTGCTCCGCCCAGCGACGGCGTCCCGCGCGGCGGTGGCCCTGAACGTGCTTGCCAACGCCGAGCTCTTCAACCGAGGCTTGCTCCGGGTCGTGACCAGGGACATCGCCCTGCAAATCGAGCCGCGGGCCGGCGGACCTCTCGGCGGGCTCCTCCCGAAAGGGACAGCAGTCGAGCTCCTGGGCCGCTCCCCGAGCCGCGTCGCCGCGTCGGTCGCGCCGCTCGCCGCCGTGCCCGTCGGTGTTCGCTTCGTCAGCTGGATCAAGGCCGACGCGAAGAAGCCCGTGCCCGAGCAGCTCTCGCTGGGCGCGGATCGGCCGCCGGTGTCCGCCGCGCCGGGGGGCGCCTGGAAAGACGCCGAGGTCCTCGTGCTCGAGGCCGGGCCGGCGGTGGACTGCGACAGCGTCGCTGATCGCTGGTTCCTCGTGCAGCGCGGCGCCGAGCGTGGCTATCTGCCCGGGTGCATGCTGGCTGCCTCCAAGGCCACGAGGTCGTTTGCGCTGGTGGAGCGCCACGATCGGATGCCGACGTACCGCGCCGGCCCCGCGCCCGCGGCCGATCCTGCGGCGCCGCCGCCGGTTCGAGGCTTCGTTGATGAGTCGGATCTGATGGAGGACGATCGCGTCCTCGGCGTCCGCGCGACGGACGATCGCACCCTGGAGGTCGAGCTCGAGCGGCCCACGCCATACTTTCTCGATCTCACCAGCCAGGTAACCCTCTTTCCGGTGCGGCGCGACGTGGTCGAGGCCTTTGAAAAACGCGGCGATCCCGAGCTCTGGACCCGGACGGAGAACATCGTCACCAACGGCCCGTACACCCTCGGTGAGCACCGGTTCCGCTACGAGATGACCATGGTCCAGAACCCGCACTACTGGAACCGGGACAAGCTCAAGATTCATCGGATCGTGTGGCTGGAGATCGAGGACTACCACACGGCGATGAACCTCTACAAAGCGGGCGAGATTGACTATCTGGGGGACAACCTCGCCCTGCCGGCGGAGTATCAGCCTCTCCTCAAGACGAAGAAGGACTATCGCAACAACGCCTTCCTCTCCGTCTACTGGTATACGCTCAACACCAGGAAGCCCCCGCTCGACGACGTCCGGGTCCGCCGGGCGCTGAGCCTGGCGATCGACAAGCAGCAGATCGTGGACAAGGTCACGCGGGGCGGGCAGACCCCGGCAACGCACTTCGTGCCAGACTCCACCGGTCTCGGGTACGCCGATCAGGTCGCCGTCGACAAGGCCGCCGGGACTGATCCCTTCACCGGTCCTGGCATGGCGTACCATCCCGAGCGGGCGCGGGCGTTGATGAAAGAGGCTGGCTACGAGGTCGTCAAGGACGGTGACGACTACCGCGCCGATCGCTGCCCGGCGGTGGAGATCCTCTACAACACCAACGAAGGCAACAAGAACATGGCCGTCGCGGTCCAGGCGATGTGGAAGCGGAACATCGGTGTCACCGCCACTCTCCGCAACGAGGAGTGGAAGGTGCTGCTGAAGAACTACCGCGACGGCAACTTCAACGTCGTGCGCGGCGGCTGGCAGGGCGAATACAACCACCCGCAGACGTTCCTGAACACGTTCCTCTCCGCCAACCCGGAGAACCAGACCGGCTGGGCCGATCCGGCGTTCGACGCGGCGGTGAAGGCCGCGGCGGCGACGGCCGACACCGGCGAGAGCATGCGCGCGTTCCGCAAGGCCGAGGCGATGGCCGTGGCCGGGATGGCGCGGATCCCGTTCTATTTCTACACCAAATCGACGATGATCAAGCCGTGGGTGAAGGGCTTCTGGGGTATGCCGCGCGGGCACCATCTGGTCCAGTACCTGTGGATCGATCCGGAGGGCGCCCAGCACGAAGGCAATGAGTTTGCCTATCCGCCCCCCGAGCTTCCCCCGCCGGGAGTTTACTCGCAGTGATCCGCTACGCCGTCAAACGACTCCTGTCCATCCTCCCCACGCTCTTCATCGTGGCGACGCTGGTCTTCATCCTGGTGCGCCTCGTCCCCGGCGGGCCCTTCGACCAGGATCGCGTGGTGCCGTTCGAGGTGCAAAAGCAGCTCAACGCCAAGTACCACCTCGATGATCCCATCTACAAGCAGTATGGCGACTGGCTCTGGGCGCTCTTCACGCGGGGCGATCTCGGCCCGACGATCAAGTACCCCAACCGCACGGTCAACGAGATCATCCGCCTCAGCTTGCCTGTCTCGATGCAGCTCGGCTCGCTGGCGATGCTCTTCGCCCTCTCGATCGGCGTCCCCCTCGGCATCCTCGGGGCCACCCGCCAGAACACGGCCGTGGACACCGCGGCGATGGCCACGGCGATGATCGGCGTCTCGGTCCCTCGCTTCGTCCTGGCGCCGGTGCTGATCCTGACCTTCGCCCTCAAACTCTATATCTTCCCCGTCGCCCGCTGGGAGACGTGGCGCCACATGATCCTCCCGATCATCTGCGCTGGCCTGCCCATGGCCGCGTACATCGCCCGGCTCACCCGCGCCGGGATGCTGGAGGTCATCCGCTCTGATTTCGTCCGGACCGCGCGGGCCAAAGGTCTCTCGGAGGGGCGCGTGATCTGGAAGCACGCCCTCCGCGGCGGCCTGCTCCCGGTGGTCAGCTTCCTCGGACCGGGCTTCAGCGGGCTGCTGGTCGGCTCCCTCGTGGTCGAGAAGATCTTCAACATCCCGGGCATGGGCCGCTACCTGGTCGAGGCCGCGCAGAACCGCGAGTACAACCTGCTCGTCGGCGTCACCCTCGTTTATGCCTTCATCCTGCTGATCGCCAACACGATCGTGGACATCGCCTATGCGTTCCTCGATCCCCGGGTGGAGCTCCGCTGATGGCCGCCTCCAAACCGGCTGTCCCGGCCGCCTTCACGCTCGAAAAGGGCTCCAGCCTCGGCCGCGACGCGCTCCGTCGCCTCGCGAAGAACCGGGCCGCGGTGGTCGCCGGGGTGGTGCTGAGCGCGCTGGTCCTCGCCTGCATCCTCGTCCCTTCGCTCTCGTACTGGCGCTACGATCAGGCCGACCTCGCCACCGGGCCGACGCCGCCCTCGTTTCAGCACTGGATGGGGACGGACTACTTCGGCCGTGATCTCCTGGCGCGCGTCTTCTTCGGCGGGCGCATCTCCTTTGCCGTCGGCCTCTTTGCCACGCTGGTGAGCTTCTTCATCGGCATCACCTGGGGCGGAGTCGCGGGGTACTTCGGCGGCAAAGTCGACGCGGTGTTGATGCGGATCGTGGACGTGCTCTACACCGTCCCTTTCTTCATCGTCGTCATCCTGCTCATGGTCTTCTTCGCCGGGCAGGAAGGGCCGCTGTTCAAGGGCTTCAAGAGCGTCCTCTCGGTCTTCGTCGCTCACCCGGAGGACCCGAGCTATTTCCCCATCTTCCAGATCCTCATCGTCTTCGCCGCGCTCGGCGGCATCTCCTGGCTGACCATGGCCCGCATCGTCCGCGGTCAGGTGATCTCGCTCCGCGAGCAGCCCTTCGTGGAGGCCGCGCGATCGATCGGCGCCGGCCACGCGGCGCTGATCTTCCGCCACCTCCTCCCCAACGCGCTCGGGCCGATCATCGTCTACACCACGCTGACGATCCCCGAGGTGATGATGATCGAAGCGTTCCTGAGCTTCCTCGGCCTCGGGACGCAAGAGCCCCTGTCGAGCTGGGGCCTCCTCGCCGCGACCGGCGCCGACTCGATGGATCTCTACCCCTGGACGCTGATCTTCCCCGCGCTGATGCTGGCGATCTCGCTCTTTTGCTTCAACTTCCTCGGCGACGGGCTCAGAGACGCGCTCGATCCGCGGATCCGCAAGGATTGAACGGCTGATGGCGCTCCTCGAGGTTCACGGTCTCAAGACCCATTTTTCCACCGAAGAGGGCAATGTCCGCGCGGTGGACGGCGTCTCGTTCCACGTCGAGCGGGGCGAGGTGCTCGGCATCGTCGGCGAGTCCGGCTCTGGCAAGAGCGTGACCAGCCTATCGCTCCTCCGCCTCATCCCCTCTCCTCCGGGCCGCATCGTCGCAGGAGAGATCCTGTTCGAATCCTCGCCGGGCAAGAAAGAGGATCTCGTGCGCGTCTCCGAGGCCCGGATGCGCGCTGTTCGCGGGGATCGGATCGCGATGATCTTCCAGGATCCGATGACGTCGCTCAACCCCTACATGCACGTGGGCGAGCAGCTCGTCGAGGTGCTGGAGCTCCACAAGAAGATGAAGCGCCCGGAGGCCCGGCAAAAGGCCATCGAGATGCTCAAGGCCGTCGGCATCCCGGCGCCGCAGCAGCGCATCGACGATCATCCCCACCAGCTCTCCGGCGGGATGCGTCAGCGGGTGATGATCGCCATGGCCCTCCTCTGCGAGCCGGATCTGCTGATCGCCGACGAGCCGACGACGGCGCTCGACGTCACCGTCCAGGCCCAGATCCTCGAGCTGATCCAGGATCGCCAGAAGGCGCTTGGCCTTGGCGTCATCCTCATCACCCATGATCTCGGCGTCATCGCCAAGATGGCTGACCGCGTCGCCGTCATGTACGCCGGCCGCATCGTCGAAGAAGGCCCGGTGGACGTGATCTTCGAGGATCCGCGCCACCCGTACACCATCGGCCTGAAGAGCTCGATCCCGCGCCTCGACGCGGTGCGCGGCGGCACGCTCACCCCGATCCCTGGAATGCCACCGTCGATGGCCAGGCTCCCGCCGGGCTGCCCCTTTCACCCGCGCTGCGCCCACGCGATCGCCCGTTGCAAGGAGGTCTATCCCGACGAGCGGGAGATCCCCGCGGAGGACGGGCGCCACCTGGTGCGCTGCCATGTCGAGGATCTCGCGGCCGGGTCGGTGGCCTCGTGACGGCCGAGCCGCTGCTCCAGGTCCGCGATCTCAAGGTCCACTTCGCGGTGCGACGGGGCCTGCTCCAGCGCACCGTTGGAACGATCAAGGCCGTCGACGGCGTCTCGTTCGACGTCGCCAAAGGCACCACGCTCGGCCTCGTGGGCGAGTCGGGCTGCGGCAAATCGACGACGGGCCGCGCCCTGCTCCGCCTGGTCCCGCCCACCTCCGGCAGCGTGCGCCTCGGCGGGATCGATCTCGGCGCGCTCAGCGCGGGAGATCTCCGCAAGCAGCGTCGGCGGATGCAGATGATCTTCCAGGACCCCTACGCGAGCCTCAACCCGCGGATGACGATCCTCGACATCGTGGCCGAGCCCCTCGGCGTTCATGGCCTGGTGAAGACGCCGCGAGAGCGCCTGGAGAAGGTCGCTCACCTCATGGAGACCGTGGGGCTCGAGCCGTCCTACATGCGGCGCTATCCTCACGAGTTCTCGGGCGGGCAGCGCCAGCGCATCGGCATCGCCCGCGCCATCTCGCTCTCGCCGGAGCTGGTCATCGCCGACGAGCCTGTGAGCGCGCTCGACGTCAGCATCCAGGCCCAGATTGTCAATCTGCTCACCCAGCTCCAGAGCGATCTCGGCCTCACCTACGTCTTCATCGCCCACGATCTCGCGGTCGTCCGCCACCTCTCCCGCGAGATCGCGGTGATGTACCTCGGCCGCATCGTCGAGCGCGCCCCCGCCGAAGAGCTCTTTGCTCACCCCGAGCATCCCTACACCCAGGCGCTGCTCTCGGCCATTCCGATTCCGGATCCGAAGATCGAGAGGAAGAGGAAGCGCCTCGTCCTGGTGGGCGATGTGCCGAGCCCGCTCGATCCGCCGACCGGGTGCCATTTCCATACGCGCTGTCCCTACGTGATGGATCGCTGCCGCGTGGAGGCGCCGGCGCTGGTCGAGTGCGGGGAAGGGCACTTTGCGGCGTGCCATCTGGAGGAGGTGCCGGCGCTCGAGATTGCTTGAGCTGAGGGCCGGTAGGGGGCGGGTTGGTGAGCCGAGCTCGGGTTATTGCCTACTTGCAGGCCGCGCCGAGGGGGACCTGGCAGATAGAGTGCGTCGCGCTGACGCACGGAGCGGTCCACGCGGTGGTGCAGCAGGTCGGGTCGAGCTCGCAGATCTTCTTCACGCAAGGATCGCAGAGGTTCGCCAGCGCGGCGCCCGCGGTGCAGTAGGAGTGCGCGCAGGTGCAGCTGAAGGCCGCCGCGCCGACCGTCGGGCAGATCGCCGGATCCTTGGCTTTGTCGACGCAGTTGCTGTCCCACGAGCCGCCCATGAAGCCGCAGCAGAATCCATCCGCTGCGCAGACCTTGGCCGCGCAGTCATCGTTGTTGCCGGGCAGCTGCCAGCTGCACGCCGCCGCGTCGAGCGCCGGTCCCGCGTCGCAGAGCGAGTGTTTGCACTGACAACCGACGATCGCGGTGTGCGTCGTCTCCCCGGTGGCGGGGATACAGGTGTCGACGGTGCAGCCGTTCGCGTCCGGGGCCGGGGGGATGACGGGGTGCGTCACCTTGCCCGTCGTCGAGTCGCACACGTCGGTGGTGCAGGCGTTGTTGTCGGTGGTGGCGATCGCAACATGATGGAAGCCAGAGGCCGGATCGCAGGAGTCGGTGGTGCAGGCGTTGTTGTCGTCGGTCGAGAGGAGAGGATGGGTCACGCCGGCCGCCGGAGTGCACAGGTCCTGCGTGCAGGGGTTGCCATCGTCGGTCTTCACGGCGACGTTCGCGCACTTCCCGGCGTTGCACGTGTCGTCGGTGCAGAGATCTTTGTCGTTGCAATCGGCGGCCGCCGCGCAACCGCCCATGCCGCCGGTCCCCATGCCTGAGCTCGTGCTCGAGCTCGAGCTCGTGCTCATGCTCGTGCTCATGCTGCTGCCGGTGCCCATCGCGCCGCCGGTGCCCATCGCGCCGCCGGTGCCCATAGCGCCGCCAGTGCCCATTGCGCCGCCGGTGCCCACTGCGCCGCCGGTGCCCGTCGCGCTGGTGCCGCCTGACGACGTCTCGCCGCCCCCGCTGCACCCAGTCACCAGGGCGCCCCAGAAGAGCGCCGAGGCCAGGGTGATTTGATAGGAACGCACGCGATCGAGGTTGATGCCCATTCTAGTCTCCTACACCAATGCAACCTCGAGTCTATCGGGACGAGTCGTCCTCGCCAATTCGTTCCCGTGGGTTCTTCGCTGCACCGTTCGCGGGTTCGAAGCGCCGCGCGCCGGGCCTCGAGAGAGCGCTCACCGCGCCTTGCGCCGTCGGCTCGGGCGCAGCGGCGCGGGCGGCGCTTCGGTCGGCTCCAGATCCTCGTCGCGGCTGCCCTCGTCGAGGAGCAGATCCCGGGGCGAGTCGCTGTCGTCGTCGCGCTCGAACACCCGCGCGCTCAGGTCCTCGCCTCGCGTCGCGCCCTCGAGGAACTGGCTCCCGAAATCGCCGGCGAGATCCGCCGCGGCGTCGCCGGCGATCGGATCGAACTCGAACTCCGTCGTTCCGCTCTCGTTGGGGTGGTGGGGATAGTGCCGGTGCTCGTCGTCGAGCGTTGGCTTGGTGTCATCCATCTCGTCGGGCGGGTGGGTCTTGCCGTGGAGGGGCGGGCCGAAGTAGTCGCCCGGGATCGTCGGATCCGGCTGGTAGTCCTCGCTCGGATCGTCGTCGTCGCCGAGCCCCTCCGACGGGCCCTTCGTGAGGCGTGAGGGGGCGGGCTCCGCCCTCGCCACGGACGGGACTGCCTTGGTGCTCACCTTGCGCTGATGGCTCACGAGAGGACCTCCGAGCTCCGGCAATGCAGAAGGTGGTCCGCCCGCGCCGACGAAGGTCGCGGCGTTTGAGCGTGCGACGGGCGCCCACCTCGCGGTACAAGCCTTGTCCGACGTGCACGGATCGAGCGATCGGCAAAGCAGAGCGGTGGGATCTTCGCGCGGCGGCGTGCGCTTCGGGCACATCCATGCGGCGATCGCGCTGGGTCTGGCGGTCGCCGCGGCGCATCGAGCGAGCCGCGCCGACGAGCCCCCGGCGGCGCCTGCCGTGGCGGCGCCCGTAGCCGATGCCGCGGCTCCTCCCGGCGAAGTTGCAACCACGTTGCGCGAGCTCTCGGGCCCGCCGTCGCGCTACGCGCACCTCGTGGGCACGTTCGAGTTCGGCAAGGGGGTGCGCTTCAACAACCCGTACCGCCTCGCGACCCAGCTCGGCGCCACGGCCGAGTCGGCGTCGCTCACGTCGACGTACCTCGATCTCGGCGCGGGGATCGCCCTCGGCCCGCCCGACGGGCTCGAGCACGGCGTCGCGCTCCACCTCTCGTTCGCGCTCGCGGGCGTCGCGCAGGCGGTGCTGACGCCGACCTACTTCGCCGCTTACCGCGGCCCGCACCGCTTCCTCGCCTACGGGCGCCTCGGGCCTTCGATCGTCCTCACGCCCGATCCCACGATCGGCGGGGAGCTCGCGGCGGGCTTTGGCTGGTTCTTCACAGCCCGCCTCGCCTTCGCGGCCGAGCTCGTCGGCGACATCTATTACGGCGCCGGGACGCCGACCAAAGGCATCACCACCTACCCGATCCTCTCCGGGCAGCTCGGCCTGCTCGTCGACTACGAGATCCTCCCGTGAGCCCTGCCGCACCGCAAAAACGCCCCTCGCGCGCGGACGTTCTCCGCCTGGCCATCGCCGTGGTCTTCTTCACCGCGGCGCCCACCGCCGGGGACATCGGCAGCTGCGGGCAGGCCGAGAACGATCTCGATCCCGCCCTGTTCTTCCGCGCCAAGCAGGACCTCGACTGCCAGCGCTGCACCGACTGCGAGATCAAGTCCGATGCCTGCGGCAAGGCCTGCTCGCCGGGCCTGCTGATCCGCGAGCTCCCGCCCGGCTGCGTGCCGCTCGAGCACGACGGCGAGGTGTGCGTCGACGCGCTCGCCGCGGCCAGCTGCGCCGACTACGGGCACTACATGGCCGATGAGGCCTCGACGATCCCGACCGAGTGCAACTTCTGCCCGCCCCAGGCCGACGCCGGCGCGAGTGACGCGGAGGCCGAGTGAGAGCATTGGTTGCGGTAGCAACGATCCTCTTCGCTGCGCCGGGCTGCGCCGGGAGCAGCTTCCTGGCCGCGCCCGACGACTACACGGCCTACCGGACGACGCGGGTCGCGCCGACGCTCGAGGGCCGCCTCTCCGCCGCGGAGCGTTACCTCACGAGCTACCCGGAGGGCGCCTTCCTGCCCGAAGTGCGCGCCTGGTTCGACCGCGCTGAGCCGGTGTTCTTCGCCGCCAAGGAGGGCAGCCTCGCCGGCCTCCAGGACTACACGAAGACGCTGCCCGGCGGCCCGCACCGCGCCCAGGCGACCAAGCAGCTCGCCCGCCTCGTGGCC